>ERZ779866.4323-NODE-4323-length-10624-cov-2.948529_pt1 | contig 10624 bp, 10 predicted proteins | sample MGYA00511248_ERZ779866 | MGnify/ENA primary metagenome ERZ779866 (study PRJEB29588, sample SAMEA2155758) | human gut metagenome | biome: human gut; feature: human-associated habitat; material: faeces | place: Denmark | collected 2008/2010 ... | reverse complement strand
AATGTTGTTCGATCCATCAACGGATTTCCTGATTTCGGATCCACAAGCTGAGTAAACTCTTCCAATACCTGTGTCATCTCGTTTCCACGCTCTCCACATCCGATATAAATGATAATGTCGGCATCCGACCATTTTGCGATCTGATGCTGTGTCATTGTCTTTCCAGTACCAAAACCACCTGGAATTGCCGCAGTTCCACCTTTAGCAATCGGAAACATTGTATCCAGTATTCTCTGACCTGTTACCAGTGGCACACATGCCGGAATCCTGTCGTGAACAGGTCTTGGAACCCTGATTGGCCATCTCTGGATCATTGTTAACTGTTTTTCCGTTCCATCGTCCAATCTTAACGTGATCATATGATCCTTGATCGCATGTTCTCCATCAGATGCCACAAAAGTAACCGTTCCTGTAAGATCTGGCGGCACCATGCATTTGTGTACGATGGCTCTTGTTTCCTGCACTTGGGCATAGATATCACCGCCATGAAGAATATCTCCTTCATTGACAACTAATTTTGTGTCCCACAATTTCTCCATATCAAGTGAATCTACGCTGATACCTCTTGTGATAAATGCACCTGCATTTTCTGCGATTCTCTCTAAAGGACGTTCAATTCCATCAAAAATGTTATCAAGAATTCCGGGAGCTAATGTGACGGATACTGCCTCCCCGCTTGCTTCCACGATCTCGCCCGGTTTTAATCCTGATGTTTCTTCATATACCTGAATCGTCGTACGGTCTTTATCCAGAGAAATGACTTCTCCAACTAATTTTTCTTTGCCGACATAAACCATTTCTGACATCTTAAATCCAGTATTTCCAGCCAGATAAATGACAGGTCCGTTAATTCCATAAATTGTTCCAGTCTTACTCACCTGTCACACCCCCTTTAAAGGTAAATTCTTCGTATTCTTTCTCCAAAGCACCTGAAAATGAATGATCGATCAAGATATTTCTTCCCGGAATAATCGAACGGATTCCTCCAAGAAAATCTTCTTCGCTGACTGTTACTGTCATTCCAGTTCGTTTTTCGAGGAATTCTTTTTTGTCCTCATCCGAACTGTTAATATAGATTGTCAATGGATTCCCATCTGCGAATCTCGCCGCTTTTGCAATATAGGATACAAGTAATTCTTTATACGCTTCGGTTTTCATGTATTCTTCTGCCATTTCCCGGACTTCCTCAAACAATTTATTTTTTAATTCATTCTGCACTCGGCTTAATTGTCTTCGAAGTTTTAGCTGCCCTTTGGATGTTACTGTATTTAACTGCTGCCTTGCCGATGCTGTTTCGGTCTTGATCCTCGTATCTGCCTGCATCACAGCTTCTTGTTTATGTGTTTTGAACACGCCTTCCAATGCCTTCTGATGCTGATCTATGATTTCATTTCCTCTGGCTCTTGCTTCTTCCATGGCAGCTTCTCTGATATGTGAAATCTTTTCTTCTACTGTCAATGTTGTCACCTTCCTTCTACAGCCGGCTTACAATTTCAATCCAATCGCCTCATTGACATAAGACGTGATAAAATCTTTCTTCCGTCCAGTTCCGTGCCTGTCAGGAATCTCGATCAGAAGCGGCATTTTCCGCTCCAGCTTGATCTCGTCGATCAATTCTGGAAATTCTCTTCCAAATTTCTCTGTCAAAAGCACGATCCCAATCTCTGGATCACTCATAGCTTTCTCGATTGCTTCTTTTAATTCATCCCTTTCATGAACTACGATCCCATCAACCCCGGCTAACCGCATTCCTGTCAATGTATCTACGTTATCGCTGATCAAATACATCTTCATAATTATCACTTCCTGATCTATCCAAGTTTACCAATGATCATAAATGAAATGATCAATCCATACAGACATACACCTTCTGCCAGACCTACGAAGATCAGTGATTTACCTAAAGCACTTGGATCTTCACTGATTGCTCCTAAAGCTGCACTTGCGGCACTCGCTACGGCGATACCACCACCAACACAAGAAAGTCCTGTTGATAATGCTGCTGCCAGATATCCAAGTCCTGTAGCCATTCCTGCATCAGAACCTGCTTGTGCTGCCTGTACCGGATCTGTGACAAACATCATCACTCCGGCGATCACAATGATCCCGAAGAAGAAAAAAGCGTTAAATGCAATACTTCGTTTATAACGTTTCTTTGTTCTCTCTCCATGAAGAAAATAACCAAATGGAATAAATATACTTAAGATTAATGCTGCGATGATCGCTAATTTGATTGCTAATGTCATAACCGATACCTCCTAATTTTCCTTGCCTGCATGATTGTCATACGGATGGAATTCTCTTCCTGATCCCGTATAGAAACGACTGAACATTTCATAATATTCCAGACGCAATACCTGAATTCCGACAACCAGACCTTCTAGTCCACACACGATAATATTTCCAAGAACAATGATGATCCAGTTTGGATTTCCTGCTCCATCTGTGATCCCTCCGAGCATCAGAACAACTTCCATCATAGCCGCATGGCTCACTGCAAATGCCCCGATACGCACAAATGAGATCGTGTTAGAGAAGAAACTTAACATCGTCTCGAACAATTCAAAAAATCCCTGCACCAGAAACATTCCAACGCCGCCTTCTGCTTTTGGTTTCTTTCCTTCCACGAGCTGTCCTAATGGTTCTTTTAATAAGAACATGATCACTGGAATTCCAAGGAAAATGATCATCATGATATTTCCTGGTGTTTTATGACCTGTCATATAAAGCACGATCGTTAAGACAAGGAATCCATAAAATACAAGTCCTGCAACTCCATTTGGGCTGAAGAATAAATTTTCTTTATCCCCACGTTTCTTTGCATTGATGATCTGAAACACCATCGCAAGCAGGATCAGTGCCATACCAAATGCAACTGCCACGATAAATACAGTATTTAACTGCCCAACAAACGGTAATTTCATCATCGCATGCATTGGCGATAACCACATTGGTTTAATGATCGTTCCTTCAAATCCAAAGAAGCTTCCAAACATAAAGCCAAAGAATGTAGAAAAAATTCCGGCAACAGAAATGATTCCTGCTAGATTCCATTTCTTGATCTTATATAGTAATCCCCCGCCGATAAACAAACACAATCCCTGACCAACATCCCCAAACATCGCTCCAAAGATAAAGGTATAAGTCAGTGCCACGAAAATGGTTGGATCCATCTCATCATGGGATGGCAGTCCATACATTCTGATAAACATTTCAAATGGTTTGAAGAATTTGGGATTCTGTAATTTCGTTGGTGGATCACCGAAGAATTTTTCTCTTCCTTCTTCAACAATGATCGTGATTCTATCATCATCTTTTGTCTCCTCAATAAATGCCTGTGTATCTTTTTCACTCATCCATCCACAGAGAATGTAGTAATCTTCCTGTTCTTCATTTTCCATACAGGCTGCCATTTTACGCACATCGAAGTTATTGGATAATTCTTCTAACTTATATCTCGCTCCTCGAATCTTCTTTGCCTTGACTGATAAGAAATCTTTCATCTGTTTCTGGACATTTTCGATTTCTTTTTCAATCTCATCGATCTGATTTCTTAAATTTCTGCAAATCTCTGCCGGCATTCCTTCGTAATCGTCTGGAAGTGCGATATTTTCAAAATGCAAAGATTTAAAAGTAGAATCAATCTTTCCCATCTCCTTATGTGCCGCAAAATAACATCCATACACATAATTTTCATTTCGGATTCCTTCTAAAAAAATTGCATTGAGATCATCGAATAAATATTTTTCAAGTTTCTGATAATACTCTACGTTTACTCGTCCGAATCTGACTTTCATATATTGATAGCCATAAACTTCTTTTAAATTTAACTCTAAAGGCTGAAACGGTTCAAGTTCATGAAGTTTTTCTAATAATTCTTCTTTCTGCTTCTTTAACCGGTCTTCCCTTGCCTTAAGGTCCAGATAATCATGATTGAGATCCCTGATCATTGTCAGGATCTCATCTGCCGTAAGAGATGTATCCATCTCTCCTTTTGGCTGTGCAAGCATCAATACATACTGTTCCGCTTTAGAAAGCGGTTCTTTGTAAGGATTCACATCCATAAACGGCATGAGGTTATCTGTCGTTTTCAATTCTGTGATCGCATTTTCCAGCTGCATTTCGTATTTGGAAAGGTAAGATGCACTTACCCTGTCAATATCAGTTCTCGGTCCGGAAATGCTTAAGAATTTCATCTTTACGATCATGATGCATTACCTCCTTGACGTCGTTGCTTTTGCACCAGATACTGTAATGTCTCCCGTTGCGATAATCCATAGCGAATACATTCCAGTGCCGTGGTGATTTTATAAATCTCTTCCTCCTTTAAAAATAAATATTGTTGTATACTTGCCAGAGAATACGGATGGTTTCTGTAAGCGATCGTTAAGATATGTTCCACACATTCATTCACAATACTCTCAATCTGCACCTGTTCTCCGAACTCATATTTCTTTCCGTAATAAGTTTCATTTAATCTTCTTTTGAATTCTTCCACTGATGGCGCTTCGACCAGATCTTTAAATTCCTGATTCGAAAGTTTATGTTGAATCGGAATTAACAATGTGTAAATATCTGGTGCGAGCATATGGTAATATTTCTTTGCTCGATAAATCCATTGAAGATTTAATAGATCGATCTTTGCTCCTAATTCTTTAGTCAGCATTTCCTTATCTTTTTTATCCCAATTTCCCTTGCGTTCTTTCCACATCATAGAAAAATAATATAAATCCAATGCCAGTTCATAATCCGCTAATGTCGATGCCCCTGACTGTCGGATTCTTGACAGTGGTGCGTAATATTCTGTATTCTTCAGGTAATCTACCAGATGATCAATATTCTTTGCCGTCACTAGCTGGTCAATCCGTATCTTTGAATATTTATCAAAAAATGGCTTTTTGTAATTCAGATCAAATGGTACATTACTGTGATTAAATACAATTCTTAAGCAATATCGAACCAAATCTACTTCATACCGCTTCATAAAGATCTTTAAAAAATCTTTTTGCTGCATATCTGCGAAACGATAAAGTCTTGTGTAATCATCATATAATGACTGGATCAGGACTTTTTCGATATTACCTCTGTGATACAGTGATTCATCCATCTGTGTGATAAATTTTCCGTACGATTTTGTCTGTTTCAGATATTCAATGATATCTGTCACTGTATCCATAGAAGCCAGCTGTTCATAATCCTGTGGTTTTAAAAGCTTTGCACGCATTGCTGCGACTTTCGTCACAATTCCGCTGTAGCGCATCACATCTCTCAATGCTATCGCCTCCTATACTTTGATCACTCGCTCTAATATCTGTTTTGCATATTCGCTGTGATGTTCTTTGAAGTCTTGTTTTAAAGATTCTATTTCATTGTTATTCTGTTCTTCTTGTTTCTTTAGAAGTTTTTCCATGTTTGTTGCAAGATCCGACTGAATCTTTAATATCTTTTCGTTCGTCTCCTTTTCCATATCTGCATCAAATGCATCCCTCTTTTTCTGCATCTGCATTTCCATCTGATGCTTTTGTTCCTGTGCATTATCTACGATCGCACGCGCTGTCTTTTCGATCTCTGAAAGTTTCTCTGCTATTCTTTCCATCAGTAAAACCTCCTTTCATACCAACCATTGTAGTCCTTTCTATTTATTTTTGCTAGTATTTTATCTGTTTTTTTGCGTGTATTTAGCAATTATTCACAATTTTTTGACAGTTTTCATGCAATGTTTTACAATCTGTTGTATTATTATTTAAAATGATCGACCTTCCCACAATAATTCGCGATCGTTTTGATCAACACCTCAGATTCCAACGGTTTCGCCAAATGCTCATTCATTCCCGCTTCCAAAACTCTCCTACGATCTTCCGTAAATGCATTCGCTGTCATCGCAATGATCGGAATATCTCTGGCATTTTCTTTATTGCTCCATCTTATATATCTCGCTGCTTCTAATCCGTCCATCACCGGCATCATCACATCCATTAAGATAATATCAATTTCTCCTAGTTTCGATTCTTTGAAAATTTCCAATGCTTCTTTTCCATTAAATGCCTTAATTACATTCGCCCCGGCACTCTCCAGAACAAATTCTGCAATTTCCATATTCAATTCATTATCTTCGACAAGCAATACATTGACACCCTTGATCGATGCTTTTTTTATCTCTTTTGTCTTAAGTTCTTCGTGCTTTATATTATGATCGATCTGAAATGGAAGCTCAATATAAAACGTCGTTCCCACACCTTGCTCACTCTCAAATGAGATTGTTCCTCCCATTTTCTCTACAAGACTTTTTGTAATCGGCATCCCAAGTCCCGTTCCACCATAAACTGTTCGTGCCCCTGCTTTTTCCTGTGCAAATGGCTCATAGATCGTCTTTTGGAATGATTCACTCATTCCAATTCCAGTGTCTTCACATTTAAATCGAATAATAATAGTATTATAATTTTTCTGAATTTCATTAAATTCTATGCAGATCTTTCCATTATTTTTGTTATATTTGATCGCGTTTGTTAAAATATTCATCACAACTCTTTTTACATGCACTGGACTTCCGATCAAATCTTCATGAATCACATTATATTTATGTACAACTATATTGATTCCTCTCTCTCTAGCCTGTTTTTCAATAACCGTTCGAATCTCTTGAAACAATTGAAAGAAATTAAAACTTCTTCTCTCCAGGATCACTTCTTCCGATTCCAATTTTCCCATATCCAAAACTTCATTGATCAATTCTAGTAAGAAGCCTGATGCTTCCCATATTTTTTTGCGGCATTCTGATTGTTTTTCTATATCACTTTTATAATAATCTCCAACTTCTACCATTCCCCGGATTCCATTGATCGGTGTCCGGATATCATGGCTCATTCTTTGCAGAAATTCTGTTTTGGCAATATTGGCTTTCTTTGCTTCTTTTGCTGATTTTTCTAATTCTTTTTTATACTCTTCTTCTCGTTGTTTCTGAATGCGTTCATATTGTTGATTGGATCTTGCTTTGATCATCATTAAGATTGCCACAAAAATTCCATATAAAATAACCGCTATTCCAATGTTACTCGTCAATGTTTTTACAAGATTCCTGTCTTCTGCATACACGTAAATATAATAATTTCGTCCCTTATCAAGACTTGTAAAATATTGTTTGATACCGTTTCGAATGATTGCAAACTGTCCTACTTTTACACTTTGTCGGATCTCATTAATAATAGAATCTTCCTGTACCTTTGTATCAATTAATTTTTCATCATTTGATGCTATAATATCATTTCCATTTGTGATTACGATCGTTCCATCATTTTCCCGCTTATATCCAGCAAGCACGTTTTGGATTGTAAGATTATTGTTTTTCGCATATTCGGTTTTTACATACTGATATCCTATAACCGTTCCTTTTGCATCCTTTCTTCCATACGATGCCAGATCAATATAGCCTCCATTTTTCAGCTCAATTCTTGCCATATATGATTTTTGTGGATAATTCTTTACATCACGAAGTGTTTCTTTCTCCATGACATAACCCAAAACTTTTTTAAATCTTGGTCCAGTATGATATTGTGCAATTTGTTTATTCTTATCATTTAATACAATAATCCCCGTAAGTCTTTGTTCCCTTGCATACTGTTTTAAATATTCTTTTTCCAATGCCTGTTTATCTGTTTTGAAATTTCTCGCCGTCTGCTGGACTTTTTCAACCATTCTGACAAGACTTCTTGCTTCAACTGCTTCATTAAAACTGTTATACATGGAATATTGATCCTTGATGTATTCCATCGTCGAATGAATCCTGTTTTTGGTATTGTTTGTTTCTATTTTTACGGACACAAAAAGAACTGTCAAGACAACGATCACACAGCCAACAATACTCAATGTCCATAACCTTTTATCCGCTTTATCTCTCAAGGCTGTTCACCTCCAGATATTTTTCTGCATCAGGAACATATTTTTGTAGAATTTTTTTGGCACTTCCATCTTTGACCATTGCTTTTAATGTCTTTGACAGTTCTTTTTCTATTCCTCTTTTATCATTTTTTGCAAACGCAACACCAATTCCAGTCTCAAGAATATCTTCATCAAGAATTCTGTATTTTGCTTCAAAATCAGACATATACTGTCTGATCGAGATCTCATGTGCTGCAATAGCGTCTACATATCCTCTGCTCAGAGAAGTATAGATCAATTCTCTGTTTTCCATACTGTAGACTTGTTTTACTTTTGGTATTTTGGGATCTGTTTGTTTTAGAAATAATTCCTCTGGTTTGGTTGTAGACTGAACCGCAATGATTTTATTCTTAAGATCAGACAACTTATTGATCTTGCTGCTGTCGTTCACTGCGATCACCTGACGGCTCAGCATATAAGGACCTGCCCAGTGATAATCATTTTCTCTTCCTGTCACTGAAAAGCACGCCCATATACAATCTATTTTTCCTTGTTCCACAAGATTTTTCTTATTCTCCCAATCGATATTTACAAAGACCGGCTTATAACCCATACGATGAAAGGCTTCTCTGGCAAATTCTACATCGATTCCTGCCATATTGCCATTCTCATCGGTATAGTTAAATGGCGGATAATTGTCTCCACCGATCATAATCTCTTTGTTCGCATCTTTTGTTGTTTTTCTAGTCTGATCTTTTGTCTTTCCACATGCACAAAGAAAGCAGCCTAATACGAAAAAGACCATGACTTCAATCATAAGCTTCTTTAACTGCATAGTTTACCTCGTATGATCTGTTTGTAAATAATGTCCTAAACTCTTGTAACCATTGCCATCAATCTTCTTTGTTTTGCATATAATTTCACTGTATTAGATACTCTCTGATAGACAATATTGGCATCAAATGGGCGGTTAATATAATCAGAAACTCCCATCTCATAAGCTCTTCTGATATAATTCGCAGAATCCTCACTTGAGATTATAATAACTGGAATATCTGAGATTAAACGCTCTTCTTCCATATATTTCAAAACTTCAAAACCATCCTTTTCTGGCATAATGATATCTAATAGTACAAGCGAAATTTTCATTCCATATTCATCGATCTTATGCAATGCTTCATTTCCACCATCAGCTTCTATGATTTCGTAGGTTTCCTCTAAAATCTCTTTCAAGATCGCACGGTTAAATTCTGAAGCATCAACGATCAAAATTCTAGGTTTATTCTGAATTTTTTCCTTTTTAAATATCGTTTTATCACATTCTGTTATGACCTGTGCCTTATGATCTTTTGCCTTATACATCAACTGGTCTGCTTTCGCGATCGCCTCATCGATCTTCCCATCTTCCGATATCACTCCTCCAATACTTGCTGTAAGCTTCAATCTAGGGCAGTTTGGAATCGTTGCATTCTCAATAGCCTCTTGAATCTGAAGCAGTTTTCCACGCAAAGTACCTCTTACCATATCCGACAAGATCAATAAAAATTCATCTCCGCCATAACGTATTAACTTATCTGTCTTGCGAATACAATTCTTGATCACATCCGCAACAATACAGAGAACCTGATCTCCCATATCATGTCCATAAATATCATTATACAATTTAAAATCATCCAGATCGATCATCGCAACCCCTGCTGAATTCTGCATATTACGAATCTCATCTTCAAAATATCTTCGATTGTAAACGCCTGTTACCGGATCTATGTATAATTTATCCTGATACCCTTTTAACTTGCCAACAAGTTTGTCCCTTCCATCGGTATCGATCAACGTATCATTCTCAAGATGCTTAACAAGTTCCATGACACATGCTTCATCATCTATTTCCAAATATCTTGAAATTACCAAAAAAACATCTGCATCCAACAATTCCAGTTTTGTTTTTTGTTTCTTCTCCGCGTATGCTTTCATTGATGTACAATTCTCACATGGTTTATTCTTCTTCCAAAAATCATAGCACTGACACATTCCAATTTTTACTCCGATGCGTGGATCATCTTGCATCTGCTCAAAAAAATCCCCCTCCAAAAACCTGACAACATCAAATACTTTCTCCAGCATCTTAGCTTCTTCTGCTGCCTGTTGTCTGGTTATCTTTACATTCTGGTTCACTTCTTATCCCCTTCCTATTTTTATTTGATATATTCCCCTAATTTACTTAAATACCCTTTTATGATAGCACATCATTTTGTCGTTTTCCATCGAGAAACCTGAATTATACAAAGATTTCCTAAATTAATATCAAATTTCTTTTTTTATATAAAAAAAGAAGGGAGATATAACATTAAAGTATGTGTATCTCTTATGATCTTTTATAATACTTTGCTTAAAAATGCCTTTGTTCGCTCTTCCTGTGGATGGTCAAAAATCTGTTCTGGTGTTCCTTCTTCAAGGATTCCTCCACCATCCATGAAAAATACACGATTGGCAACTTCTCTTGCAAATCCCATCTCATGAGTTACGACAACCATTGTCATACCTTCTAATACTTCTCCAACCATCTCAGGATCAAGTGCTGAAGTTGGTTCATCAAACAGCATGACTTCTGGTGATAATGCCAGTGATCTTGCGATCGCTACACGCTGTTTCTGTCCACCAGATAACTGCGCTGGATAATTATCAGCTTTATCACCAACGCCTACACGGTTTAACAATTCCATCGCTTTTTCTTTTGCCTGCTCTTCTG
>ERZ779866.4321-NODE-4321-length-10629-cov-2.221203_pt1 | contig 10629 bp, 9 predicted proteins | sample MGYA00511248_ERZ779866 | MGnify/ENA primary metagenome ERZ779866 (study PRJEB29588, sample SAMEA2155758) | human gut metagenome | biome: human gut; feature: human-associated habitat; material: faeces | place: Denmark | collected 2008/2010 ... | reverse complement strand
CAGGAACGTCTGCGGAGAAAGAGGGATCCCAGGCTTCCGGAGAAGAGAACAAGGAAAAGGAGGGGGCTGCATTGACAGAAAATAAGGAAACAGGAAAAAGAGCGATCCTGGTGGTGAGCTTCGGCACCAGCTACAACGAAAGCCGGGAGGCCACCATCGGTGCCATTGAGAAGGCCATCGCAGAGGCATTTCCGGAGACAGAGACACGGCGGGCCTTTACCAGCCAGATCATCATTGATAAATTAAAGGAACGGGACGGCCTGGAGATAGACAATGTAAAGGAAGCCCTGGACCGAGCGGCGGCAGACGGGATCACAGAGCTGGTGGTCCAGCCCACCCATCTGATGGACGGCTTTGAATACATGGATCTGGCAGAGGAGCTGGAGGAGTATGAAGGGAGCTTTGAACAGGTGGTCCTGGCGGATCCGCTGCTGACCAGCGATGCGGATTTTGACGCTGTGGCAAAGGCTATTACAGAGGCCATGGCGGAGTACGACGACGGGGAAACGGCGTTCTGCTATATGGGACACGGAACCGAGGCCGATTCCAACCAGGTATATCCCAGGCTCCAGGAAACCCTTAAGGAGGCAGGATATACGGATTACTTCATCGGCACAGTGGAGGCAGAGCCGTCTCTGGAGGATGTGACCGCTTCTTTAAAGGAAGCCGGAGGTTATAAACGGGTGGTGCTCCGGCCGCTGATGGTGGTGGCAGGCGATCACGCCAATAACGATATGGCAGGTGACGAGGAGGACTCCTGGAAATCGGTCCTGAATAAGGAGGGATACGAGACGGAGTGCGTCCTGGAGGGGCTTGGACAGATCCCGGCCATCCGGGAGCTCTATGTACAGCATACGAAGGCTGCCATGGACAGCCTTGCAAGATAGGAAGCGGGGAGAGGCGGATGAAATATGTAGGGAACAGCCTGGCGGCTCTCCTTGCGGCAGCAGCCGGCATGGTCTTCATGCCGGCTGCTGCTTATGGGGCGTCAGAAGGCCGGGAGGCCGCAGAGGCCATTGGACAGGAAAGTGCCGTCCCTGTACCCGGATATGCGCTGAAGGACGGGACGTATCCCATTGAGGCAGAGTCCAGCTCCTCCATGTTCCGGATCGTCCGGGCAGAGCTTACGGTGAAGGATGGGAGTATGAAAGCAGCGGTGACCCTGGGCGGAAAGGGATATCTGAAGCTGTTCATGGGAACGGGAGAGGAGGCTCTGGACGCTGATCCGTCCCAGTACATAGGATTTTCGGAGGCCGCAGACGGAGCCTATACGTATGAGCTTCCGGTGGAGGCCCTGGACCAGGGGCTGGAATGCGCGGCCTTCAGTAAAAGAAAGCAGAAATGGTACGACCGGCAGATCGTTTTTAAAGGAGATACCCTTCCAAAGGAAGCCTGGGTCCTTCCGGCAGAGGCCGGACTGGAGAACGGGAGGTACTGGATCGACACAGCCCTTTCCGGAGGAAGCGGCCGGGCGTCAGTGGAGTCTCCGGCGGAGCTTACAGTAAAGGACGGCCAGGCATCGGTGCGGATCACATGGAGCAGCTCCGCCTATGACTATATGGCGGTATATGGGAAAAAGTACCTTCCGGTCAGCGAGGAGGGCAATTCAGCCTTCCAGATCCCGGTCTATGTGTTCGACGTCCCCATGCATGTGGCCGCGGATACCACAGCCATGGGGGATCCCCATGAGATCCAGTATACCCTGACCTTTGACCGGAGCACAGTGAGAGCCATGAAAAAAACGGCGGGGACCGGTTTCTGGATGGCGGCGGGAGCAGCTTTTCTGGCGGCGGGAGCCAGCGGCTGGTTCTGGATAAGAAAAAAGAGGAGGGCGGCATGAAGAGGAGCTGGAAGGCAGGGATAAAAAAACAGGCGGTCATCCTGGGGATCTGGGCGGCGGCGGGAGCGCTTTTAACGGGCTGTAAAGCGGCCGGAGGATCCGGAGCCGGGAACAGGCTCCGTCCCCTGGAGCTTTCTTCCCTGGAATATACAGGGCGGCTGGAGCTGGAGTATGCAGAGCAGTTTGCCGTGGATCTTTACCAGGACGGCTTCCAGGTGCTGACTGTGGCCGACGGGAGCCGTATGCTCCTGGTGCCGGAAGGGAAGGAGGCCCCGGAGGATGTGCCGGAGGAGACGGCTGTGGTATACCAGCCGGTGAAAAATATCTATCTGGCGGCTTCGGCGGCCATGGACATGTTCCGGGCCCTGGACGCTTTGGATACGATCCGGCTTTCCGGGACGGATGCAGACGGCTGGTACATCAAAGAGGCCAGGGAGGCCATGAAAAGCGGGAAGATCCTTTATGCCGGAAAATACAGCGCCCCGGATTATGAGCGGATCCTGGCGGAGGGCTGCAGCCTGGCTGTGGAGAATACCATGATCAGCCATGCGCCGGAGGTAAGGGAAAAGCTGGAGAGCTTTGGGATCCCGGTGGCAGTGGATTATTCCAGCTACGAGACTGAGCCTCTGGGCCGCATGGAATGGATCAAGTTTTACGGAGCCCTCACAGGAAAGGAGGAGCAGGCGTTCGCTGCATTTGACGAGCAGAAGGCAGCCATGGAGGCGGCGGCAGGAGGCAGCGAAGAGGCGGCTTCCGGAGACGGCGCAGATGTGGATCCGGCCCGCAGAGCAGAGGGGGGACGTGTTCCGGAGGAGGGCAGAAAAAAGACCGTTGCGTATTTTTATATTACGGCCGCCGGTATGGTCAATGTGAGAAAGTCCTCGGATTATGTGCCGAAGCTCATTGAGCAGGCGGGAGGAGAATATATTTTTAAGGATCTGGGGACTGGAGAAAGCCGCAGCTCGTCTGTGAACATGCAGCTGGAGGAATTTTATTCCTCAGTAAAGGACGCGGACTTCCTTATTTATAACAGTGCCGTGGACGGCGGGCTGGAAACGGTGGAGGAGCTTTTGGGAAAGAGCGGGCTGCTGGCGGACTTTAAGGCGGTTAAGGAAGGAAATGTGTGGTGTACGGCCAGGGATCTTTATCAGAGCTCCATGGCTCTGGGGACCTTTGCAGAGGACATCCGGGCCATGCTGACGGGCCAGGGGGAAACGGTCTACCTTTACCGGCTCCCGGCCGGAAGAGAGGAGGAGCAGTGAACAGAAAGCGGAACGGGCATTTAAAATATGGACTGGCTTTTGCGGCGCTCCTGGCGCTGCTTCTTCTTTTCCTGGGCTGGAGCCTGTGCGCCGGAAGTGTGGAGATCCCGTTGGAGGAGGTGGCGGAAGTATTTGCCTGGAAGCTGGGATGCGCTCCGGCTCCCGGCGCTTCGTCTGCGGCCGGGATCGTCTGGGAGATCCGGTTCCCTCGGGCTCTGGCAGCCATCCTCTTAGGCGGAGCCCTGGGGCTTTCCGGCTATCTTCTCCAGACCTTTTTCCGGAATCCCATTGCAGGTCCCTTTGTTCTGGGGATCTCCTCCGGGGCAAAGCTTCTGGTGGCATGTCTGATGGTGTTCTCTCTGGGCCATGCTGTCCGGGTGACATCTGCGGCCATGATCCTGGCGGCCTTTGCTGGAGCCCTGGCCTCCATGGGATTGGTGCTCCTTATGGCCGGAAGAGTGGAGCAGACGGCGGGGCTGATCCTTGGAGGCACCATGATGGGTTATATCTGCTCGGCAGCTACGGACATCCTGGTGACCTTTGCTGACGATACAGATATCGTAAATCTGCACAACTGGTCCCAGGGTAGCTTTTCAGGCATTTCCTGGGAGAATACGGCAGTCATGTGCCTGGTGGTGCTTCCCGCCTCGGCAGCCGTATTCCTTCTCTCTAAGCCGGTGGCTGCGTACCAGATGGGAGAGGTCTATGCAAAAAGCATGGGGATTCATGTGGGCCGTCTCAGGGCCTGGATGGTGCTCTTATCCAGTCTTTTATCAGCCTGTATCGTGGCCTTTGCCGGTCCGGTGTCCTTTGTGGGGATCGCCGTGCCCCATCTGGTGAGGAGCCTGTTTGGGACCTCCCGGCCTCTGGTGCTGATCCCGGCGTGCTTTCTGGGAGGGGGCGTGTTCTGCCTGTTCAGCGATCTTCTGGCCAGGACTCTTCTGGCTCCGGCAGAGTTCAGCATCAGCACAGTGACCGCGGTGCTGGGAGCTCCGGTGGTGATCGCCGTTATGATGAAGAAATACCAGAGGAGGGGATAAAGGTGGGAAACGGCTGTTTTTATGCGGACCGGCTGGCGGCCGGATATGGGAAAAGGCCAGTGGCGGAGGGACTTTCCTTTCATGCTGGCCGGGGAGAGATCGTGACCCTCATAGGCCCCAACGGAGCCGGAAAGTCCACGATTCTTAAGACGATCTCCGGCGGACTTGCGCCGATGGGAGGGGAGCTGGTGCTGGACGGCGTTCCCATGGAACGGATCCCCAGGAAGGAACGGGCCAGGAAGCTGGCGGTGGTGTTTACGGAAAAACTCCAGGGGGAGCTTATGACCTGCCGGGATGTGACGGCAGCGGGGCGGTATCCCTACACCGGGCGGCTGGGACTTTTATCAGAGAAAGACCAGAGAGCCGTGGATCAGGCCCTGGAGCTGGTCCATGGAACCGACCTGGGGGACCGTCCCTTTGACCGGATCAGCGACGGGCAGCGCCAGCGGATCATGCTGGCCAGGGCGCTCTGCCAGGAGCCGGAGATGATCCTTCTGGACGAGCCCACCTCTCATCTGGATGTGAAGTATAAGCTGGAATTCCTTTCCCTGCTCCGGGAAATGGCCAGGAAAAAGGAGCTTTCAGTGATCATGTCCCTCCACGAGCTGGATCTGGCGGAAAGGATCTCGGACCGGGTGGTGTGCATAAAGGACGGACGCATGGACCGGTGCGGAACGCCGGAGCAGGTCTTTACACCGGGATATGTGGAGGGGCTGTTCGGGATGACTGCCGGGAAATTTGACGCGGCTGGGGGATCTGTGGAGTTTTCTGTTCCTGGAGGCGCTGTAAAGCCGGAGGACCTCCCGGAAAATGCGGTATTTGTGATCGCGGGGAACGGCTCGGGGCGGCAGGTATTCCGGAAGCTCCAAAGGGAGAACGTGCCCTTTGTCACAGGGATCCTGTTTGAAAATGATCTGGATCTCCCGGCGGCGGAGGCACTGGCTGCTCATGTGGTGAAGGTTCCCCTGGGGCCAGTGCCGGAGGAGGCTGTGAGGGAGGCCCGGGCATGGATCCGGCGGTGCCAAAGGGTGATCTGCTGCCGGACGGGCTTTGGAGTATGGGAGAAGGAAAACGAAGATCTTTTTAAGTATGCAGAGCGGTCAGGAAAGACCGCAGGAGAATCGTAACAGACAGCCGTGCGGGAAGACGCCCGGCTGGACTGTTACGAATAATAAAAGCGGCTTCCGAATAGAATGGTAACGACCAATTCATAGGGAGCCTTTTTTATGGCAGTGAGAATGAAACGGCCGGGAAAACGCGTCCTGGCGCTTTTGGGGATCCTGGCGGTATTTGCCGCCGGCTGCATTGGCTTTACGGGCTGCCGGGGCGGCAGCGGGGATACGGAAAAGATCCGGGATCTGGAATTTACAGTGACGGGAGAGGAGGAGGTCCCCCAGGCCCTGGCAGAGCTCATCGGAAAAAAGAGGGAGAAGCCCTTTAAGCTTACATATGCGGATGGGCAGGATATGTATATCGTCATCGGGGAGGGCCCCCAGACCGGAGGCGGATACAGCATTACCGTTAAGGAGCTGTACCTGACGGAAAATTCAGTGGTGATACGGACCGAGCTTCTGGGGCCGGAAAAGGGGGAGGCCACGGGAACGGATCCGTCCTATCCGGTGCTGATCGTGAAAACAGAGTTTTTAGAGGAGCCGGTGGTATTCCAGTAGGCGGATGCAGGAAGGTGCCCTTTGCTGTCCCGGCATCCGGGAAGCTGGGACGCCGGGATGCCTGTCCTCCGGGCCGTATGGAAGCCTTTGGCCGGAAACTGCTTTACCGCGGCCGGATTTTCTGGTAGAATGGGGAAACATACGGATAAAAGAAAACAGGAGAGATACAGGATGGAGACACGGTACGAGGAGGAGGGCCTTAAGGAAAGGACCAGAGAGATCGAAAAAAGCATTATCAAACGGTTCCGGAAGGAGATCTGGAGGCCCTTTGTGAAGGCACTCAACGAGTATGAGATGATACAGGAGGGCGATCAGATCGCAGTCTGTATTTCCGGCGGAAAGGATTCTATGCTCCTTGCCAAGTGCATGCAGGAGATCTTAAGGCACGGAAAGATGGAATTCGGGTTAAAGTTTCTGGTGATGGATCCGGGCTACCGGGAGGAAAACCGGAAGCTGATCCATGAGAACGCCAGGATCCTGGGGATCCCGATCCACGTGTTCGAGACGGAGATCTTTGACACGGTGGTGGATGTGGAGGACTCCCCCTGCTACCTCTGCGCCAGGATGCGGCGGGGAAACCTGTACGCCAACGCCAGGGAGCTGGGCTGCAATAAGATCGCCCTGGGCCACCATTTTGACGATGTGATCGAGACGATCCTTATGAGCATGCTCTATGGGGCCCAGATCAATACCATGATGCCCAAGCTCCACAGCACCAATTTCCAGGGCATGGAGCTGATCCGCCCCCTGTACCTGGTGAAGGAGGAGGATATCCTGGCATGGAAGGAATATAATCAGCTTCAGTTCTTACAGTGTGCCTGCCGGTTTACGGAGGAGAGCAGCCGGAGACAGAACGAGGAGCTGTCCAAGAGGAAGGAAATGAAGAAGCTGATCGGGGAGTTCCGGAAGACCAGCCCGTATATTGACATGAATATTTTCCGCAGCGTGGAAAATGTCAATACAGACGCCTGCATCGGATATATACGCCGGGGAGAGCGCCATCATTTCCTGGAGGAATATTAAGAAGGACGCCATCATACATTTTTGTAAAGCAAAGGCTTTGGAAAGGTGTGGTGGCGTTTTTATGATGGAGCTGGTGAAAAAGCATATCCATATGAACCGGAGAAGCGGCAGCGTTGCGTCCCAGATGACCCTGGACGATGATTTTAACGTGCCGGATACCATGGAGGACGTGGAGCAGCTGATCTTAGAAAGAGGAGAGATCCAGATCGAGTCGGCGAAGAACCAGGGGGAAAAGGTGGAGGTCCGGGGACGGCTGGATTTCCGGGTGCTGTACCGGACGCCCGGCGGACAGGTCATGACCCTGGCCGGAAACCTTCCCTTTGAGGAGCGGGTGAATATGCCGGGTCTCCTGGAGAACGATCATATCCAGGCCGGCTGGGAGTTAGACGATCTGAAGCTGGGGATCATCAATTCCCGGAAGCTGAACGTAAAGGCCCTGGTGACCTTAAAGCTCCAGGCGGAGACCCTTTTCGACGCCGAGGCGGCGGAGGACGCGAGATTTGACGGGGACGTGGAGACCTTAAAGAAAACCATAGCTGTGGCGGCCTTAAGCGCCCGGCGGAAGGATACGTTCCGGGTCCGGGAGGTACTGTCCCTTTCGGGAAATAAGCCGGATATCGACACCCTTCTGTGGCAGGACATACGCCTGCGGGGCGTGAATACGAGGCCCCTGGACGGGAGGATACGCCTGGACGGGGAGCTGATGGTGTTCGCCATTTATTCCGGGGAGGCCGGTCAGGTGCCGGTCCAGTGCCTGGAGGAAACGGTGCCGTTTTCCGGCGAGGTGGAGCTGGAGCCCTCGGTGGAGGAAATGATCCCCTTTATCACGGTGCGTCTGGTACATAAGGAGCTGGAGGTGAATCCGGATTCGGACGGAGAGATGCGGGAGCTGTCCGTGGATGCGGTCATGGAGCTGGATATGCGGCTTTATGAGGAGAAGGAGCTGGAGATCTTAAACGATCTGTACGCCCTGGACCGGGAGCTGGATCTGGATACAGGAGAGGCGTGCTTTGACCAGATCGCCGCCAGGAACCAGCTGAAGACCAGGCTCCAGGAAAAGGTGGATCTGCCGGTGGGGCAGCGGATCCTGCAGATCTGCCACAGCGACGGAGACGTGAAGCTGGATGAGGTACAGATCCGGGACGGAGAGCTGTCCATGGACGGCGTTCTGGAGGTGCAGCTTCTGTATCTGACTGCCGACGACTCCTCTCCGGTGGGAGCGTCCACAGAGGTGCTGCCGTTCCATATGACGGCCCAGGTACCGGGGATCACAGAGGACAGTGTTTACCAGATGGAGCCGGGACTGGAGCAGATCTCTGCCGTGATGCTGGGCGGCGACAGCGTGGAGATCAAGGCGTCGGTGACCATGGATGTGCTGGTGCTGAACCAGGTCTGCGGCCAGGTGATCCTGAATGTGCGGGAGGAGCCCCTGGATACGGAACGGCTGAAGCAGATCCCGGGGATCGTGGGCTATGTGGTACAGCCGGGGGATTCTTTGTGGAAGATCGCCAGAAAATTTCATACCAGTGTGGATGCGGTCATGGCAGACAACGGGCTTACGGATCCGTCCATCCAGCCTGGAGATAAGCTGATCATCGTGAAGGCGGTGGGGGAACGGGCCTAGGCGGTGCCGGTCTGGCGGGCAGTATCCCCGTCAGGCCGCATATAAGGCGGCAGGGATCTGAAAAATGAAAGAATGTCTGGTTGCATTTCGGGCAAAATACCATATAATAGAGTATAAGCCGGAAGACAAAAGCGGACTCACACAGGAAAACGCATCCGGCCGGTGCTTGATATAGATCCGGAACCAGCGCCCGAAGGGCTGTCCTGGCCGGGGCGGCGATGGCAGCCTTAAGATGCCGTTGCCGTTTACATAACATGAGGACGGATGGATATGAACTACACATATCTGCTGGAATGTGCGGATAAAACCTTTTACTGCGGCTGGACCAACGATCTGGAAAAGCGTGTGAATACCCATAATATGGGACGCGGGGCCAAGTATACGAAGCCCAGAAGGCCGGTGGTCCTGGTCTATTATGAGGCCTTTGAGACCAAAAGGGAGGCCATGAGCCGGGAAGCCGCCATTAAACGGATGACGAGAAAAGAAAAAGAAGCTCTTGTGAGAACACAGGATAAGACAGCAGGAGGAACCAGGTGAAACATAAAACAAAGAAATTACTATGCAGCGTGCTGGCATTCTGCCAGCTTTTTGCCATGACGGCCTTTGCGCGGCCCGACTGGCCGTCGGATACGGGGATCCAGGCCGAGGCCGGGGCCCTGATGGACGTGGATTCGGGGACCATGATCTTTGGCCAGAACAGCCATGTGGAATATCCGCCTGCCAGCATCACAAAGCTTCTGACTGCCTTGATCGTCCTGGAGCATGCGGAGCTTTCCGATACAGTGACGTATTCAGAGACCGCCATGAACAGCGTGGAGGCGGACAGCGGCAATAAATACAGCCTGGCCATCGGCGATACAATGACGGTGGAGGACTGCCTGTACGCCCTTCTTCTTTCGTCGGTGAATCAGTCGGCCAACGCCCTGGCAGAGCATGTGGCGGGAAGTATCCCGGCGTTTGTGGATATGATGAACCAGAAGCTGGCGGAGCTGGGCTGCAATGAGAGCCATTTTGAGAATCCGTCGGGTCTCAACGGAGATACCCAGAATGTGTCGGCCTATGATATGGCAAAGATCGCCTGCGCGGCGTTCCAGAATGAAAAGCTCCTGGAGATCAGCTCCTCTGTGTCCCATGAGATCGGCCCCACCACCAACAATCCCAACGGCTTCACTGTGCACCAGGAGCACCGTCTGGTGATCACCGAGGATACGGCCAGTGAGTTTTACTGTCCTGAGGCGGTGGCTGGAAAGACCGGGTATCTTTTAAAAGCAGGAAATACGCTGGTGACCTATGGGGAAAAGGACGGAAGACGGCTGGTGTCTGTGATCTTAAAGGGGAGTCCCCGCCAGTATTTCCTGGACGGCAAGGCCCTTTTACAGTTCGGCTTCGACCGCTTTCAGAATGTGGGGATCGCAGAAAACGAGACCCGGTATGTGACCGGGGAGGAGGCCGTGGACATCGGCGGCACGTCCTATAACCCGGCAGATCTGATGGTGGAGGAAGGAAAAGTGGTGACTCTGCCGGAGGAGGCCTCCTTCGGTGATGCAGAGCTTTCCCTGGAAGCCCTTCCGGAAGGAGCGCCTGCCAATGCGGTGGCCCTCCTCCAGTACGTTTATAATGAAAGAAAGGTGGGACAGGCCTACCTCCTGGATAAGACGATCCAGGTACCGGCTGAAACGGAGCCTTCCGGCGGAGACGCCGCAGAGCCTGGAGCAGAGGATGGAAGCGGGGAGACCGGAAGCACCGCCCAGGAACCGGAGGATACAGAGGAGCCCACAGAGACGGCCTCCGTGGATCCGGAGAAAACAGACGGAAGGTTTTCCATGAAGCTTCCGAAGGCTGTGATCCCTGGTGTGATCCTGGCGGTCCTGGCAGCCCTTGGGGCCGGTCTCTGGATGGTCTGGATCCGGAAGAGAAGGAAAGAAGAGGCGGAGGCAGCCGCCCGGAGACGGGAACGCCGCCGGCAAAGACTGATGGAAGAGGGGCCGGAGGCAGCGGCAGAGTTTAACCGCCTGCTGGAAGAAAAGAAAAACAGGAGCCAGGGCCGGGGACACCGGCGCTAGCTCCCTGGATCAGGCTGCGGCCAGATAGCCATACATCATCATATAGTGACAGAAGCTCCCGCCCATGACGAACAGGTGAAAGATCTCGTGAGACCCGAAATTTTTAT
>ERZ779866.4319-NODE-4319-length-10633-cov-4.195973_pt1 | contig 10633 bp, 11 predicted proteins | sample MGYA00511248_ERZ779866 | MGnify/ENA primary metagenome ERZ779866 (study PRJEB29588, sample SAMEA2155758) | human gut metagenome | biome: human gut; feature: human-associated habitat; material: faeces | place: Denmark | collected 2008/2010 ... | reverse complement strand
TACCGCAGCTTTTCCAAAGCTGCCGAGGCCATCTATCTGTCACAGCCAACCATAAGCTCCCACATACGCTCGCTGGAAAACGAACTGGGAGTTCAGCTTTTGATAAGATCTACAAAAGAGATATATCCGTCGGCTGCAGGACGGATTTTTTACGGTTATGCCTCTGAAATGATAAGCATGAGAGACAAGGCGGTGTCGGAGGTCAAGTCCTACTCCACCAAGATACAGGGCTCTTTGGAGATAGCCGCCTCCAGCGTTCCCTCCCAGTACATTATCCCCCATGTGCTCTCAAAGCTTTCGGCCAAGCATCCCGACCTTTTCTTCACGGTGAGACAGTATGACAGCGTCCATGTAATTCAAAAGGTTATAAACATGGATGTGGAGGTGGGAATCACGGGCACGTTTTTTGAAAAGAGCGCCTGCACATTTGAGGCCTTCTGGCAGGACAGGCTGACGATAATCACCCCGAACACCGAGCCGTATCAAACCATGTTCGGCAAGATAACAAAATCCGCGCTGCTCACCGCTCCATTTGTGGCGCGAGAGCCCGGTTCGGGCACCCGCAAGGAATACGAGGAGTTTTTGAAGGACATCGGCATCGACTCCCGTCAGATGAGGACGGTGGCTCAGGTGCAGGGCACCGAAAGCGTCAAGCAGGCCGTCAAAAACGGGCTCGGCATAGCTATTATCTCTTCGACTGCCGCCGAGGACATAATTAAAAGCGGCGATGTTCTGTCCTTTGACTATGACAGCGACAAGCTGAACAGAAATCTCTACTTCGTATATCTGAAAAACCGTCATCTCTCCCCCACCGCCGAGGTGTTCATGGAGGAGACGAGAAAGTTTTCCGCCGAGCGAATGATGCTTAAAGAATAAAAAATCGGGAGGGCGCCGAGGCGCCCTTTTGTTATGCCCTGATTTTGAGCTTCATGTGCTGCTTTAAGGTCTCTCTCATCTTTTCGGCGGTTTTGTCGTCTATGTCTCTTTTGGCTATTATGACGGCCTTTCCGTCGGGGGTATAGATGAGAAAGAGAGTTTTTGTCTCATAGGCCTCCCTGAAAAGCTCATAGGGATACTTTACCCTTTCAAGGTTGGGCTGAAGGGAGGATATGCCGTCTTTTTCAAAATAAATCGTCCTCATGCTGTCGGTCTGCACCTTGTTCTGCTTTACAAACCTGTCGCTCTCCTTGCCCACGACTATATAGGCGAAAAGCAAAACGCCCATGCCCATAAGGCTGGTGTAAAAGGCGAGGGGATAGAGTATCTGCCCGGCCATTGCCACATACAGTATCTGCAGAAGGGCCACGGGAATCGCCACGGCGATTAGCCATTTTACCGCGGCATTTTTTCCGAAAACGCCGAAATAGGCCGCTTTTTTGTAGTCCTCTGCCGTCAGCTTGCTGTTTATTACAATTTCATCACCGTTCAAAAAATCACTCCTATCTGAACCACTCTTTATTTTCCCTGTATTTGTCCTTGCACATCTCGATAAAATCCCTGTGGAATCGGTTTAAATATTTTCCGCGTCTGTACGCCACCACCAAAGTGGCCTCGGTGCCTATCTCCTCTATGGGATAATAGCTGGCAAGGTCGTCGTCTTTGAACATGGGACTCAAATGATTTAGGAACATCTCGGAATACACAGTTATGCCCATCTCCTTGTGGGCGAGGGACAGCACCGTCTCTATATTGTCAACCTCTATTTTAACATTGGCCTTGAGGCCTATCCTGTTGAAAAAGGCGTCTATGGCCAGACGGGTATTGTTGTTCTTTGTCATCATGACAAAAGGAAAGCCCGAAAAGCGCTTTATGTCGACCTGTCTTATCTTTTTGAAATTCTCGCCGTATATCTCCCGCAGAAACTTGTTGGGTATGACCCAGAAAAGTCTCTCCTTCTGTATCTTCTCATACATGAGCTCGGAATCTATCGGCGTCGTTCTTACGATGAGGTCTATCTTGTCGGACATTATGGCCTTGTGGAGCTCCTCGGAGTTACCCTCCAAAAGCTTTATGTCCACAAGGGGATATCTCTTTGAGAAATCGGGCAGTATGTCGGGCAAGACGACCCTTCCTCTGGTGTGGGATATGCCTATGCGTATCTCACCCTGCTCCTCGCCGTTCATCTCGTCTATCTCTTTTTTCATGCGCTCCTCTATGTCGAGAATATTTCTCGCCAGGGTATACATGCGTTTTCCCGCGTATGTAAGTGTGAGATTGGGATTTCTGTCAAAAAGCTTGACATTTAGCTTTTCCTCGAGATTGTTTATGTGGGTCGACAGAGCCTGCTGTGACATGAAAAGTTCCTTCGCCGTGCCCGTTATATTGAGGCTGTCGGCCACAAGCACAAAATATTTAAGATGCTCGGTATTCATTTTCCACCTCGTTCAAATACTTATTTAATTTTACCACACTTTTTGTGTTTTATCAACATATACCCACAATCTTTTAGTTGTGGCAGCCATAATAAAACTTCTGTTTTACATTTTCGGATTTTTGTTGTAGAATATTACCTGCAAAGAGAGAGAATCTCTGATAATCGGTTTCTGTTCTTCCTTTTCTTTTGAGCCGATACGCAGATAAAAAGAGGCAGCCGCCTCTTTTTATCGCGCTTTTATATAAACTTACATACATACTACCTTCACAAAAAATAAAAGGCCCGCTTTGGGGCACCCTCCGTAAGGAAGGTGCCCCAAGGTCGCTCTTGTAATTGAATTAAATATTGATTGTTTGGGACGGTGTAGCCATTGGCTACGCCGTCTTTGCTTTATTTATCTTGCGTTTGGCGAGATGTTCCTGAAAGGCTTCTTCCATTTCTTCAGGGGTAAGCCCTCGTATCACACCAACGCCGTTGTAATAAATGTCCATTAACTGATAACGCTTTCCGTCAAGGTATCTCCGTTCGTGTATCACAATCTTTTCAATGAATTCGTGTACCAGTTCGGGAGTAAGCTTGGTCGGCTGCGTAATCTGTTTTACCTTGTCAATAAAACGCTGTAAGCCTTCAGACTTGTCCGTTTCGGTTTCAAGGTACGCCTGCATATCGGGTATTGCTTCTTTGAGGCTTTTCTGTTCTTCCTCATACGCCATTGACATTGTGGCAAAGCGTTCATCTGAAAGTTTACCTATCGCATTGTCCTCGTAAATCTTTTGAATCAGCGAATCAATATCTTTGATACGCTTCTCGGCTTTGGTAAGTTCCCTGCGTTTTTCGGACAGTTCCTTTTGTTTTTCTTCGCCGTAGCATTTCATCTGCTGTTTGGCAAATTCTTTCTCGTAAGCCTGAACATAACGAAATACTCGCCGCATATTCTCAAGAACATTTTCCTCAATCATTTTTTCTCGAATATAGTGTGCTGAACATACTTCAGAATTTTTGCGGTAAGCGGAACAGAAGAAATAGGCTTGCTCTCGCTTGTAATTGTTTGTCACGCTGTAATACAGTTTCTCGCCACAATCGGCACAGTAAAGAAGTCCCGAAAACATACTGACAATTCCGCTTTTTGTAGGTCTCCGGCGGTGGCGTCTGAGTTCCTGCACAAGCTCAAAGGTTTCACGGTCGATAATGGCAGGGTGCGTGTTCGGGAAGATCTGCCATTCCTCCTGCGGTCTTTCAATCTTCTTTTTGTTCTTGAAAGACTTTGTTGTACTTCGGAAGTTTACCGTATCGCCACAATACTCTTGTTTGGAAAGAATACTCGCAACCGTATCCGAACACCAGTTGAATTGTCTTGCAGGCGGATTGCCGCATTTTCTTCCGATACTGTTCCAATATTCGGTTGGCGTTAATATCTTATCCGATTTCAGTCTTTTTGCTATCTGCGTCGGTCCTAAGCCTAAAACGCACATTTCAAAGATTTGTCTGACAATCTTTGCGGCAGGCTCGTCTATCAGCCATTCCTTTGGGGTTTCGGGATTTTTCATATACCCGAAAGGTGGATTGGTAGTAAGCGGTATGCCCGCCATTCCCTTATTCTTGAAAACATTGCGTACCTTTTGGCTTGTGTTCTTTGCGTGCCATTCGTTGAATAAGTCTTGCATAGGAACAATGTCGCTTAGTCCTTTTGCGGTATCAATATTATCCATAATGGCGATATATCGAATACCCAATCGGTCAAATTCTTCTTCCAAAAGTTGACCGACAATCAAGCGGTTTCGTCCCAATCTCGAATGGTCTTTGACGATAAGATTAGCAATCAATCCTTGTTCCGCAAGCTCCATAATTTCCGTGAAAGCCGGTCTTGTGAAAGTTACACCCGACCAACCGTCGTCAATAAATACACGAGTATTTTTGAATCCGTTCTCCTTTGCGTACTTTTCAAGGATAGACTGCTGATTTTTAATACTGCCCGATAGTCCGTCCTGTTCATCGTCACGGGACAGACGACAGTAGAGAGCAGTAATTTTTACTGACTGTTTGCTCATATTTCTCCTTTCCACAGCCAGATATGATATGAATTGTAGGATACTGTTATCATACCATATCTTCCGCTAAACTTCAACACTTTAAAGTGATAGCCTGAATTTTTTCTCATCTCTTTATCATAATTCTTCGTAGCTTTTCTTCAAAGCTTTCGCTTGCGGTTTCATCAAAAAAGGCTCTGACGATATATACCGTACCGTCAAGTTCATTCGTAAACTTTAACGGTTCGGGATAGATTGACTGTTCAAACCAAGCAAGCCGTTCTTCCTTTGTCATTTGGGCGAGTTTATCGGTAATATCATCAATTACCTCTTGCAATTCATCAGTTTCTTGAATTGGATTTCCATTTTCATCAATATAGATCATCGTGCGTCACGCTCCTTTCGCTGTGATTTTTTCTTCTGTATTTCTTCTTTCGCTCTGTATTCGTTGGCATAGAGCATATCGGTTTTTTCTTGGATTTTTACCGACCGTTCTTCTATGCCTTTGTTCAGTTTCAATCGTTTTCGCAGGGTGGTAATCTGCTCGGTAATCTTTGCTTTTTCTTCCCGCAAAGTTTCTTTTTCGGCAGGTGAAGCTCTGCGGATTTTGTTTTGCAGCTTGGTGCGGTAAGCGGTCAGCTTGTCCATTTCTCCTTGCAGCTTTTCTCTGTCGGCATATAGATCTTCAAGAGTTTCGATTCCGTATTTGCTCATATACCGTACCTGATTGGACAACTCGTCCAGCTTCCGTAGATCCTCTTTGAGATAAGGGCTTGTGGGGCGGTAGGTGTTTTTCTTCGGGAGAACACCAAGCAGATAGCAGTAGTGCAGATACAGACGGTAGATATTGCTTGTCTTTTGGAAAGGTTTAAACCAGCTTCGCAAGTCCTGCGGCATTTGCGGCGGATAGGTGATTTCTGCTCTGCGGTTTCCGTATCTTGCGTACGCTCCCATATTTCTTTTAAAGTGATCCGGCGTCCATTTCTCATCAAGGGTATCAAGCCTTGTGAAGTGTTCATACTGCGGCAGGCGTATCTTCCAATGCTTTCCCGTAAAGTCGGTGATATATCCTTTTCGTCTGAGATAATCCTCCATATAGTAAGGGCTGCGGCTGAAGTTTGCCGCTTCCCTGACATCTTCCCGATACACATTGTATCGTGTAGGTTTACCGCTTTTTTCATCAAGCCATACCGGTCTGCTCGGTGCTTTTCGGGGATTTTTGATAACGGACAATTCGTATTCTTTGCATATACGGTCGGATACATCACGAAGCCTTTGCCTTTCAGAATTAGAGTAGTTGTATTTTCCGCCGTCAAGGAAAGAAACGGAGTTAAAGGCGAAGTGATTATGAATATGGTCTTTATCAAGGTGGGTGGTCACGATAATCTGAAACCGATCACCCCACATTTCCTTTGCCAGTTTCAATCCGATTTCGTGTGCCTGCTGTGGTGTAACCTCATCAGGCTTAAAGCTCTGATACCCGTGCCAAGCGATATATCCGTCGTCCTTTCCGTATTGTTTTTTGGTGAGTATCATCTGCTGCAAAGCAATCTCTTTTAAGCAGTTAATTGCTGAAACATATTCTCCGTTTTCTGTCGCTTCGGGTCGGCTGACATAGGAAAAGACATTGTAGAAGTCCTGCAAGTGTTTGTCTTTTGATACGGTCTTTTCGGGATTTTCTACATAGTCGATCAGGTCTTTTAATCTGCCTTTGATATGCCAAAGTGAAGTAGTTGCCATTTATGCCGCCTCCTGTAAATCGAGAATCAAACACTCAATTTCTTTACAGATTGTAAGTGCGGAAGGCCCATATATTGCGCATTTCTTGAAATCGTTATGGACTGAGTAGAGGGCATTCAGCAGTTCCCAAAACTCCCGTGGCGGTTTTGCTGTTGGTGTTTTGCCTGCACAAAGCTGCCTTATGAACTCAGACTGCGACAGTCCGCAAAGGTCAGAACAAGTTTCAAGTTTCTGCTTTTCTTCTTCGGTCAGTCTTACTGTTATGACCTTTTTATCACTTTCTTTCCTGCTCAAAATATATCATCTCCATTCTTGTGTTTGGGCTTTGTAAGGGGATATTCAGGGGTGCGGGTGTCCAGTGGACACCTCTAAGCGAAGCTTAGAAACACCGACCGAGCCGACAGGCGAGACCTTCCCCTGAGTTAAGTCCACACGCCTTTAGGCTGTGGATGGATTTTGGGTATCAAAATCCGATGCTCGTTACTGTTGTGGACAGCATATCAGCTTTCTTTTTAGAAATATCCCCATTCTCAAAATATTGTTTCTGAAGCAGTTATTTTTCGTATCCATAGTTGGTAAACTCAATCAGCCTTTTTCGGGCTTGTGGTTACGCAGGTGATTGTTCTGCTTCCTCGCAAATTCACTTGCCGCTGCCCTCCGTTTCTCGCTGTATGGTTCAGTCAGCCGAAAACAGAATCTGCCTTTCATAATTTCAAAGGTCAGACCGCCGTTCTCCGTATCATCAATCTGCTTGCACAATTTAGGATATTTTTCAGAATAGGCAGTCAGTCTGTTTTTGAGACTGGTATTGTAGGTGCTGACTGTAATCCACGAACTTGCTTCATCAAAGTATATCTCTGTGGTTTTCTGCGACTTTTTAAGTCCTGTTTTCATCGCTTCACGCTCCTTTCGAAAATCACTTGTTTTTTCTTTGTGTTTGTAATAGGGTTGTTTTTAACCGTTTTTTCTCAGTTCAAGACTTGTTAAAAACACGGAATTATTCATAGGAACACCACAAACGATGCGGACATCGTCAAAATCTTTTCTGTTTAGAAAATCCTGACTTTTACAGCTCAAGAGCAGTTTTCGCCGTTTTACCCGAATGTTGTTCCTGCCCCTGTTTTTCAGCGACGTTTTCTCGCTCGTTTCCTTTTAGGAAAGTCTTGGCGGAGTATCCCATTCGGACGGTCATTCAGTTTTCAAGGTACAATCGGCAAACAAAAAAGCCGATACATAGACATCAAAAATCAGCGGGAGTTTTCCTCTCGCTTCAAAATGATGAAACTATGTATCGGCTCTGCAAATTCAGAAACCACTTGTCTGTTTCTAACCAACCACGCAAACAGACAATGCGTAAACGGTTGGTGCGGCTATGACCGGCTGCCGCTGGCACTTCCAAAAAAGAGTTTCATTTTTTATTCAGTTGTAGGACAGATAAACTGTCACTTTATATTATACAGAACAAATGTTTGTTTGTCGAGGCTTTACTTGAATATTTTTCAAATATTTTTTGAATTTCGGGGAATACTCATTAATTTAGGTAAAAAGAAAAGAATCGATCAACTATGATTGCTCATTTGTTCATCGTCTCTGAGTCTATCGCTTATAATTTTTCTGTTTTTAAATTTGAAATTAGTAGTCAAATTTGACTATATGGTTTTGGGCGTGAATTTTTATCAAAGTCAAAACAGACTACAAAAGTTGTCTTAAACGACTACTATTTTCTGTGCGTTTCTGGTACAATATAAATAGATAAAAGTTATGGAGGCAACCTTATGGGGAATTTGAAAAATAATATTGACCATTATATGAAATTAAAAGGGATAAAAATGTATAGTCACTTGTTGGTTAATATTGCACACGAATTAGGAATCAAGGGACAAGATGCATATCAATTTGCAAATAAAGAAAAATCAAATTTTTCAAAAATGTTAAAAGATGAACGACCTCTGAAATATGAATTTATTATTCCTCTTGAAAAAATATTTGGTGTTTCATTGGCAAGATTATTAGATGAAGATGCATATAAATTGCCGACAGAAAAAGATAATGTGCCGTTTAATAAAGGTTTCAGATATTATGCATACCTTGATGATCCAAAACTATATAAAGAAGAATTCGATCTTTTGCTCACAAAGGATGGAAAATCAATCCTTACTCAAACAGATGAATTTGGGAAAACATTCCTTGATTATGTAGTTGAATATCATTCGGTTAATGGTATCAGATACCTTCACGAAGAATATGGAATAAAACTCAAATGGTATCATAATCAGTTTGAGTTCAAGAAAGACTCTGGCATGACTTGGATAAACTTTGAAAATTGCATTGAGTTTGCAAGACTTGTTGCAAGTATGAACGATGCAGCACTGTTCAATGATATTTATGATTCTTACAATATGTTTTTCTCAAACGGACACTATGCTTCAAATGATACTATTTTTTGCCGAAGTGAATATTTGGAAATAATTTTAGATAACGACGCTTTATTTCATTCAATATTTGAAAGAAGACCATATGAATATGTGTTGGCAGGAAGCCGTGTTAAGCGAGAAAAGCAGGTTAATTCTATTATATATTATTTAATTAACCCCATAATAAACAATTGTCTAAGATATGCATTGGAACACTTGGATAAGTATAAACACAGGGCAATCAATGTATTAAAATTCGGAATAAAGCATAATACAGAAATTTTAAATGAGGTTGGTGCAGATACATATTGCATTTGTAATGAACTTGGCGGGGTAATAAGTTCTGGACGAACGGATTGGTTTAGTTGTGATGTTGATGATATTGCTGTTTATGTTGACATAAAAGTAAATGATGAGGAAATAAATGCTTTAATAGAACAACTGCCAAAGTTCAAAAAAATATACTAGGAAACGGAGTGACAAGTATGTATCATTTTCAATATATCTCGAAAAGTGAAATTGCACCGCTAAAAAATCAAGTGATAGAATTGATTGGGCTGGTACAAGACGAAATTAGAAACTATTTTACATTTCAATACGAATTTATCGGTAGTGTAAAGCGAAATATGGTAACCTGCGATGTGAAAAGCAATATCGGGTTTGATTTTGATGTGAATATTATGGTTAATGACGATGACGAAGAATATTCTGCTAAAGAAATCAAGCAGATACTTATGAAAGCATTTAACAAATATGCATACAAATATAGTTATGATTTTTGCGAGGACAGTACACGAGTGTTCACCATTAAAGTCAAAGATAGAAAAAATTCTCAAATATTGTATAGTTGTGATTTTGCCGTTGTAAACAATTACGGTGAAAATCAGCAGGAGTATATCCGTTTTAACAAAAAATCAAATTCATACTATTGGGCGGAGCAATCAGATGGGTTTTGCCTTCTGCGAGGAAAAATAGAATTTTGTAAAGATAATTCTTTATGGGCAGAAGTTCGAGAGACATATATTGAAAAGAAAAATTGTAATACCGACAAAAATAAAAAATCCAGATCAATTTTTGCTGAAACAATTCATCAAGTCTGTCAGCAAAACGGGTATTATCGATAGCAAAAGCGGAGGATACGTTTTTATGTATTGTAAAAATTGTGGTAGAATTGTAGATGATACTTCATCATATTGTAATAACTGCGGGGCACGGCTTGATAATAAGTTCAATGCAAATGTTTCTGAAGATAGTTCAAGTTTTGGATTTGCTATTTTGGGATTTTTTGTTCCGATTGTTGGTTTAATCCTCTTTCTTATATACGAAGGAAAGAAACCTAAACGAGCCAAGTCAGCAGGTAAAGGCGCTTTATTTGGCTTTATAACAAAAATCGTTTTATCTATTATTCTTGTAATTTTGTATACCGTTTTTGCTGCTTCGACTTTTAGTAACATATCAGATGATATTGAATCTAATATACCTGCAATTGGTGATGTGTTTAAAGAAGAAACGACAGATGAAATTTTAGAAAAATATGTTGATGTTTCTTTTGGGGAATTCAAAGTGACTAATAATGGCTACTTCTCCGAAACATCTCTTGATATTACAGTAAAAAACAAATCTGAAAAACAATGCACTTATTACATAACAATTGAAGCAGTAAATGCAAACGGTACAAGAATTGAAACAGATATGATTTACGCTGATAGATTAGGCGCTGGACAAGAGATATATTTGAAAGCCTTTGAATACGTAGATCAAGAAAAATTAAATCAATTCAAAAATGCAACCTTCAGAGTTTTAGAAATAAACAAATATGATTATTGATTTTTCAAGTGAGGTGCTATATGGGTAAGCATTTTTTTGATTTCGAGGACAGTGATTTTGCTCATTCTATCTCTGACAATATGGCAATAGATTCTGACGGAGATTTATTGATGAGAATGAGCGATAATATGGCAATGGATATGGATTCAGGCGAACTACATATTATATCCGGTTGGTCTAACGATGAAGATGATGATTAAAATAACGGCGGTAGAGAGATTTTTAATCCCCCTCCCGCCACTGTCATTTAG
>ERZ779866.4318-NODE-4318-length-10635-cov-2.424764_pt1 | contig 10635 bp, 10 predicted proteins | sample MGYA00511248_ERZ779866 | MGnify/ENA primary metagenome ERZ779866 (study PRJEB29588, sample SAMEA2155758) | human gut metagenome | biome: human gut; feature: human-associated habitat; material: faeces | place: Denmark | collected 2008/2010 ... | reverse complement strand
AAGCCATTCCACCGCTAGAATCAAAGCGTAGAAACCTACCCAGCACAGGAAACTGACAAGACGGATTTCCGGGGTCTGCACTGCCCCTGCGCCGTCTACGGGGCGAAAGAGAATGTGCAGAAGAATCGCCAGGAAGATCAGCAGTTGAAGAATCTGAAAGGCTGACCAGCGGGAAACTTTTTTCATGGGAGACGCTCCTTTTGGTGTTTATGGGCTCGTGTATACAGGCAAATTTTTTCGCACCTGTGTCAGAAGCCATGCGGCGCATGACTGCAGGGCATGCCTGGGCGGAAAGGCGACGCAACGGCCTTCGTAATGGGCCAATGCTGCCCGAATGCACTCGCTTTGATCCTTTGAAAGCCTGCTTAGCGCCCAGTGGCCGCCTTGCAATTTGGAGCGCACAAGCCCATCATCCAGATAGGCCCAGGTCCTGCATAGATTTAGCAGCGTATAGGCAGGGTCGCTATCCAGCGTGGCGCAGGGTCCGATATCCGCCAGTATGCTATCCAGGTAGCAGGCAGGCGGAACCGCAGCGAACACTTCATGAATGGGTTTTCCGCACAGCACCAGGCCGGACTGCCGAGTCACGGTGATGTGAGCGGCCAAATCTTTGTCCACACCATGCATGGCTTTGCAATATCCTGCCAGATCCCGCGTGGCTTGGGGACGGTGCATCCTGGAATAATGGAGGACAAACGGCGTTGGATACTGAAAAGGCATGCAGGCATCCTGGCATAATACGCTTGTTTCCAGGCCCTTGGGGGGAGCACTCAGCTCCAGGCGCAAAAGTCCGGCAATGAGCGCTTCCTTCTGCGCTGGACTGGGCTGTGCGTGGACAAGGGTGAGAAAGTCGATATCGCTTCGGTTCCACTGGAAACAGCCCAGGGCTAAGGACCCATGGACATAGCAACCGATGAGCAGCTGTCCAAGCACGTCCTGATGCAGCTGACGAATACTGTCCAGCAGCGCTTCCACAGTCATGGGACATTCCTCCCGTTGAAAGGTCTTGGCAGGCTGGTGAGCGCATTTCCATTGTAGTACGCAGGCAGGAAAGGTGTCAATAGTAGACTGCTGCTGGTATCCTTTTGACCGAATGGGTGCATACTTGTACAAGGGAGGCGAGAGGATGCAGAACGCAAGAACGGATCTTGCCATGGAACGCACCGGCAATATGCCGGACAGCGCGCGGGGCATTGAGGTAAGCAGCCGCTGCCAGGGCGCTGTGGAGACCACGCTGGTGCGCATTATCAATCAAGAAGCGGCAAAGCGCCTGAGCAAGGCACAGGGGGAGTACTGGACGCTGCAACATCCATGCCTCCCGGAGCTTGACCCGGAGGAGCGCATGCGCATGGCGGAGCTCGCTGCCGGCGAGATACGGCCACTGCTCCCACGGGAGGGCGCGGTGCTGGTGGTCGGGCTGGGAAACCGGTATATGACGGCGGATGCCCTGGGGTCCAGGACCGCGGAGGGCGTCTATGTGACCCGGCACCTGAAGGCGCAGGAACGGCGTACATTGCGCCCCGTAAGCGCCATGGCGCCTGGGGTGCTGGGCATTACAGGAGTGGAAACGGCGGAAATGGTCCGCGGCGTGGTGGAACGGGTGCAGCCCCAGGCGGTTATCGCGGTGGATGCGCTGGCAGCCATGGAGACCAAACGCATATGTACCACCATCCAGGTGACGGACACAGGTATTCAGCCCGGAAGCGGCGTGGGAAACCATCGCGCGGGACTAACCAGGGAAACGCTGGGTGTGCCGGTGATTGCCGTGGGGATTCCCATGGTGGTGTATGCCTCCACCATTGTCCGGGATGCGTTGAAGGATATTTTGGCACAGGGAAGCACGGAAGACGCGGCGGAAGCCATGGCTGAGCGGCTTTCCAAAGGGGCGCTGGGGGAAATGGTCGTGACGCCCCGAAGCATCGATGAACTGGTGGCGCACTTGGCCGATACCCTGGCGCTGGCCATCAATATCGCATTGCAGCCCTCTTTTACGGCGCGGGAGCTATCCTTCCGCCTCCACTGACGCATATTCATGCCTTGGGCTTCATACCATGTATCAATTCTTGGGATGAGGTGCGCAACCATGCGGATGATTGTGTGGAGCAGGGGACAGGCACTGGCGGTATTGTCCATGATATTGGGGCTAACCATGGGGGTAACGGCACTGTTATTGTGGTCTCCTGGCGGGAGGCCGCCGGAGGAAGACGCGGTGGCAGCCTTTGCGGCCGGGAGCCTGTTCACCATGGATGAAACACCGGAAGCAACAGGAGAAGTGGTGGAAAGCCCTGCATATTACGATGAAAATACACAAGCGGTGGAAGAAACATCGCAAATTAAGGATGATAATTCATATACAGTGGAGGATACACCCTCTCCTACGGAAAATCGGGAACTGCGGGTGGAGATCATCCGCGCAACCCCCGTACCTCCAGTGGAAAAATCCATTCTGATTTACCATACGCATACTTGGGAAGCCTTTGCCCAGGTGGAAGAAGCTCCCTATGAGGAAACGGAAAAGTGGCGGACCAAAGACAATAACGCAAATGTGGTGGCTGTGGGCGAAGCGCTGACTGCGGCATTACAGGCCATGGGTTACACAGTGGTGCACGATACTACCGCCTTTGAGCCGCCCAACCTAAGCGATGCCTACACACGTTCTCTGGCCATGCTGGAGGAACGAATCAATCGCGGCGAAAGCTATGACCTGTACATTGACCTGCACCGGGATGCCTATGTGGAGGGCTCCGGCATTGCGCAAACGGTAAACATTGGCGGAGAGGAAGTTGCGCGCCTGATGATGCTGATTGGAAAGGGAACAGGGGATAGCTTTACCGTAAAGCCTGACTGGGAAGCCAACTATGCGCTGGCGGAACGTATCACGGAGGCGCTGAATGAGATCAAGGAAGATTTCTGCCGCCGTATCAGCGTGAAGACCGGACGGTTCAACCAGCATGTCGCCTCCAACTGTGTCTTAATCGAATGCGGCAACAATATGAACACCCTGGAGGAAGTGCTGCGCAGCGTGCCCTACCTGGCTCAGGCCATACAGCAGGCCCTGGAGGAAACGTAAGCGACGTGCCATAGGGCATGTTTTCCCGGAAGATTTGGAAATTCAGCAAGAGAATATGGGAAAAAATAGAGGAAAGTGCGCAAGTTGTGTTGAATTGTATTCTATATGGGCTTGCGACAGATTCCCCAGCGGGCGATACGTACAGCGCTGAAAACGCGGTGGTTTGCGCGGTGCTGCAGAGCCGGGGGTGAAAAATGCACAAGCGCCTATCCTTTTGCAGAAAAAATGAGAATCATTCGCTTTCCCCGGAAAATCCGTCGGGAGCTGGGCGAAGAGAAGGAGACAATACCATGGGAAAATACTTTGGCACCGATGGCTTCCGCGGCGAGGCCAATGTCAACCTGACGGCGGACCATGCGTATAAGGTGGGCCGCTTTTTGGGGTGGTACTATGGCGAGCGCAAACGCCAGGCGGGAGACAATGCCCCGGCACGGGTGGTCATCGGTAAGGATACCCGGCGGTCCAGCTACATGTTTGAATACTCGCTGGTGGGTGGCTTGGTGGCCTCCGGCGCGGATGCCTACCTGATGCATGTTACCACCACGCCTTCCGTGGCATACATTGCCCGAGTGGACGCCTTCGACTGCGGCATCATGATTTCAGCCAGCCATAATCCCTATTACGATAATGGGATCAAGCTCATCAATGGCCGCGGGGAAAAGATGGATGATGAGACCATCGCCCTGGTGGAGGCATATCTGGACGGTAAGCTGGAAGCCTTTGGGCAGGCATGGCCAGAGATTCCCTTTGCCACCCGGGAAAAGATTGGCTGCACGGTGGACTATGTATCCGGCCGGAACCGTTATATCGGTTACCTGATTTCCCTGGGGATGTTCTCATTCCGGGGCATAAAGGTGGGGCTGGACTGTGCCAACGGCAGCGCCTGGAGCATTGCAAAGGCGGTGTTTGACGCGCTGGGAGCCACCACCTGCGTGATCAACGCGGAACCCAACGGCCTGAACATCAACCGGGACGCAGGCTCTACCCATATTGAGGGGTTGCAGAAGCTGGTGGTGGAAAAAGGGCTGGATGTAGGCTTTGCGTACGATGGCGATGCGGACCGCTGCCTGTGCGTGGATGAAAAGGGGAACGTGATCACCGGCGACCATATCCTGTACATCTATGGCCGGTACATGAAAGAGCGTGGAAAGCTGCTGACCAACACCGTGGTGACGACGGTCATGTCCAATTTCGGCCTGTACAAAGCCTTTGACGAACTGGGAATTGACTATGCAAAAACCGCGGTGGGGGACCGGTATGTGTATGAATACATGATGAAAAACGGTAACCGCATTGGCGGAGAGCAATCCGGTCACATCATTTTCACCAAATATGCCAGTACGGGCGACGGCATTTTGACCAGCCTGAAGATGATGCAAGTCCTGATAGACAGGAAAAAGCCGCTCAGCGAGCTGGCAGCGCCCCTGAAGATCTATCCCCAGGTGCTTGAAAATGTCCGGGTGAAGGATAAAGCAGCGGCGCAGGCTGATCCGGATGTGCAAGCGGCTGTGCAGCGCGTGACAGAAAAGCTGGGGGAGACGGGACGCATTCTGGTCCGTGAATCCGGTACGGAGCCTGTGGTTCGCGTGATGGTGGAAGCGGAGAACGAACCCGTATGCCGCGCATATGTGGAAGAAGTGGTGCATATTCTGCAGGAGAAGGGCCACATGGCATAATTCTGCGCCAAGGCAAACGGCCTGATCCGATGATGAGCTGGTACCTCAAAGAGTGAGGTACCGGCTTTTTGAATATTGACAATGCTGGTAGAAGATTGGAAATGCAAAATGTATCGTGATACTTCGACGGAGAGTGCAGGCCTGCGGTACCATGAAAGGACCGGAGGCGTTTTTCCTCAGAAGGAGCTGATTTCCGCAACGTGTGTCTGTTTGCGCAGATTTTCTTTCAGCGCACGCATGGTATAAACGATGACAGCCGTCTCCCATGCGTCACAATCTGCAAGGAGATCCGCAACTTCCCGGGCAAAGGCAATTTCGGATTTTTTCAGATTGTCACAGAGCAAATCATCCACGGAGACTTCCAGTACATTGGCAATGCTGACGATGGTAGGCAAGCCTAGTTTGGTAGCGCCACGCTCAATGTGGGAGATATTGGAGGGATCTTGATTGGAAAGCTCGGCTAAAGCCTGCTGCGTTAGATTTCTTTGTATTCGGAATCGACGGATGCGTATGCCAATGGCTTTATAGTCCAGCTCCACGCTACCACCTCTTTTCTACATAATTCTATTGTATCTCCCAATTGAATGTGTTAAAATAGGATATACATCCTAAAAGGATGTATAATCAATATCTGAAAGAGATAAACGTCTATAAGAAAAAAATCGGCTAATGGAACAAAGAGGAAAGCACATGCAAGTATATATGTCGTTGCTTGACTATTTGGCTTATCGCACGGGGTGCGGTTTTTTATCAGATATGCATTATTTTCAAAAAGGGGAGCGAGGGTATTTGGGCCGCATATTGCAACAGATATCCCCTGAAGACGCTTCTTTACAAGAATGGAATGATGCGCTGACGTATTTAACGGATGCAAAGCCGGAAGCATCGGCGCAAGCGGCAAAGGAACGGTTGCTTGCGCTACTGTCCAAACCTATCGGACACGGGCAGAAATAGAAGGTGCAAATATGCTCCTGATGCAGCGCAACGAAGGAGCACGATAATTATAAATGAAAATGGCAACTGGCCGGGACACAATCATGTGATGTCCCGGCCAGTTTTTGCTCTGCTGCGAAAGCTGACGATTCCTATGGATAAAAGAAAGCCGCAGGCGGCTGCGGAGCACAGGCAGAGGCAAGCGTTGCTGAGGAGTCCCATGGCTAAAGTCAGGCGGGGGATGGCTTGCACTGGGGGTATGGATATGCTATTCTGAAAAAAAGAAAACAGCAATCAGTTTGCGTAATAGGCATGGATGAAAATGGGCCCTGTGACAATGCCAGAAAGACAGATGCCTCGAACATGAAGGCTACTTTTTTCTGATGCCGATGCCAAAGGAAAATATTTTTTTCGTGTGACGATTGACGCCATTGCGCCGTCCAATAGGTGTAACGTTACAAGGAGATGAGCGGATGGACAAGACCTTCTTTGTGCAGGAGCTGGAAGCCCACAGCGGCATGCTGTACCGCGTGGCCTGGACCATCCTGCGGAACGATGACGCCTGCCAGGATGCCATGCAGGAAGCGGCGCTCAAGGCATGGGAAAAGCGCGATTCTCTCCGGGATGCGCGTTATTTCCGTACCTGGATTACCCGCATCCTAATTAACGCGTGTTACGATACGCATCGCAGGGGGCGCCGTTTTGTTTCCCTGACGGAGGTTCCCGAGCCGTCCGCACAGCCGCCGGATCTAACGCTTTCTCTGGCGTTGCAGGCCTTGCCGGAAAAGCTTCGGCTGCCGCTGGTGCTGTGCTACTCCGAAGGCATGTCCTACGAGGAAGTGGCGCAGACCCTGCGAATTCCTGTCACCACGGTGCGCGGAAGGATCCGCCGCGCAAAGGGTGCGTTGAGAAAGGAGCTGAATGCAGAATGAAGCGCGAGCAGATAGAGTGGAACCTGCGGGACGCCTTCCCCCAGGAGCCTCAGGCGTGTCATGATGCGCTGATGCATGCGGCTTATTCCGTGCGGGAGGAGAAGAAAATGAGACGTATCACCTGGCGAACGGCGGCGTTGGTGGCACTGATTTTGTTGGCTACGATCTCCATGGCCCTGGCTGTGAGCGAATGGCTGGGGTGGACTGACTACCTGGCTGAATATTATGGTATTCAGGTAACGGATAAGATGCAGGAAAGAATGGACGCAACAGAGCAGCGCAGCTTCCAGGTGGGACCGCTAACGCTGACATTGCGCCAATGCCTGGCTGATGGCAGGATTGCCATGGCCAACTTTGAGGCAAGCACCACCGATCAATCCCTGGCAATATGCGTTGGAGACGTGACACTGCCCATAAGCGATAAGGAGGCGAAACGCCTGGGCGTGGATGCGTCCATGAGCTGCATGGAAGTAGCGGAAAAACTGGATTTGCCGCTGTACTGTGTACGAGCATTGATGGAGGTAACATCTTCGGCCAATGCGGGTACCAGCATGGAGGATGCGCTGTGGAACAATGAGGGAAAGCTAAACTATTTGAACCTGTCCTACCTGGAACCTACCCAGGTAAAAGACACGCTGCCGGTACGGTATTACCTGGCGGTAAGAAGCTATGATCCGGCTACCGGCAAGGAGCTGGAGCATTGGATTGTGGAGGAAGAGAGTGAGATTCCTATACTGCCCAAGTTGGCGGAAAAAGTCTACACCTTGCCATCGGGAGCTTCCACCAACGGCTTCCAGGTGGAGGAAGTCAAGGCGGAGCTGTATGATACCGGGGTGTACTTCACGGCGACTCTTCTTGCTCCGCAAGGAATGCAACTGGACGACGAAGCGATGCTCCAGCTCTACTCTTCAGCTATCAAAGATGAAAATGGAGAGGACTTCCCCAGCGGCATACTGTATAGTGAACTGAATACCCTCCAATGGCCACTGATACGTATTGCGCAGGCGGCTTCTTTGGAGGAAATACCTGAACGTATGATGGTGGTTGGTTTTATATTGGAGTAACTTTCTCTTCTGACCGGTAGCCCGTTGCTGCCCATAAGGAGCAAAAAATGAAAACCAAATACGAAAAACGCCTAATATGCCTGGCGCTGTGTTTGCTGATGCTTTCTGGAAACGCTTTGGCAGTGGAACAGGGCTACACCGTGTTCCACGGGGACCGGGAAAAAGCACGCATCGCCTTGACGGTGGATGATTGCTACGATTCCGAGCAGGTGGGCGAAATCCTTGACCTGTGCGAAACCTATGACGTGCCGGTAACGTTCTTTGTGATCGGCAGCGCCCTGAAGCTGGATGACCGGGAGCTGTGGGTCCGTGCGCTGGAACTGGGATGTGAGATTGGCAACCATACCTGGAGCCATCCGCGCCTTCCTGAGCTAAATAGCCGGGATATCAAGAAACAGCTGAGCCGCACCCAGGAAAAACTGGACAAGTTGCTGGGCTTTCCCTATGCCATGCAGGTGATGCGCCCGCCCTATGGCACCTTGTCCCAGGACCCGCACAAGAAAAGCGATATCTGGGTGGTGGAGGCCATTGAAGAAGCCGGATATCTCCATGCAGTGCGTTGGGATGTGAGCCAAACGGACCCGGATCAAGCCATCAAGGATGTGGAAAACGGCAGTATTCTGCTTTACCACGCCAATCCCAAGGACGTCCGCTGCTTGCGCCAGCTGATTCCGGCCTTGCTGGAGAATTACGAGTGTGTAACGGTAAGCGAGCTGCTGCACCTGACGCCACCCGCCTACACCAGTGATTTCGCTGTGGACGGAAATTCATGACGGATTTGGAAGCATACGAACCCACCCCAGGGAAAACCGGGCGGCCCCAGGGGTGGGCCATTTTGCGCCTGTACAAGATATCCCAGGAAATGCGCGGCCGTGAAGGAAAGCAGGACATCTGCGGCGTAATATACCAAGCGGAGGCTTTACGGGAGAATAGAGGAAGACAGGGGAAAAGCATGATACAAAAGCGAGTCAGGCTGCTGGCAACGGTGGCCATGTGCCTTACGCTGCTTCTGGGCAGCGCAAGGGCGGTGGAGCAGGGGTATACCGTGTTCCACGGGGATCGTGAGAAGCCGGCGGTGGCGCTGACGGTGGATGACTGCTATGATATTGAGCGGGTCACAGAGATTCTGAACCTTTGCCAGGCGCATGGGGTGCCGGTGACTTTCTTTGTGGTGGGCAGCGCTCTGCGGGACGCGGATACGGAGGTGTGGCTTCGTGCCCCGGGACTGGGGTGTGAAATCGGCAATCATACCTGGAGTCACCCCAAGCTACCGGAGCTGGATGCCCGCCGTATTCAGGAACAGCTCAGCCGTACCCAGACACGCTTGGATGAAGTGCTGGGCGGTCATTATCCCATGCAGGTCATGCGGCCGCCCTACGGGAGTTTAGCCCAGAATCCGCACCATAAGAGCGACGGCTGGGTGGTCAACGCCATTGCCAAGGCCGGGTATCTCCATGCAGTCCGCTGGGATGTGAGCCAGACGGACCCGGATCAGGCGATGAAGGACGTGGAAAACGGCAGCATTCTGCTCTACCATGCCAACGCAAAGGACGTGCGCTGCCTGGAGCAGCTCATTCCGACTCTTCGGGAGAACTATGCCTGCGTCACCGTTAGCGAGCTGCTGGGACTGGAAACGCCGGCGTATGAAAGCGCCCTTTGAAAGCAACAAGCCTAGAAAAGAAGAAGCCCGCCGGTTGGCTGTGCCCCAGACGCCATGCCAACCGGTGGGCTTTTCCGTTACGAAAGAAAGGGAGAGATTACAGCGTAACCCCCTGCTTGAAAATGGCCAGATCATGGAAGCCGGCTTCCTCGCTCTTCACCGGCTCGCCACCGGCCACGGCCAGTACCTTGCGGTAAAGGGCCTCGCCCAGCTGCTCAATGGATGCGCCTTCCAGGGCCGGGGCGGCGCTGAAATCAATCCAGTTGCGCTTGCGCTGGGCCAGGGTCGGATTGCTGGCAATCTTCACCGTAGGTACCGGGCAGGCAAAGGGCGTGCCACGCCCCGTGGAAAATAGGACGATCTGCGCCCCCGCCGCTGCCAGGGCTGTGGCAGCGACCAGGTCGTTCCCGGGAGCGCTGAGCAGGTTCAGGCCCGGCTTTTCCACACGGTGGGCATAGGGAAGCACATCCACTACCGGGGCAGAGCCGGATTTCTGGGTGCAACCCAGGGACTTGTCCTCCAGGGTGGTGATACCTCCCTTTTTGTTCCCCGGGGAAGGATTCTCATACACCGTTTGATGGTTGGCGGTGAAATAGTGCTTGAAATCGTTGATAAGGGACACGGTTTGACGGAACACCGCCTCGCTTTCGCAGCGATCCATGAGCAATGTTTCCGCACCGAACATTTCCGGCACCTCGGTGAGGATGGTGGTTCCCCCCCGGGCGATGAGCCGGTCGGAAAAGGCGCCGATGGTGGGGTTGGCCGTAATGCCGCTGAAGCCGTCGCTGCCGCCGCACTTGAGACCGATGACCAGCTTCTCCGTGGAAACGGGGACGCGCTCCCAGGGGGCAGCCTGGTCGATGAGCTCCCGCAGCAGCGCTTCCCCTGCGGCCAGTTCATCCTCCACCTCCTGGCATACCAGCGTGCGCACACGGAGGAGTGGGTCTTCCCCCAGATAGGGCCGGAGGGCATCCACACCGCTGTTTTCACAGCCCAGGCCCAGCACCAGCACGCCCCCGGCATTGGGGTGGCGGATCAGGTCCGCCAGCAGACGGCGGGTGTTCTCCTGATCGTCTCCCATCTGCGAGCAGCCATAGGGGTGGCGGAAAGCGATAACATCCTCCACGGAGCCATGCAGGAACTTCTGCGCCCGGCGTGCCAGGGCGGAGGCGATGTCATTGACGCATCCCACCGTGGGAATGATCCAGATTTCATTGCGAACACCTGCCCGGCTGTCCTCCCGGGGAAAGCCCGGGAAGGTGTCCGGAGCATGCTTTTCCAGGTGGGGATGGGTTGGCGT
>ERZ779866.4314-NODE-4314-length-10651-cov-5.818516_pt1 | contig 10651 bp, 7 predicted proteins | sample MGYA00511248_ERZ779866 | MGnify/ENA primary metagenome ERZ779866 (study PRJEB29588, sample SAMEA2155758) | human gut metagenome | biome: human gut; feature: human-associated habitat; material: faeces | place: Denmark | collected 2008/2010 ... | reverse complement strand
GTCGAAAGTCGTATCGTCCCCGCCGTCGCTGATCTTGTTGACGACGGTGACTTCCATGCCGGCGCGGCGGAGCACGGCTGCGGTGCCTGCGGTCGCGTACAGCTTATATCCTATCTCGCTGTACTTCTTCGCCACGGGCGCGATCTCCGGCTTATCCGCGTCGCGCACCGTGATGAGCACGCCTTTGCGGCCCTTGCGCTCCATATTGTAGCCGGCGGCGCACAGTCCTTTGAACAGCGCCTCGTCCAGGCTCTTGCCTATGCCCAGCACTTCGCCCGTGGATTTCATTTCGGGGCCGAGGTGCGTATCGAGATCGGCGAGCTTTTCGAAGCTGAAAATGGGCACTTTGACGGCGACGTACGGGCTGCGCCTGTACAGGCCGGTGCCGTAACCCAGTTTTTTCAGCGACTTGCCGAGCATGCACTCGGTGGCGAGCTGTATCATGGGCACGCCGGTGACCTTGCTTATATACGGCACGGTGCGGCTGGAACGGGGGTTGACCTCGATAACGTATATCTGGTTGTTCTTGACGATATACTGAATGTTTATGAGACCTTTGGTATTCAGTCCCAGCGCAAGCTCGCGCGTGTTGTCTATGATCTTTTCTATGATGTCGTCGGTGAGTTTCTGCGCGGGATATATGGCTATGGAGTCGCCGCTGTGTATGCCCGTGCGCTCGACGTGTTCCATGATGCCGGGAATGAGTATGTCCTTTCCGTCGCAGATCGCGTCCACCTCGACCTCGGTGCCCATGACGTATTTGTCTATGAGTATGATGTTGTCGGGATTCTCGGTGAGGATGACGCGCATGTATTCCTTTATGTCGTCGTCGCCCCACGCGATGATCATGTTCTGTCCGCCGAGGACGTAGCTCGGGCGCATGAGCACAGGATAGCCCAGCGTTTCACCCGCTCTGAGCGCGTCTTCGGTGTTGGTCACCGTCACGCCCGCGGGACGTTTTATATCCAGCTTTTCGAGCAGCTCGTCGAAGCGCTCCCTGTCCTCGGCCGCGTCTATCATGTCCGCGGAGGTGCCGAGTATGCGCACGCCGGCGTCGGAAAGATGCTTGGTCAGCTTTATGGCCGTCTGTCCGCCGAACGCCACGACCGCGCCGTACGGTTTTTCGGTCGCTATGACGTTGTCGACGTCCTCGGGCGTGAGAGGCTCGAAATACAGCCGGTCGGAGGTGTCAAAGTCGGTGGAGACCGTCTCGGGGTTGTTGTTGACAAGGATGGCCTCGCAGCCGTGCTGCTTCAGCGTCCAGACCGCGTGGACCGAGCAATAGTCAAACTCAATGCCCTGACCGATGCGGATGGGGCCGGAGCCGAAAACAAGGACCTTCTTCTTGTCGGGGTCGCTGCGCTCGGCAATGAACGGCTTCGCTTCGTTGTCCTCGTCGTAGGTGGAGTAGAAATACGGCGTCTTGGCGGCAAATTCTGCGGCGCAGGTATCGACCATCTTGAACGCGGCCTTCGGGGCCTCGGGCAGGGTGTCCACGCCCGCCAGACGCTTGATCGTTTTGTCGAGGAAACCGAACCTCTTGGCATTCAGGTACTTTTCCGTCGTCAGCTCGCCGTTTTTCAGGCCCATCTCAATGTCGGCCAGATGCTGCAGCTTGTCAAGGAACCACCAGTCGATCTTGGTGATGTCGTAAATGACGTCGTGCGCCACGCCGCGCTTGAGGGCCTCGTAGACGCAGAACGCGCGCTCGGAGTCCTGCACATGCAGGTGCTCGATGACTTCTTCCGTCGTCAGCTTCTCGAAATCGGGCAGCGTCATCGTGTCCAGGCCGAGCTCGGTGGAGGAAACGGCCTTCATCATGGCGTGCTCAAAGTTGTTGCCGATGGCCATGACCTCGCCGGTGGCCATCATCTGGGTGCCCAGAGACTTGTCGGCGTAGACGAACTTGTCGAACGGCCACTTCGGGTATTTGACGACGACATAGTCGAGGGCCGGCTCAAAGCAGGCGCAGGTCTCGCCCGTGACATCGTTCGTGATCTCGTCCAGCGTGTAGCCGAGCGCGATCTTGGTCGCGACCTTGGCAATCGGGTAGCCTGTCGCCTTGGAGGCCAGCGCGGAGGAACGGGACACACGGGGGTTGACCTCAATGACCGCGTACTCAAAGCTGTCGGGCTTCAGGGCAAACTGGCAGTTGCAGCCGCCCTCGATGCCCAGCTCGGTGATGATGTCCAGCGCGGCGGTGCGGAGCATCTGGTACTCTTTATCGGACAGGGTCTGGCTGGGCGCGACGACGATGGAGTCGCCGGTGTGGATGCCGACGGGGTCAAGGTTCTCCATGTTGCAGACCGTGATGACGTTGCCCTTGGAGTCACGCATGACCTCGTACTCGATTTCCTTCCAGCCGGAAATGCACTTCTCTACGAGGATCTGATGGATCGGGGACAGGCGCAGACCGTTCGTGGCAATTTCGTGCAGCTTCTCGCGGTCCTCGCAGATGCCGCCGCCGGTGCCGCCCATCGTGAAGGCGGGGCGGACGATGACGGGGTAGCCGATGACCTCGGCAAAGTCCAGCGCGTCGTCCAGATCTTCCACAACCTTAGAAGGGATGATGGGCTGGTGCAGCTTCTCCATCGTGTCCTTGAACAGCTGGCGGTCCTCGGCGCGGTCAATCGTGTCGGGCTTGCAGGCCAGCAGGCGGACGCCGCTGCGGTCCAAAAATCCGTTGCGGGCCAGCTCCATCGACAGGTTCAGGCCCATCTGGCCGCCCAGGTTCGGCAGGATGGCGTCGGGCTTCTCCTTCTCGATGATGCGCTCGATGACCTCGGCGGTCAGCGGTTCAATGTAAACATGATCGGCAATGTCGGGGTCGGTCATGATGGTGGCGGGGTTGGAGTTGACGAGGACGGTCTCGACGCCCTCGGATTTCAGCGCACGGCAGGCCTGCGTGCCGGAGTAGTCAAACTCTGCCGCCTGACCGATGATGATGGGGCCGGAGCCGATGACCAGTACCTTTTTGATACGCGGGTCTTTAGGCATTGTTGATTACTCCTTTCGCGGCCAGCATACGGCTGACGAACTGGTCAAACAGAAATTCAGTGTCCTTGGGGCCGCCGTTAGCCTCGGGGTGGAACTGCACGGTGAAGCAGTTCCATTTCAAGTAGTCGACGCCCTCACAGGTGCCGTCGTTGGCGTTGAAGTAGCTCATCTGGCCGACGGATTCGGGCAGGGTGTCCGCCATAACGGCGTAGCCGTGGTTCTGGCTGGTGATAAAGGTGCGCTGCTTGGCCGGGCTGGTGACGGGCTGGTTGGCGCCGCGGTGGCCGTATTTCAGCTTGCAGGTCTTGGCACCGGCGGCCAGGGCGGTCAGCTGGTGGCCCAGGCAGATGCCGAAGGTCGGGATGCCGGTGCTCAGCATTTCACGGATGTTCGCGATGATTTCTACGTTCTCTGCCGGGTCGCCGGGGCCGTTGGAGAGCATGAGGCCGTCGGGGTTGAGGGCGGCCAGCTCGGCGGCGGTGGTCGTGCCGGGCAGCACGGTCACGCGGCAGCCGCGCTTCTGCAGGCAGCGCACAATGTTGTTCTTGCAGCCCAGGTCGAGCAGCGCCACGTGCAGCGGCGTGTCACCCCATGCACCGGCAGCCGTCGGCTCATAGGTCACGGCCTCGCGGCAGGGGACGTTCTTGACGGCGTCGACAACGGCGTAGGCGGCGAGCTCGGGCAGCAGCGCGGCCTTCTTCTCCGGTTCGGCGTCGGGGTCGAACTCGGTGGTGATCGCGCCGTTCATAACGCCGCTCTCCCGCAGGGTGCGGGTCAGGCTGCGGGTGTCGATGCCCTCAATGCCGATGATGCCGTTCTTTTTCAAGAAGGCATCCAGCGTTTCCTCACTGCGGAAGTTGGACGGGGTCTTGCACGCCTCGCGCACAATGTAGCCCCTGGCCCAAATCTTCGTGCTCTCGACATCCTCACTGTTCATGCCGTAGTTGCCGATGAGCGGATAGGTCTGGGTGATGATCTGGCCGTAGTAGCTGGGGTCGGTCAGGGTTTCCTCAAAGCCGACCATACCGGTTGCAAAGACGACCTCACCGATGGTGGTACCGGGGCAGCCTACGCTGACGCCGCGGAACACCCGGCCATTGGCCAATATCAGATATGCCTGCATAGTTGGTAGCCTCTCACTTTACATTTAAGATATGGAGTGAGGAGAGAGGAGAAAAGGCAAACTGTACCCATCTCCTATCTCCTATCTTTTACAGGGTTTGCTTCGCAGCTTCCTTCATTTTGCGGCTGCCCAGGTGCACCAGCGGAAGCTTGCCCTCCTTGCAGATGGGGCATTCCTCAGGGGCGTAGTTGGGCAGGTCGAGCTTGAGGGCGCTGGCGACGATGGGGATCGGGGACGGGGCCTCGGCGCGGGTGCGGTCCACGACGCAGGCAATGCCCACGCAGATGCCGCCGTTTTCCTCGATGACGCGCTTGGTCTCGAGGCTGGAAACACCGGTGGTGACGACGTCCTCGGCGATGATGCAGCGTTCACCCGGGTTGATCCTGAAGCGCTTGAGGGTCATGACGTTGTCGACGCGCTCGGTGAAGATGGCGCGCTTGCCCATCTGGCGGCCCAGCTCGTAGGCGTAGACGATGCCGCCCATGGCAGGGCCGACCACGACGTCAATGTTCAGCTCCTTGAGCTTCTCGGCAACCGGGGCCATGACCTCGGCGGCCTTGTCGGGGTACTGCTGCAGAAATGCCATCTGGCAGTAAGCGCCGGAGTGGCGCCCGGAGGAAAGCAGGAAGTGCCCCTCTAAAAATGCTTCACATTCCTTTAAAACTTCAAGTGCTTCGCGTGCCATAATTTGTTCCTCCTGTATGTTATTCAACTTATAGTAGCATATTTTGTATAAAAATGCAAGCAAAATGTATATGGCGAGGCGGCTTCCCCCGCGGGGGAAGCTGTCGGCGGCCCGCCCGCCGACTGATGAGGGCCGGGCTTGCCGTTATAGCCCGTGAACGGGCGGTTGCGGGGACTCTCCCCTCATCCGCCCTCGGGCGGGGCCTCGGGCACCTTCCCCCTGAGGGGAAGGCAGTCGGTGATTTACCGTGCGCACCCTCTGATCTCATCCAGCGTCTTGACGCCGTGGGCGTCCATCCACTGGCCGATCTCGTTCGTGATGCGGGTGCAGGCCTTCGGGTCCAGGAAGTTCGCGGTGCCGACCTGTACCGCCGCTGCACCGGCCATGATGAACTCCAAGGCGTCCTTACCCGTCAAAATGCCGCCCAGTCCCACGACGGGGATGCTGACGGCCCCCACGGCCTGCCAGACCATGCGCAGGGCGATGGGACGCACCGCCGGGCCGGACAGGCCCGCAAACGTGTTGTTGAACACGGGACGGCGCTTTTCCAGATCGATCGCGCACGCCTGGAAGGTGTTGCACAGGCTGATGGCGTCCGCGCCGGCAGCCTCAACGGCCTTGCACATCTCGGGGATGCTTTCGGCCTGCGGGCTCAATTTAACGATGAGCGGCACGGTGCAGACCTTGCGCACCGCGCTGACGACCTCGCCGGCGTCTGCCGCGCGGATGCCGAACGCGAGACCGCCCTGCTTGACGTTGGGGCAGCTGATGTTCAGCTCAATAAAATCCACGCCCGCGGCGCAGAGCATCTGCACGCCCTCGACGTTTTCTTCAATCGTGTGGCCGCCGAGGTTTGCCCAGACGGTGGTGCCGCACCGGCGCATGGCAGGCAGCTCGTGGTCGATAAAGTGCTGCACACCGGGGTTCTGCAGGCCGATGGAGTTCATCAGGCCCGACGGCGTCTCGTAGAGGCGCTCACCCTCGTTGCCGGGCTGGCCGTTCAGGGTGAGCCCCTTGCCGGAGATGCCGCCCAGCACGCGCAAATCCTCAATGCCCGCGTACTCGGGGCCGAAGCCGAAGGTGCCGCTGGCCGCGATGACCGGCCCGGCCAGCCGCTTGCCGAGAAAATCAACATGCAGGTCTGCCATCAGTCAAACACCTCCTGTGCGTTAAAGACCGGGCCGTCCTTGCAGACGGTGACCGGGCCGATTTTCGTATGGCAGGTGCAGCCCAGGCACGCGCCCAGACCGCAGGCCATCTTCTTTTCAAGGCTGGCCAGGCAGGGCACGCCAGCGGCGGCGCAGAGCTTAGCCACGCCGCGCATCATGACCATGGGGCCGCAGGTCAGCACAATGTCGTACTTGCTCACGTCCAGCAGGTCGGTGACCAGGCCGTGGTGTCCCTCCTTGCCGGAGTCGGTTGCGGCGTAGATGTCGCGGCACCAGGGCACAAAGCGGTCCATGCCGTAGGTCGTGTCGCGGAAGCCCACGAACAGGTCGGGGCGCACGCCCGCGCGGCAGAGCTCCTTGCAGAGCAGCAGCAACGGCGCGGTGCCGATGCCGCCGCCGACCACGGCAATGCGCTTGTACTGCCCGGCCAGTGCGGCAGTGTCAAAGCCGTTGCCGCAGGGGCCGGTCACGGTCAGCGTGTCGTCCTTTTTCAGCGCGGCCAGCTTGTGGGTGCCCTCGCCCTTGACCTGATACAGGAAGGTCAGTGCGCCGGTCTGGTTGTCAAAGTCGTCAACGCTGATGGGGCGGGAAAGAATCGGCGTGGCGTCCGCGGCCCAGGCGCGCAGCATGTAAAACTGCCCGGCGTGGGGCTCACGGCTGGGGGGCGTGGTCGCGGTCCGGCCATACCACGGTCAGCAGGCGGATGTCCGGGGCAATGACCTCATTGCGCAGGACGGTGGCTTCACAGCAGGCTGCACGCATGAGCAATGGCCTCCTTCATGTTCACACACTCGTTGTAAGCGGCCTCATCAAAGGCCACGCCGGGCTGCTTCTTGTAGGCCAGCAGGATGCCGCGGCTGGAGTTGACAACGCCGCCGTTGCCCTTGGTCAGGTACTGCGCGATGTCCGCCGCCTTGCCGCCCTGTGCGCCGTAGCCGGGGATCAGGAAGAAGGTGTCCTTGTAGGCCGCGCGGATGGCGGTGGCCTCCTCGGTGTGGGTGCCGCCGATGACCAGGCCGATGCTGGAATAGCCGTGCTCGCCCATGTAGTCCTTGCCAAGGGCGGTCAGGCTGTCGCCGACGAGGTCGTACACATGGCGGCCATCGTCGAGCTTTTTGTACTCAAAGTCCTTCGCGCCGGGGTTGGAGGTGCGGCAGAGCACGAACACGCCCTTGCCCTGCTCGGCGCAGTACGGCAGATACGGGCTGATGGAGTCAAGGCCCATGTAGGGGGCCAGCGTGATGATGTCGGCCTCAAAATCACCGGTAAAGTGCGCCTTGGCGTACATTTCGGCGGTCTTGGCAATGTCGCCGCGCTTGATGTCGGCAATGACGGGCAGGCCGGTGGCGCGGGCCAGCTTCAGCGTTTCGGCGTAGGCGCGCATGCCGTCCAGGCCCAGGGACTCATAATAGGCGATCTGCACCTTGTAGCAGCCCGCGACGCCCTTGGTGGCGTCGATCAGCGCACGGTTGAACGCGACGACGTTCTCCCCTGCCGTCTTGGCGGTGTCGGTGGTGGGCAGGTAGCTGATCTCGGTGTCCAGGCCCACGCAGACCGGGCCGTTTGCTGCGACGCTCTCGTAGAGCTTGTCCATGTTGGTAAGCATGCTGATTCCTCCGTTTGATGTATGTAAATTGCGGCTCTATTATATAATGTTGGGAATCGTAGGGGCGGATTCCCTATCCGCCCGCGGGACTGTGCCAGCGTCAGCCTTGCACGGGCGCATATAGAATGCGCCCCTACGGGTGTTTTGTGCGTGAAGGGGTGTTATTCTTCAATCTGGAACGTAACCTTCCCGCCTTTGATCGTGGTTACCACTTTTCCGTACAGCAGTGCGCCGTCGTAGGGGCAGTTCTTGCTCTTGCTGTGCAGCTCGTCGGCGTGGACCTCGTACATGTGGTCAAGGTCAACCAGCACGATGTCGGCGTCGTAGCCCGGCTCCAGCATGCCCTTGCGGTCGGCCAGGCCCAGCACGGCGGCGGGACCGGCGCTCATCAGGAAGCTGAGCATTTCCAGCGGCAGACGCTGCTCACGGCAGAGCTTGGTGTAGCAGACGCCGAAGGCCGTTTCCAGACCCACCATACCGGCAGCGCCCTTCTCCTTCTCCTCGGCGGTGTGGGGGGCGTGGTCGGTGCCGATGCAGGTCACGGTGCCGTCCTTGATGGCGTCGATTAGCGCGGTCACGTCGTCCGCCTTGCGGATGGGCGGGTTGACGCGGTAGGTCAGGCGGCTGTCGTCAAACCACAGGTGGTGCGGCGTGACCTCGCAGCTGACCCGCGCACCGCGCATCCGGCTCATGCGGACGGCATCGACGGATTCCCTGGTGGAGACGTGGCACATGTGCAGCCGGGTGCCGTAGTACTCGGCCAGATGGCAGTTGCGCACGGTCTCGATGTTCTCGGCCAGGCGGTAGTCCCAGGGGCTGATCTCGCGATCCTCGGCGTGGGACATGATGGTCAGGCCGCGCTCGGTGGCAATCGCGAACGCACGGGCCATGACGGCGTTGTTCATGACGCCGTTGCCGTCCTCGGTGATGAACTTGATGTCCTCGGGCAGGGTCAGCAGATGATCCAGCGTTTTGCCGTCGAAATCCTTCGTGATGGAGACGGTCTGGTTTGCGTCGCACAGGCCGACGCGGGCGGCCTCGGCCTCGACGGCGTGGGCGATCTCGGCACTGGAGCAGACCGGCTTCGTGTTGGGCATCAGGTTGACGAAGGTGTACCCGCCCGCGGCAGCCGCGGCGGAGCCGGTGGAGATGTCCTCCTTGTACTCAAAGCCGGGGGTGCGCCAGTGGCAGTGGGTGTCGATGAAGGCGGGCAGGACCGTGCGGCCCTTCGCGTCGAGCACCTCCTCCCCTTCCGGGACAAGCAGCCCCAGACCGACAGCGGCAATTTTTCCGTCGCGCAGCCAGACCTCAATGGCCTTGCCCGCGCTGTCCTTTGCGTTGCGGATCAGCATGGTGGGAACCTCCTTAAAAATAGGAAACTTTGTCATAGCTGAGAGTGTAGGGGCGAACATTGTTCGCCCGTCAACTTTGCGTGGTTGAGCTTCTGCGGGAAAGCCGCGCATGAGGCAAACGGCCTGCGGGCGAGCAATGCTCGCCCCTACAAAGCCCCATGCAAAAACATCCCGCAGGGATATTTTTGCAAAAAAAAACTTTTCCCAAAAAGGGAAAAGTCAAAAAATCACACACAAAGCAGCGACGGGAAAGAACACTGCGCCGTGATTTTTAAAGACAGAAATAAAACGCATCATCCCGGCACACTCCTTCCTATGGCTTTACCTAAGTTTAACTTATTGTACCATGCAGGGACGGCGGTGTCAATGCAAACGGGCTTTTTGCAAAAGTAAGGATTTTATAGATTTTTGCGCTGACTTTTGGAGGATTTGACAAAATCCGCAAAAATCCGCGCGCGGCGCGTACAGCATTGCACTTTGTCCGGCTTTGTGGTATATTTATAATAAGTATGGTAAATAGGAAGAGGAACGAATTATGGGCCTTTGGGAAGATGCAAAAAATATCCGCGATAAGGACCCCGCCGCGCGCAATGTGGCGGAGGTCATCATCCTGTACCCCGGCTTTCATGTGTTGGTCACGCACAAGATCGCACATTTTCTGTACAACCACCGGTGTTTCTTCCTGGCCCGTTTTGTCAGCCAGCTGGCGCGTCACCTGACCGGCATCGAGATCCATCCCGGCGCCAAGATCGGGCGCAAGCTCTTTATCGACCACGGTATGGGCATCGTCTTTGGTGAGACGACGGAGATCGGTGACAACTGCACGATCTACCACGGCGTCACCCTGGGCGGCACCGGCAAGGACCACGGCAAGCGCCACCCCACCCTGGGCAACAATGTGATGGTGGGTTCCGGCGCCAAGGTACTGGGCCCCTTCACCGTGGGGGACAACGCCCGCATTGCCGCGGGCGCCGTGGTCCTCAGCGCGGTGCCGGAGGACTGCACCGCCGTGGGCGTCCCCGCCCATGTGGTCCGGGTGGCCGGAAAGATCGCCACTTTCGCCGACGAGGTGGACCAGATCAGCGTCCGGGACCCCGTAGAGGAAAAGTTGAATGCAGCCTTATCCCGTCTGGAATTTTTGGAAAAACTCATGGATGAACAATATCTCAAGAGCCGGCGGGAGGAATCCGCCGGTTCGGAAACGTAAAAGGAGCAGTGTTTATGTACCTGTACAATTCGGCCACCCACAAGAAAGAGGAGTTCAAGACCCACACCCCCGGCCACGTGGAGATGTACACCTGCGGCCCCACGGTGTATCACTACGCCCACATCGGCAACCTGCGCAGCTATATCATGGAGGACGTGCTGGAGAAGTACCTCCGCTGGGCGGGCTATGACGTCCACCGGGTGATGAACATCACCGACGTGGGCCATCTCACCTCCGACGCCGACGAGGGCGAGGACAAGATGGTGAAGGGCGCCAAGCGGGAGCACAAGACCGTGCTGGAGATCGCCAAGTTCTACACCGACGCCTTCTTTGACGACTGCAAAAAGCTGAACATCAAGACCCCGGACGTGGTCCAGCCCGCCACCGGGTGCATCGACGAGTATATCAAGATCGTCTCCAAGCTGATGGACACCGGCTACGCCTACTTCGCCGGCGGCAACGTGTACTTCGACACCAGCAAACTGGAGCGGTACTACGTGTTCAACGACCAC
>ERZ779866.4312-NODE-4312-length-10655-cov-2.784340_pt1 | contig 10655 bp, 5 predicted proteins | sample MGYA00511248_ERZ779866 | MGnify/ENA primary metagenome ERZ779866 (study PRJEB29588, sample SAMEA2155758) | human gut metagenome | biome: human gut; feature: human-associated habitat; material: faeces | place: Denmark | collected 2008/2010 ... | reverse complement strand
TTCTAACGTACTCTGCAACGCGAGGAAGCACCGAGGTGTCATCGTAAGAGTCAAAGTACCTCAAAGATCCAATAATGATGAGTTCATTTTTAGCTCTTGAGAAGGCTACGTTGATTCTTTTTGGATCTTTGAAAAAATTAGTTTGGCGACGTGTACGGGTACAGCAGAAGATAACGATTTCTGCTTCATCGCCCTGAAATGCATCTACCGTGTTAACGTCTACGTCTTTCAAGGAATCATACTTCCCACTTTCGGCCATCCTCCTTATAATTGTGCGCTTCTGCCCTTTATAAGGAGTTATTACTGCAATTCGGGCACCACGAACCGATTCTTTCACTCTGCATAGAAGATCAACAACAAGATCTGCTTCACCGGGATTTGTCACTGATTTTCCTTGTTCAGATTTCTCCGCATACTTGGGATGGTCAGTATTTATGAGGGTCAAGTTATTGTCAAAATACAATGGTTTTTTAGAATCGGTTCCCGCTCCATTGTTTAGTTCGTTATCATAAAACAACGAACTTACTAAGTTTCCAATCAACACTGGCATTCTGTATTGAGTGGAGAGCATTCGTTTATTGCTGGTAGGGGCAGCCGTAAACATGCGGTAGAAAAAACTGTTGTTGAACAACTCGGCTTCATACAAGTCTCGATCATCAATCTCGATTTTTTCGGGATCTAATAGAGCTGGGTGAACTGTTGGTGGAAGTTGCTTATGGTCGCCGATAAGTATTACTTTTTTCCCTCGAATGTATGGTATTAGGATCTCTGCTGGTAGAGCCTTTCCTGCCTCATCGATGATTACCAAGTCGTAAACGACTCGATCCAATCCGATCCTTTTTTGGGCAAGGCCTACACAAGTAGCACCTATGATAGGCTTACTCTTCAGAATCAGTTCACCCACATTGGGATTGTATTGCCCTTCAGAGAACACAAAATCACGCCACTTCTTGTAGAGAACATTGTCTGGCGCCTGAGCTGCTTTCGCATCAATCGAATCTGTATAGTTATTATAAATGCGCTCAAAGCTATGATGCTCAATTTGTGGATCGATTTTCTCTAAATGTCCACACCGAACAAAGTTTGCCGTGTAATCACTCCTATTGAGGAGCCCTCGTAAAACATTATCCACGGCCACATTGGCTTGGGATACAACCAAAATTTTAGTCGAAGGATTTGCCATTAGTACTTGCAGTATAATCTCTCTGATTACGGTTGTTTTCCCGGTTCCTGGAGGACCTTGAATGAGAAAAATGTCTTTTTCCGCCAGAGCATCTTCTATTGCCTTGAGTTGGGATGAATCCTCCTGAATTTTCACATTAAAGAGCTGTAGATTTTTCGGAGTCCGATTTGATTGAATATTGCCCCCATCAAGTGCGTATGATTGGAGAAGCGGATTTGCTAGTTTGCCCACTCGAAATTGATGGAGAGCATGTGCTTGCTGAACTTCCGCGTAAGGAAAGCTCTTTTGATACAAAGTGATAATCTCTCGGTTATTGAGAAATTCATCCATAAGCGCTGCATCTTCAGACGCATAGAGAACACTTCCATCACCTTTAATCGAAACAAAACACTGGATACCAGGCGAGAGTTCAAAGAAAAATTCCACCATGCGAGCTTTTTTGGCTTCTTGATATACGCTGTCTACAAATTCCTTTAGTAGGTCTGGATTATGGACAATGAGCCTATAATCTGCAACGTCACCATAAGGACGGGGGTCCTTGACTACATTTTCTATTTCTACTTCGGTGTGATTACCTTTGTAAAGATATGTAATCAGTTTATCAGTAGTTTCTGCCCACTTATTGAAATACTGCATCCCATGTTGACTGATTTTCGTTTGATACTGTATCTTAAATTCCGAGAGGCACATGAGGACAAGGTTTGCCATATTATCATGAGTCCCACTACCGATCAATTCCAGATCGCTGTCAAGATAAACATTTAGTACACAATCAATGCCTAAGAAGACATCATCTGGCTGAACAAAGTACTGACTATCAAGTATTCCATTATAGGAAAAATAAATCCGTTCTCTGTCGTTTATGATTTTGGCAGAAAAACACACTTCATTCTCTAATTGTAGCTTGACCTCATCAATGCTAGAGATGTCATTCTCGTTAAGCGGAGCAATTTTCCAGTCACCAGTGCTAGTTAATAAGTCTCGTTCCTTTAGTTTACCCTCCAGTTCTTCCCATTGCGAAGAAGAAAAAACAATGGGAAGATCATCAAAAGAATAACAAAGGTAGCTATCTGAAGTTCTCTCGCTCACTGTGACCGGATAATATAGGTTGTATGACCAGTTTATGGGATAAACTCTAAGAATTGCACCAATTGGAGGGAATCTCTTCTCGTTTGATAGATTTCCCCTTGGCAGTCTTAGTTCTACACAACCGTTATAATCTAAAATGATCTGCTTCCGTTCGTTATAACCAGTAACCGTGGCCGAGATTCCGATTTTGGGATTTGTTGCTATAACATTTTTGAAATATCCCTTTCGTGCCGATAGAACACGTGCAAAGTCAGGAGCACCGAGAAAATCGTCACACATCACAGGGACTAAACTTTCAGGGGATAAATCCTCTATGAAGTCGCTTTCTAAAAACTTGTATCTTAGTGACTCATCGCTGTTTATCATGACTGTGCCATCTCTACACAGATCCTTCTTTTTCATATAAATGAGTTTGCCTGTATAGAAGTAGTTTTCTGGCAAAATAAAAGAGAATGATTCGGGAGGCTCCAATTCACCACGACTTTTTCGCTTTTCTAGATTCTTAATATAGTGAGGCAAATAATACTGGCTATATGCTCTGAGCTTTTCTCTTGCTTCTTCAAGTTCTCTCAAGAGGCAAAGCAGAGAATTACGGCGCAGCATCGTGACTTGACCCTTCATAGCCTGCTTGATAGACTTAATCGTATCATCAATTTCTTTGACCAATGCCTGCTTTTCGTCACGTTGCTGCTGCGCTGATAAAATTAGCTCATCACAGTATTCCGTAACAACAGACAACATTTCAAAATAGTTTTCACGTTGCATCGCTTCAGTGCGGGCTGCCTCGTCTTGACTTATCTGGTCTAAATGGCTCCGCTTAGACGCCTCCAAGCCAGATTTATATTTTTTGTAGGAAGCATCAGCTTCTGACCGCTTTTTTTGTATTTCTTCTTGCCGCTCGATTTCCTCAGATGACAGTTCATCAAAAATACAACGTAGAATACTTGCTCCGATAGTAACCCCTGCTGCAATAGCAATATAGGGAATCATAACAGCACCCCAATTAGATGATTATAGTGATGGCGCATCCAGGCTCGCTCTCTCTAGTGTGTCATTCAAACGTGATATAGCAGAATTCATGGCATCGAGCATCTGCAAGTTAATGATAGGAGCGCCATCGGGCGTTTGCGGATTGATGATAACATACGAACTATACGAATCGAATTGCCTCAGGACTACATCAACGATTTTTCCTATAAGATCCAGTTGCCGCATACGTCTTTCATGATCGGTATCAATTCGTCTCATTCGTTCTTCGTGGGCATTCCGATCTTTCTCAATTTCCTTGGACGCTTCAATTCCAGCAAGTTTTGTTTCGTTGGCCATTCTCTCGATTTCAACCTGATACTGACCCAGGAGACGAGCTGTTTCATTTTCGGCCTTGCTAATTTGTGCCTCCATCTCTGCGCTAATGCGCAGGCGCTCAGTCTTTGCCTCCTCTGTTTTTCTTCGCTCCTCACCGATTGTGTGAATAATATCTGTAATGCACTCGACCGCTCTGCCACTAATTTCTGCTATTTCTATCGGAGACATTTTTCCAGAAGGCGTGGTTTTTGGCTTCCTGGTTGTTTTACCTTTGCTCATGATCGTTCCTCCTAACAACATGCGTTCACAAATTTTGTATACTGCGCAACAGAGATCCGAAGCCGTTCTTGTAATTCGGCAAGCATGACAGAATCGACATCACCAACAGCTGTTTCTTTTCCTATCATTTCCGACACTAAATCAATAGTATTCTTAACCCTAATTCGTATACGAGCAGTGAGTTCGCTCTTACGCATAAGCAATTCCGCTTTGCTATTTTCTTCACGGCTCAATTGCTCTATTTGATTCATCAAGAGACTGCGTTCTTTTTCCAACTCAATCCTAAGTTTTTCTAATCGATATCGGCTTGCATCCTTTTCTTGTTCTATCACAAGATTAACGCGGCGGCGATCTTGCTCTTTCAAACGCTCATAATTTTTTACCGTTTCGTTCAGGGACTCTTGCATTATTTTTGTTCGATTTCGCTCGGAGCCCCAAGATATGATAGAAGAAGTCATATCAATCAGTTCGATGCCTGCGTTGATGCATGTCATCGCAAGATTTCCTGTAGAGACGCCATAGCTTAAATTTGATCCTGTTTTTGCAAGTTCTCCGCACAATCGAAAAGCAAAATTACGGTTCATCTGATGGCTTTACCTCCTCGAAAATGGCGAAAGGCACTTCTTGCCTCAAACATATGTTGTCAGTCTTTTTTAGAGTCCGTTTATACTGTGTAGTACCTGAGGAAACTGCGACTTCCACATATTCATCATATTTGTATGGACGGCCGGGAATTGGAATCGACACTAGTCGGTGCGAACCAAAATCTTCCTGAACCGGTCGATTCGATAGAATGTTTCCAGTTGAGGTGTCAATATAGAGAGGGGCAGCATCGATGTTTACACTTCGCTCATCTCTCGCATACCCCAAAAGCTCGACAGCCGTCGTTGAAAGTAAAGATGGATCGAATATAGAGAGTCGTTCCAATGTGTCAATGACCGTTCGATATCGCAAGAGCCGATCATCTTCGTAGGCAAAATAGAGACATGCAATATTTCGTGATAAAGTTACCATTGTCCCGTCAGATGATAAAAACTTACCATTTATGTCCGGAGGAGTAGGCAAAGAGTATTCTTGAAATAAAGGTTTGTCAGCATCACTTGGGTACAAATAGAAATAGAGCGAGTTTAAGAACTCAGGCCTCAAGTGTGAAAAATAGTCGGTATATTCAGAACGCGCAAACTCCTGTAACGGCTGGTAATCGCGGTTCTGTATTATAAATCTGCTTATCTTCTCTGGTAGGCAAAGTGCAGTTTCTGGGGGGCTGATAGTTGCTGTTGGATTTGGACTACCAACACTTCCTGTAAAACAGTTGAGATGAGCTTTTGAATGTAAATTGTTGAACTCATCTACAGAGGTAATCAAGTCAAGGTAGCCTTGTCCGGTTTCTGTAATTTCGAATCCGGTCTCAGTATCAAGAATAAAGCCAATTTGCGAAAGATAGGAAACCTCATCCTCAACTACGATATCGCCTAACGACACCGCATCTGAGATTTCACTAATTGAGTACTTATTGCTTATCGCCCAAAGAACGAACTTTGTAAACTGGCCCAAATCGTCTAAACGATCTGATCCGACGTAAATTAAAACTGAGGTTATAGGGCAATACACACTAATATTTGACATATGATTCCTCAACTCTATTTTATTGTGACAGCGCGTAAATGGCGCGGCAACGAACCAACAACGATAAGCTTCTTCGTGTCATCGTGGAGGAAATAAATTCGCAAGAGATTTTCTGGATCATTCCCCACCCGTAAGTGATATTCCAGGCTGCTGTCCACCTCATTTCCACTCGGATCGATGAAGTATTTGATTTTATACTCACTCGGCGTGAATTCGATGGTGGCGTTTCCGGTAGGCTTGACTTCAAAGGGCCGCCCATACTTTTGTGAACATCGAGTAAGCATTTCCTCCGTTGTTATGTGTGCATAGCGACGATCCCAGTAATCAGTTGCCAGAAAGTCCAGGGCATTACATATCAACTCGATATCCACGTTTCGAGCGGATTTCTCGTTGAGAAGGCCAACAGCCCTAGGGTGAAGGATAAGCCTGTTGGTAAAGGTCTTCTCTACCCAGACCGCGATTTCGTTGTGATTCTTCGGCTGGCTAATTTTCCGCTTCAGGTAAGAAATCTCTGCATCACGTGCAGCAAGTTCCAGCCTCGACCGTTTAAGAGTTTCTACAAATTCATCACGCTGCGACTGTTTTTCTAATTCCAATTGCTCTGCATACTTTTTCTGCCGGGAAACCTGTTCCGATAGTCGTGCTTTCTCATCTTCCTGACTTTGAAACAAAGCATTCCATTTTGATTCCAGCAGTTTAACCTTTTGAGCCCACTGGCTGGAGAGAGTCGCCGCTTCGGTCGTGCTCTCAGCGGTGAGGCGCAACAGGCTCTCGCGAGCAGCAGAAAGGAAGTAAAGTTTTCCAAATGAGATGTCTTTGTTTCTCGGGTACTGATACATCTCCGCTTGCAAGGCAACCATAGTTTCATCCTGCCGGGATTTGCTGGGCTTATAAGGATAGATTCGCACTCCTGCACCAAAGGTGCAAGGCTCTAAAACGGCGATGTCGCCGGGGTGAATATCACACTTCAAATCACGATTGAATCGCTCGCGAACCGTCTCATCAAGCAGGTATGTACGGCATAAGGAGACGCCATATTTTGCGAAAGTTACCAAGTCATATGGCGGATCAGAAAACACAACGCTTCTATTTTGCACCTCCGGAAGCGGGAAAGGAATCGATGTCATTGGGCGGAATGCACTGGATGCGAGGGCATCAAGCGATGGCACAGGTGCCTCTGCCTTAATCTGTGAGAAAACAACTAATGGCAGATGTGCTTCTTCATTCTTGAGAAGGTTCCGGCAAGTATTGATTTGGTCAGCAGAAACAATCCTTTCAAATTCGTGCTGAATAGGAACAAGTTGTTTCAGTCCAAAGTCGGGATGTCTGATAAGCTGGCGGATGATTGCCAGACGATACACCTCGGCTTGTTCCTGTGTTCCGTCCGGGTCTGATACCACTATCTTAAATCCGCATTCGAGCGATTGGCCCGTCACCTTATAGGCAACATTCGTCTCAATAACTCTTCCCGGCACAGGGGGACGAATCTGCTCATCATTCCCAGGATCTGACCCGAGATCTGGCTCTGTGACCTGCATAGTCCACATACCGTGTTCCGGGAGGGAGACAATATCGATAACATAGCCCTCATTGATATGGGTGGAAAACAGGCAGCTATCATCACAGTCCAAATAGTCAACTGGGTCCGGAATATGTGTGAAAGGTTCTGGAGCATGTTCTCCTAAGCGAAGACGAATCCAATTCATGGTGATTAAAGCCGCTAACCGCAACCCGTCTTGTGGAGAAGTTTTTTTGCTTGCCATATAAGCATGAAGTTGATATGTTGGGTACAAGTGATTTCTCAATAGGCGAACAACACGATAGGATGCACTCATATTACTTCCCCCAATATTTCCTGCGCTAGACTGCCTTTTCCAAACTGCCGCCCTCGTAGTCTTTCGAGCGTCATGGCAGATATGGCGTAACGGCCTTGAGAAGCTTGGCCCCTTTCTCAACGTGGAATTTGATCATCGCAGGCCAGTCATCATGGTTCGTCACGCTGACATCAAGCAGTTCATCAAACACCTTGCAGGAACGAGTGCCTTCTTGGTTGTACCATTTCAGTGGCCGACCATAGACAGCCTCGATTTGGGATTGATGGCTTTTCAGCGCATCGTAAATCATTTGGTTCTTTCCTGCATCACCGGTATCGATATAGATTTCTACACGGGCTTGATCGTAGTTCGCCACGCAAGATAGCTGGACACCAGGACAATTCGTGGAGCCGGACATATAATTGTTTTTGGTCGGAGAGACATAATTGAAAGTGCCTGTCTCGGTACGAATTGCAGGAAGGACCTGCGACCAGTATTCTCTACGCACCTTATGACGCAGAGAAGATTCCTCATCGCTGTACTTCTTCTCGTTGAGGAAAAATACCAAGTCAGAGGGGTCTTGATCATAATGCTCAAAGAGCCGTCTAAGCATATTCAGCTTGTGCTGCGTGGAGGTCCCAGTATTGACATAGATACCTTCAGCGACCAGTACAGACGTATCAAGCCCATCTTCTATCCTGGAAAATTGACTGGCCAAATCGATGCTATCGTCGGCGCCGGCGAGATAATTCAGATATGCTGTGTCGATATTGTGGAGTTCTTTCAGTACCTGGACATACATATCAACCCAAGTCGTGGCTTCATGTCCGACCCCACGGAAACGATACTTTACCAGTTGACGTCCCGTCAAAGAGGCATCATCATCCAGCGCAATTTCGTCATACTGCTTCTGTGGCGGGACATACGTGCTGTCCTTGTTGGGCCAAAGGGTAATGCACTGATTTACCAGCATGCTGCTCCGCTGCTCCAGCTCCGGAAGGCCCCAATGCCCAGCTTTGGCGATCTGCTGGGTCATTTTCAGCCCGCTTTGCAGATAGCCGTCTTTCATAGTCTTCTTTTCCTGGAAGGAGGCATTGCTGTACCTGATATTGTATGAGGAGGCCGCCAGCGTCAGGTTTGCAAGCCGGTGGAGCCATTGGTCGTGGATGTTTTCAGCATCGTCACCAAGTTCACTTGCCCAGGCAGGAGTTAGATGCTGGGGCATGATGTGCTCAATGGTGTACTCACCACTGTCCAGACGATTATAGATCTCTTTGTACTCCGAGCTATCTCCATTCTCTATGCGCTCGAAGATGTACGCCTTATATCTGGCCGGCATCGTGTAGATATTCTTGTTTTTGAGACCTTCAGCAAAATCTTCGTCTGTTGGGAAGGCTGCCTTCTCCTTCTTGTTTCCAAAAACATACCGCAGTTTCTCAATGAAATCATCATAGGTGCCATCGAGACGCTTGATGTCATTGCAGAGCGTAAGGAATACTTTGCTCTGGGTGTTGGATGGCAAATCGCAGATGAGGCGGCGAAGTAGATAGGACTCCACAATGCGGCAGACCTCACCCACATCCTCTAAGGTAAGCACATCCTCCTCCTGTAGTCGGAAGACTTCCATTAGAAACGGCCTGCAAACACTGCTTTCGAAACGGTTCAGCCGATATAGCGAAGCCCGGAGTTTAATTGGAAAGTTCGGATTCCCAACCCGGATCTTGTTATACCTCTTCGCATAGTCCCGGAGTTCTTTAAGAACATCCTCTATCTGGCCGCGCTTTTCAACATAATCCTTGAACTCCTGGTAGATCTCCTTCATTGCGGTCAGACGTCGCTCCTTAATCCCCAGATAGTCACGGATGAACGGACTCACGTCGTAAGAGTTCGTCTGTTTGTCGTAGCCGGCGTTTTTTTCAATGGGGCACCAGTAGTCATCATAGAACTGCTCCTGCTCCTCCATAGATCGTCGCATAAGAACAAAGTTCCGGATTTTGTCGCCCTCATTCAGATCAAGGCCGGTCGAATTGAGGCTCTCAAACACTAGTTGTGGATCGTCGTCGGGGGGTGTTAGCGTGATGTCGATGATCTAAAGCTTCTCTACCGCCGTAAACAATTGGTCTACGCTGATGTCCTCACGCTGGATCTGATTATAGAAGAATAGGTAATTCTGTGTGATACGGGAGCTGAAATTGTACTCAGACGGATCGCCCCAGAGCCTGTCATAAGCGTCCTGATCTCCTTTGATGGGCTTTAGCTTCATCTTCCTCTGCTTAGGATTGATTTCATCAACGAGATATTTCTTCGTGATGACTTCATACAGGTTCGGATCATTAGGGGTAACGAGGCCAGCCTTGATCAGGTTTGCAATCGCCAAGAGGAGTAGGGAAACGGTGGTGATCCGCTGCTGCCCGTCAATAACGAGGTAGTCTGAACTGCTACCCATGGGATCACTGACGGAGACAATACCACCGAAGAAATGCCACCGCTTGTTATCTCGAATCGTCTTTACGAGATCGGAATAGAGTTTCTTGCAGTGTTCTTCCTTCCAGTCGTAATTTCTCTGATAGACAGGTATAACGAGCTTGTCCGCATTCTTCAGAAAATGCGTCAGCAGTTTTCCTTGACCATTCACGGTGACTCCTCCAAATCCTTCTCTCTAATTTGATCCTGAACATCTCGATTTTTGTATAATGCTGTGGATCAGCCTGTTTTATAACCTCACTGTCCGTTCCGAAGTTCCCGATACAGTTCTTTTGCCAAGGCGACCATGATAGCTTTATACTTGGCGGTATCCTCGAAAAGCTTCGTATAGGTTTCCGTGCTCTCGATATAGGAGGCCTGGGCAGTCTGGTCGAAAATCTTGGGGAACACATTTTTCTCGAAGATCTGCTGTCCATCCACTTTAGCCGCTTTGCGAAGCTTTTTATCCGCCAGCAGCTTCTCCCGCAAAGTTCCAATCAAGACCCTGTCTGCTTCAGTGAAATCGCCCTTGTAGGTATCGTTGATTCTCTCAATGACCGCGTCCAGCGGATCTTTCTTGGCGTTCATATTGACCGCCTTTTTCGTCTTCGCAGGCTCCAGTGCAGTTGGCTTTTCCTCCAAAGTGATAGTTCCTTCAAAGGTCTTTTCCAGACGGTAGTATTCCAGTTTCACCCGGTTCTCCAAATCCCAGGGGGTGGAAGGCTCCGCAGGGATCAGTTTGGAGAGATAGGAACAGAACAGATACTCCTTATGAAGATCCTTATCGAACATCCGCACAATCTGAGAGATGTAGTTATACCACTTCACAAAGGCCCGTATCAGACGGCGGAACTGGTAGCGATCCTCCTTGCTCAGCTGGTTGTAAGCCTTGGCTA
>ERZ779866.4310-NODE-4310-length-10659-cov-2.437382_pt1 | contig 10659 bp, 7 predicted proteins | sample MGYA00511248_ERZ779866 | MGnify/ENA primary metagenome ERZ779866 (study PRJEB29588, sample SAMEA2155758) | human gut metagenome | biome: human gut; feature: human-associated habitat; material: faeces | place: Denmark | collected 2008/2010 ... | reverse complement strand
ATAGAAATATAGTTGAATTGCTACCCGTTGTTTGATAGAATATTTATGGTTATAGCATAATGAGTCAGTGTGTGCATTTTTATATAGTTGCAAATGCATTAACGCACAGATACACCACAATAGATAGAAGGAGAAAGAACAAAAATGATTATTCGTTTAAAGGATGGTTCTGAAAAAGAATATGCACAGCCAATGTCTGTCATTGATATTGCGAATGATATTTCCGAAGGCCTCGGAAGAGCGGCCTGTGCCGGAGAATTAAACGGAGAGGTTGTTGACCTGCGTACAGTTGTTGATACAGACTGCGAACTGAATATTTTAACGTTTGATTCGGAAGGCGGCGCAGGAGCATTCCGCCATACAGCGTCCCACATTATGGCCCAGGCGATTAAACGTCTGTATCCGGATGTGAAACTGGCTATCGGACCTTCCATTGCTGACGGATTCTATTATGATGTGGACAGCGAAACACCGCTGACGAATGACGATCTGGAAAAAATCGAAGCTGAGATGAAAAAAATCGTCAAAGAGAATATAAAGATCACCCGGTTTACAAAGAGCAGAAATGATGCTATTGAATTTTTTAAAGAAAAAAATGAGCCTTATAAAGTAGAATTGATCGAAGATCTTCCGGAAGGCGAAACGATCAGTTTCTATTCACAGGGAGAATTTACCGATCTGTGCGCAGGTCCGCATCTTATGACAACAAAACCGGTGAAAGCATTTAAATTAACAAGTCTTGCAGGCGCTTATTGGAGAGGCGACGAACATAATAAAATGCTTCAGAGAATTTACGGAACTGCTTTTTCCAAAAAGGCAGAGCTTGAAGAATATCTGACGATGATTGAGGAAGCGAAAAAGCGTGATCACAGAAAACTTGGAAAAGAACTCGGTCTGTTTATGATGCGCGAAGAAGGACCGGGATTTCCGTTTTTCCTTCCGAACGGTATGGTTCTGAAAAACACACTGCTTGATTACTGGAGAGAGATTCACCGCAGAGCGGGATATGTAGAAATTAATACGCCGATTATGTTAAGTCGCCATTTATGGGAAACATCAGGTCACTGGGATCATTATAAAGAAAATATGTATACAACAGTAGTTGATGAGGAAGATTTCGCAATTAAACCGATGAACTGTCCGGGCGGAATTCTTGTGTATGAGTCAGAGCCGCGTTCTTACCGTGATCTTCCGATCCGTATGGGAGAGTTGGGACTTGTGCACCGTCATGAAAAATCAGGTCAGCTCCACGGATTAATGAGAGTTCGCTGTTTTACACAAGATGATGCGCATATTTTCATGACGCCGGAACAGATTAAAGATGAGATCAAAGGCGTTGTAAAACTGATCGACGAAGTGTATAGTTTGTTTGGATTTAAGTATCATGTCGAGCTTTCTACACGGCCGGACGACAGTATGGGAAGTGATGAAGATTGGGAAATGGCGACAGATGCTCTTAGAAGCGCGCTTGATGATATCGGACTTCCGTATATTGTAAATGAAGGGGACGGAGCTTTTTACGGTCCGAAGATCGACTTCCATCTGGAAGATTCTATCGGAAGAACGTGGCAGTGCGGTACGATCCAGCTTGACTTCCAGCTTCCGCTTCGATTTGAACTTGAGTATACAGGAGCGGACGGAGAGAAGCACAGACCGATTATGATCCACCGCGTTGTATTCGGTTCTATCGAACGTTTCATCGGAATTCTGATCGAGCATTTTGCGGGCGCATTCCCGACATGGCTTGCTCCGGTACAGGTGAAAGTTCTTCCGATCTCTGACAAATATCTTGATTATGCAGGTAAAGTGCTTGAAGATCTGAAGGAGGCGGGTATTCGCGCAGAAATTGACAGTCGTGCGGAGAAGATCGGATATAAGATCCGCGAGGCACAGATGAAAAAGATTCCGTATATGCTCGTTGTAGGAGCGAAGGAAGAAGAGGAAGGCAAAGTATCTGTAAGAAGCAGATTTGCCGGAGATGAAGGTCAGTGTGGTCTGGAAGAGTTTATAGAACAGATTAAAGAAGAAGTTGCAGCAAAGAAACTCAGAGAGACAGTGCAGGATAAATAAATCATAAAATAAATTAAGAAGAGTTCAGAACAGATGATACTATCATACTGCTGAACTCTTTTTTGTATTGGGATCAAAATGTAAAAGAAAAAACATCTGTTTTAAGGTTCTTCTTTTTTGTAAGATTCATCGGTGGAAATTGTGACCGGAATGTCGATGATCTTATGCGGAGTAATATTTTTAACTAAATATTCAAATAAAGTTTTGATCAATAAATATCCTTGGTTTACCGGTTCTTGTCCCAATACGAAATCAACAACCTGTGTTTGGAGCAAGTGAATGGAGCCTTCTGTAAGATCGTGACAGATCACATGGATATTCTCAGAATCATCTATGATATCCAAGGCGCTTCCCACTCCGGCTATACCGCCGCCTGTAATATAGATTCCGTCCAGATCGGGAAGTTTGTTACAGTATTCTAAGGTGATGCGAAAGGCATCTTCTTTTTTATCTTGATTTTCAGAAATGCCGACGATTTTGATATCCGGTCGTGTTTCCGAGATTTTATTTTGAAAACCAAGCAGTCTTTGCTGATGGCATGAAAGTTTTGTACTGCTGATAATGATTCCTATTCTGGCATCTTTCGGAAGAATCTTACACATTAATCCGGCTGCGGTTCTTCCGCCTTTATAATGATCCTGTCCGATAAAGCATAAACTTTTTACTTCGGGAGCAGGAGAGTTAAAGGTGATTACGGCGATTCCTTTTTCGATAAGGGAGTTAAGAAGGGCGTAAACATTTGGGTGATCCAGAGGAAAGACTGCCATTCCGCTGACTCCGTTTTCAGTTAAATCGTTAATAATCCGGATTTCTTCGGAAGGATCAAGACTGGTCATCAGTTTGATGATTACTTCGATTCCAAAAGCAGAAAATTCCTTCTTGGCACGGTTGATTCCCGAAATAATATCATGGATAAAGGGGTTATAATCCGGTGTTAAGATGACCCCGATTTTTAAGGATTCCTTTTTAGATACTAACGCTTTGGCAAGGAAGTTCGGTTCATAGTGCAGTTCTTTTGCGATTTTCAAAACTTTTTGGCGCGTTGCCTCGCTGACTCCGGAACGATTGTTTAGTACCCGGTCTACAGTACCTCGAGAAACGTTTGCCAGCTCTGCAATTTGTTTTACGGTTACCGCCATGTAATAATCACCTCCCATATAATACCATTTTTACTGCTAATAATATAACATAATATCGTGCTCGTGTCTAGTTACAAAAAATAAGAGTTTGTGCAAAAAAAATATATGTAACATACAACTCAATATAAATGTAAAAAATGCACAAAAAATACAGTGAAAAAATGGTGAATATATAGTATTGAAACAATAAAATGAACATGGTACTATAAATACAAGAAAAACGTGCACGAGCACGAAAAAGAAGGAGGATGAAGATGAAATTTGGAACATTATATTCTTATTGGGGAACAAAATGGCAATGTGATTATTTGAAAACATTAAAACGAGTTTCAGACATCGGATTTGACATTTTGGAAATGGGTGCTCCTCACTTGTTGGAAATGTCAGATTATGAACTTTCAGAATTGAGGCGCGCGGCGAAAGATATGGATATGGTATTGACGGCAAATATCGGACCGGCAAAAGATAAAGATCTTGCTTCTCCTGATCCGGATATACGAAAAGCGGGAGTAAACTATTTGATCGATATATTAAAAGCAATGGAAAAAGTAGGATCTAAATCACTTGTTGGAGCAATGTATTCTTATTGGCCGTGTCAATTTGAAATAACGGATAAGGAAGCTGCCTGGGAGAGAAGCATCGAGGGGATGAAAGAGGTTGCAGAAGCTGCGGAATCATTGGGAATCGAATGCTGTCAGGAAGTTTTGAATCGATATGAAACTTATATTATCACAGATTGCAGGGAAGGATTGGAATACTGCAGGAGAGTCGGAAGTGAAAACGTTAATCTCCTTCTTGATACATTTCATATGAATATCGAAGAAGATAATATTCCGGAGGCTATCCGGCTTGCAGGAAGAAAATTGGGCCATCTGCATGTGGGAGAATCAAACAGAAAGCTTCCGGGAATGGGATCCCTTCCTTGGAGAGATATCGGACGGGCGCTAAGAGACATCGGATATGAGAAAGGCGTCGTTATGGAACCGTTTCTTCTTCAAGGAGGAGAGGTCGCTCGGGACTGTAAAGTGTGGAGAGATTTAAGTGGGAATGCAGATGAGAAAATGCTGGATCGCTATATAAAAGAATCTTTAACATTTTTGAAACATGAATTTACGTTTTGAGGAGAGGATATGAAATGGCAGAAATTTGGACGATGGGTGAAATGATCGTGGAAATTATGCGGGAGAAAGAAAATGAGCCACTGGATAAAGCAGGAGTTTTTCGAGGACCTTATCCGAGCGGAGCACCGGCGATTTTTATTGATACAGTGGCGAGACTCGGACATAAAGGCGGAATTATCGGAGGAGTAGGCAAAGACGATTTTGGAAAATGTCTGTTGGACAGATTGAAAAGTGACGGAGTCGATGTGTCGCATGTGATTGAAAATCCAAAAAAAGCTACAGGATGTGCGATTGTAACATATTTTGATGATGGCTCCCGAAAATTTATTTTTCATATGGGGAATACTCCGGCTGTTGAAGCGAAAGCGCCGCAGAAGGATGTGCTGGATGGAGTTCGGTATTTTCATGTAATGGGCTGTTCTTTGTTTGCTGATATAGAGTTTGCAAAAGAAATTTTAAAAGCGGCACAAACGGCAAAAAAAATAGGGGCGAAGGTTTCTTTTGATCCGAATATCAGAAAAGAATTAATAGGGGAAAAAGAGACGGATAAAATTCTGGAGAATCTGATGCGGTTGACGAATGTTTTTTTGCCCGGGGAGGAAGAACTTCTTTTGTTGACAGGAAAAGAAACAGTGGAAGAAGCTGTTGAAGAATGCTTTAAAAATCCTGAGCTTGAAATATTGGCATTAAAGCAAGGTTCGCGGGGGTCAAAGATTTATACGAAGGAAAAAACGGTTGAAACAGGAATTTACAGAATTCAGCCTGTAGATGCAACCGGAGCCGGAGATAGTTTTGACGCGGCGTTTATCTGCGGACTGTGTGAAGGAAAGAGAATTGAAGAGGCGGCGAAAATGGCAGCAGCAGCAGGTGCGATTAATACAGCGGCGTTTGGTCCTATGGAAGGAAAGATCAGCGTGGAAGCGATAGATAAGATGATAAAGGAGGAATGAAAATGAAAAAAGTAAATATCGGAGTAGCGGGACTTGGATTTGGAAAAGAATTTGCGGCGATTTACTGTGATCATCCGCTTGTTGATAAAGTGGCGATCTGTACAAGGAATCCCGAAACTTTAAATAAAGTGGGGGAAGAACTCGGAATTCCGGAAGAATTAAGATTTACAAATTATGATGATATGATTTCACATGAAGAATTGGATGCGATTCATATTGTGACGCCGATTAAAGAACACTATCCTCAGTCGATCAAAGCGCTAAGAGCAGGGAAACATACTGCATGTACAGTTCCGATGGCGACATCTTTGGATGAGTTGAGAGAGATTGTAAAAACATCCAGGGAAGTTGGAAAAATCTATACGATGATGGAAACTTCGCTTTATACAAGAGAATACCTTTATGTAAAGAGATTAAAAGAAAATGGTGAACTTGGAAAAATTCAGTATTTAAAAGGTGATCATATGCAGAACATGTCTCTGGAAGGCTGGGGAGACTACTGGCAGGGATTTCCGCCGTTTTGGTATGGCACGCATGTACTGTCACCGATTCTGGATCTGGCCGGTACAACAGCTAAGAGTGTGCGGTGTCTTGGAAGCGGAAGGGTAAATAAAGAAAGAGCTGAACATTACGGGTGTCCGTATGCGGTAGAAACCGCTACATTTAGATTGAGAAACAGCGATATCGTAGCAGAGGCACATAGATGTCTTTTCGAGACAGTACGTCAGGTAAGAGAGTGTTTTGATGTTTACGGAGATAAAATGTCGTTTGAGTGGGAGCCGACGGTAGACGAAGGACATACTATTTTCACAGGCATTGATGATTTTACAAAGTTTACAGCTCCGGACACAGCGGAACTTTTGCCAAAAGAGATTCAAAAGTATACGTTGCGTTCAGCTATTAAAGATCCAAATCAGCCGTCCTTTATACAAGGAAGCGGGCATGGAGGTTCTCATCCTCATCTTTGCAATGAATTTGTGAATGCGATCGTAGAGGGAAGACAGCCGTATATGGATGCGGTTCGCTCGGCAAATTATACGGCGGCCGGTATTTGCGCACAGGAATCAGCAGACCATGGCGGAGCAGAAGTAGAAATACCGGATTTTGCAGAAGAATTTTAAGCTGTTTAGGAGGGACTTATGGAAAAATTACTGGAAATGAAAGAAATCTGTAAGTCTTTTGGGACGAATAATGTCCTGAAGAATGTGCAGTTTGATCTTTTTGCCGGAGAAGTTCATGCCTTGATCGGAGAAAACGGAGCAGGAAAATCTACACTAATGAAAATATTAATGGGTATGTATAAAAAGGATTCGGGAAGTCTTTCTGTTTTGGGATCAGATGAAGCGTACACAAATCCGGATCAGGCGCTCAAAGCCGGAGTTGCCATGATTCATCAAGAACTCAATCCGATTCCGGATATGTCTGTTGCTGAAAATATATTTCTTGGGAAAGAAAAAAGAAAATGGATCTTTACGTCTAAAAAAGAGCAGGAAAAAGAGTCAAAAAGATATTTGGATATGTTGGGAATCGATCTGGAACCGTCTGTACTGATGAGAGAATTAAGTGTTTCTGAAATGCAGATGGTGGAAATTGCGAAAGCACTTTCTTATGGGGCAAGAATTATTATCATGGATGAACCTACTTCTGCAATTACAGAAGCGGAAGTGGAGAAATTATTTCAAAATATAAAAATGCTTAAAGAACAGGGAACAGGGATCATTTATATTTCTCATAAAATGGATGAATTGTTTGAAATATCGGATCGCATTACAGTGCTTAGAGACGGACAGTATGTATTTTCAAAAAAGACAAAAGATCTTTGTCCGAATGATCTGATCAAAGCTATGGTAGGGCGTGAGATCACGGAAATTTATCCGGAAAGTAAGAGTAAAATCGGCGAAGTGATCCTTAAAGTAAAACATGCTTCACGGAAAGGCGAGTTTAAAAAGATTGATTTTGAACTTCGGAAAGGTGAAAAACTTGGAATTGCCGGATTGATGGGAGCCGGAAGAACAGAATTGATGATGGCTGTTTTCGGAGCGGCGAAACTGGAAGAAGGTGAGATTGAAATAGGCGGAGTTCCTGTCAGAATACAAAGTCCGAAAGATGCAATCAGGCAAAAAATAGCGCTTGTGACCGAAGATAGGAAACGTTACGGTTTGAATTTGACGGCATCAGTCGAGGATAATGCGGTTTCTGTAATTGAGAGCAGTCTTTCCAAATTTGGATTTTATAGAAGAAAGTTGGGAAGAAAAGCTGCGGAGGAAATGATCAGCCGTATGAACACAAAAGTTACGGGAATGGATCAGATTGTCGGAAGTCTTTCGGGTGGGAATATGCAAAAAGTTGTTCTTTCAAAATGGCTTTTAAATGATCCTGATATTATCATTTTTGATGAACCGACAAGAGGAATTGATGTTGGCGCAAAAGCAGAGATATATAAGATTATAGAGGAATTAGCCTGTAAGGGAAAGGGAATCATTATTATTTCGTCGGAAATGCCGGAGTTGATCGGGTTAAGTCAAAGAATTATTGTGTTGCATGAAGGAGAACAGACCGGAGAATTGCGAGGAAAAGAGATGACGCAGGAAAATATTATGACTCTTGCATCGGGATACAGAAAGGAGGAAAAAGAATGAAAGTTTTAAGTAAAAATTCTGTTATGGAATTTGTAAAAAAGACGGCAATACTCTGGGTTATGATTATTCTGATCCTTATTTTATCTGTTATCAGTCCAAGCTTTTTCAGAGGGCAGAATCTTCTGAATATTATAAAGCAGGCGTCTATTACAGGGGTAATCGGCGTAGGGATGACATTTGTTTTGATCACAGGAGGGATTGATCTTTCCGTCGGATCTGTAATGGCGTTATCGGGAACAATGGCTGCATCTGTAGCTGTGGCAGAAAAAAATATGCCGATTGCTCTGGTTATTTTAGTTGGAGTCGGACTTGGGGCGCTGTGCGGACTTATAAATGGAATCGGTGTATCATACATTGGATTTCCGCCGTTTATTATGACGTTGGGCATGATGACGATTGCAAGAGGGATTCCCCTTGTTTTTACAAACGGAACTCCGATCTTCGGACTATCTGAAGAGTTTAATATGATTGCGAATTCAAGAGTTTTAGGAGTACCTTCACTTGTGATTTTCCTTGTGATCACTGTTTTAGTGGGACATATTATCCTGAGTAAAACTGTTTTGGGAAGACGGATTTATGCAGTGGGAGGAAATGAAGATGCAGCGAGGTTAAGCGGTGTGTCCACTGCAAAAGTAAAGTTGTTTGTTTATGTTTTTTGCGGAATTTTATCGGGAATTGCAGGAATTTTGATTTGTTCAAGAATTACGTCGGGGAATGGCACTGTGGCGGAAGGGTATGAAATGAACGCTATTTCGGCGGCAGTAATCGGCGGTGTCAGCATGACCGGAGGATCGGGAAATGTTCTTGGCATGGTTGTCGGGGCAATGATTTTAACGATTATTCAAAACAGTTTTGATATTATGGGAGTAAATTCGTTTTATCAAAATATCATTAAAGGAATTATTATTTTACTCGCCGTATTTTTGGATTTAAGAGGAAAGAAAAAGAAAAATTAAAAAATGAGTTTTAAGGAGGAAAAATGATGAAGAAAAAGATGTTGGCAGTGGCAGTATGTGTGTCTATGTGTATGATGGCTTTTGCGGGCTGTACAAGTGAATCCGGCGGAGGTTCGGATAAGAAAGCAGAACAGACAGAAGGGAAAAAAGAAGAATCCGGAAAAGTGTTTATGACAGTAAGTAACCAACAGAATGAGTTTATGGTCGGAATGGCAGAAAATTTTAAAGAGGTCGGAGAGGCAGCAGGGTATGAAGTGCAGTTGATGGATGCTGATCTTGATGCTACGAAACAAGTATCTCAGATTGAGACGGCTATTTCTGAAAACGCGGAAGCTATTCTCGTTGAACCGTGCAGCGTGGACGGGTTGACGACAGGGTTGAAAGAGGCTCATGACGCGGGAATTCCGGTGTTTGTTATCCATAATAATGTGTCGGCAACCGACTTGGTCACATCTCTGATTCATGTAGATGTAAGACAAGGCGGGGAATTGAAAATGGAACAGGTTATTAAGGATTGTGGAGAAGATGCTAAAATTGCGATTATGACAGGAACGCTTGGGCAGGATACGACAAATCAGATCTGCGGTGGTTATGACGCTGTTCTTGAAAAATACCCGAATGTAGAAGTTGTATTTGAAGGGGCAGGCAACTGGGGAGCTACGGATGCTGCGCCTTTGGCAGAAAACTGGCTGGCTTCAGGAAAAGAAATTGACGCAATCGTCTGCAACAATGATGGAATGGCTCTCGGAGTAGTGCCTGTATTGAAATCGGCGGGAAAATCGGAACAGATTAAAGTTTACGGTCTGGACGCAACAAATGAAGGATTAAAAGCAGTTGATTCAGGAGAAATGGCAGCGACGATCTATGTTGATTCCAAGGCAGAGATTGAAAAAGCGTTTGAAATGCTTGAAGATCTGAAAGCAGGGAAAAAGGTGGATGCAGAGTATAAAGTACCGTCTGTGCTTGTTACAAAAGAGAATGTAAAAGAATATATGAAATAGCAGGTGAGTCTTATGAAAGCAGCAATATCCGGAGAGACGCTTGGAAGTGTGATGGAATTAGACGAAATTTTATCTTTATTTCAAAAAAATGGGATTCATTTTATCGAAATATGGCCGGAAAATATTCCTGTAAAAGTCGGAAAAACACTTCTGCATAAACGTTTGTATGCAAACAGAGATGTGGAACAAGCAAAAAAGATACTGGAGAAATATGTGGACAGGATTCCATCTGTAGTGTATTTTGCGATTGTGTTTGCTGCAAAACTTATGATTTTTCTTCATTATAAAACTAGGTTGGCTTATACGCCAGCGTGGTGCAATGACTTTAATCAAGGACCGGTCATGCCAATTATTATTGGTTTTTTGGGAATTGCACTTTGGATGCGGATTGCAACGATAATGGAACCAGTACTTGGAAGAAAAAAGTGGATTAATCTTCTTGCAGACAACACATTTTCGATTATGGAAAATCAGTTTTTGGGTTTTTTACTTGTAAAAGTTGCTTTCGGAACAATTGCGAATGGCACAAAGCTGTTTTTGAAGTTTGACTGGTCAAGATGTAAAAGTGATATTTGGTGGTATTATATGCCGAAGGACGTAGAACAGACAAAAATTCTGTATTTATTAGCAGCGATTTTTGTTGCCTTACTGATCCAGTGGATCCTTACACAGGTGAAAAAAATGGGAAAAAACATATTTTTGTACGTAAGACAATAGTTAAGCGTATACTGCTTTAAATATTTTGCAAGATAAAAATCCCGCAGAAAAAGAAATGAAAACTTT
>ERZ779866.4308-NODE-4308-length-10662-cov-17.492316_pt1 | contig 10662 bp, 10 predicted proteins | sample MGYA00511248_ERZ779866 | MGnify/ENA primary metagenome ERZ779866 (study PRJEB29588, sample SAMEA2155758) | human gut metagenome | biome: human gut; feature: human-associated habitat; material: faeces | place: Denmark | collected 2008/2010 ... | reverse complement strand
AGGCAGGCCAGCAAAAGCGCCGCTGTCAAACCGAAAGAAAAGATCTGTTTCATCCTGCGCGCTCCTTTCTGTGTGTGCCTCCATCCTACCACGAAAAACCCCGGTGCGCAACTCAACAAAGGGAACGCAAGGCCACCCCACCCGTTTCTTTACCTACATTTGACAAAGATTTGACATCCAGACGGTCGCGCCTCCGTTTCGCAGCCGCTAAACTTTACAATAGCGTTTTTTACCCTTTGAAATTTTCTGCTGTGACCCCGAAAATCCGGCGGCGTGTCCGTATCCTTCTGCCGGAGGGGGATGGAGGGATGGCAATGGTGCGCACGGAGCACGACATCGTTTCCCAGGTACAATCGGCCAAGACGGATTCAGAGGCGGCGGACGCCCTCATCCGTCAGTACATGGGCTTTATCCGGTCGGAGACGGTGAAGTTTCTTCACACCGCCCCGGAAAACGGCCACGAGGACGAGCTGAGCATCGCCATGCTGGCCTTCTATGAGGCGGTGCTGGCCTATGAGAAGAGCCGGGGCGCTTTTCTGCCCTACGCCGCCCGTGCTATTAAAAACCGGCTCATCGACCACTACCGGACGGAGAAGCGCCACGGCAACGTGATCTCCCTCCACACCCCCCTGGGCGGGGAGGAGGACGGCGGCGAGCTGCTGGACACCATCCCCGACACCGTGGACCACGCCGGGGACTATGCGGTGCGCACCGCCAGCCGGCGGGAGATCCAGGAGTTTTCCGAGAAGCTGGCCCAGTTCGGCCTGACCTTCTCCGATGTGGCGGACAACTGCCCCCGGCAGGAGCGGACCTTCGCCGCCTGCCGCCGGGTGCTGGACTTCGCCCGGACCCAGCCGGAGCTGCTGAAACGGGTGGAGGACACGGGCAAGCTGCCCATGGGGGAGCTGTCCGCCGGCTCCGGCACCGACAGGAAGACCATGGAGCGGCACCGGAAGTACCTGGTGGCCATCCTGCTGGCCTTCACCAACGGCTATGAGATCATCCGGGGCCACCTGTGCCAGGTGGGCCCCAAGAGAGGGGGCGACGAGGCGTGAGCTATCTGGTCATGGAGGTGCATCCGGCCTACGCGGTGGTGCTGGACGAGGAGGGCCGCTTTTTGAAGGCCGCCAACCTGCGCTATCAGGTGGGGGACACAGTGCGGGACATCGTGGAGCTGCGGCACCCCAGGGAAAAACGCCCCGCCCTGTGGAAGCCCCTGTCCGGCGTGGCTGGCCTGGCCGCCTGTCTGTGCTTGGTGTTCTTTGGCTACTACCAGCCAAACTTCACCCCCTACGGCGCCCTGCGCATCCAGATCAACCCGGATGTGGAGCTCACCCTCAGCCGCACCGACCGGGTGCTGGAGCTGGAGGGGCTCAATGAGGACGGCCAGAGCCTGATTGCGGGCTACGAATACAGCGGCAAGGACCGGGAGGACGTGACCGGGGAGCTGGTGGAGCGGGCCATCGATATGGGCTACCTCTCCGGCGGGGAGACGGTGTCCATCACGGTCACCAGCGCCGACGCCGACTGGCAGGCCCGGGAGGAACAGGCGGCCCGGGAGGATCTGGAGGAGCGGTACGGGGAGACCATCGTGATCCAAATCGGCCCCGCGCCGGAGGAGGAACCGGCCACCGAGGTGGTGATCCCGGTGGCGCCGCCCAGCCCCACGCCGTCCCCCACCTCGGACCTCACGCCGGAGCCTGTGCCGGAGCCCACGCCGGCGCCCTCCGCGCCCCCTGTCCCCTCTGCCGACCCGGGGATCACGGACTACGATGACACGGACTACGGCCCCAACGCCGACGGGGTCACCGATTATGAGGATACGGATTACGGTCCTTACAGCGACGGCGTCACCGACTATGAACCTCCCGACGACGGCCCTTATGTGGACGGTGACACCGACTATGAGGACCGGGATGACGGCGATGACCGGGACGACGATGACGACGACTGGGACGGCGATGACGATGATGATGGCGACGATGACGGAGAGCGGGATGACGACGATTAACGCAGAAAAATTTCCGCCGCGGCCCCGGTTTTGGAGACCGGCCGCCGTATCCTCCCTGTGTCAGCCGAAGAAGAGGAAAAAAGTTTTTCCCAGGCCCCGGTTTTTCGGCAGCGGCTCCGTAATCTAAAAGCAGAACACACAAACCAAACACCCTTTTCAAGGAGATGAATGAAATGAAACAGAACATCCGCACCAAATGGTTTGCCCTGACCCTGACCGCCGCCCTGGCCCTGACCACTCTGACCGCCTGCGGGAACGGCGCCGGCACGGCGTCCCTCCCCGAGACCCCCGGCACCAGCGCCCCCCTCCTGGAAGAGAGCGGCGGCGTGGCCGGCACCGTCCTGCTGAGCGTGAACCCGGAGATCGAGATGGACTATGACGATCTGGGCAACGTGGTGGCCCTCACCGGCCGCAACCAGGAGGCCCAGACCCTGCTGGCCTCCTACACCGGCTATGAGGGCCGGCCCTGTACCCAGGTGGTGGGAGAGCTGGTGGACGAGATCAATGCCCTGGGCTACTTCGACGCCACCGTGGGCGGCCACGAGAAGAACATCATCCTGAAGCTGGAGCGGGGCTCCGTCTACCCCAATGACCAGTTCCTGAACGAACTGGCCGAGGCGGTCCGGCTGGTGGTGGAGACCGACCAGATCGGCTCCCAGGCCGTGACCCTGGACCAAGACGACTACGACGACGCCTACGGGGACAAGGGGTACATCAACGCCTCCGCCGCTCAGAGCATCCTCTCCACCCAGCTGGGCCGGGACGATCTGCAGTTTGTGGAGAAGGAGTACGACCTGGACGACGGGGAGTACGAGGTGGAATTCGTCCTGGACGGCGTGGAGTACGAGTATGAGGTGAACGCCTACACCGGCAAGGTCACCGAGATGGACGCGGAGTTCCAGGACTATGACGACACCGACTATGGCCCGGGCAGCGACGGGATCACCGATTACGGCGTGACTGACTACGACGACACCGACTACGGCCCCAACGCCGACGGCATCACCGATTACGACGACACGGACTACGGCCCCAACGCCGACGGCATCACCGATTACGACGACACGGACTACGGCCCCAATGCCGACGGCATCACCGATTACGACGACACGGACTATGGCCCCAACAATGATGGAATCACCGATTACGACGACACCGACTACGGTCCCAACGCGGACGGGATCACCGATTACGACGACACGGACTACGGCCCCAATGCCGATGGCATCACCGACTACGACGACTGGGGCGATGACGACGACTGGTACGGCGACCCCACCGGCGAGGACCACTGGGACGACGATGACGACGGCTGGGACGACACGGACTACGACGACCGGGACGACGATGACGACTGGGACGACGATTGGGACGACTGAGCCCCTCCGCCTGCGCCACGAGGTCAAGCACCAGATCTCTCCCCAGGAGGATCTGGTGCTTACCTCCAGGCTGGGGAAGCTCTTTCCCCGGGACGGCCACGCCGGGCCGGACGGCTCCTACCGGGTGACCAGCCTGTATTTCGACACCCCCTACGATACCGCCCTCCGGGAGAAGCTGGACGGGGTGGACCGGCGGGAGAAGTTCCGCCTGCGGTACTACGGGGAGCGCCCGGATTTTCTCAAGCTGGAGAAAAAATTTAAGGTGAACGGCCTGTGCGGCAAGCGGTCCGCCCGCCTGACCTGGTCGGAGGCGGAGCGGCTGCTCTCCGGGGAGGACGCCTTCCTTCTGGAGCGGGGGGAGCCCCTGCTGTCGGAGCTGTACCACAAGCTCCGGGGGACGCTGCTGCGGCCCAGGACGGTGGTGTGCTATGACCGGGAGGCATTTTTGTATGCACCCGGAAACGTCCGGGTGACCCTGGACCGGGACCTGCGCACCTGCGGGGACAGCGCCGGCTTCCTGTCCCCAGGAGCCTTTCCCCTCAGGCCCCTGGAGGGGGTGACGGTACTGGAGGTCAAGTACGATGCCTTTCTCCCCGACCTGGTGCGGCTGGCCGTCCAGACGCCGGGCCGCCGGGCGGGGGCCTGTTCCAAATACGCCCTGTGCCGGCGGTTTGACTGAGAACGAAGAAAAGAGGTGTGGCTGCCATGCCCACGTTCACCTTTCAGGACATCTTCAAATCCAGCTTTCTGGAGCGGCTGGACGCGGTCTCCCTGCCGGACGCCGCCATCGCCCTGGCGCTGGCTTTCTGCCTGGGCCTGTTCATCTTCCTGGTCTACAAGAAATGCTACGCCGGCGTCATGTACGCCCCCAGCTTCGGGGTGACCCTCATCGCCCTCACCCTCATCACCACCCTGCTGATCCTGGCGGTGACCAGCAACATCGTCCTCTCCCTGGGCATGGTGGGCGCCCTGTCCATCGTCCGCTTCCGCACCGCCATCAAGGAGCCCATGGATATCGCCTTCCTGTTCTGGGCCATCGCGGCGGGCATCGTGTTGGCGGCGGGGCTCATCCCCCTGGCGGTGGTGGGCAGCCTCTTTGTGGGGGTGGTGCTGCTGGTGTTCTCCCGGCAGAAGAACGGAGAGTCCCCCTACATCCTGGTGGTCCACTGCGCCGATCAGGATGTGGAGGGGCAGGTGCGGGCCCTGGTGGAGGCCCGGGTCCGTCGGCTGAACCTGAAGAGCAAGAGCGTGGCCCCGGGCCAGATCGAGCTGAACTACGAGGTGCGCCTGCGGGATGCCGACACGGAGTTCGTCAATGAGCTGGGGGCCATGGAGGGCGTGGGGAACGTGGTGCTGGTCTCCTACAACGGGGACTACATGGGGTGAGGCCATGATCCGCCACCGGCATATCGATCTTATCTGCGGCGGGGCCATCCTATTGGCCCTGGTCCTCACCGGTCTGCTCTGCTTCGGGGAGGCTCTGGGCCTCCGGCCCGCCAGCGCCGCGCCCGGGTACGCCTCCCGCCTCTTTGACGATGGCCGGGTCCACACCGTGGACCTGCGGGTGGAGGACTGGGCGGCTTTCCTCGAAAACGCCCCGGAGGAGGAGTATATCCCCTGCACCGCGGTCATCGACGGGGAGGAATTTTACCAGGTGGGCCTACGGGCCAAGGGGAACAACTCCCTCCGGCTGACGGAGGAGTATGGTCTGTCCCGGTACAGCCTGAAGCTGGAATTCGACCACTATGTGGACGGGGGCAACTACCATGGCCTGGACAAGTTCTCCCTGGACGCCTCCTTTCAGGACAACAGTTATCTCAAAACGTACCTGGTCTACCACATGATGGCCTACATGGGGGTGCCGGCCCCTCTGTGCAGCTTTGCCTGGGTGACGGTGAACGGCCAGCCCTGGGGGCTGTTTCTGGCCATCGAGGAGCCGGAGGAGGCCTTTGCCCGGCGGAATTTCGGCTCGGATCACGGTCAGCTCTACAAGCCGGACTACCGCTCCCTGAACGCAGAGAACGCCGACGTGGCCCTGCGGTACATCGGCGACGACCCCGCCGCCTACCCAAACATCTTTGACAACGCCAAGTTTGACACGGACGGGGCGGACCGGGAGCAACTGATCCAGGCCCTGCGGGTGCTGTCCACCGGGGAAGATCTGGAAACGGCAATCAACGTGGACGAGGTGCTACGGTATTTTACCGTCCAGGTGTTCGTCATGAACTGGGACAGCTACCTGGGCCACACCGGCCACAACTATTTCCTCTACGAGGAGGACGGGGTGATCTCCATCCTGCCCTGGGACTACAACCTGGCCTTCGGCACCTACGCCTTGGGCATGACCGATCCCATCCGGGACCCCGACGTACTGATCAACTGGCCCATCAACACCCCCGCCCGGGGGGAGACCATGCTGAAACGGCCCCTCTATCACAATCTGATGAAAAACAACGACTATTTTGCTCGGTATCACGCCTATTTCGACCAGTTGCTCACGGAGTATTTCGAGAGCGGCCGGTATGAGGCGGTCATCCGGCAGACCCAGGCCATGATCGCCCCCTATGTCCAGGCCGACCCCACCGCCTTCTGCTCCTATGAGGACCACCTGCTGGCGGTGGACACGCTGCTGGAGGTGTGCCGCCTGCGCTCTGAGAGCATTCGGGGACAGCTGGAGGGGGACTACCCCATCACCCTGGCCCAGCAGGAGTCGAATCCGGGGGCGGGGGTGGACGCCTCCCATGTGGATCTGCGGGCGCTGGGGGATTTCGACGACCTGGAGGCTGCGAAGGAGCGGCAGAATGAGGCCGCGGCAATTGCGGGGGTGGAATAAGAGGGTAGCTCATATTGTTTACTGTCCCGTAAATTTTGAGCTGCCTCCGGCATAAATGGATTACATTATTTCCCTCCAAAAATTACAACGCAGACGGGCAGAAAATGCCTCCCCACTTTGTCGGCGGACGTGCCGCCGGCAAAAGAGGGGAGGCGCTTTTGACCACATTTTCAGCCACAGCGCGATGTGGAGTATACGGAAACAGGATGCTCAAAAAGTGGCGGAAAGCAAGCAGATCGGAGTGTATATCGCTATAAAGTACGAAAAATAGTTAGAAAAAAGTTCCAAAGCCGCTTGGTAAGGATGAGGTCGGCGGTTCGAATCCGCCCAGCAGCTCCAAAAAACACCTGAAATCATCGGATTTCGGGTGTTTTTTGTTGCGGATTTGCACTTTTTCGTGTGGGTCAAAATGTGGGTCAACTGTCTGACCCACACCGTGACCCACTTGCCGAAAGGAAACAATGGAGACAAGAGTACCGGGCAGGAGGATTGTGCCTCCTGGCCGGCTTTTTCTGATCTTGGTCTTCACAACATCTGCTCCATGAAGGCACCCATCGTGGCCGCTGCTTCGTCCTGTTTTTGCCTGGTGGCGTGGGTGTAGGTGCGGAGGGTGAATCCGGCGTCGTAGTGACCCAGCATGCTGGATACCGTCTTGATGTCCACGCCGTTTTGCAGAGCCGTGGTTGCGAAGGTGTGCCGCAGATCTGGATATGTCAAGCACAGACTAATATAATTTAAGTGCTTTTTATCGTAAAATGATGCGCTCTGTCGAAACCACGCATATCATGTATTTTTCTATCTCATAAAATGCGCTTAGATTTGATGCATTGCGATAGATGCTTGCTTAACCTTGTCGGCAAGGCTTGTGTTACAGGACAAACTATAATCGCTGGCGAATACCATCATACCTTGTTCTGAAAGTTTCCTCAAGGCCTCCATGACCATCCACGGGTCCCGGGCCACACGGCCCAGCTCCGTCACCAAAACAGCGTCAGCTTTTTTCCCAGCGGCGAGGCTCAAAACATTGTACCATCCGGGCCGGTCCATCGTGAGTCCTTTCTCATAGGCGCGGACTTCGCCAATAACTTTTAAACCGTTATCTTTAGCATAGCGACGCAGATAGACACTTTGGGCCTCCAACGGCGAATCATCATTTTGGTTTTTGGTGGCAACGCGGCAATAGCATACCACCCGAAATTTCTTTTCCGCCATAAATAACCTCCCAAAAATTAAATAGCAGCCAACAGGTTCCTTACTACCGCATGTGGGATCTCGTCCAAATAATTCAATTCCACATTGACTCTTCCATCCGGCCAGATCTTGATGAAACGGAGCAGGTCCGCGGCCAGTTCTGCGGTCAGCTTGTCCAGATCCGTGAGGCCCTTATACTTTTCAATAAATTTGCTCTCGCCATTCCACAGCGATTCCAGTCTTTGCTTCGCCGCCGCTTCATCCTCACATGCTTTTTCCCGCCTTGCCAACAGTGCGGCCTTTTTATCGGCATATTCAGTCCGCGACATAGAACCATCCATGGCGTATGCCTCATATAGAATACGGCTCTCCTCCGTGATTTGTTGCTGGAGCGTCTGATAACTCCTGATCTCCTGTTTCAGTGTTTGGAGCTGCACCTCGCGTTTCTCCTTTTCTACTGACCGCAAGCGCTTTTCTTCCACAGCCAGCTGGGCGCACACGCGGATAGCCTCGACCACCATCTCCATAATGTCGTTCTCATAGATTTTCCCTTGGAAGCAATCCATATCCGGGACGGTACGAGGGGTGTGACAGCTGTAATAGCGGTTGACCTTGCCGTGTAGGATCATTGCGTAGCCGCACACGCCACAGATGACCTTCTTGCTGAGCGGGTTGTCTGATTTAACGTGCTTTGTGTGCTGCTTATACGTTCCGCCCAGGCTTTCCTGTGCCCGTTGAAACAAGTCTTTTGACACAATGGCCTCGTGGTGGTCATCCACAACGATCCAGTCGCCCAGGGGAGCTGTCGTCTGCTTTCGGACGCCGATCTGCTGTCGAACACGTTTGCCAAATACGATACTGCCAATATACTGACGGTCTCGGATGATGGCATAGACTGTTTGTGGACGCCAGTGATTATCATGCCAGTTTTTGTGTGCGCTTGGTGTGCCTGCCTTTATCATGGACGGCGTTGGAACACCCTCCATGTTCAGGAGCCGCGCCACCATCTCGGTGGTATAGCCATCCGCGATCAGAGAAAAGATGCGCCGCACCACATCAGCTGTTGAGGAGTCTGGCACCAATAGATGCTTGTCATCGGGGGCCCGCTGATACCCATAGGGCGCGACTGGATTGATGTAGACACCCTTTTCGGCGAGAATTTTCTTTGCGCTTCGTACTTTCCTGGATAAATCTCGGCTGTAGAGGTCATAGATCAGCGCCTTGAAGGATGTATCTATGCTGTCGATGTCGCCCCTGCGGTTGCTGTCAAAATGGTCATTCACGGCGATAAAGCGAATGCCGAGGAAAGGGAACACACGGGAGACATAGTTGCCGACGGTAATATAATCCCGTCCAAAACGTGACAGATCCTTTACCACAATGCACTGGATTTCGCCGTTCCGGGCCGACTCCAAGAGGGCTTTTACGCCGGGCCGGTCAAAATTCTTCCCGCTGTATCCATCGTCGCAAAATTCCTTGATCCTAGCGTGGGCAAGATCCGGGGAATTACGAATATAGGCCGTCAGCAGGTCGCGCTGGTTGGTGATGCTCTCAGACTCCATCTTGCCATGAAACAGGTCGTCGTCTTCAAGCGACAAGCGAACATAGATCGCCACGGTACGGACCATCACGCTCCCGTCACCCCCTCCAGAAAGCTGGCCACCTTCAGAAACTCATCCTGGTAGACCAGCTGAATGTCGAGCCGGTTGCCGTCATAAACCGTGATCTTTGTAATGAGAGCCTGTATCAAGTCCTCTGTCAGTGTTTCGGATTGATAGAATGGGCGGCAGGCTGCAAACATAGGGTTGGCCGGGCCGCAGTCCAGGAGCTCTCGTGCTTCTCCATTCAGAGCGTCATATCGTTCCTTTGCTTTTAAGTATTCCGCTTGGTAGTGTTCCTTCATGGACAGGTACTCTTCCCGTTCAATGACGCCCTCTACCAGCTGGGCGTAAAGCCCCTCCAAAAGGGTCATATTCCGGGAAAGATACCGCTCCTCCTCGGCCATCTGCCGCTCAAGAGACATACGCCGGGCGGCGGTCTTTTCGTCCCATACCTGAAGGACCTTCTGTTCTAATTCCGCCACAGCATCGAGATGGCAGCGGATGGTGGACTCCAAAACTTCCAGCAACTTGGACTCTTTCAGGTTTTTTGGCGTGCAAGCGCCGGCCTTTTTTACGGACGTCACGCAAAGATAATTGTAGTAGTAAATGCGCCCGTCCTGCCGGCGGTTGTAGACATGGCGCCGTACCAGCGCCTTGCCGCAATCTCCACAAAAAACCCGTCCGCGAAACAAGCTGGGGATTTTCAGATCATCCGCTTTGCCCAGGCTTTCCTCATATGTCCGTCTGTTTTCCGCTGTGATCCTCTGCGCGGCGGCAAAAGTGTCTTCATCGATCAGGGGCTCGTGGGAATTTCTGAACACGCGCCACTCATCCGACGGGGCACTTCGTTCCTTGCGAGCCTGCTTATACGCCACATTAGTACGCTTGCCCTGAATCAGGTGTCCAAGATAGACCTCGTCCCGCAGGATCTCCTTGATATTCCATGCGGCCCAGATGGCATCACGGTATTTCTCCTGTTTCGAGATACCGCACTGATACAGGTATGCTCCCGGAGACGGTACACCCCGCCCGTTGAGCAGCCGCGCGATCCCCGTATAGCCCAAGCCCTGCAGCCGGAGAGTAAAAATCTCCCGTATGATCGGGGCGGTTTCCGGATTGGGCACCAGCTTGTGCCGGTCATCATCGCTCTTGCTATACCCATAGGGAGCATAGACGCCGATAAATTCCCCCCGCCGTTCCTTGGTTTCAATGGCGCTGGAGATCTTGCGGGATATGTCCCGGCTGTAGGTGTCGTTGATGATATTTTTCAGAGGCATGACCAGACCGCGCTCCGTCTCTACGGCCGTCTCCGTATCAAAGTAGTCGTTAACGGCCACGAACCGGACGCCCAGGAACGGGAAGATCCGCAGCAGATAGTTGCTGGTCTCGTGGTAGTTGCGGCCGAAGCGTGACAGGTCCTTGACTACGATGCAGTTGATCCTCCCGCGGCGCACATCTTCCATCATACGCTCAAAATCAGGGCGATTGAAAGATGAAGTGAGATAGCGTTACTTTTGAAAACACCCGAAAATTAAGGTTTTCGGCAGCAGACGAGCTGGTATTGTACGATAATCGAATAGAAATCGCAAAGACGGCGTTTCTTCAATCCCACAACGGGAGAAAAGGAACGCCGTTTTTTTATGCCCT
>ERZ779866.4304-NODE-4304-length-10674-cov-9.167812_pt1 | contig 10674 bp, 7 predicted proteins | sample MGYA00511248_ERZ779866 | MGnify/ENA primary metagenome ERZ779866 (study PRJEB29588, sample SAMEA2155758) | human gut metagenome | biome: human gut; feature: human-associated habitat; material: faeces | place: Denmark | collected 2008/2010 ... | reverse complement strand
CCGCCGCTGGGACATAAGCTCGTTGATCTTGTCAAAATCAACCACTACTTCCCCAAGTGCAGAGCGGGCCGGATTGTCCTCCCCCATACCGGGAATAACAGACTGTTCTGCCTGGAGTGCCGGGCCCGTACCAGGCGCGGCGGGCTCTTGCGTTTTCCCCGGCGCGTCGGTTTCCTGAACCGGGGGCTCCTGGATTGGCAGAGCGTCTTTCACAGGAGCGTCACCGGGACGATCCGGGCCAGGGGGCTCCGGGCCGGTTTTGAGTTTGTCATCTGCCATTCACTAACCTCCTTCAATTTTGGTGTATTGCACAAAAATGAGCGTTGATTTTCTATCGAAAAATTTTCCTCCTTTCCAAGTCCACCACGCAAAAAAGCCGCCCAGATTTTACCCGGACGGCTTTCAGCGTAATGTGATAGACTTTTATTTTATTTTTTCGGATTGTAGGCTCCGAAAAGCCTTATATTTGCAGTTTTCCTATTTTATATGGCCCTTATGAATAGATCATCTCATGCAGAACAATTTCTTCTGCCCGGTTACGGATGTTATTGCAACGCTGCACCCATTCCATTTGAGAAGTACGCTTTAATTCCTCTGTCACGCCCTCGGTAGCTTTCATCTGCTCCATGATAGTGTCTAACCGTTCCTGTGCCTGTTCGTTCAGGTCTGCAAGATATGTCCACAATTCTCCGGTCAGTATCAATGTATTCAATCTGACTGGGTGGACTTCTCTTAAATATTCCCGGTGCATCCGTCCGTACTTTCCGATAGGGCGGTGTTCTTCCGGCAGTTTCAGGTTCGGGATGTAGTAATCTCCGACAAGGATATAATCAATTCCGTTTTCTGTTATTCTTGGTTTCAATTCGCTCATATTTTTAATCTCCTCATTCTGGTTTGTTTTTTGCAAGTCTGACTCTCCAGAAATATTGGTAAATCTTTGGTAAATTTGAGATCGAAACACAAAAAACGCTTAAAAACAGAGCTTATGAGACGATTTGAAGCTTTTCATCATGCCCGGTAAATCCTGCCGTGGCAAACGAATAATATTTTTATCATATCTCTTATATCCCTTCATAAGCCTTCAAACCTTGATACTACGGGCTTTCCGGCTCTTTTTTCAATTTTTGTGTTTTGCCCCAAACCTACGCTATTCTTCGTAAATCTACGCAGATTTACGGGCAAATGGTGTAGTAAGTGGTGTAGTAACCCGGTGCGTTTTAACCTGATTTTCTCCGCTGTTTCTCTGCGTCAATCCCCTTAAAATCAATGATTTTCGCCATCTGCTCCGCCGCCCGGTCATAGCTGGCGTGGGTGTAGACATTCAGCGTTACTCCCACATCAGAGTGCCCCATCACATACTGCAAGGTCTTTATATCCATACCGGCGTTTGCCATATTCGTACAGAAAGTATGGCGGAACACATGGGGCGTGATGTGCGGCAGCGGCTTATCCGGGTACAGCTTCTTATACTTTTTCATCGCCCAGCGCATTTCATTTTCTATGTGTAATGCTACCTTGGGCTTGTCGTCCTTATCCAGCAGCAGAAAGCCGCTGTACCCGTCTACAATGATTTCCGTCTTTATCTTCTTGCGGCGTTCAAGGATATTGTTCAGACTTTGATAGACTTCCTCTGTCATGGGAATAAAGCGGCAGCCGCACTCCGTCTTTGTTTTCTCGACATAATACTTTCCGCCCCGTTCCCGGACAAGCTGGTGATCTACCCGGATTCGCCGGTTCTCAAAATCCAAATCACTTTTTGTAAGGCCGCAAAACTCACTGACACGCATTCCCGTTCCCAGCAGCACGACAAATTCATCATAATACTTGGTGTAGGTTTTGTCCTCCCGGATAAAGCCCATCCAAATCTCCTGCTGTTCCTCCGTCATGGCAATCCGCTTCTGTGAGTCATTGGGAACCATGTCCACTAATTTGAAGTCAAAGGGATTTCGGCGGATAATATCCTCGTTGTATGCCATTCTTGACAGAAGTGTGATGGAGACAGAAAAAGCACCCGTTCATTCAGCATCACATGATAAATCAACAATCGTATCTTTATATGATATGTGCTATGCCAAAAACACTTCCTTCACAAAAGAATTATGGGATGAAAAAATCACTGACAGCCTGAACTATCTCTTTCTGTTGGCAGCGATCATCAAAGAGGAGGGCACTTATGAACAGAATTGAAACGAAAATCCTGAACTGTTCCGCTGTCAGCGAGGCAGAAAAGACTATGGTATTTGCAGCCAGACTGACACAGCGCGGGCATCTGATCCATAACATGGAAGATCTTATCCAGCTGTACGATCGATCCTTTACTAAGGATACCGTAAAAAACATGGGACAGCTCCCTCATCCTACCATACAAAAATTTGCCGTGATCACAGTAGCCATAGTAGGCGCCAGTCGGAGATTTTTTTCACAGATTACCAGGCATCAGAATGAGGTGAAATTTATGAGTGCATCTCTTCAATACAGCAACTATTCCGGGCAGGCGGATTTTGTAAAACCTTATGAGATTCTTGCCGCTCCGTCAGCAGTCCAGAAGTTATATGAAACAAGCTTCCTGTCCGATATAAATTACTATGGACAGCTCTGCAAAACAGGTATCGGTCATGACTCAGCAGGATATCTAACGCCCCAGGCACTTAGAAATGTAATGCTTATCAGTGCAACTCCCTATCAGTGGAAACATATGATCGGGCAGCGTTCCTGCAGACGCAATACAGATGAAATGAGGATCGTGATCCTGAAAATCTGGAAAGATCTGTATGATTTGAGTCCTACGCTCTTTCTCCCGGAACTGACTGGTCCATTCTGTCAGCGTGGAAAGTGCCTGGAAGGAAAAATGAGCTGTGGACATCCTATGGACAAAGCGTTGAGACCAACTGATATCCTCTTACAGGACTATCCGCTTCTCATGGGAGGTGAAAATTAATGAAAATAAGACTGATTGACTTTGGCGTTGCCAAAGAGCATTGTCCGTTCCGCCCTCATGAAAATGACGCTGGGGCAGATGTATATATTCCTTTTGACTGCACACTAAAACCCGGAGATATTATCAAAATCCCTCTCGGCTTTGGACTGGAAATTCCCGATGGATACGCTGGATATGTATTTCCCGGAAGCAGTCTCGCAGTCAAAGGTGACAGTCCCGTTTTTCAGCCTCTTCGTACTGACCAGTATCTCTCCGCCGCAATCGCAGCGGCACCGCCAGAGACAGTAGCCGTGTTCTCTCTGATCTGTCCGCTCCACAACTGTCAGTTTTCCGTATCTCATTCCGATCAGATCCACTTTTTTTGCCATGCTATCCCTTCTTTCTTACTCGCCTCCACAGGAAACCGCCAGCCGCTGCAGCCAGCACCACAGAGAGGCCAGCAAAAGCCGCCAGTCGATACTGTTCCAGCCAGCTTCCCTTTCTCAGTGCCCCGTCTGACTGCTCTCTTTCCTCCTCATAGGGCACGCGGGTTCCCCGAACCAGCAGACGGTGTGTATTGATCCCATACGGCGTGCACGTCACCAGCGTGACATAATCTTCCCGGGTATTGATCTTCAGATCTTCCGTCTCCTCCGGGAGAACGACCCGGATCTGGTCCACCTGATATGCAAGGATCTCCCCCAACACATGGATGTAAAAAAGATCGCCATTTTCCAACTGATCCAGGTCTGTGAACAGCTTTTTATCATTGAGTCCTGTATGAGCCGAAAGGACGCAGTGTGTTCCTGCCCCTCCCACGGGAAGGGAACTCCCCTGCAAATGTCCCACACCTTTTTGCAGAACCTCCTCTTCCGTCCCGTGATAGATCATCAGCTCCACATCGATAGCCGGAATCCGCAGATAAGCCATTCCCCCTTCTTCGTCCACGTTCAGCAGCCCGGCATAGGGCAGGGCGGAGGGGTCCAGCTGGCTCATATCAAAGGGATCTGTAAGCAGAACGCCTCCCTGCAGAAGCCCACGGTTATAATCCCTGCACTCATGCAGTTCTTCCGCCTGTTCATCTGCCGTTATCTTTTCCCCGGCGATGCTGTCATAATGCTCCATCAGTTCTTCCTGCTCCTTTTCATAGAGAAGATTGCTGACGACCGGGTAAGCCAAAAGAGAGATTCCAGCCAGAAAGACCAGGATTGCCAATATCGTCAATATCTTTTGTTTCACTTACTTTGCCCTCCGTTTCTACACTGACTGACCAGAAAAGAAGGATGGGCGGAATACTCCGCCCATTCCTGCATAAATAACTTGTATTCTTGTTATTTAGAAGATTTTTTTCTTCTGGAAATCACAACAAGCCCAACGCCTGAGGCAATCAAAAGGATCCCGCACACTGTCAGTGCCCATGTGCCCGCGTCTCCGGTCTTCGGCAGGCTGAAGCCTTTCTGGTTGTGCAATTCGAAGGCAACGCTTGCGATTGCCGTCTCTGTAGTGCTCGTATTGTTTACAAAGGACACCGTAAGATTAATACTTCCCAGTTTGACGCTTGTTGCATATTCGTCAAGCAGCATTGCCCTTGGATCAGCCTGTGCTTCAAGATCAATGGTGATGTTCTCGTCAATCTGGTTATAGCCGTCTGCAGTAGCGGTCTCCTTCAGGATGTAGGTCTCATCGTCATCCAGACCCACAACCGTCAGCTTTCTGCTGTTCGTATCAAGCTTGAGGTCTGTCACATTGCCCGTTCCAGCGGAATCGGACACAAGGATGTAACTTCCGGCAGAGCCAGTAAAATAGAGGAGCTCCTCAGCCTGAGTCTGCTGATTTACCCTGTACAGCCGGAATGTCACATCATCAATCTCATCATCTGAAACAGTAGCGTCACTGAAGGTCTTTGTCAGCTCGATGCCGTAGGTATACACCTTGGTGGAATCAGTCAGGCTGCTGTCAGATCCGTTATTGCTCCATACCAGTTTGGCGTCATTGACATTTACCTTCACCGCGTCAGTGGTAAGCCTTGCACTGTAGGTAACAGTGACTGTCTCGCCCTCATATGCCTCGAGAGCAGAAGGTACAAAAGTGAGGGTGAAGGAACTCTCGCCATCGGCATAGCTGACCGGATTCAGTGTCGCAAGGAGAGTCTGTCCAATATAAAACTTATCACTGTTAACATCTGTTCCCCGTGTAATAGTGGCATCATCGATAGCAATTTGAACGCTGGCAGGATCAAACGCCTGCTTTTCCAGCGTATCACTCATAGTAAACTTGGTGAGATTGTCATAATCGGTCAGCGTGGGAACCTGCGCTGTCAGCTTATAGTCAAGCACATCCCCTGTCTCGGCAGTAAGCTCATCAAACCATTCGTTCGCATCTTTCTCGCTTATTTCCTTTTCAAAAGGCAGATTCTCCGCCTTGAGGTTCATCTCAGCTGATGTCGTGCCTGTTGTGGCTATCATCACACCCTGCTTGATACTCAGTCCGCTTGGCACATTCTTGAAGTCAACGGCATAATAACCCTCGTCAAGGCCGCTGATGATCACAGATCCCTGCGTCCCAACGCTTGCATCAGCTGTGGCTGTATGAGATGTAGTTATGTTATTCCTCTCAATATACTTCTCAATCCAGGAATAGAACACCCCCGCATCACTTCCGCCTGCACCTCCATCTCCAACGATGCGGCTCACCAGGTCAGCCTCGCCGTATCTCTTGTCAAGCGCCTTGGCGTTATCACCGGAGAAGGTGATGTACTCACCGGAAGCAGGCTGGGTCTTACCGGCAGAAAGACCAGTGCCGTCAAACTGCAGATACACAGTTCCGGCAGTTCCAAATACTTCATCGATCGAATCGTTGTTGTCATCCGTATCGATGTTAAAAAATTCATCGAAGTCGCCAGTTACGGAATAAAGTTTCTTAGCGGGATCTGTCTCCCTGTCATTTACCTGATCCAGCACCAGATACGCGTTTGCCTGTGTACCTGCCCAGTCTTTACTGGTATCTGACCATACAGGCTCTGTAATCGTGATGCTCGCTTCTCTATCCGCAGCAAGCGCTGTTGCAGGCATCAGTCCGACCACAAGCGTCAATGCAGCCAACATTCCTGTGAGCCGAGATAATAATCTGTTACTTTTTCTCATAAGATTTTCTCCTTCCTTTTCTTCTTTTTCATAAGACCTGATTTATATAAAAACATGGATACGCTTTTATATCATTGATTTACCACTTTCTGCGTCTGTGGCGCCGCGTGACTGCATTTACAGTCATGCTCTTTGCTTTTTTACCTTCCACAGGATGACTGCGGCTGTCAGGAGCACTACCCCTGCTACCAGAAACCGTCCGATGCCGGAAAGACCGGTAGTCGGCAGGATCATATTCTTGTGGTTCGTCACCGTAAACAACAAATGATATACCGTATTTTCTCCATCTGAGGTTGGCACTGTGATTTTCGTCTGCTCATTCTCTCCCACGATCAGATATCCGTCATCATCGGTTTGAGGCGCATTATACCCGTCTGGCACCGTAGTTTCCTTGAGATAGTACTTTCCATTTACAAGAAGATTTGTGAACTCTGCAACTTCCTCATAATTCGTAAGGGTGCCATGCTCATATTTCTCCTGTTCTTCAGCAGTCAGGCTGCGGTAGTAGAAGTAGCTCTTCGTGTCGGAGCCGTCAGTATGGACCGGATAACTCTTGCCAGCCGTATCCGTAAAAATCATATGCTTAAGGTCAAATCCTGAATCTCCTTCCGCTATCGTCTGCCGTATTCTCGGCACTGTGGGAACCGGACTTCCAACTGCCTGTTTGCCACTTGTTCCATTGTCCTTATAGAGCTGGAACTCTGCATCTTTCAGCGGATCTCCCGCACCGTCCCGCTTGCTCACAGCAATGGAACCGGGGTAATATGTATTGTCAAACGAAACTGTTGTCGTTGTATCTCCGAGTGTACCTGATGCGTCTCCGTCTGCCGGAGTAGTCTGATCAAAACCGTCGTCCGGATCATCTATCTCGCTTACCGTATAGCTCCATCCACTGACAAGACCGTCGATATAAAGTTTCTCACCGGGCTTGAGTTCAAAAGTGTCAGTGCCGGCAGTGAAATTCAATGAAGTTATTCCGTTTTCTACAGACACTTCATTTCCATTCCCGTCATCAGCTACATGCCTTGTGGAAAATGTACCTGAAACCAAGTTACTGTCAGTATCCTTAAGCGTCACGGTAAAAGAGAATTCCTGATCTGCAAATTGTCCGGCGTCAATTCCTTCTGGAACTTCAATGTCCTTTTCTACTGCAAGTGAAGCCGTTTTTACCGCAAGACGTCCGTTATTGCCCAGATGTATTTGTGCGTTTTCACCGTCCATATGCGCATAATAGTAAAGCTGCGCAGTAGAAGTATTATTGGTTGTCTTTTCTGCATGTTTGGTATCAACATGAGGCGCGTTCATTTCGCCTGCTTTCACGCAATACTGACCATTTATTAGTTCGGTCGCCCCCTTGATTCCGGTAACCGAGCGGGTTTCGGTTACGCTTTGATCGCCGCTGTAATACTGTACCTGATAATAGTAAGTCTTGTTATCATCAGAAGTCGGCAGGTCCGTTACCGGCTTCGTACACGATTCGTCCGTATACAAAGGAATACTTTTCTGAACATAGAAATATGGGTTGTTCTTCGCAGGTGTAAACTCAATGTATGCGTTGCCCGCTGTCTCCTGATCCTCGTACTTTATATCACCCTTATATTTGTTGCTGTAAAAATACAGGCCGTCCGTTCCGGTATTTACCTGCTTGTACGCATCGTCAATCTTTGAAAGATCCACAGTTCCGTCAGCATTCTTTACTCTTTCCTGCACTCCTACGGTATAACAAAGACGCACAGGATAGGCATTATTGGTCGTATGACTTTTCACCTTCCCGGATGAATTCAGCTCCACCGTGTTCACCCTCAGCGGAATCGCTGAAGCAGGTATCTTTACCGTAAGAGTCTGAGTCATTTTTCCGGTGTTATCCGTATTCGATTTAACCGTAATAACAATATCCTCCGCATTCTGCTGACCGTAAACCGGACTGACAATCTGACCGCTGAAGGTATAGGTAGTGGTATTTCCGCTTGTAGTTGAAGTAGGATTTGTAAAATTCGTACCGGAGAAGATCAGGTTTTTTACATCCTTGACCTCCATATAATCGCCGATCTCATCGATATATGTAATGTAGCCGCTCTGGTCGATGGCCTCAGGGCTGACATTTGTCGGCACCTGAGGGGTGGACATTGTGATGTCGCTGACAATATTTTCAAAAACCTCCATGACTTGATCTGCACTGTTAGCAGAAAAATATTGATCAACATAGTTCAAATCATTGACTTCAGTAATATCATTCTGGGAAGGATGAGTAACTGTATAATATTTTGTTGGGAATGTATCCTCCCACCAAGTGGTCCAATCTCCCGGTCCAGCACTTGCCGCCGGCTCCGAAACCGGTATAGTTATGTTATTTCCATTTTTATATTGATTCCAAATGTCTCGAAAATTTTGAGCAATATTGTTATTATCATTCCAGTGACTTCCCGGATCTAGTGATACATACGCAAGATTTTGCGATTTGCTGGCATCTATATCCGTATTCCAATTTTGAGATGCTTTTACTTCATTAAAAATGCCATCCAGCCCCATACCAATGTTATATACACGCACCGCATAATCGGAGTTTGAATCAGCATTATAATGACGATCAATTTCCCGCTTCATGTAGGTTGCCGTCATCATTGCTTTCAAGCCGTTTCCTACGGAACTGATACGGACAACGCCATTGCCATTCCCCGAATTATTTGATGGTTCCCACCAATTTTGACTGTCTGACGAAACTGTGGGATTACCGTCAGATAAGTGAATCACCGCTGGTACTCGCTGAACTGTTTGACCATTGATCTCCACTGTCGTATCTGAACCGGTCAATAAATTCATACCTGTATATAAGCCCATCTGAGTATTCGTTGCATGTGGCTGCTCAACAGTATGATTTCCTGACTCCCCATCTATATTCCAGCTAACCGTCCTTGCTGATGTGGTTGTCGTGCGATCATTAATAGAAAAATATGTCTGGCTCGAAGAATAATGTTTTAAAGGCAGCAAAACTTTCGACGCAGATACACTTTCATCCGGCTTTCCAGAATAACATACCACCGCCACCCGGTTATACTCATTGGCCTCCATCAGAGTCTTAATCGAACTGTTCAGCGCATCAAGCAGATTTGCCAGCCGACTTTGCCTGTTATCCATTCCATTTGATATCATCGATCCCGAAAAATCCACTACAAACACCACATCCACCGGACTCTGAGCCTCTCCGGTAATGCTCTGTGTGGTCGCCAGCGCAGAATACGTCACCAGAAAATCCGAATCATTCTGCACAGTGATAGTACCGACATCACCTCTGAATGTCTGATCATCGGTTGTTACCGTCTTGTCCGCCCACACACGCCCGGAAAATTCAGTGGTCAGCTCGCCGCTTGTTTTGTCATTCAAGTAAGTCGTATATGTCCCCCGTGTGTCATCATCTGCTGTATGGCCGGTCGTTCCATTTGTTTGCGCAGAAAATACGGAAGCTGTGTCTGTGAAAAGAAATACGCATAAGCAGATGACCAGGATGAACCACTGCCTGCACTTTGTTTTTACTTGCTGTTTCATACTTACCTCCTCGTTTATTGATTCGTTCATGCTATACATTGCTGATTCTTTGCTGAAAAAGAACCATATGCCTATTTAATGTATAGAATTAGTTACAAGCCCCATCTTTTCTAATTTATTTTCAGAAAAAAACGGGCCGCATGAATTACTTTTAATTAAAATGGATATCTTACACATCATATGAGAAAAAACAGAAATAATATAATTGAAAATATATTCTGTTTACTGATCAGGATTGCCGTATCACCCTGTTTGATTCCGTCTTTCATAATATCATCGCCCCGCATACATATATTTCGTAGAGTATTCTACTCTACGCTATTACCTGTGAAATCCGGCATTATTAATGCATTTGGGGAAATAGTGACGATTTTATTTGACGGCGAATACAGATAAACGTTCCATATTCTCTTTCTTTAATTGAAGTGGTGGATGAACATATCTATTTAACGTAATATTCACATTTGCGTGTCCCAGAATTTCACTGAGGCTTTTAATATCAAATCCAACCTCTATACAGCGAGTCGCAAATGTATGTCGGAGTGTATGAAAATTTACCTGCCTTATAGATATTTCATCTAATATTTTATGGAAATGATTTTCCATTGTGCGGGGTTCTAAATATTTATTGTTTCCAGTCAGTAGATATCCTTGCCGTTTTATATCAGCATTTTTCAAAAAAGAAATAAGGAATTCCGGTATCGGTATTGTCCTGATTGAACACTGGCTTTTTGGTGTAGTGATTACAATTTCTGTCTTTTTTTCACTATTTTCTTTCGTTTGTACGCGCTGAATGTTTTTATGAATATATATGGTTCCACTTTCAAGCGATATATCAGGCCAATCCAGGGCACAAAGCTCCCCAATCCGTAAACCGGTAAATAATGATAATAAAATCCCAATATTTCTTTCGCATGGATGCTTGTATAGATATCGGCACAGAGCGTCCTGTTCCGACCGTGTAAGAACATTAATTTCTTTTGATGGCTGATTAATAGATAGCTCCTTACCTGTGCATAATGGCCGTGTCAAGTTGTTGTGGAGTTTTTGCTTGACAAACTCCTTGTGTTG
>ERZ779866.4303-NODE-4303-length-10676-cov-3.741550_pt1 | contig 10676 bp, 9 predicted proteins | sample MGYA00511248_ERZ779866 | MGnify/ENA primary metagenome ERZ779866 (study PRJEB29588, sample SAMEA2155758) | human gut metagenome | biome: human gut; feature: human-associated habitat; material: faeces | place: Denmark | collected 2008/2010 ... | reverse complement strand
CGGTATCCCGCCTTAATTCAGATGCTCTGGTAACTCAGTTGCCGAGTAATTCACTAATTTCTTCCACCTGAGTTACCAGGTACTGAATGCGTTCTGAAACATCTGCAAAATCTGAGAGCTTTACTGCCAGACTTTCCCCTGTATATCGACGATACAATTTTTCCAGCGGAATCAGAACCTGATTTGCTTTCAGAAAATCCAAACTGGAACAGCCCTGAAATATTTTCCCATTATACTCAATTACAGCTACTTCATACTCAACAAAAGAAAAAGGACAGGTACTTTTCTGCAAAAGGTCAGATACAAGAACTTCCGATAAACCTTCATATCCCATATAGTCAGCCTTATACCACCTGTCATCAATTTTCCATTTGAGCTGATCTCCCTTGGAAGTATGACCGCTCTTATGCAAGGGAGAATATGCATCAAAATTGCGAATTTCCATTTTGGGTCAGCCCTCCTTTTTCAGAATCATAATCCATTGATGATCATCTGACATGCGCCCCTGTGTTTTTTCAATAATTAATAACGGATCATAAAATGGAAGTCCCATCTCTCTCAAAATATCTTTCCTGTGATCGCGTGTTCTGGGAAAACAGCGTTCTTCGAGAAAATATTCAAAATCAGCCCAATCCGGCTCAGTTACAACACCAAATGCACGGAAAATGATCTGGTCTGTGTAGTTTTTAATCTTGATTTTTTCATGCCTGAAATCAATATCTATCGTTGTACACAAATCATCATGATTCATGAAATTCATGCGCATTTTCACATCCGGATCATCAGAAAAATTATAGGCTCGCTTTATCTGACTGTAAATCGTCTGGCGGGAAACGTGATACTGTCTGGCAATATCTGTAATTTTTTCTCCCCGGTTCTGCAGTGCCAAAATATGTGCCAGCTGTTCTTCTGTAAACGAATTTTTCCTTCCGGTATTTTTCTTCTTTTCAGAAATACTGCTGTTATTCATATCTGCCTTCAAACATCTGTAATTGTCAGCATCTCTGGATATCTGCTTCAGTTCATAAATATCTGTTGTTCCAAAAATCTGCTGTATCTGTTCTTGAAAGTTCATATTCATATCACCACCTTCAAAAAGACATTATGGAAATCACTTTCACACAGAACAGTTTGTGTAATTGAGTATAGCATGGAGTAAAAAGAAGTGTCAAGAAATAGTTTCTTGACACTTCTATGCCCATATCTACTCAATATGATTATATATTTTTCATCAGATTGCCAGAAGGTTCTTGATTGCTTCCATATAGACCAGAACTGCCTCTTCCATGCCGGATACGAGAATAAATTCATCTGCACTGTGGATACGATAATCGATTCCCGGCTTCTCAGGTCCAAATGCAATGATATTCTTAAGAGACTTTGCATAGGTGCCGCCGCCGATTACCATTGGTTTGTTCTCTGTATCGCCTGTTACATCTGTGTAAGCTTTGTATAAAGCATTTACAAGTGGGGATTCTCTTGGGAAGAATAATGGATCGCCAATCTCCAGGATTTCCATGCGGCCGTTTTCATCTTCCAGTCTGTCTGCACACATTTTGCGGACTTCGTTTGCTTTTAATGTGACAGGTACACGGATATCGATAGTACAGGAAATGACACCGTTTTCTGTCTTAATGATTCCGTTACATAAGGTGAGATCTCCGTACTCATCTGCAAATTTAAGTCCAATCCCTGCACCGTCGCAGGATGTACCGATATGTGTATTGTAGAATTTTACAAAATCATCTTCGAATCCTGCTTTTTCCAGACACTCAAAAGTAACTCCTGCTGCGTTCACTCCAAGAGTTGGTGTGCTGGCATGTGCCGGAACTCCTTTTGCATAGATACTGATCTGTCCATTTTCTTCTGTCAGTTTGTATTCCTGAAGTTTTGTTTCAGAAAGTGCTGCTTCCAGTTTTTCTTTCAAATCAGCCTCTGCCGGGACAACGATGGTGCAGGAATCGCATACTGCATTGGAAACGAAACCGCCATCTGCAGAAATGATCTTTGTATTCTTTGAATATGCCATCATTCCCATATGACCTTTCTCGCCATGAATACACGGGAAGCTGGCATCCGGGGTAAAGCCACAGGATAATTCTTCTGCCACTTCATTATAATGTTCCATACATTTGGAACCTGTTTCCTCATTACATCCCATAATGAGACGTACTCTCTTGTTCAGCTTCACACCTGAATCGCGGAGAAGCTTCATTGCATAAAGAGCTTCCAGAACAGGTCCCTTGTCATCTGTTGTTCCACGACCGTAAACATAATCACCCTCGCGTGTCAGTTTAAACGGATCATAACTCCAGTCGCCGCCTACAGGTACAATATCCAGATGTCCGGCGATACCAACAATCTCATCACCCTCGCCCATCTCTGCATAACCACAGTAATTGTCCAGATTGACTGTTTTAAATCCAAGCTCCTGTGCAATCTTAAGACCTTCTTCCAGTGCTTTGGCAGGTCCTTCTCCAAAAGGTTTCCCCTCTGCGGGAGTGCCAAGCTGAGAATCAATGGCAACCAGCCTTCCCAGATTGGTAAGCATCTCCTCTGTTAATCCATGAATCTGTTCTTTGATATCCATAATTTTTGCGCCTCCAGTTAAATACTTTCTCTATCTTTGAAATATCTTTATTACTATTTTTTCATTTTATCATATTCGGGCACAAAATAACAGCAGATTGCAGGAATGATTTTTCAGACCCACTCTATGGCCAGATAAAATTGCAGTTTCCGGCCTCCAGACCGTCAATTAGAATGTTCTGGCCTGTACAGAAACGGTTTTTTACCGCCATAAAGTAAATCCACTCTGCTGCCTCTTCCACAGACATCCATCGTTTCAGAGGTGTAAGTTCCATGATCTGATCCCAGAGCTTTTCATCCTCCATCACCGGCCGGTTCAGTTCAGTCATAACCCCACCGAAATCCAGACTGTTGCATGTGGCCTGATAAGGTGCTATCCTCATGGCCACATTTTTCGTATAGGCAAGGACTCCTCCTTTACTTGCTGCATACTCCGGAAATTCAGAACCTGTATGCCCGCTTGCTGATCCAATCATAATAATGGAATAAATATTGGGATGAATGCCGTAATGTTCTGTAACAGAAATCGTCCCTTTCAGATTTACATCAATATCATCGCCATTCTGGACACCTGCATTATTGATCAGAATATCTACCGGTCCGATTTCCGGATAAGAGCTTTTGTCTCTGATATCCAGACAGAGATGCGTATATTTCGGATGTTGGATTGAGGATATATTTTTATCAAATCCATAGACTTCATGATTTTCTTTCAGGAACAATTCTGCACAGCCTTTCCCGATCCCGGATGCTGTGCCTGTGATCAGAACTTTCATCAGGCAAAATTCTCCTTCATACTTTTACGCAGCGCTGTAATAAGAACTGCTGCTACTGCAATACACAGAACCCTGTCAATGTAATCTGTGATAAACTGAACCACAAAGCAGCTTCCTACCATTCCAAGAGGTGTTTTTGCCAGAAGCTGTACAAGAACGGTGGATCCGGAAGAAGTGATTCCTCCAAATAAAAACGCCGTAATACAGGAACTGATTATGGTAGATGGAAGTGTGATCACAAGAGCAGCCGGAAATATCTGCCACTTTTTCGGCTGGAATTTTCTGTACACAAGACCTGTCACAAAACCAAGAAGAATCCCTACCGGAGCATAATACAGGGAATAAATATCTACAGTCATTCCCATCAGCAGGCCGCTGAGCAAATTAGGCAACATTCCATAAAAAGGACCCAGAACAGCAGCCACAAATACGGTTCCGATACTGTCCAGATAAATAGGAAGTTTCAGAAATAAAGCAATCTGTCCTCCCACAAAATTAATGCAGATAGCAAAAGCAATCATACAGATTTTCTGTACACTTATTTTTTCAGTTTTCATTTTAAATCTCCTCGTATTAAATCTTGTAAAATATCCAGTTTTTCCGGTTCCTGATCAAGGATCCTTGAAAGAAACATCTGAAAGAATCCATACACATCTACCTCAGTCAGCACCCTCGCATTCGATGCTTTCCGATAGAAATTCATAGAGTCCACAACAGACTGCCCAAGAGAAATCCCCTCTGTTTCAATCTGTACATAGGAATCAAAGCCTTTGCAGAGTTCCGGATTGATAAAATATGCCACTGCCAGGGGATCATTGATCACACAGCCAATGATATGCTCCCATTCCCAATGAAAATCAAAATAAAATTTCGTAATCTTCTTTACAAATTCCCCTGTTTCTTTGTTCAGACGGCACATATACTCCAGCAGATCAGGCGTGAGCACAATCTTTCTCGTCACATCCAGCCCGACCATATGGATTTTCTGGCCATTCTGATGGAGTGTCTCATATACCAGTGAAGCCCCATCCGGGTCACACCAGTAATTGTATTCTGCAACAGGTGAACAGTTTCCATGACTTTTAAAGCTGCCGCCCATGGAAACAATTTCCTCAATACAGGAAAATGCTTCTTTATCTTTCTGGATCAGTCTGGCAAGATTGGTCATAGGTGCCAGTTCGATTATGGATACTTTCTCTTTTTTCAGTACATCAGCCAGAAAATCCACAGCACTGATCTGCTGCTGATAACCGGTTACTTCAGGCAGAAAGCTCTCTCCAAGCCCGTCTTCTCCGTGAGTATCCAGAGCATTCACGTAATCCCGCCTTAAGGGAGTGCTTTCCCCAATGTACACAGGAACATCCAGACGATTCATCTGCTTCAGGATTTTCTTTGCATTTCCAAATCCCATCTCCACCGGTGAATTTCCACACACAATGGTGATTCCGATCACTTCGATCTCCGGTGATTTCAGTGCAAGCATAATCGCAAGACTGTCATCAATCCCCGGATCACAATCAATAATTACTTTTCTTTTTTTCATTTAATTCCTTTCTGTCAAAGTAAGTTTTTTTATGTTATAGGAACATTACAGAGTAATTTCCTATAACATAAAAAATGCTTTTGTTTATCCCTCAAATAAACAAAAGCATCAGCAAACAGACCGCTTATGACAGCTCATAAGCGACCGCAATATTTTTTACTTTGCCTAGTTTTTTATACTGGGAGGTTTGCGAACCAGTTCAAAGTCATATTGTAGCATGTTTGCATAATCATGACAATATATTTATCCTTCCGGCCTTTACATTCCGGCTTTGTATATTTAATTACCGGATGCCAACGGGGACAGTAAAAAAAGCCATTTTTTCACGTCCCCGTGGTTCCAGAGTTATGGCAAAAATCCCTTACTCGTCTTCACGATCACTTTATCAAATACCATAAACATCGACGGCAGTACAAAGATAACCACGATCATACTGATGATCGCACCTCTCGCCATCAGGATACACAGTGAGCTGATCATATCAATATTCGAATACAATCCGACACCGATCGTTGCTGCGAAGAAGCTCAGTGCACTTACCATGATCGACTGTGCCGATGCGCGGTGTGCAGTTGTGATCGCATCATATTTTTCTGCTCCGTGATTGCGTTCTCTCTTATATCTTGTCGTCATAAGGATCGCATAATCTACGGTAGATCCAAGCTGGATCGTGCCGATAACAATCGATGCAACGAATGGCAGCTTCGTTCCTGTATAATATGGAATTCCCATATTTACAAAGATAGCAAATTCAATCACGCCAACCAGAATGATTGGAAGTGAAATGGACTTGAACAGTATTAATATGATCACAAAGATGATACCGATCGATACCACACTGACCGTCTTAAAATCTGTATCTGTAATGTCGATCAGATCTGCCGTCAGCGGTCCTTCACCGATCAGCATACCGCCTTTGTCATATTTGTGCAGAATCTTATTCAGTTCTTTAATCTGGACATTCAGTTCATCCGATGCAACCTTATACTCAGAATTGACCAGAAGCAGCTGATACTTATCATTCTTCAGCATCTCGGTTACGGAATCCGGGATCATACTCTGCGGGATTGCCGGTCCGATCAGCGCGTCCAGGCCAAGTGCCCATTTGACACCATCCACATCATCCATCTTGTTGATCATCTTTGCCACATCTGCGGATTCAACCGAACTGTCCACGAGGATCATGTGTGTCGTGTTCATGTCATAATCTTCCTTCAGTTTTTCATTTGCAATGATACTCGGAAGATCCTTTGGAAGCGTCTCATCCAGATTGTAATAAACGGATGTATGATTATTTCCATAGATTGCCGGGAATAAAAGTACAAGGAAAATGATCACATAGATCATATACCGCTTTGTAACTTTATCCGATATCCTTCCGATGTCCGGAAGAAACGGCTTATGCATGGTCTTCGTGATCCATTTATCACAGCACAGGATCATGGATGGAAGGATTGTCACACAGGCGATCACGCCAAGGACGACACCTTTTACCATAACCACACCGATGTCCATACCAAGCGTAAATGTCATGAAGCACAATGCGATAAATCCGGCTACCGTTGTAACGGAACTTCCGATTACGGATGAAAATGTCTGGGATATCGCATGTGCCATTGCACGCTCTTTGTCTCCGTTATATCTTGCCTGCTGCTCCTCATAACTGTGCATCAGGAAAATGGAATAATCAAGTGTAACGCCAAGCTGCAGTACCGCCGCCAACGCTTTCGTAATATAGGAAATCTCTCCTAGGAAATAGTTACTTCCCAGATTATAAATGATCGCCATTCCGATACTCAGCATAAAAAGTAACGGGATAAAATACGAATCCATCGTAAGTCCTAATACGATCACCGCCAGAACAACTGCGATCAGTACATATAACGGTGTCTCTTTCTCAGCCAGGTTCTTCGTATCCGTAACAATTGCAGACATACCACTTAAGAAACACTGCTTTCCGGCCAGTTTACGGATCTCCCCGATTGCTTCCATCGTTCCGTCGGAAGAAGTACCCTCATCAAAGAAGATTGCCATCATCGTGCCCGTATCTGAATTGAATACTTCGTAGACATCTTTCGGCATCATGCTCTTCGGCATGCTGATATCTGCAAGTGAATCGTACCACAGAACCTTCTGCACATGATCTACTTTTTCGATCTTTGCTTTCAATGCCGATACATCTTTATCTTCCATTCCGTCCACGATAAACATTGAAAAAGCACCGGTTCCAAAGTCTTTTACCAGGATATCCTGACCCTGCATCGTCTCAATGTCTTCCGGTAAATATGTCAGCACATCATAATTGACTCTTGTATTCACATATCCAAGTCCCGCCGGAATCAAGAGTAAGATACTGATGATCAGTATCGGAATTCTGAACTTCACTACCTTTTTACCAAATGCAACCATATTCATAACCGCCCCTCCTTTTATGACCATTTCTTTACATCCTTTTTTATTTCTTCTTACTCTTATCAGCATTTTTGACCATTGGTCATTTTTGTACCTAATTGCAATATACATCAAAAAAGACCAACAGTCAATACAATTTTTGACTATTGGTCATTTTTGTGCTAAAATATTTTCATCAATAAAAATATGACACATTACTTTTACAATCATACATTAGAAATGCACTCACGTTTTCTACCTTTAAGCAAAAAATTAACTTGCACATTACCTTACCGTACAGTTATAATTGCTGTTGAACAGAAAAGAGGATAATCATGGGAAAAGTAGACGAAAATAAAAAAAAGAAAAAAGAATTGAGTATATATATGATCTTACTTGTAAACATATTGATGATTTTTATAATAATGATAATATATGTGGTTTTAAAAATCGTAAATGTTATGTCCAAAGAGCAAAAAATAATAATTTAAAGGATGGTTGTTATAGAAAGTGTTTATATAAATCTGAAACTGGGTGTACTACGAAAAATCTTGCTTGTAAATTATTTAATTGTTCTATTAGTGTTTCTTTGTCACTGATTTCTGTGATATCTACGCTTATTTCTTTTAATTCTTTATTATCTCTATGGAAAAACGTACAAAGTTACCAGTTTTTCTCAATCTTCATCTTCTTTGTCTTTTGAGCTTGAACTTTATCTTTCTGTACCTTTTCCTGTGTTTTCTTTTCATCTGCCTCCAAAGCCTCTAACAAGCGTTTGGCATCCTCTTTAGAGATTTTAGGCTGGGCCTGTTGGTCCTGCTGTTGTTGATCCTTATTCTGCTGATCCTTGTTTTGCTGGTCTTTATTTTGTTGATCTTTCTGATCTTGATCCTGTTTATCTTTATCTTGTTGATCCTTATTCTGATCTTGCTGGTCCTTGTTTTGATCTTTATTCTCGTCCTTATTCTGATCTTGATTCTGTTGATCTTTATTTTGATCCTGCTGGTCCTTATTCTGGTCCTTATTCTGGTCCTTATTTTGATCTTGATTTTGATCTTGATTTTGTTGATCCTGTTTCTGCTTGCGGGCAAATTCTAGATTATACTTTGTCTCTTGGGAATTCGGACGGTTTCTCAACGACTGTTTGTAAGCCTCGATACTCTCATCCAACTTGTTCATGGCCAAAAGAGTATTTCCGATGTTGTGATACAACTCTCCTAACTTTTCCTTGTCTTTCTCATTCTGTGCCAACGATTGGAATTGTTGTAATGCCTCGTCAAACTTTTTCTGTTTATAAAGCGCATCTCCCAGATTAAACGCACCCTCGTATGATTTCACTTCCGTATCCAAAGCCTTACGATACTCCACTTCAGCCTTCTCAAAATCCTGTTTATTAAACAGATCATTCCCACCCCGGATAAACTTTCGTTCCTGTTGCGCAGCCGATGGTAAACTTATAACTACAGCTGCTATCATCGTTATCAATATCTTCACCATAATGTCTCGTTTAAAATTTACCGATTCGTTTCAACACTTTTCGTCTCACTTCCAAATATATTGATCTTCAAGAAATTCTTGTTTTTACGTCCCAATACAATGAAATCCAGCAACACGAATATCAATGCCATGATCAGGAAATACTGGTATTTTTCAGCATAATCACTGAATACCCGTTCTTCCAACAATGTCTTGTCCATACGATCAATCTCGTCCAACAAGGTGTTTAATCCCACGTTCGAATTACTTGCCCGCACGAATATTCCCTCTCCGGCCTTGGCAATCTCTTTCAATGTCTCCTCGTCCAACTTGGATATAATCGGGTTACCACTCCCGTCTCTCATGTATTGTCCGGGATTTCCCTTCTCCGGGATCGGTCCTCCTTGTGCCAATCCCATCCCGATCGTGTGTACGTAGATACCTTTTTCCCGGGCAGCTTTAGCCGCGGCAATCGCATCGTCCTGATGGTTTTCACCATCCGTGATCACGATAATCGCTTTTGATGCCTCCGTGTCCGGGGTAAACGACTTCGCGGCCAAATCTATTGCCGTTCCTATCGCCGTACCCTGTATCGGGACAATATCGGTATTGATTCCCGATAGGAATAATTTAGCCGAAGAATAATCCGTCGTGATCGGCAATTGCACGTAAGCATCTCCTGCAAACACGATCAATCCCACTTTATCATCACTTAATTTTTCCACCATCCGGGAAATGGCTTGCTTCGCCGCATCCAACCGACTGGGCTTTATATCCTGCGCCATCATGGAATTTGACACATCCAATGCGATAATCAACTCCACACCCTCTTTTTTTACCTGTTGCAATTTTGACCCGAACTGAGGACCTGCAACCCCAAGAATGACGAAAAACAACGCTATCAGAACAAGTATAAATTTTAATGTCTCCCGCTTATAAGATTGCAAAGGCATCAGTGTTGACAATAATTCGGGACTCCCGAATTCAGCAATCGCTTTTTTCTTCCGAATCCTTGCTACCACGTAAAAAACAATCAACAATGGTATGATAATCAGCAAGTATAATAATTCAGGATGTGCAAATCTAAACATAACCCTTTCAATTTTAAATTTAATGATTCTAGATTTTAAATTCCGGATTGCATCAATTCACAATCTAAGATTTAAAACTTACAATTATGGAATTTTCCTCAACAACGTGTATCGCCCTAACGCCTCCACAATTAATAACAAAGCTCCGATCAAAGCAAAATAGAAATACTGCTCGTTCTTACGACTGAAATGTTTGACTTCTACCTTACTCTTCTCCAATTGATCAATCTCCTGATAAATTTGCTCCAGTTTTTTGTTATCTGTTGCCCGGAAATATTTACCGCCTGTCATGTCAGCAATCTGGGTCAATATATCTTCATCTATCTCAACCGGCATTCGCTGTAATTGCATCCCAAAGGGCGTCTGCACGGGATAAGGAGCCTCGCCCAAAGTCCCGACACCGATCGTGTATACCCGGATTCCAAAAGTTTTTGCCAATTCTGCCGCTGTTATCGGTGCAATTGCCCCTCGGTTATTAACTCCATCCGTCAAAAGAATTATCACCTTGGATTTTGCCTTACTATCTTTCAAACGATTCACCGCATTCGCCAACCCAAGACCAATGGCCGTTCCATCCTCAATCATCCCGCTATGAATATCCTTCATCACGTTGACTAACACGGCTTGATCCGTTGTCAAAGGACTTTGCGTGAAACTTTCCCCGCTAAAAACAACCAGTCCGATACGATCCTGAGGACGTTCCAAGATAAACTTAGTTGCCACCTCCTTGGCTGCTTCCAAACGGTCGGGTGTAAAATCCCGTGCTAACATACTACCGGAAATATCCAATGCCAGCATAATATCAATACC
>ERZ779866.4302-NODE-4302-length-10681-cov-7.716827_pt1 | contig 10681 bp, 9 predicted proteins | sample MGYA00511248_ERZ779866 | MGnify/ENA primary metagenome ERZ779866 (study PRJEB29588, sample SAMEA2155758) | human gut metagenome | biome: human gut; feature: human-associated habitat; material: faeces | place: Denmark | collected 2008/2010 ... | reverse complement strand
TATTGAAAGGACGAAGGCAAAAATGAAAAAGCCAATAATATTATATATAATAATTACAATAATTTGCGTTATTGCATTAATAATGGGTATATATTATCAATTTTTTAAACAAGATACACAGGATGTAGGGACTCAAGGAAACATTTTACCAGATAAAAATGGAGAAGAAACAGAATTAACACAAGAAGAGTTAAAAGCAGAGTTTAGCGAATTATTTACAAATAAGTTAGATAAAAAAGGATTTAATACTGAAAATATAGAAAAAATAGATGCAAATAAAGATATAATATATCCAATTACAATGGTAAAAAATGAGGCATCTTATGAAATGGACTTAAATATACCAGTATTTAATATTACAGGAGACGCTCCAGCAGAGTTTAATAATACAACACAACAAAGTTTTATAAATAAAGCAAACCAAATTATGACAGGAGAAAATACTAATTCACAAAATTCAGGAGATGTGAAACCAAATACAAATCAAAATACTAATAATGCTACAAACAACGAAAGTTCAAATAGCACAACAAATGAAACAAATACAATAACTATAGACACAACAGCTAACACTAGAGTTTTATATGATGTTAGTTATCAAGCATATATAAATGGAGATATATTATCTGTAATAATTAAGTCTTCTTTAAAAGAAGGAAATAACCCACAAAGAGTAATGGTGCAAACATATAATTATAATTTAGCAACAAAACAATCTATAGAATTAACAGATATTATGCAACCATATGGACTAACAGAAGATGAAATAAATTCAAAAATAAAACAAGTTACAGAAGAAGCAGTATCTCAAGAAGATGCTTTATCAAGTGCAGGATATGAAACATATAAAAGAGATTTAGCAAGTCCAATTTATCAAATAGAAAATATACACACATTTTTCTTGGGAAGCAATGGAGACTTATACATAATATTTGCATATGGAAATAATAATTATACATCAGAAATGGATATAATAAAAATGCAAACATATCCAGACATTGGAGAATAGAAATAAAAGTATATATTACAATAAAAAATGGGGGAACTAGACAATAGTTCCTCCATTTACATGTATAACTTGACCAGTTACATATCTAGAATCATCAGAAGCTAAATACAAATATGCTGGTGCAATTTCAAATGGTTCGCCAGCCCTTTTTAAAGGTACATCTGTTCCAAAAATCTCAACTTGTTGCTCACTAAAACTAGAAGGAATAAGAGGAGTCCAGACAGGACCAGGTGCTACAGCGTTTACGCGAATTTTCATATCTGCTAGAGATAAAGAAAGTGACCTTGTAAAACTAACAATTGCACCTTTTGTTGAAGAATAATCTATTAAATCTTTTTTACCAGCAAAAGCTGTAATAGAAGCGGTATTTATAATGCTTGAATTTGCCATTAAATGTGGAAGGGTAGCTTTTGTTAAATAAAAGTATGAGTAGAAGTTACTTTCAAAAGTATTTATTAATTGAGCTGAAGTAATGTCTAAAATACTGTTTTGAGGAAATTGAACAGCACAATTATTTATCAAAATGTCAATTTTGCCGAAAGAATTTATAGTATTATCAACTACAAATTTTGAACATTTTTCATTTTTTAAATCACCTTCTATAATAATGCAACGTCTTCCTAATTCTTCTATTCGAGCTTTAGTATATTGAGCATCTTGTTTTTCATTTAAATATACAATAACAATATCTGCACCTTCTTTAGCAAATAAAATTGCGATTGCTCTTCCAATTCCACTATCTCCACCAGAGATAAGCACAACTTTATTTTTTAATTTGTTGGAAGGTATATAATCTGGATCTTCAAAAATTGGACCAGGGTTCATTAAATATTCCATACCAGGTTGCACATTTTGATGTTGAGCAGGAAATGTAATTGGAATTTTACAATTTTCATCTTTGTAACCAAAATATTTACGTTCAGGATACATGAAAAAACTCCTTTCTTATTAATTGTAGTTTTAAAATCCCCTCAAATTTTTCAAGGGAAATATTGAATTTGGTTAACAAGTTTACTTATAAAACTATTAATTATATAAAAGTATATCCAGTTTTTTTAAAAATATGCTTGTATATTAAAAGATTAAGATTTAATTTAACTTTTTTATATAAAAGAGAGAATATAAAATAAGAAGTGGAATAATACTAAGGTCAATTGAAAAGTTAAATGTAATTTTTGAATAATACTAAAATTTAGATTAAATTTACTAAACTTTGAATTTAATTTATATGTTTACAAAAAAATAAAAATTGGATATAATAGGAAAAAATAACAATGTAAGAGAGGTTTTTTAATGAAAATTGGTATTGCTTTGTCAGGTGGTGGAGTAAAAGGTGCGACACATATAGGGGTGCTAAAAGCACTAGAAGAAAATAATATAAAAATAGATGCGATAGCAGGCACAAGTATAGGAAGTGCTATAGCAGCTTTATATGCAATGGAATATAATACAGATGAGATTTTTAAGTTAATAAAGTATTTTGCAAAAAGTGTTTTAAAAGCAGATCCAAAATATTTATTAACAGGGGTTAGGTCTACAAGAAGTATATTTGGAACAGGATTTATTTCTGGCGAAGCAATAGAAGATGCAATAGATGAGTGTGCAAGACTAAAAGGTGTAAAATATTTAAAAGACTTAAAAATGCCAATAGCAATACCAACAGTAGACATAAAAGAAGGAAAAGAATATGTGTTTACAAATAGACAGATAGATAAGACAAAGAAAATAGCTAAAGTTGATGGGAAAGATGGAGAATATATTACTTTAGCAGAAGAGGGAAAAATACAATATATAACAGATATGGAAATAGGAAAGGCAGTACGAGCAAGTTGTAGTTACCCAGGAATTTTTTCTCCATTTGAATATGATAAATATAAATTTGTAGATGGTGGAGTTTTGGATAATATACCTGTAGAAGAACTAAAAAAATTAGGTGTAGATAAAAAAATAACAGTTACATTTCCACCAAATAAAGAAGAAAATCCTAGAAATGCCATAGATATATTTATGAGATGTATAGACATAGTGTTTGATGATAGAGATTCAGAAAGAATTATTAATAGTGATTATATATTAAAAGTAGATGTGGCAGAAGCTAGTGTATTTGATATAAAAAAATTAGAATTTTGTTATGATAGAGGTTATGTAGAGACAATTGAAAATATAGATAAAATAGAAAAAGCATTAATATAAAAAAGTTCTAAAATTTTAATGACAATATTAAAATTTTAGAACTTTTTTACTATTAGTTTATTACAAAAATAGTTACACTATTCACCTTTTATGTTAAGAAAACATAAAATATAGCAAATAAATAAGAAAATTTAATTTGAAAGGGTGAATATAATGTCTAGTTACATAATAGAAGGCGGTAAAAAATTAAGAGGAGAAGTAAGTGTTTCAGGATCAAAAAATGCATCTCTTCCGATTATTGCCTCAACAATTTTAAATGGAGGAACTACAAAGTTATATAACATACCAGACATAAGAGATACAAGAATTACTTTAGAAATATTAAAATATTTAGGATGTAAAGTAAAGAAAAGTCATGGCAAAATAGAAATTAATACTAAAAATATGTCAGATAAAGAGATACCAGAACATTTAATGAGTCAAATGAGGTCAACTGTTGTTTTAGCAGGTGCAATACTTGGAAGATTTAAAGAAGCAACGTTTTCATATCCTGGTGGATGTGATATTGGAGCAAGACCAATTGATTTGCATTTAAGTGCTTTTAAAAAAATGGGAATAAATATTGAGGAAAACTATGGATTTATTACATGTAAATGTGATAAAATAATAAGCGCAGATATTAACTTAGATTTTCCAAGTGTAGGCGCAACAGAAAATATTATTTTAGCTGCAACATTTGCAGAAGGAACAACTAAAATTACAAATGCCGCAATGGAGCCAGAAATAGTAGATTTAGCAAATTGCTTAAATAAAATGGGTGCAAAAATAGAAGGTGCAGGAACTAAAATAATAAAAATAACAGGTGTTAAAACATTAAAAAATATTAGCTATACAGTTATGCCAGACAGAATAGAAGCAGGAACACTTCTTTGCATAGGAGCTGCTACAGGAGGAAATTTAAAATTAACAAATGTAAATGCAAACCATATTAGTCCTATTATTGCAAAATTAGAAGAATGTGGTTGTAATATAGAAGTAGAAAAGAATGAAATAATTCTAAATAGAACTAAAAAAATTAAAGCAGTAGATATAAAAACAATGCCATATCCAGGTTTCCCTACAGATATGCAGTCTATATTTGCTAGTATGCTTACAACTGCAAAAGGTACGTCTGTTGTTGTAGAAAATATATTTGAAAATAGATATAAATATACACAAGAACTTAATAAAATGGGAGCAAAAATTACAACAGAGGGAAAAACTGCAATTATAAAAGGTGTAAGAAAACTTTCAGCTGCAAAAGTTAAAAGTACAGACTTAAGAGGTGGAGCTGCAATGGTTTTAGCGGGGTTAGTGGCAGATGGAATTACAGAAGTAACAGATGTAGAGCATATATTAAGGGGTTATGAAGGGTTAGACAAAAAATTAAGAACATTAGGAGCAAATATTATTGTAAAAGAAGGTGAGTAAATGGCAAAACAAGCAAAAGAAAAAGAAAACTTAGATTTCTTTTATTTAGGAGAGAAAAAAGTAGAGCCAAACAAATCAAAGAATAAAAATGTAGTAAAATCTAAAAATAAGACAAAAACTGTATCTCCAAAAAAGAAATCTAAGAATAAAAAGAATGAGCCAATGGATTTAGACAACGAAATAATCATTGGCTTAAAAAGAATTGAGGACAAGCCAGTAAAAAAACAAAAAAGTACTAAAAAAAGAAACAGTAATATAAAAAGTCAAAACAGTAAAGATAAAAACAAAAGTAAAATTACAAAAAATAAGCCACACAACTCTAATACAATAAAAAATAAAAAACAAACAAGTAATAAAAGCACTAATGTTAAAAACAATAAAAATGTAAGCAAAAATGATTTACAAATTGAAGAAATAAATATTAGCGATAAATTATATGATGATGAACAAATAAAGGGATATGAGTCTCCAAAAGAAAAGGAAAAAAAGAAGAAAAAGAGAAAAAAGATTTTCAAAACAATAAAAATACTAATGATGATTTTTATTTTAGTAGGAGGAGTAACATTTTTCCTATTATCTCCAATATTTAATATAAAAAATATAAATGTTAGTGGAAATAGTAAAATATCATCTGAGGAAATTTTAAGTTTGTCACAATTAAGGAAAGACGAAAATATTTTTAAAATAAATAAACAAGATACGAGAGAAAAAGTAAAGCAAAATGCATATATAGACACTGTAGAAATAAAAAGGACATTACCAGATGTAGTAACAATTGTTGTAACAGAAAGAACAGCTACATATCAAATAAGTTTTTCTAATATGTATATGTTAATTAATAACCAAGGATATATGTTAGAAACTACAGAATTAGATAAAAGTATGCCATTAATAGTTGGAGTTACAACAAAAAAGGAAGAAATAAAGCCAGGTAATAGACTATGCTCAGATGATCTAGAAAAATTAGAAGATGTATTAAGGATTTTAGAATCTGCAAAATCAAATAACTTAGACAAACTAATTAATAAAATAGATATAACTAATAAAGATGACTATGTAGTAGAAATGAAGAAAGAAAAGAAGATAGTTCATTTGGGAGATGTTACTAATTTAGCTTTAAAAATGTTATATGTTTCAGATATAATTAATAAGGAAAAAGACGAAGGAGAAATTTTTGTTAATACAGACTTAGAAAATAAAGGTGCAATATTTAGAAAGAAAGTGTAAAAGTATATAGTTAAGGAGGAAAATTTTAAGTGAATTTAAATAGGAGAGTAATAGCAGCAGTTACATTAGGATTAGTTTGTTTTGTTTTGACTATAGCTATATTTGTGCAAGTAAAGACGACTAATACTTCAAATTCAACAGTTGCGCAAACTATGGAAGAAAACGATTTAAGAGACCAAGTTTTAAGAATGAAAGAAAAATATGACAATGTTTATGAAGAATTAGGAAATGCAACTAAAAGATTGGAACAAATAAGAGTAGATGCAACAAAAGACGATAGCGAAGCTAAAGAAAAACAAAAAGAATTAAGTTTAAATAACATGTTGCTATGTCAAACAGATGTAACAGGAGAGGGCATTATAATAACATTAAAAGATGGAACAACAAATAATTCTGACATATTATCATCTTCATTAATGGCAACAGATGTTATAGTACATAATTCGGATTTATTACAAGTTGTAAATGATTTAAAAAATGCAGGAGCAGAAGCTATATCAATAAATGGAGAGAGAATAGTTCAAACTTCTTCTATTACATGTGAAGGAATTATAATTAAAATAAATAATAAAAAATTAGGGTCTCCATATGTAATTAAAGCAATTGGATCGGCAGCCACTTTAGAAACATCATTAAATATACCAGGTGGATATTTAGAAAGAATGAAAGATGATGGAGTTATAGTAGATGTAAAAAAATCAGAAGGTTTAACAGTAAAAAAATACGAAGGAATTATAACAACTAAATATTTAAAAAATGATAATTAGTTCATACATAATATAAGGTATATATGCTAGAAAGGAATGAAATAGTTTGAATAAAGAAAAGATTAATAAAATAGTGTTATCTATTATAATTGCTCTAATTTGTGTTGTACTTATAGCAACAATTCTGGTACAATTTAAAACTGTAGAAGAAACAGACATAACAGCAATAGAAACAATGAGGGAAGCGGAATTAAGAACATCATTGTCAGAATGGAAAAGCAAATATAATGAGGCAAGTGAACAATTAGAAGAAACTAATAATAGAATTTCCGAATATGAGCAAAAAGCTAATGACGAACAGGAAACTAAGAACTTAGTTGAAAGCGAGCTTAAACAAACTAATATGATTTTAGGAAAAACTAATGTAAAAGGACCAGGAGTAATTGTTACTGTAGAAGATGGAGAAAAAGAAGTACAAGCTTCTTATCTAGTAGATTTAGTAAATGAACTTAAATATGCAGGAGCAGAAGCTATATCAATAAATGGTTCTAGAATAATAAATGCTTCAGAAATAGCAGAAATTAACAATTCATATATCATTGTAAATGGGGCAAAGAGGATTGCATCACCATATGAGGTAAAAGCAATAGGAGATCAAACATATTTAACAAGTATACTTAGTTTAAAAGATAGTGGTTTTATAGATAAATATACAAGTGGTGGATTAATAGTAAGATTAGAACAAAAAAGAGAAGTACAAATTCCAAAATATGATGGAGAAATGAAATTTAATTATGCTTACGAAAAGGAGGAGAAGGAATAATGGTTTTAATAGCAATTGTAGTTGGATGTTTGGTTGGAGCATTAATAGGAATATATGCACCTATTATACCTTATACATATTCTGGATATTTAGCAATAGCTATAATAGCCGCATTAGATTCTGTTTTTGGAGGAATTAATTCTTTATTAAAGAAAAACTTCGATTTAAAAATATTTGTAACAGGATTTTTCGGAAATGCAATACTTTCAATTTTATTAACAATTCTAGGACAAAAATTAAATGTGGATATATATTTGGCAGCAATAGTTGTATTTGTAGGAAGAATGTTTAATAATTTAGCAAGTATAAGGAGATATTATTTGGAAAAATGGACGAATAGAAAAAATGCAAAAAAAGAAGTAGAAACTACAAATGTATCGGAACAAACTAGAGAAAAGGAAAAGCAAGAATAGTATATAAAATATGTTACAGAAGTTTTACGAAAATATTACAAAAATACGACAAATCCTATTGACTTTTTTAGAAAAATGTAATATTCTTAGACAAGTATTAACATTAGAAAAGAATTTGTAATAAGAGGACGAAAAAATGGAGGAATGAGTCTTGGCAGTAGGAGATATAATTGTAGGAATGGACATTGGCACCTCAAAAGTAAGCTTAGTAATAGGTGAAGTTAACAGCTTTAACCAAGTCGAGACATTATATACAGGTACACAAAAATGTAGTGGAATAAAAAAAGGCAAAATAATAAGCGAAGAAGAAATAATGTTATCTATTAGTAAGCTTGTAAAAGATGCAGAAACAGAACTAAACTTTGGAATAAATTCTGCTTATGTTACTATACCAGGTAAGTATGTTACAATTGTACAAAATACTATTACTAAAGATGCAAAAGATAAATATGCGGGTATCTCCGCAAAAGATGTATCATCTTCTATCATGCAAGTTAAAGATATAACAATACCAGAAGGCATGCAACTAATTGATATTGTAGAAGATGAATTTATTTTAGATAATGGGAAAGTAGTACAAGATCCAATTGGAAGCTTAAGTGCATCATTTACATTAAATGCTCAGGTAATATTAGCAGATAAAGAATATATAAGAAAAATAGCCAACATATTTAAAAAAATAGACATAGATATAGATGGATTAATACCAGTTAGCTTAGCAGAAAGAAATCTAATATTAGATGCTAATGAATTAACAGACAATGTTTTATTAATTGATATAGGAGCTGGAAATACAGAACTTGGAGTATTCGAAGGTAATGATTTTATATATACAAATACAATTCCATTAGGTGGAGACAACATTACAAACGACATATCTATAGTACTTGGTATTTCAGAAGAAGAAGCAGAGAGACTAAAAAAGCAATATAGTTTAGCTATGAAGTCATATATAGACAATGATAATGAAATATTATTGACTACATATAAAGATGATTCTAAAAAAGTTATAAAAAGTTCTGAATTAATAGAAATAATTGAAGCAAGAATAGAAGAGATATTTTCATTAGTAAATAAAGATATAACTACAAAAGGAATTAAATCTAGGATAAATAATGTAGTACTTACAGGACAAGGTATTACAACAATAAGCAAAAGTGATGTTGCAGGAAAGATTATATTAAACATACCTGTAAAAATTGCAACAGGAAGACTAGTAAGTACAATAAAACCAGAATATAGAACAGCATATTCTTTAGTAAGATATATTGCTTCTAAACCATTTGTAAGAACTGTATCAAGCAGTATAGATACAGACTCAAAAGAAAATATATTTAAAAATATTGCTGAAAGAATAAAAGAATTCTTTTATAGTTAAATTTAGTTATTAATTTTAAAAAATATATAGTATTAAAGAGGAGGAATAGACTTTATGTTGATGGATAATAACAATATGGATGATAATACAATGCTAGATGGAACAGCAACCATTAAAGTTATAGGTGTAGGTGGAGCTGGAAATAATGCAGTAAACAGAATGGTTGATTCTGGAATTAAAGGAGTAGAATTTACTGCAGTAAATACAGATAGACAAACACTATTAGTTTCAAAAGCTGCAACAAAAATACAAATAGGAGAAAAAATAACAAGAGGTTTAGGAGCTGGAGCAAACCCAGATATAGGAGCGCAAGCTGCAGAAGAAAGTAAAGCTGAAATAGCAGAGGCATTACGTGGAGCAGATATGGTATTTGTTACTGCTGGAATGGGCGGAGGAACAGGTACAGGTGCAGCACCAATAGTAGCTGCAGCAGCAAAAGAAATGGGAATATTAACAATAGGAGTTGTTACAAAACCATTTACATTTGAAGGGAAAAAGAGATTATCTCAAGCAGAAAGAGGAATAGAGAGTTTAAAAGGTAAAGTAGATACATTAGTTGTTATACCAAACGACAAATTACTACAAATTATAGATAGAAAAACATCAATAATAGAAGCTTTCAAAATGGCAGATGATGTATTAAGACAAGGTGTACAAGGTATATCTGACTTAATAGCAATTCCTGGATTAGTAAACTTAGACTTTGCAGATGTTAAAACAATAATGTTAAATACAGGAATGGCACATATGGGTATTGGTAGAGCATCTGGAGAAAATAGAGCAGAAGATGCAGCAAAACAAGCAATTCAAAGCCCATTACTAGAAACATCTATAGAAGGTGCAAGAGGAGTTATTATTAATATTACAGGTGGAACTAACCTAGGATTACATGAAGTAAACACAGCAGCAGAATTAATTCAACGCAGTGTAGACCCAGAAGCAAATATAATCTTTGGTGCAGTTATAGACGAAAGTTTAGATGAAGATATTTTAGTAACTGTTATTGCAACAGGATTTGAAAATGATAGAAATCCATTATCTTCAGGAACACCAGTAGGAGACATAATAGATAAAGCCTGGGACAGAAAATTAAATTCAATCCCTATGTCAACAGATAGCTCAAATTCATCAGACAATTTAGATATTCCATCTTTTTTAAGAAAAAATAAGGGAATGAACAAATAATTTGTAATAAATTAAATTATAAAATGAAATACAAAAAGAAATAATCAAAATTTGTTGATTATTTCTTTTTTTTATGCCTATAAAACGACAGCTTTTTAAGAGTACAGGTTGTAAAATAAATATAGTTTTTGAAATAATACTTCTGTTGAAAAGCTATTTTCTTTTGTGCCTTGTTGTAATTTTTGTATTCTTCTATATTCTGACTTTTGCATTTTTTTATTTATTTCATTTTATATATAACATCTGATTCTATTGCTCTTTTAATTGCTTCTGCTTCTTCTTCTGAAACAGTGTAATCAGATTTTCCTTTTTCTACTGGTTTTGCATAAATGTTAG
>ERZ779866.4301-NODE-4301-length-10684-cov-3.884843_pt1 | contig 10684 bp, 11 predicted proteins | sample MGYA00511248_ERZ779866 | MGnify/ENA primary metagenome ERZ779866 (study PRJEB29588, sample SAMEA2155758) | human gut metagenome | biome: human gut; feature: human-associated habitat; material: faeces | place: Denmark | collected 2008/2010 ... | reverse complement strand
AATTTATAAATAGTTATTAATTTAATAATTTTTTATACGTAAAAAGACAGATTACTCTGTCTTCAATATATGCCCTATCAATAAAAACATACCTACTGTTAAACATATAGTTGCAATCAACAAATAAGAACTTGTTTCAATCGAAGTAATAGGTATATTTAGCATCTTAATATAAAAAGTCTTAGATAATTCAATTGATAAAATCACTAAATAATCCACCAAACTCTTTAAAATAAAAATAGCTGTTAAAAATAATGAAAAAGCTTTTTTATCTAAAGCATAAATCTTTATAAACAATACTAAAATAAGAAGAATTAAAATCATCTTAAAGATTAAAGATTCAACCATTGAATAAATAAAAATAAATGCTTGAGAAAATGATTTCATTTTCTTTTTCATATTATGTGTTAATTTTTTCCAAAACTGATTCTCTTTAACAATTTTAGAAATATCAGATACTTTTACGTTTGTATCATGATTTTCTTTAATAATTGTATAACATGATTTAGAGAATTCATTTATTTTCTTTTGATCTAATTGAATTTTTTCATCATTTATATGACGTATCGTATAATCAAAAGCATAACAATTAAAATTATAGAGTTCTTTATTCATTTTTAAATCTATTTGAAGTTGTTGTAATTGTTTAAATTGTATATTTTCATCTTGATCAATAACCAAATCAACAATTTGATTGATTGTTAAAGCATCAAGATAATTATTACCAAGTGTTTTAACACATATTGTTTGAAAAGTGCTTGAAATTGTAAGTAAACACATCAAAACAATGGTAAGTGAACATAGTAGGATTGGTCTCTTTTTTTTCATTTTTTTCACCTATTTTTATTATACCTAATAATACAAAAAAAGAAACTGTTCTTAAGGATGTAAGAAACAATTTCTTTGATGATGATTATAAATACCGATTGCTTCTAAATAAGAATAAATGGTAATACTTCCTACAAATGACATCCCTCTTTTCTTTAAATCCTCCGATATTTTATCAGAAAGTGGACTTGTTGTGGCAAGTTTCTCATCTTCTAAATAGATAATTTTGTGATTTGTATAAGACCAAAGATAGTTAGAAAAAGAGCCAAATTCTTTTTGGATTTCAATAAAAATTTGTGCGTTTTTGATAGCCGCTTTGATTTTTCTTGAGTTACGAATAATTCTTGAATTATTCATTAACTCATTTACTTTCTTTTCATCATAGTAAGCAACTTTAAAAACGTCAAAGTCATCAAAAGCTTCTTTAAAAGCCTCTCTTTTATGTAAAATCGTAATCCATGAAAGTCCAGCTTGAAATGTTTCTAATAAAAACATTTCATAAAGTTTTTGATCATCATAAACAGGTTTTCCCCATTCATGATCATGATATTCTTGATAAAGAGGATCATCACTGACCCAAAAACATCTATCCATTTTTTACCTTTCTAAAATCCGTTAGTTCAATTTTATTATTCTTTAACCAATCTTTTAACCACTTTGAACATAGAAAATCACATTCCATCGCTCTAATAAGAGTAAATGATGAATGTTCTAAAATATATTGATCTAAATAACCAGGATGAAAGACCATAACGGAGATATCATGATTTTTGATAAAATCTAAATTATTTTCTACATATTCCTTTGGATCATAAAGCATTTTTTCATTGAGTTTTGCCATGGCAATTCCATAAATATTGTTTTCTTTTTCAAATTCTTGATCAAAAAGAATATTTTCATAAAAGAGTCCATATTTTTTAGCAACATTTTTTAAAGCAGTAAAAAAGTTTTGAGAAATCACTGCATGACATTCAAAATAATCTGGATCTCTTCCCGTCATTTCTTTAAAGCGTAAATATTGAGCTTCAATTTCTCTTTCAGCTTCTTCGACAACAACAGTATCTACTTGACGACTTCTTATTTCTCTTGAACTACAAAATTCGCCATTTTCTTGTACTAATGAAGGAATAAATTTTGGATCTGTAAGAGGTCTTCCTGCACAAATGTTGGTATGTTGTCCTAATGCAATATCAAAATCTTTAAGAAGTTCATAGCCTGCATATGCCTGTTCCATGTTTGTCATAATTCCAACACTGGTAATAACACCATCTTTAACTGCTTTATAAATTCCTAAATTGACTGCTTCACTAAAACCTAAATCATCAGCTCTCATGATTAATTTCATATTTATGTCTCCTTTTTTTATCTTTTAAATAATTTTTTGTTTGAACATAAGTTTTCATATTTTTATTTTTTACCTGATTGATATACTGAATAACATCTTTATTTAAAACAATACTACGTTCTTTATGATATGGATTTATGATAATTCCATCTATTTTCTCTTGATTTAAAAACATTCTAGAATAATCGTCAAAACTATAAACAGAGCTTTTTTTATTTTGACATTTTTGATCCTTTTCCATCTCTAAAGTGTTTGTATAAATGGGATAATACTTTTTATCTCCTATTTGATAAATTGGTAAATCTTGATAATCAAATACCGATAAAAAATAAGATCGTGTAGCCAATTGTTCAAATAAGATATCTAAATATTCATCATGTTGATGATTCACTTTTTCTAAAAGAAAATGAAGATAAGGATTAAAAACATCCTCTCTAGAATTAGCTAAATGATTATTTTTATTTGTGAAAATATATCCCTCATCTATGATTCCTGATAGTTTTTGATCAACAAGAAGTGCATAGAAATTATTTTGTGGATCAACTTCTATCCATTGGTTCACTTCTATTCTTTCTTCAAAGCCATAGGGACCTATTAAATACATCGATTCTTGTTTTTGTATTTTTCCATCAACTGTCCCTAAAACAAAGAGTTCTCCTTGTTTATGAGAATAAATTTGTTCAACGCAAAAAGAAAAGAACATTTCCTTGTCTTCATGATTTTCAATTTTATGTTCTCTATGAAATAATTTCATCTTATCACCCATCTTTATCTTATTCTTTTTATTTGTCTTTAAAATGAACTTAGATACGCTTTTAACACCTTCATATGTGCCGTCGATAAAGGTAATTGATTAATTTCTTCTAACGTATACATATTTTCTATTTCTTTATCTAAAACAAAATGATACACATGCATCCGCCATGTGCGATGACTAAAAACATGTTTAATATCTTTAATGTGTGCTTGAATCATTATATTTTGTTGATATTCTTCTTGAAATGAAGAAATAAAACTATAAGGACTTTCTTCGTCATATTGAACAAAACCATAAAGATTTTCTAAAAGCCCACCTGGTGGATTTTGTATCAATAAATATTTATTTTGATATGTGATAATGCCTGTAATATAGCTTATTTCTTGTTTTTTGATCTTTTTTATATTAATTGGTAAAACATCCATTTGTTTCTTTTTAAAAGCTAAACAGCCTTTTTGAATAGGACATTCTAAGCATAAGGGATGAACAGGTTTACAAATCGTTGCACCTAAATCCATCATCCCTTGATTAAAAGCAGAAGCATCATGATTTAAAATCAATTCCTGTACAATTTGATAGATCTTCTTTTGAACTTTTGTTTCCGCAATATTTTCTTTTATTAAATAATAACGACTAATAATTCTTAAAACATTGCCATCAACAGCAGGAACTTGCTTTCCATAAGCAATAGAGCTAATAGCTCCTGCTGTATATTCACCAATTCCTTTTAATGATAAAATAGCATCATATTCATAAGGAAAAACACCTTGATACTTCTCTAAAATAATTTGTGCACTTTCATGTATATGCTTAGCACGACGATAATAACCTAATCCTTCCCACATTTTATAAACTTCTTCTAAAGAAGCACTCGCTAGTGCTTCTACATTTGGAAAGTTTTTTAAAAAACGATTATAGTAAGGTATAACAGTTTCAGTTGTTGTTTGTTGAAGCATAATTTCACTGATCCATATATGATAAGGATCTTGATCTTTACGCCATGGAAAATCTCTTTTATTTTCTTGATACCATTTAATTAATTGTTTTTGCATAATGTAACCTCAAAAATGAGTATACCATTAAATCCTTATAAAAGCATTAAAAGTGTCCCAGCAATTAAACAAATAAATCCACATAGAGATTTCTTATTAAGTTTTTCATGAAAAACAAAATAAGAGAAAATAACCGTTACTACTAAACTTAATTTATCAATTGGGACAACCACACTTACTGGTCCCATTTGTAATGCCTTGTAGTAACAAAGCCATGATGTTCCAGTAGCAAGACCAGATAAACAAATAAATAAAAGTTCATGTTTATCTAAATCCTTTAAAGTATGTTGTTTACGACAAGCAAAAACAACAACCCAAGCCATCACTAAAACAATCGCAGTACGAATAGCTGTTCCTAAATTTGAATCAATATTTTCCATTCCTACTTTACCAAGTAAAGATGTTAAAGAAGCAAATACGGCAGAAAGTAAAGCATAGATAAGCCAACTCCCTTTTTCATCTTTAACTTCTCCTTCTTTTTTATCAATCATTAAATATGTACCAATAGCGATTATACAAACACAAAGTCCTTTTAAGGGTGTAATTTCTTCTTTTAAAAAGATAAACGCTAAAATAATCGTTAAAATCGTACTTGATTTATCAATTGGTACAACTTTATTAATATCACCAATTTGTAATGCCCTAAAATAACAAAGCCATGAAGCTCCTGTTGAAAGTCCTGAAACAATCAAAAAGAACCATGTTCTCGTTGAAATTGATGATAAAGATTGGTGACTTCCTCCAATCAATACCATTAACCATGAAAAAAATAACACAATGATTGTACGCAACGCTGTAGCCACATGTGAATCTACTTTTTTAATACCGCATTTAGCTAAAATAGATGTAATTCCTGCAAAGAACGCGGAACCAAATGCACATAATACCCACATATAACCATCTCCCTCAATGATTATAATACTTTTTACAAATAACAAAAAACCAACATAAAAAATAAGCTTATTAGAATTCTTTATAAAACAAAAGCTCCACATAAATGGAACTTTGTTCTCTTTTATAACTCCATAGATATTTTAACAATCTTAGAAAAATAAGTATCAAATGAATCATCATTTTTCATTAGATGATCTTTTATTTTTCCATCTTCAATATAATACATTTGTGAAGAATAGGCTGCATCTAAAGGATCATGGGTTACCATAATAACCGTTATCTTATCTTCTTGATTTACTTTTTCTAAGTATTGCATGAGTTGTTTAGAACGAACGCCGTCAAGATTTCCTGTTGGTTCATCAGCGAAGATAATCTTTGGATGCATAACGAGTGTTCTAGCAACCGCTACTCTTTGGGTTTGTCCTCCTGAACATTCAAAGGGATATTTATCTAAAATATCGTTAATTTCTAATTCACCAACAATACGATCAAAATCATCTTGATCTACTTTTTTCTTAGAGAGTTTTAAAGGTAATTGGATATTTTCCCTAATAGTAAGTGTATCTAATAGATTAAAGTTTTGAAAAATAAAACCGATGTTTTCTTTTCTAAAATGTGCTTTTTCACTATCAGACATTTCAAATATATTTTTACCATAAATAAATAATTTTCCTTTTGTAAGATCATCAATTGTTGATAAAATATTCAACAATGTGGTTTTTCCTGAACCACTCTTTCCCATAATCGTAATAAATTCACCTTCTTTAATACTTAAAGAAATTTGATCTAAAGCTAATTTAGGATTTTGACTTAAAGGATTATAAATTTTTGTAAGCATTTCTGTTTTTATGATTTCTTCCATGATAATACACTTCTCCCTTCTTTATAATCTGTGATAAGATACATCACAGTCATTGGAATGATATAAGCTAAACAAATAAATAGTGCTTTTAATGGTAATACTTCTTTGAGAATCAATGAAATAGATAACGTTAAAAGATAAATACTGATACACATAAATAAAGTAAGATAGAATAAGAATATTTCTTTTTTACTATATTTTTTTATAGACTTTAAATCATACCCTAATGTGAATAACTTTTTATAAGAGTTTTTATTTTCTAATCTTCTGTGATTATGCTTTCTATTTTGGCCTGAACCGCCTCTTTATCATAGCTGACGGGTTTGTTGTCCGTGCCGCCTTTGTCCAGTTTCTCTTTTACCGCCTCCGCGTCAAGTTCGTTGGAGCGGTCTTTCATGGTCAGAGCGTGCTGCCATTGAAATTTTGCCTCGTTTTTGCGTCCGTTCATCCAATAGGCGTCACCCAGATGGTCAGAAATCAGGGCGTTGGCCGGTTCTATTTCAGCGGCTTTTTCCAAATAAGTGACGGCCTGATCATACATTCCCATACGATAAAAAGCCCAGCCCAGACTGTCATTAATGTTTCCGTCATGCGGCGCCTGATTATATGCCTCAACAATCATTCCGAAAGCCTGGTCAATATTTTTGCCTTCTTTCAGCCAGCTGTATCCCAGATAGTTGAGAACCATATAATGATTTTGACTCAAATCCAGAGCTCTCAAAAAGGCCTTTTCGGCTTTGTCCCATTCGTCATTTTGCTCATAGGAGATGCCCATGGCATAAAAAAGTACCCAATGCTGGTTTTCAACCCGAGGCAGGCTTTTTATCGCGTCCTTATAATAGGAAATGGCTTCCTTTTGTTTGCCGCTGACGCGCAAAACATCTCCCAGATCCAGATACAGTTGATAGTTTCCCTTGTCCAGCGTCAGCGCTTTCATCAGCAGTTCGGCGCCTTTGTAATCTTCCATCAGAACCAGATTATTGGCTTTTTTCAGCTGTGCCGTATTATAAGCTTCGGAATCTTCGCCGATGCGGTCATAAACTTTGTTGGCTTCAAGATACATTTCCCGGGTTTCGAGAATGTCGGCCAGCAGCAGCATCGCCAGATCATAGTTCGGATTTTCATAAATGGACAGACTGATGAACATATGTGCCAAATCTATCCCCGCCGAGCCTTGCCGTAGGGTGGCCGCAATGTTGAACAGGGCTTCCGAGACGCCGATATTGGCACTGCTGATAATTTTCGGTGTTTCTTCGGGATCGGCGTCTTTGATTTTGTTTTTAAGCTGTTCCATCATGTCTGCCAGCACCCGCTCGTCGCTGTATTTGTTGACAAGAGCCAGAGCCTTGTCTTTTTGGCCGGAGCGAATATAAAAGTTGGTAATCACCTGCAGAGCCCGGAAAGACATTTCCAGACTTTCTTCATTGACAATAACTTCATAATATTTCTGCGCGGCGCTGTTGTCGCCGAAATAATCGTTCAGCATTCCCATGTGGAAATTATACAAAGCGCGGAAACTTGGTTCCTTTCCGATGGGCTCCATTGCCTTAAGCGCTTTTCCCTTCTCGTTCATTCCGGCATAGGACCAGGCCGAAATCAGCGGGGTGATAAATTCTTTGTAAATCGTGCCGTCAATTCCGCTGATGATTTTGTTCGCTTCTTCATATTGGCCTTTTTTGATTTTATCTGCGGCAATAATGATGTGAATGAAATTGTTTTTATCGCCGTTTTTCAAAGACAGTTCGGCATATTGCGCGGCTTCGGCCACCCGTCCTTTGGAAGTGAGGATCAGATAAACGCGGCTGATGAGCTCCGGATTGTCGGGATCAACTTTCAGAGCCTGAATATAATAGTCGGCTGCGGCATTAAAGTCTTTGCGCAAATGAGCGACTCTTCCGGCCATATAGGCGCCGTAAGATTTTTTGACCTTCTGATCCATATACGGATTGGTAAAGGAATACACGGTCGGTGCGGAGGGTTCGTTTTTCCTATTGACGCAGGAATTAAACATGAACACTGCTGCCGCCAAAGCGACGATATATTCCAATTTCGACATAGTTATCCTATCCTCTTAAAAAACTACACTTATTCTATATAAGTTTTAAAATCATACAATAAAATTTTAGAATTATCTTACAATAAATGTGTAAATATTCGTTAAGTTCAATATTCGTGTCTATTCTTTATAAAATTGCTTGGCATTTGTGCCGAGATGGTATAATTTAGCGGATATGAACAGCGAAATGGATGTAAAAGAACTGATAGAATGGTATATTGCCGCCGGGGTTGAAGAAACCGCCGGCGATCATCCGTTCGCTTTTGATAAGAAAGAACCGTCTCTGCCTCGGATGCAGACCGATTCTCCGCTCCGCAGAGCCGAACCTCAGGCTTTGTCCCCGCGTCAGGCCACCACCGCTCTGGCTCAGGCTACGGTCGATGCCAGACAGAATGCCCGGGAGCTTTGCGGCAAAATTGACAATCTGGAAGACTTGCGTCGGCTGGTGGAAGAGTTTGACGGTTGTGCGCTCAAGCTGACGGCTTCGCATACGGTGTTCGGCGATGGCTGTCCGACGGCGCGCGTCGTATTGATCGGCGAAGCTCCGGGAGCGGACGAAGACCGCATCGGACGTCCGTTCGTCGGCCGCAGCGGTCAATTGCTGGACAAAATGCTGGCCGCCGTGGGGATGGACCGCAGCGTCTGTTACATTACCAACGTTTTGCCGTGGCGTCCGCCGGGAAACCGCACGCCGACCGATGCGGAGATAGCCGTCTGCCTGCCGTTTTTAAAAAGGCAGATTGACATCATTAAGCCCGATTATCTGTTCATTTTGGGCGGCAGCGCGGCCAATGCTCTTTTGGAACAGCAGGAGTCAATCTCGCGTCTGCGCGGTCGCTGGCTGGATTATAAAACCTCGGACGGAAAAACGGTGCAGGTTCTGGCCAGTTTCCATCCCGCTTATCTTCTGCGCAACCCCGGACAAAAGGCCAAAGTCTGGGTCGATTTGCTGCGTCTGACGCGCAAAATGTCGGAAGGCGAATAAAAATATCCCATAAATTATCACTTTTTTTATTATTTGTTGGCAAAATAGATTCACAGAGATTATTATGTTGGACAGAGAGATGTTCAACGCTTTATTTTAAGGAATATAAAATGAACTTCAGAAAAAATTTTGTTTTCGGTTTTATCGGTGCTCTGGCTCTGACGGCGGCGTTTGATGTCCGCGCCGCTTCTCAGGAAGTTATTTATAAAATTCATGATATTCATCCGCTCAAAGACGATACGGAAATCACCGCCTGCGAATTCAGCCTGACGTTGTTTAACCGTTCCGACCTGACGGTAAATAACCTTTCTTTGGACATCGGCTGGAAAGATGATGTCATCGAAAACAAAATTAAGGAAGAAAAGGCAGAGAAAGTCGTGGATCGCAAGAGCGGTGTCCGCGGATATACCGGCCAATCTCAGACCGAAAAATTCACCTCCAAAATGGTGTCGACCAATGTCTCGGTGCCGCCGTTGCAGCCGGGTAAGCAAATCAGCGTCAGAAGCAAAATCAATACTGATCGCTGCTTCTTGATGATGCAGACACCGGAGCTGATCGTCCGCAAATGTTCCATGGGCGGCAGCGGTGACGGCGACAAGACCGCGGGTGTATGCAATGATTTGTTCAAATACGTTTCTCCGGTCGATGGCGAATATTATACCGAGTTTAAGGAAATTTCCTACGAAGAGGAAAAAGCTCAGGAAATACAGCAAAACATAGAGGAGAAAAAAGAACTGGATCAGCTGTACGGCAATGCCGTTTCGTCTGTCAGACGAATTTCCGAAACGCTGAACTCCATGCAATAATAAGGAAAACAGGGGCGGAAAATGTCAAGAAGCTTTTCAACGGCAATTTGGGTTTCGGTGCTGGGCGTGGCGTCGTTTGATGCCGGTGCCCAGATGCTCGCGCCGGCGGCGTCAGACGGCGCTGCGGCGGTTTATGAAAAAGTCCGGTCTGATGCGCCGCAGAAGGCAGCGGATAAAAACGCCGCAACGACGAAAAATGCCGCGACCAAACAGCGCCTTTCTCCCGAAGCTCAGGCCGCCGCCATTGCCGCTTCAAAAAAAACGCAGACGCTGCAAGAGCTGGACGCCAAAATTGGCAACGGTTCCATTCAGATGAATCGGCCGGCTCTGCGTCCGACGGTAGACGGTTCCGAACGGGGAGACGCGGGGCTGATCCGGGTTTTGAAGAAAGGCGAGAAGAGAAATCCGAATGAGGACGACCGTTTCATCTTTTTATATTACAGCAATTTTCGCATGACCAAAAACTATTCGACCGGCACCGGCTGCAATGTTCGTTTTACGCTTTTGAGCAATTTGGACCGCCGGTTGAACAATCTCAGCGTTAAGCTTGTCTGGCCCGATTTGACCACCAGCATCAGTTTCAACGATGTCGAACCCAATATCAATACCTATTTCGACTATGCGCTGTTTGGCAAGGGCTGCTATAATATGGACAAGATTCCCAATATTGTCGTCAACCGCTGCCGGGTTAAAGGAATGACTCAGGAAGAATGTTCCCGGCGGATTCGCTGGTTGAGCCACAGCAAAAAATAAAAAATGAAAAATTTTCGGATGTTTATAAAATCGGTTTTAGGAGCCGCTTTTCTCTTGTCGGCAGTTTGGCTGCCGGAGGCGTCCGCCGCGTCGGAAATCATCAATTCTCAGAGTTCGGATAAAATTTTGTCTTATCTGATGGTCAGCAGTTCTGACATCAAGCACTATAAAAAGATTTTCAGGGCTGTGAAAGCGGGCGATTTTGAGGCTGCCGACGAGGAAATTGAAGAGCTGGACAACGACATCCTGATGGGCAATGTCCTCGCTGAAAAATATTTGTCAGATTCCTACCGCAGCAGTTTTGAAGAGTTAAAAGCCTGGCTTAACCGCTACGCCGATCATCCTC
>ERZ779866.4296-NODE-4296-length-10695-cov-47.505075_pt1 | contig 10695 bp, 4 predicted proteins | sample MGYA00511248_ERZ779866 | MGnify/ENA primary metagenome ERZ779866 (study PRJEB29588, sample SAMEA2155758) | human gut metagenome | biome: human gut; feature: human-associated habitat; material: faeces | place: Denmark | collected 2008/2010 ... | reverse complement strand
TTTAAATATTTCTATATAAAAAACAAGATTATTTAAATATTTGTATTTAGATAATATGCTATATGATTATCATACATCGTCTTAATTAGCGCTGTAAATAGAATATTCTCAAAGAACGCATTAATCCTCTCCAAATTACTTGATACATATTGATTTGTGCGTTGTAACATCTGATCAACATTCAGTTCACGTATTGTAAAATTATTAAGATATATATCAAATAACTCAAATAGTTCATTTTCACGATCTACGAACATTTTACCATTTAAAATATCGCGGCGTAATAATGAACGTAAAAATAATTCAATCAACAGTCTATTTTCATAATAATCATATTTATATGAAATTTGAAGATCGTTCTTTAAGTATTTAAAAACATCATCTAATATACTATTAATAACTTCATCATAGTTAGCCGATTCAAAAAATGTATCAATGTAGTATGCCATATTGGCACGAAACATATAACTAAGTGTATAATCATCAATTAAAATTGATGATATTAAATCAGTTGTTATACTCTGGTTTAATAATGGTACTATATTATCATAATTAATTGAGTTTGATGATTTTTTAAATAGCGTATTAAAATAAGATCTTAATTCAATTTCTGTAAAGTCATAGTCATCAATTAACTTAATTTCATGTTCAGTGTAAAACTTTAATACTAACTGAAGTACATTCAAAAATTTAAGTGGAGTTCTATTATACATGAAAATTAAATAAGAATATGGTTTAAAGTTATTTTCAGTATAATTAGACAGTCTCTTATTAAATTTTTCTATTTCAACCTTTATAAGGTGGTCATTTAACTCTTCATTAATAACTTCAGATATACTCGAACCCTCTGTATAATTAATTAAATCTTGTATTAATATTTCAGAAAGTTTCGAATATACTCCTTGAGAAATAGCTTTCACATTACTAAGGACCATTGTATCTTGATTTCTTAAATAATTCTTAATACTGATCCTTAGTTTACTATCTATATTCTTTTTTACAATTTCTTGTACATTATTAAAAAATTCACCGGTCGGCAACGTGATCTTATACACATAATTTAATACAAATTCAGATATTTGTTTAGTCAAGGTATCTAAATTTGAATCTATATATTTATCTAAAGATTCTTGATATGTATAATTAACAGCGTCCATATATGGTAAAGCATATCCCTGCACCTTATTATACATATTAAGAATTGATTTCATATTTGTGAACAAAAATTGATATAATGCGTATGCAGCGATGAAAGAAAAATTACTTTCAGAACTTGGTAACTGATAGCCAAACTGCTTAAAGATATAAGAATTTCTAGAAGTAGAAAAAAAAGGATTTATGACTTGATCGGTTTCTAAAATCCCATTATACATATCTTGAAAAAATATAGTCTGCACACGCACATCATTACTTATTTTCGTAATTGGTATTGTATCTAATGTATTTTTATAATTTAATATATTTTCATTATTAATGCTTGCCAAAAGAAAATCATTAGTAGATGAATATGCATTATATATTTCTAATATATTATATTTATTTAGATTTACAATCGGACGAAAATCATTTGGGTATTTCGGATAATTACTATATGAATCCAAAAAGTCATAATCTAAATAATCTTTTTCATCAATTTCTTTAATAATCTCAGCGAACTCATTATTTTTTACTTTCAGCCGATTTTCAAAGTCAAGTAGAGAAAACAAATAGAACCAAAATGTATTATTTAAAACACTATTCAAAATATATCTCCAGTGTTTAACTGAATCGCTTTTTCAGTTAAAGATTTCATATCTTTTAATTCTATCAACTGATTTTTTGATTCCACATATACATTTTGTAGGTCAGATTTTATTTTTAATATTTCCGATTTATATTCCAAAAGTTCATTTTTTATTTTTAATTGTTCTTTTGGATCTTCGGAAAAAGTATTGATATTTTTTATGGTGTCATCAACGATAGTAATGAAAATATTTATTTCATTTATAACGTCCAATATTGAATATATAGTTGGAGTTATACCGCTAGTATCATCTTTCTTTATACTATCGTTGATGTTTTCTAAAATATCATACAGTGTTATATTAATATCACTCATTACGGTTTTTTCTTTTCTCCAACTGGAGTTTTTAATAGCGAACCAAAATAATTAATAGCATCGTTGATGTTAACTGCGGTCGCATTGACGTCACGTAGAAAATTACCGCACGTCATATTTGCTCTATTAACTTTTTGTTGTATTTTTCTAATTGAACCAGCCAAGCCTGTATTATTAAAAGCACCACCAGTAACTCTATTCAACAGTCCTGTTACACTATTTACAGTTGAATTTACTGAAGAATATATTCTTCTTCCGGTCATATATATTCCACTAGCTGTTTCTGATACCGTATTAAACATTTCTCCAAATTCACTAAGGAATCCTGATGATTCTGATGCTTGAGCATAGGCAGCATTAAATGCATTTGAAATTGTTCCACCAATACTAGATAGAGCTCCTCCAAATAAATCACCTAATCCACCAATTCCACCAGAACCTGAACCACCTCCACCACCAATCATGGTTGTTTGCCTTGAACTATTTAATGGACCATAATTTGCATTTAGGCTTTCAATTTGTACGGGTTGCATTGAACGAATAATACCACCTAATGTTGGCATTAGCGTCGGCAAAATACTACCATCAATATTTTGAGAATTTGAATTCAACGGTAATATGTTTAATACGTCTTGATATGCCCGCTTTTCATATTCAGGCATTTTTGCCATGTCTTGATCAGATACGAACGCAGAAATACCATCAACTAAACTTGTAAATTCAATTGAAATATTTATTGAAAGTGGTTGTTTATAGATGTTGAATGTAACATCATTACCACCACGTTGTAAGGTGATTGATGTAATAGCGGCTAGTGTTAAATATGATGTACCCCAAGATCTTAATGTTAAGGCGAACGGTTTTCCATAACTAATCATATCTTCAGTATATGGAATACCCATCATTAAAATCATTGTTAAAGGTTTAATAATAAACTCTCTAACAGCTTTTGGTGTACCATATGGTGAAAATAATCTCGTTGATACCGAAAATGTTGGTGTGTAATTTGACCCATCCCAAATCTTAGGTAATGATAACTTATTACCCTTTAATACAATCGACGCACCAGTTTTTAATTTATCAACAATACCACTAATAGCCTGATTAGAATTTACATCAAGACCAACAGCACTAAGAGCTTCACCAGCAGAATTTGCAATAGCTTCACTATCAACTTTACTAATAGCCGCATCTACAACTTTATCATATTGAGCAGAATTCAAACTGCGACCTAAATCAGTAAACGTCTGGGCAGCATTAGACATTCTATTAGCCATAGTTTGAAAGAAATTTTCTTTATATGTTGTAGATATTCCATCAGTGACAACAGTATCATCTGTTAAAAATAATCTTAAAGCACTTGGAGCTGTAGATACACTAAAGTAGTTCGCACATAACTTCCTATAACGTCTCATTGCATGTTCATAAGTTACACCATATTTAAACAATGATTTTTTTTCTTCAGAATTATATGTATACACCTGCCCATAATTACAGGGATACATGTCCAAAATATTCATTCGAGTCGACAGGAAATTATATGTTCGATTAATTGGGTCTACATTTTCTGCAAATCTAAATGGCCGACCAATTTCTTCAACCATATATCCAAGAACAGAAGCGCTATCTTTTACACCGTTAAAAACCTCTTTTGCAGCATTGACTGTTGAAGAAGCAGCATCACCAATTTTATTAGCGGCGTCTTTTAAAAAAGATTCATTTTGAGTGTTTTTCTGTTCAGCCTGATTTACAGCATCTTGTTTAGTTGTATTTAATGGTGAACTATCATTAGATTTATTTTCTGGCATCTTTTATTATCTCTCCTCTCTATGACGATAAAGCTACTGCACCAGTATGGACAATAACACTTTCGTTGATTATAGCTGCTACAGTACTAAAAGCCTTTTCATACAGCCTATCTAATGTGGAATCACCAGTAGATACAGATACGTCTCCATGAGAATTTACGGTTGTTCCCTCGGTAGTTGTTGGAATAGGTATAAATGATGGTGCTGATGTACGACCTCGCATTAACATATACGTTCTCTTCATATCTTCAATTTTATTACGTTCACGTTCATTAGTTAATTCACTTAACTTATTATTCAACGCAGACATTTGATCGTCACCAGTTTCTGTATTATTTTGTTGTACTAATCTTGACTTTAATTTACTAGAATCTGGAACATTTTCTTTATACACACCGGGTTTATAACTACCCTTAACATTACCAGTTTTATTCATAGAGTAGAACACTGCTTCTGGGTCTACAATCTGACCATCTTTGGACATTTCCAAGTGTAGGTGTGGTATATAATGCCGTTTGCCATCTTTACCAATACCACCAGAACCACCAATTACGTCTCCAGGTTGGACATGATCGCCTTTTTTAACTTTAAAATTATTAAGGTGAAGATATTTACTTTTCCAACCACCTGGGTGTTTAATTACAACTTGACCATATGATTTTGACGTCGCTTCAACCTCACCACCCATAACAGCTTTAATTGGTGCGTTTTCTCCAGCTCGAATATCAATACCCATATGTTCGCTAGATCCATTTTCTACATTTCTCGGTCCAAACGGTGACGTAATCACATTAGAATCTGCCGGCCAGTATATCTGTCCGTCTGTTTTCCAAGATTCAAGGTTCTCTGGTGAAATTTTCGGATAACCTTTAAATGTACTACCAAAAGATTTAACAACACCACTATCCACCAAATCAGCATTTTTATAACTACCATCACTAATAGATATCAATAAATTCTTTTCTTTTTCTAAACGACGTTGTACATTAGCGCGTTCATTTGGCGTTGAATTTGGAAATCTTGTTTTACGTTCTTCATAAATAGCATTTAGATATTCTTCTGGCGTCATTCCACTTCTGTACGACTTTGTAAAGATTGGAATAGCGCCTTCACCACTACTACCAGGGTTTCCAGGTCCATGTTGAATAACTGTTGAAAATAATGCCTCTTGTAAAGCTCTGCTTCCAGAAACAATTTGTTTTACTTCATTTGGTAATTTATTAAACGCTGGATAATATTTCTTATTCAAATTAAATTCATATTCATACTTCTGCAATTCAGGATCTGTCATATATTTTTTCCAAACACTGACAGGTGCACCACTAGTACTACCGGTATTTAATTTACTCCAATCACCACCAACAGCGTTATACATAGCATCGTAAAATTCTTTACCACGCGTTGATTTACCTTTAACAAATTCTAAAAATTCTTTTACAGATCCTTGTTTAGATGAAAATTGATGTTTACCATATGATGTTCCGCCATTTTTATCACAACCAACCGTAGTTGAATTATTTCCGGATTCATAATAACCAGAAACAGATCCAATCTCACCATTCTCAACATCAATACCAGAAGGTAATCCACCACCACTATAACCAGATGAACTACCAAAACCAAATAATTGCTTGGCGTCGTTTATTACACCAGTACCTGCATTTAAAGCTCCAGTTATAAGATTAGTTGCAAATTTACCTAGTGAATCCGTATTTACCATACTTGCCAAATCAACATATTCTTGTCTATTATTTCCTTGACTAAATGAATCATCTGGACCAGATCCAGTTTCTGGTCTAGAGTCGAATTTTGGTGGATTATCTATTAAATATTGAGGTAGTGTACCAGAATTCTTGGCTATCTGATAAAAATATGGTTTTGTTGAGAGTAAATGAATACGATCTTTTTCTAACTGAGAAAGATTTTCTGGAAGTTTTTTCTTAAACTGCTCTGCAGATTCAGCCTCTTTTTTTTGTACATTAACATCAGGATATGGCATTAATCCAGCCGCTATAGGGTCATCAATACTGCTTAATGTTTCTCCGTCTATATTTTCCTGTTCTTCACTGACATCTAAAATCCATTTTATCATTGGACCTAAAATTAGACCAGCGATAGCTCCATATAATTTACCATATTTCCAACCAATTAATCCATATTTTGCAGCAGCTCCAAAATAACTATCAGAACCTAAAAGATTCTCTATTAATGTTCCAAATCCCTTAAATTTATTATCATCAGTAAAACTGTTTGCAATGTCATTCATTAATAGACCAACCATTGCAGTTCCAAACATCCCAGCACCTAAAACTGGAAGTTTAGCATTACTAAAACCACTAATAAATGTTTTTGCGGCAGGGAACAATTTAATAAGTTTTGATATTACCGGAAATCCCATAAATATACCATATGCTAAATCAGATGCACGATCCATCAGTGATTTATCTTCATCACTAAAAGCATTTGATATATTATATAAAAAACCACCTAAAGATAATCCTAATAATATTGTTGATGGACTCTTTAGTAATGGTAATAATTTACCACCAAGCCAAGGTAATGCTTTCCCAATCGCAGATTTTGCAAAAAAACCACCAGCAATAATTCCAATTGTTTCAGCAACACCTTGTGGATGCTCTTTAATAAAATTAAAAATTAATTCTGTTCCTTTAGAAATAAATGATGATAATAAATTAGGTATATCTAAATCTTTTAATATTGTACCAGCAGCTCCAGCATATAAAAAAATCTTGCTCCAATCAACTTTACCATCTTTATTTTTGGGAACAACAGAATTAACCTTATCCGCTGCAAATTCTTTAAATATTTTTAATGCATCTAATACCTTCTCACGGAAATTCTTAGTATCTCTTCTATCATTATCATTATTTCTGGATTCTTCTTCTTCTTGTAATTGACGTTCTCGTTCAGATACAGTTACTCTATTATCATCAAATCCATCCCAGCCAAATTCTCCAAACATTCTAGATAGACTAAAATCAGTTGCGCGAAGAGTACGATTATTACTATTATTACTACTATTACTATTACTATTTCGTGGTACTAATTCAGTATCATATATAGCTCTATATACACCACGGTATGTACTTTTTTCAAATTCAGATTCAAATCTATCAGTTAATGCAAATCTTTTATACGATAAATCAGTTACACTTGTGGTTGATGCCAATGAAAGATTTTTAGGAGTCAGCTGATCACCATGTAATATTCCACCAGGAGCTAATCCTTCAAAACTCTTATTAACGTCGGCATCTTCTCGCATCTCAAGGATACCACCAATTATTGGCAATAATCCTCTTTTTAATTTGTTTATGATAAAATTTCTTTGTTTATCATTGATATTCTGAACATTATTAAAACCACGTTCTATTCCGTATATAGAATCAGATCCGGTATTTAAAAACTGTCTATAATTTGATACAGCAGTTTGTGTTGATATATTAGTATTATGCCCACTTAATAATGAGAACTTATTGGCAAATCTACCACTAGTCTTAGACATTAATTCATCTATAGCTCTAGAATTGGCAGACTGCTTAGAGAGCTGCATCATCGTCAAATATTTATTTCTAATATCTGGTTGATGCCTATGTAAATTTGTATCTCTTGATGCTTGTTCAACAAGTTTTAATATTAACTTAATTTCGCGATCGCTAATCTCGGATATATCAATATCTTTACCAGGCTTAAAGTGTAATAATTGTTTTACAACCTGACCATATTTTTCTCCAAGAAAAATATCTTCTAATAGTCCATTAACAAATAATTCTTCTACAAGTATTCTATCACGCTGAGTTGCAACATTAGGATTATCTCTTACCGACTTTCTATTCTTATATAACATCATTGGTAAAGAAATAGCTTTTCCAACTACTCCACCAACTCCTCCACCAAATCCTTCTCGATAAGCATCTTTATATTGTCTTTCTCTGGACATTCGACGACGAGATGCATCAGCAGTACTCATTAGAGTACCACTAAACTCATCAAACGTCATATCTAATTTTTCATAACCGATCTTATGTCCAGCAGCTTCAGAAACACGTCTAAATACATTTCGTAAATCATTTAAAACATCAAGCTGCTTGATATTAACATCTGCGATAACTTTTAGTAAGTTAACCGTTTTTTTACTATCAGCTAATTCAAGACCAGCTTTCTTTAATACCCGATTCGGGTTTCTTAGATTTTTAAATCCTTCTTCACCTAAAATTAATTTTTGAATAGATTCACCAAAACCCTGAAAGAAATTAGTAAATTTTTTAGAAAGTGAAAATGGATTTAATATATCTAAAAAATTAAATGCATGTTGGACTGATTTTTTAATAGTTCCAGTAAACGGATTTTTATCTAGTGAGTTAGATATTTTTGCTAAGATACCATTTTTTCCTTCTTTATCAGAAAAAATCCTATCTACACTTGCACCTAGTGCATTTGAAATTGCAATTACATACCGCGTATTTAATTGCATTAACTGGACCATTAATATACCAGTATTATTTGCAATTGATGTTGTATTTGAAATCAATTGACTCGGTGAAGACTTTAATAGTCTAATTGCTGGTACCGTTGCTCCAAGTCTTTTACTAGCAGCCTCTTCTTCTTTACGTATCCTTTTATTTTCTAATCTATCTTCTGGATGTGCAAACAAATAGTCAAGCTTCTTTTTAAATTCTTGACCATACATTTTATCAATACTACCATCAGCATTAGACTTAGAAGCCATAGCTCCGGTATTTGATGATTTCTTCTTATTAGCGTCCTTCATTCCAGCTAATAATACAGATCCAACACCACCAATACCGGGTAATGCCCCACCAGCAGCCGCACCAGCAGCTAACATTCCAACACGCTTTAACATTGAAGGAATATTCATATATTTTTGTACCTAATTAAATATTAAAAAAGAATGGTAACGGATCATATTGTTCTTGATCCGGATGTATAATATTTTCTTCGACTTTATCTTCAAAATTATTTAAATATATTTCACGTCTTTCACGTTCATTTGCATAATCTTTTGGATTACTCATTTGAATAATAGACTTAACAATTTTAGTTTCATTTTCTTGATAATTCGATCCAAATGAAATTAATGGTAAAATTTCAAGTTCTTTATCTTTTCTGGCGTATGCACAAAAACACGATGCCATAAACATATCTGAATATGCAGATGACGTAATCTGACCAGCATTATTTCGTTCTATGGCGTGTAATTGATTAACTAATTCTTCAGATTTAAAATTCTCAGGTGTCTCATTGATGAATTTATATAATTCAGCAACCATTATGCTCTTAGTTCTGCTGTTTGTATTTAATCCATATTCAGTTATAACACCACGAGAATCCAGTTTCTGTCGCTCATGATATAGATAATATCCCATATCAGTTAATTGAATCTGCTCAACAATAGACTTACCAATTGAATTATTTTCAATTACAAGAATTACTCTACCACCACTTTGATTAACAAAATGTTTCGTAGTGTCATATACCATTTCACCATACTGGTGCAAAGAACCTACACGCAATGCTAATTCTGCAACCTGTTTAAAATCTCTAAATGAATATACTTCAATTGCAGAATAGCATCCATTGATTGCTGAAGCTGTATCTACACCAATTAGATAGTAATCAAGTGGGTCAATACTATCAAATATTTTTAACACACCACCATTACTAAGTTGAAGAAAATCAATTGGTTTAATTACAGACTGTTGTAGTTTTGCTAATACATCATCATCAAATGGACAATTTGTGGATCCAACAAATTCAAGGTCTAGTTCCTGTGCAATATTACGCTTTTTAAAGTTTAATTCACGACACTGTTCTTGATACCATTCTTGACTCTTACGTGGATCTTCATCCCATTTATACTTAATCTTAATGAATGAGTTTTTATTTGGATCTGAAACTAATAAGTCAGCATTATTTTTAAACTTTTCATAAACGAAATTCTGATTAGTTTCACCATCAGATGTTTGAGATTTGTCAATTTCAAATATATCGTCAGAATCTATTGCGAGATTCCAATAATCAAAAAAGAATTGTCCTGTTCCTTGTGAACCATTTGGTGTACTAGTCATTAAAGCCCAATAGGGATAATTATACCTTGCGGCTTGTTCACAAGCTGTAGACCTAGTAGGTTGTGCCGCTGTCCAAATTTTATCAATGTATCGGATAAACGCAGCCTCGTCTACATACAGAACTGGAATTGTTAAAGATCTTGACAATTGTTCAGGACTTTTAATGGTACTAGGGTAGAATACCGAAATCTTAGAATCATTTGTCAAGTCAATAAATGTTTTTGATGTAATTTTCTTAGGTGTGAATCTCATCCAATCCGGAAGATTTTCTAAAATGAATTTAACTTTAGCTATGTTTTCACATCCAGCACCCATGTCCATGTTAAAGATACAAGCTCTAATTCCTGGGAAAAATGTTATTGCGTGTGAAAGTAAACATGCAGCAATAGTTGAATTATGAGTTGGTATCATGGTGTTACCAACTAAAAATAATTTTGTAGGAGAGTCAACTACAAGGCATTTACATGGAATTGATTGATATTCTTCAATTGAAATTATGTTTACAGTTTTAAAATCTATATTGTTATATTTATTACGTACAAAATTAAATTTTAAATTATTAGTTTTAAATATAATATAGTCATGATATAAAGTATTTTTTATACCAAGAGAACTTAATATGGTTTGAATTATTTTTAACAATTTTATATTATTAGATTTAATCTGAAATTCATTATATTTT
>ERZ779866.4295-NODE-4295-length-10696-cov-2.729725_pt1 | contig 10696 bp, 9 predicted proteins | sample MGYA00511248_ERZ779866 | MGnify/ENA primary metagenome ERZ779866 (study PRJEB29588, sample SAMEA2155758) | human gut metagenome | biome: human gut; feature: human-associated habitat; material: faeces | place: Denmark | collected 2008/2010 ... | reverse complement strand
GCCGAGCCGAGCACGGTCGTCGATTGCACGGGCGATGAGCCCGAGATCATACGCGAAGGGATCGGCGAACTGATATAACAAACGACATCATGACACCGAACCATACTCAAAATTCTGTCCCGGTCGATCCGAACCGCAAAAAGCTGGTCTGGAAAGAGGCCGCTACGGGCGGGCTGTACCTCGGCCTGGCACTGGTCGCCGTGATGGTGATCAGCTACCTCGGGCGCATGGACGCCACCCTCTCCTGGGTGCCGGGCCTGCTGAATTTCGCCGCACTGGTGCTCTTCATCCTTTTCTACGCGCGCAAAGTCTCCCACTATTACGCTTCGACGGGATTTTACTATCCGCAAAGCCTGGCGTTCATCCTCAAGATGATGCTCTTCGCCGGGGTCCTGGCGGGCGTCGGACAGTTCATCCTGCAAAATTACGTCGATCCCGGTTACTACACCTCCGTAATCGAAACGACGCTCAAGGAGAGCGGCTTTAAAGAGGAGGACATCAGCCTGACGATGGAAACCGGCGTAATGAGAAATCCTATCGTCATGGCACTGAGCGGCGCAATCAGCATGCTGCTTTACGGCGGCATGATCGGGCTCGTCGTATCGGCATTCGTCAAACGGCCGCCGGCAGCTCCCGCACCCAAGCAGGAACCGGACCCGTCCGATTCAAATCCTGGTAATTCCACTTCCCATGGCAACGACTAATCCCGACATCTCCGTAGTAGTCCCGCTGTACAACGAGCAGGAGTCGCTTCCCGAACTGCTCGCGTGGATCCGGCGTGTGATGGAAGCCAACAGCTACTCGTTCGAGGTGATTTTCATCGACGACGGCAGCAGTGACAATTCGTGGAACATCGTCCGTTCGCTGCGGCGCAACGATCCGAACGTCCGGGGAATCCGTTTCCGCCGCAATTACGGCAAATCGGCCGCGCTCTATTGCGGATTCGAAGCCGCACGGGGGAACGTGGTCATCACGATGGACGCAGACCTGCAGGACTCGCCCGACGAAATTCCGGAGCTCTACCGCATGATCACGCTCGAGCGCTACGACCTGGTGAGCGGTTGGAAAAAGCAGCGCCACGATCCGCTGGGCAAAACCCTGCCGAGCAAATTCTTCAACTTCTGTGCTCGCACCGCTTCGGGTATCCGCCTGCACGACTTCAACTGCGGTCTGAAAGCCTACCGCAATAAAGTGGTCAAAAGCATCGAAGTTTACGGCGAAATGCACCGGTTTATTCCGCTGCTGGCCAAAAGCGCCGGTTTCCGGCAAATCGGGGAGAAGGTCGTCCAGCACCGCGCACGCAAGTACGGGGTGTCGAAGTTCGGCTGGGAACGCATGATCAAAGGGTACCTGGATCTGGTAACGGTCATGTTCATGTCGAAATTCGGCAAAAGCCCGATGTACTTTTTCGGAGGGCTGGGTACCCTGATGTTCCTCGTGGGCGGGAGTACGGCTATCGCACTGATCGCCGACAAACTTTACAAACAGGCCCATGCGCTGCCGATCCGGGGCGTAACCGACCAACCGCTGTTTTTCATCGCGATTACCGCCGTGATCATCGGCGTACAATTATTCCTCGCCGGATTTCTGGGCGAACTGATCGGACGAAACTCTGGCGAACGGAACCGTTACCTGATCGACGAAAGGATCGAGGCGGGAGAGAGTCAAGACGCCGATACGGAAACCCCGACTACGGCGCCATCCGAACGCAAAAAGTCCGGCAGCAAAAACATGGCGCCACCTCCCGGCAGTAACGATATACCATCCCCCGCACAGACAGAGCGGGACTTGTTTTCGATCTAAAAACACTAACCCATTTCCACTTAACCGGTTTTCACCATGATCCAACGAGTCCAGACCTTATACCTGCTGATCGCCGCCATCTTCACGGGTATTTTGTTATTCATGCCGATGGCCTCCTTCTGCGGCGTAGTTTTGGCAGGCGACCTTACAGCGTGGCAGATCGAATTGACCGATGCCGCCGGCAATACGCTGATTCAATCGATTCACCTTCTCGGAATCCTGTTACTTTGTGCCGCGCTACTACCCTTAATCACGATCTTTCTCTTCCGGAAACGCAAATTGCAAATGCGGCTATGCCTGATCGAAGGCTGTTTATTGATCGCTTCGTTCGGCGCTTTCGCTTACTACTACACGCAGCAGAACAACGACGAAATGGAAAAAACGGTTTCACCGCTGCTGTTCCTGTTGATCGTAGCCATCGCCTCTGTGCTGATGGCACGCTGGCGTATCGCCAAGGACGAAGCGCTCGTCCGCTCGCTGGACCGCATCCGCTAAACGTTCCGGCAAAGAACCCCGGCAAAAAAATCAACGATTAGAGATTTCCCGAATTTACCGCATACAACAGGGGCTGTGCATTTTGCACAGCCCCTGTTGTATGCCAACGATACCGGACGGAAAAACCTGCCAAAGAAAAGGACAAAACAGGAACCATCCCCAGGCCAGCACAAACTCCTCCGGCAACGCATTACCGGAAATCGATCACTTCGACCCCTTTGTGTTTGCTTTTATCGAATGTAAAGGTGACAGCCTGCGCCGGAACATTCGGCGTAATCTTCCGGATCGTAATGCGGGCGGCATCCGAATCCTCCATATTATAGACCACTCCCAACGGCAATTTCGTTACGGGGTCGAGCTGCAAAAGGATCGAAGCATATCCGGATCCGGACTGTTTCGGGGTCAGCCGCACCACCTCGGCATTTTTACCGCCGACAATAGCCGTTCCCTGATAAACGTGGTTGAAATCCTGATCATAAAGCCGGAAAAAACGGGCCGGATTCGACAAAATGTTATTGTCCGAAGGGTCGGGCGTCTCGATGACCACTTCGTTATCGCGCGAATTATAGGTCTGGCGCACTTTGCCGTCGAAAAAGACCTCAGCCCCGTTCACGCTCACATAATAACGATTCCCGCTCACGACGATCCTCCCCGGCATGTCGCCGAACTCCTGGTCCATCCTCACCGTAAACTGCACCTCATAGCTGTTATAACCGTTCATCCGGGTAGTCAGCGCATCGAGCAGGGTTTTGGACTTGGCATCGGCATAGGCCGCACCGCAGGCCAGCGATCCGGCCAACAACAGGCAAAGGAATCGGTATAACTTCAAATACGGCTTCATCTCCGGTGCTTTTAATCGTTCATATGCGCGAGCAGATGCTCCAGCGACATGACGTCCTGAATCAACACCTCACGCGGTTTGCTCCCTTCGGCACGGCCCACGACACCCGCCATCTCCAACTGGTCCATGATGCGTCCCGCCCGGTTGTAGCCGATCGAGAAACGGCGCTGGATCGACGAAGTGGAACCCTGCTGGTTCTGCACGACGAAGTGGGCTACCTCATCGAACATCGCATCGAGCTGCGAAAGGTCGTTCGCCCTATTGCCGCCCGCCGAACCGCCGTTATCCGCCGAATCGGGATTGTATTCGGGCAGTTCGTAAGCACCGAGATACCCGCGTTGGTTGCTGATGAATTCGGTAATCCGTTCAATTTCCGGCGTATCGACGAATGCACACTGCACACGCGTCAGGTCGTTGCCTGTCGAGACGAGCATGTCCCCGCGGCCGATCAACTGATTCGCTCCCGGCTGGTCGATAATCGTCCGCGAGTCGATCATCGAGGTGACGCGGAAAGCGATACGCGCCGGGAAGTTCGCTTTGATTACGCCCGTGATGATATTCGTCGTCGGGCGCTGCGTGGCGATCACCAAATGGATGCCCACCGCACGGGCCAGCTGCGCGATACGCGCGATCGGCGTTTCGACTTCACGGCCGGCGGTCATGATCAGGTCGGCAAACTCGTCGATCACGACGATAATATAGGGTAGAAACCGGTGTCCCTTCTGCGGGTTGAGCTTGCGGTGCCTGAATTTGTCGTTGTACTCCTTCACATGGCGCACTTCGGCCTTACGCAGCAGGTCGTAGCGGGCGTCCATTTCGATACAGAGCGAATTGAGCGTATAGATCACCTTGTGCGTATCGGTGATGATCGCATCGTCCTCACCCGGCAACTTGGCCAAAAAATGGCGTTCGAGCTTGCCGTACAACGTCAGCTCGACCTTCTTCGGGTCCACCAACACGAGTTTCAGTTCCGAAGGATGTTTCTTGTACAGGAGCGAAGTAATGATCGCGTTGAGGCCGACCGATTTACCCTGCCCCGTAGCACCGGCCACCAGCAGGTGCGGCATCTTGGCCAGGTCGATTACGAATGTCTCGTCCTGAATCGTCTTACCCAGTACGACGGGGATATCGTAGGTCGACTCCTGGAATTTCGCCGATTTAATGACCGAAAACATCGAAACCACCTTCTTGTCCTTATTCGGCACCTCGATACCGATCGTACCCTTGCCGGGAATCGGCGCAATGATACGGATACCGAGAGCGGAAAGACTCAGCGCGATATCGTCCTCCAGGTTCTTGATCTTAGAGATCCGCACGCCGGGCGCCGGGACGATCTCGTACAGGGTAACGGTCGGGCCGATCGTCGCCTTCACCTTGTCGATCTTGATACCGAAATTCTCCAGCGTCTCCTTGATCCGGTTCTTATTCTCAACGATCTCTTCACTGGTCACGCTCACCTCCACCGTATGGTCCTCGAGCAGTTCGAGCGGCGGCCGTTGGTACGACGACAGGTCGAGCGTCGGGTCGTACAGCGCATTCTCGATCTCCTCCTCCGACAAAATCTTATCTCCCGGCAGGCGGTCGACGGTCATATCGGCCGAACTCTCGATCGCGGTATCCTGCGGCACCGCCGCGACAAAGTCGGCTCCGCCCGCAGACGGCACATTTCCGGACGCCACTCCGGACGGACTGTCCGCCGTTTCCGCAAACGGAGGAACAGGATCGGCCTTGAACGGATTATCGGTTCCGTCATTTCGCCTGACGGGATAATCGCCGGGCATCGCACCCGCCGCCGGGGCATCCGGCCAGCCTCCTGCAGACACACCTGCCGGCTGTTCCGGCTCTCCGTCTCCGGCAGCGTATTGGATGGTGAAACCGTTTTCATCCACTTTTTCGAATGCTCCGGAGCTTCCGTCCGCCGCAGTGACAGACATGCCCGATCCCGAAATTTGAGCGTCACTGCCCGTCCCGAAAATCCCGGTCAACCCGGGCGCCGATGCATCCGAATTTTCAACCGGCAGGCCGGTAATCTCGAATCCGTTCTCATCCACCCTCGTAACCGGCTGTAAAGGCTGCACGTTAGAATCAGACTCTTCAACGGGCTTAATGATCACAAAACCGTCTTCATCGGTCTGTTCGGCCACACGCGGTACCTGATCGTAAAAATCTTCGCCGACCGTGTTCGGCACCGACGCCCCCGGAATAATCACCGAAAAGCCTTCTTCGTCGGTTATCACGCCCGGTTGGCCCCCGGACGGTGCCAAAGGCGAACCGGGGCAAGACGCAGATGCCCCGGCACTCTCTCCTTCTCCTGTTTGTTTCGTTCCGTTTTTGCCGGCAGAAACATCCGCTCCGACAACATTGTCAAACGATTCATCACCCTCTTTGCGCGAGTCGTGCGGCAATAAATCCGCAGCGGTCGAAGTAATCACTTCACCGAGCTTCTTACTGTTGTCGACCATCCCTTTGCCAAGGCGGTTGATCACGCCGATCGTATTGCGGTTGATATAGACGGCATAAATTACGAAAGCCAATGCCAGCAGCAGTCCGGTGCCCAGTACGCCGATGAGCGAATTAAGCCATCGGGCGACATAGATCCCGTGCGCACCACCGAGCCCGGTTCCGAAAACGCCCCATGCATCTCCGAAAATATAGCCGAGCGCGAGCGACCCGAGAATCATCAGCACCAGCATAAGCCGCACCGACTTGCGCAGCAGCATCGGACGGTAACGCATAATCCGCAGAGAAAGGACGATCAGCACGATCGGGATGCAAATCCCGAAGAGGCCGAACCATTCGCCGACGATATAATTCGCCGTTACCGCACCCAACTTGCCACCCCAATTGCTCACCGGATCCTGCGTCGCATCGAACACCTGCCCGAACCTGGCGACAGCCTGGTCTTTGCTCCAATAGATGAAATAGGAGACGACGGATACCAGTATGAACAAGGCCACGGCCAGCAATGCAAAACCGTACGACCACCGCTGGGTGTCGCTCAGTCCCTGTTGCCGGGGTTGTCTCCCCTCCGCCGCTGCGGGCTTCTTTTTTGCCGCTGTCGCCATATATTCGGTAAAAAACTAAAAGATATTTTTCGATAAATTTATGGAATACCACGCCTGTATCCGCCCATTCCGCTGTCCCGGCAAACCGTTATCCGAAGAGGTCCGCAGGTCGAGATCCATTCGTCGGAGCCCTACGAGCCCCTCAGTCGAGATCCAATGTTTTGGCCCGCTCGCTCTTGGCGATCAACCGGGAGAGGTACTCCTCGTCCGCACTGGTCATAAAACTGTACTCGGGCTCGTGATCCTCCGCGGCCGCCAACGAGAACTCCTCCAACAGCACCTCTACGCGCCGTTCGATAGCAGGTGCGGGATTGACCAGCCGCACGTCGCGGTCTCCGATCACGCGCCGCATCGCACCGGAGAGAAACGGATAATGCGTACAACCCAATACAATCCGGTCCACCCCCTGTTCGAGCATCGGCCCGAGCAGTTTCGATACGGTTTCGAACGCCTCGGGAGTATCCTCGCGATCGCTTTCGACCAACTCGACGAACCCTTCGCCCACCTGCTCGATCATCCGCGCCCGGTCCGCATATTTGCGGGAAGTCTCGCGGAAAAGCCTGCCTTTGAGCGAAGCGGCCGTGGCCAGAATCCCGACCACACCGCTACGAGAAGTGAGCACCGCCGGTTTAACGGCCGGTTCGAGCCCCACGAACGGCACGTCGTAAGTGGTGCGCAAGTGGTCGATAGCCGCTGCGGTCGCGGTATTGCACGCAATCACGACCATCTTCACTCCCGCCGACAACATGCGCCGCACGGCATAGTCGGAATATTCGACTATCCGTTCACGGGGCTGGTTCCCGTAAGGACAATTTTTGCCGTCTCCGTAATAGAGCAGCGATTCGTGCGGCAATCTGCGGTACAGCTCGCTCCACACGCTCAATCCTCCCTGGCCCGAATCAAAAACGCCTATCGGTGCATTGTTCATGCTATTTGTTCCTCCTCTGCTCAATCCATTTGCGGGCATTGACAAACGCCTCGATCCACGGGCTCACCTCATCAGCGGCCCGCTCTTCTGGATAATAGGCCCAGTTCCACGGACGCAGCGAACGTTCGATATGGGGCATCATCGCCAGGTGGCGTCCGTCGGCCGAAACGATCGCAGCGGCGGCATAGTCGCTCCCGTTGGGATTGCCCGGATACTGGTCGTAAGCGTATTTCAGCGGAATGCAGTAACGCTCCTCCTCGTACGGCAAGCGGAATTTACCCTCGCCGTGCGCCACCCAGATACCCAGGCGGCTACCGGCCATGGAATCGAACAACACCGAACCCGTCGGTTGCACCTCGACATTCACGAAGCACGATTCGAATTTGTGCGAATCGTTGTGCAGCATGCGGGGTTTCTGCTCATGGTCGGGCGTGATCAGCCCCAGTTCCGCCATCAGCTGGCAACCGTTGCAAACACCCAGCGAAAGCGTATCTTCTCGCGCATAGAAACGGTCGAGCGCCTCCTTGGCCCGTTCGTTATAGAGGAATGCGCCGGCCCAGCCCTTAGCCGAATTCAGTACGTCCGAGTTGGCGAAACCGCCGACGAAAACGATCATATTGACATCCTCCAACGTCTCGCGGCCGCTGATCAGGTCTGTCATGTGCACATCCTTGACATCCATTCCGGCCAGGTGCATACACCACGCCATCTCGCGCTCGCTGTTCGAGCCCTGTTCGCGGATCACCGCGGCTTTGATGCCGCTCGGCGTACGGCGGCTCGCCTCGAGCCCCCACTGCGACAGTTTGCCGGTGAACGTCTCCGGGAATTTATAGCTGAGTTCCTGATTTTTGTAATTCGCAAAACGCTCCGAAGCCTTCTGCACTCCGCTCTGGCGGCGATCCAACAGGTAAGAGGTCTTGAACCACGTATCCCGCAACTGATCGATCAGCAGCGAGAACTCGACCCCGGCATTGGTCACCGTGAAGCGGCGCTCCTGGTTCACATCGCCGATCACATAGGCGTCGATCCCGTCGAACTTGAGGTTTTCGCACACCTCCGATCCGTTCTCCACTTGCAGCACTACGGCCGGTTTTTCGCTGAAAAGCACCTTGATCAGGTCTTTTTCGGCCAGCGCCGCAAGGCTCAGGTCCATACCGCTCCGGTTGTCGGCGAAGGTCATCTCCAGCAGTGCGGTAATCAGGCCGCCCGCCGACACGTCGTGCCCGGAGAGCACTTTTCCCTCTTCGACCAACTGCTGTACGGCACCGAACGCCCGGGTAAAGTAGTCGGCCGAAGTGACCGTCGGGACATCCATGCCCACGCTGCCGACCACCTGGGCGAAACTGCTGCCGCCCAAACGGAACCCGTCGCGGCTCATATCCACGTAAATCATCTGGCTGCGGCGGTGCTTGAGCGCGGGAGAGACCACTTTCTTCACATCCGACACTTCGCCCACGGAGGTAATGATCACCGTACCCGGAGCGTACACCTGTTCGCCGTCCTTGTATTTCTGCTTGATCTCGGGATACTTCTCTTCCAACTCGGTCAGCTTGTTTTCAATATTGCTGATCTCCGTGGCTGACTCCTTCAGCCACTCATACTCCTTGTCGGTGAACTGCTCTTTAGCGGCCTCAACGGTGTCCAGCAGGAAGTCGCCGTAGTTTTTCCCGTCCTCGATCATGGCCATGCCCTTGTCGGCCTCCATAAAGACCTTTTCCCACAGCTCGGTATTTTCCGACAGGAGCGCGTTCTCCCGCTCCAGCAGCTCCTTGTGCAGGGCGAGCGCCTCCTCGGCGGTTTTCGGCTCGCCGGTCATGGCGGAGCCGTTGCCGCTTCCATTCGCCATCTTGTCGTTGTCTCGCGTGCCGCAGGCTGCCAGAGACAGCACCATCAGCACGGCAAAAGCCAGTGCAAAAATTCTCTTCCTGTTCATTTTAATTCCTCCATCGTTGTTTTCTTTGTTGTTTCTTTCCCGCTGCCGAAGCCGTAGCGGAAGCACACGGCGTTCGTTGGACAGGCGCGGATGCACATCCCGCAGCGGATACACTCAGTATGGTTGGGCGTTTTCGTCACGTCCACATCCATCTTGCAGGCTCTGGCACAGTTTCCACAGGAGACGCACTTATTCTTGTCCACCTTCATCTGGAAGAGGGACACCCGGTTGAACAGCGCGTAGAATGCGCCAAGCGGGCAGAGCCACTTGCAGAAGGGACGGTAGAACAGCACGCTCAGCACGATCACCGACAGCAGAATGCTGAATTTCCATGTAAACAGCTTGCCCAGCGCCGCCCGGATGCCGGAATTGGCAAGGGACAGCGGGATGGCTCCCTCCAGCACGCCTTGGGGGCAGAGGTATTTGCAGAAGAACGGGTCACCCATGCCTACATCGTTCACAAGGAACGCCGGTAGCAGGAAAACCATCACCAGCAGGACAGCGTATTTCAGGTATGTCAGCGGCTTCAGCCTCTTTGTGGAAAGCTTCTTAGTGGGGATTTTGTGCAGCAGCTCCTGAAACCAGCCGAAGGGGCATAGAAAGCCGCAGATAAAGCGCCCCAGCAGCACGCCCAGCAGAATGAGGAAGCCTGTGATATAGTAGGAGAAGCTGAACTTGGAAGACCCCACCACCGCCTGAAACGCCCCGATGGGGCAGGCCCCGGACGCCGCCGGACAGGAGTAGCAGTTCAGCCCCGGCACGCAGACGGTCTTCCCCGCCCCCTGATACAGTCCGCCCTTGAGAAAGTTCGGCAGATGCAGGTTGGTCAGCAGCGTCGCCCCCGCCTGAATCCAGCCCCGGAAGCGGGACATGGTCTGTGAAACGCCTGAAAACTTTTTACCCAATGCCCACACACTCCAGACATAATTTGATTGCTTTGCTCAGCACTGTCGCCGCCTCGCCCCGCCAGACACCAAAGCACAGCATGGCGGCTCCGGCCATCAGCAGCACGATCTGCGCCGCGGCCTTTTTCCCGCAGCTCATTTTTCATCACCCTTTCCGATTTTCTGCCCCCATCATAGCGCAAAGCGCACTTGCACACAAGCAAAGATTTATTGCCCCCTCTCCGCCGCCCTGAAAGCGGCACTGTTGCTGTTACAGTGACAGTGACATTTCCTATTGCTGTTCCATTAGTTCTAATCTTTTAATTTGTGACTCTAAGTATTTAATATAATCTACTATACAAGAAATTTCATAGTTAATATCATCAATAACAACCTTGAATAACACTTTTAAAATTTTTCCGTTTATTTTGCCCATTTTTTTATTTTGATTTAATTGATCTAAAGCGACAATTACTGGGTCAGGTCTAGCATCTTTTATTAAGTCACGTAAGGTTTCAGAAATATTTATGTGTGTAGTATATCTCCTTTTCGTAACAATAGCATCATATTCATCTGCAACTCTAATGATTTGAGCACAATAAGGTATATTTTCTTTAGTAATACCATTTGGATAACCAGTACCATTTAATGCTTCGTGATGATATAATGCTCCCATGGCATAAGGCCTTAATTCTAAATCTTTTATACACATTTCATATCCTAAAGTTGTATGAGTTTTCATTATTT
>ERZ779866.4293-NODE-4293-length-10699-cov-8.324596_pt1 | contig 10699 bp, 12 predicted proteins | sample MGYA00511248_ERZ779866 | MGnify/ENA primary metagenome ERZ779866 (study PRJEB29588, sample SAMEA2155758) | human gut metagenome | biome: human gut; feature: human-associated habitat; material: faeces | place: Denmark | collected 2008/2010 ... | reverse complement strand
TTTATTTATATTTTGAAAAAACTTACTTATATCCATCTTTAATATATAATAGTTATTCCATTTACTTTTACAACTTCTCATTGCCTTTTGCACGTCCAAACAGGCTTTATGCATACCCCTATTTTTTAAACATGCATAACTTGTATTTATAAATGTTGGTACAAAATATGGTTCTATAAAATTATCTACAACCCATCTATGCACTATTCTATCTATATATTTGCTTTTTTCTATTTTTCTTAATTTTGGCTCTGTTATATAAAATATTGTATATCCACCATGATTATATTTTCCATTTTTCAATTCTTCATACAACCATTTTATATATTCTTCTTGTTTTAAATTAAATAAAATTATTTCTTTTCTATATCCTTTTCCTGTTCTACTTTTATAATGTGCTTTTATTAAATTATCATATGTAAGTTTTTTGTCATATAAATTTCTAATTGTTTTTGGCATAATTTTTTATTAATCCTCCAATTATTTTCCCTATTTCATATATTTTTGACATTGATACATCAAACTTTTTTATATCTATCCATTTTTGTTTTCTCATTATCCTTAAATATATTCTCTGACAATTTAGTTCTGTATCTATTTTATTTAATAATTCTATTCCTTCTAAAACTTGTTTTTTTCTATTTATCTTGTTTATATACAATACAGCATACATCATTTTATATAAACTTAATTTATATTCATTTCCTATATTAAATTTTTCTGTTCTTGGTAATTTTATTATTAAGTTTATAATATATGCACAATAGTTTTCTGCTTTAGGTATTAACTGCAATTTATTCTCTTTTTTATTTTCGTTTTCACCGCCTCAGAAAACGCACCTGATCACACAAACCGACATCTTCATTCGCGACAACCTCGACGCTCAGAGCCGCGAACTGGCGACCATCGGCGCGTTGGGCGGCATGACCGGCACTGCTGGCCAGATGAACTTCCACTTCAACGCCGCAATGAACACCGGCACCACACCGGAACAGATGCGCGATTTCGTCAAGGTCATCGAAACGGAGGTCGGAGCCGACTACGCCAAGACGGCTCAGAGCGTTCTTGATCGCATCCTCGTAGAACGCAGCGTCCAGGCGCAGTAACGGGACAGCTCGCCTCATGCAGGCCAGGCTTCAAGCGCCCGCATTGTGCAGGATTGTCTTACCGAGCCGAAAGCTTTCACTACGGCCTTCGGCTCACCAATGGAGAAAAAAATGTCAACACAGAACGTCTCCGACTTCGTACATCCGATTCGCTTCGTCGAACGCAGGAAACTGCTTCAGACCGCCGCTGCGGTTGCCGCCGCCGGTGTCTTGCCTGTGGCTGCCGCCTCTGCGCCAAAGAAAATCACGGTCGTCACCGGCAGTCCGCATCGTCGAGACGCTTCCTTTTTGCTGACCGACGAGTTCATTCGCGGCGCCAAGGAAGTCGGGGCCGAAATCTATCGATTCGATGCCGCCTTCAGGCGCGTCACAGCCTGCAGCGGGTGCGACCATTGCGGTCTGGGCTCGTCGCCGTGCGTCTATCGTGATGACATGTTCGAACTGAACCCTCACCTCATTGACTGCGATCTCGTGGTCCTAAGCACGCCGTTGTATTACTTCGGATTTTCCGCGCAGCTCAAGCTTGTGATCGACCGCTTCTACGCCATCAATAGCCAACTTCACAGTCCTCGCCAGACCGTCTTGCTTGCCGCGGCCTGGAACAACAACGATTGGACGTATACCGCTCTGGAGTCCCATTACGAAACCTTAGTTCGATACATGGGCTGGACCGATGTCGGGCGAGTCGTTGCTACGGACAGCGGCACCCGCGGCATGTGTGAATCAACCGATTTCCCGCAAATGACATACGAGCTTGGGAAAAAGGTAGGCACTCGTTAAAACCGAGAAAATGCCATGAGGATTGTTTCTTGCTTCGAAACCGCCGATCCTCTGCTCAATTGGACTCGGCGCATGCGCCTTGATGCGGTTCTGCTGCTGCTCTTTTTCGTTGTCATGTACGACCGTCTCACGCAAAACCCACTACATGAAGCCTTGGGCACGGCAAGTCTTCTCATCGTCTGCGCGCACTTGCTTGTTAATCGCACCTGGCTGCGGCAACACTTCGGAGCTTGGTTCGGCACGGCAGTTAGGCACCCACGCCGTCCGTCAGTCAAAAACCGTATCAGCACGATTTCCAACGTCGTCTTGCTTGCGACCTTTGCCGCCTCCTTCATCTCAGGTGTGATGTGCTCGCAAACTCTGTTTGCCTCCGTCACGCCACAGGTTTGGCGCATGGATCTTTCCTATCGAACGATCCATGTGTCACTTTCCATGTGGTTCTTCCTGGCAGCAGCCGTTCACGTCGGACTGCACGCGCAGCTTGTCCTGGATAAATGGGAAACCTCTCTGAGAACTCGAGTTCCCGGGTGGGTAGTCGTTTTCGGCAAGTACGGAATTTTGACGATATTGATCGTGTTGTCCGTTCAGATTTGGATTCGGCGCGATTTTGCCTTTCTTCTGATGTGCGAAATGTCCTACATCACGGTCGAGCGAAACGAGCTCTTTTTCGCAATGCCGGTGGATCTGGCGATCTTCTTCTGTGTCGTTGCCGTCGCAGTGCATGCGCTCGTCAAAATAATTTTCGGCCGGAACTGAAAAATAAAAAAAGGAGACGAACCGAATTGGCACATCTCCTTTTCCTGGAATTTCGTGGTCGGGGCGGCGGGATTCGAACTCGCGACCCCTTGCACCCCATGCAAGTGCGCTACCAGGCTGCGCTACGCCCCGAACGAGTTGCGCATTATGCGGCATTCGAAAAAAATTTTCAAGTCATCCACCGCATAAGCCGCAAATTTTTCTTTGAGTGTGAGTCGAGAGACGATCTCCTTTCGAATCTGTCTCTTACTTCGTCTTCGTCAAAACAGCCGACAAGTCCTTGAGTTGATTGACGAAATTGGAAACCTTGCCACGCAACAAGGCGTTTTCGGCTTCCAATCGGTCAAAGGCTGCCGCACGTGCGCTTTCGTTAGTGGCCGAATACTGCAATGCAGTCGCCAGTTCGCTCTGCTTCGACGCCAATTCACCACGAGCCGTCGTCAGTTCTTCATTGAGCTGGGCCAACTGAGCGCGAGCGGCAACGAGCGCTTGGTTGGCCTGAGCCAGTTCATCCGTCTTGGCCTGCAGAGCCTGACTCGTCTCGAGAACCTTAGCGACTTCGGCCGACAGCAGCTCTTGAGCGCTTGCCGTCTTCTGACGTTCTTCTGCAAGCTGAGACTGAAGCGACTGAACTTCACCGCGAAGATTCGCAAGCTCGGCAGCCGCTGCGCGATGAATTTCGTCCATCGGCATGGCACCGGATTCGGCCGCAGTGTGAGCTGTCTCTTCGCTCTTTACGGTTTCAGGAGCAGATTCCTGCACGGGCTCGACGACTTCAGGTGCCGGTACAACTACCTCGGGGGCTACTTCGACCTGGGGTTCGGGCGTTACTTCCTGAACGGGCGCAGCTTGTTGCGGTTCAGCCTTCGCTTCTACTGTTTCGGCTTCCTTTGCCTTGCCGGAGTAGTCAACCGGGAAAGCCATCTCCTGTTTCAGACGCCCCTTAGCCTGCTCAATGGTCAAGTGTTCGACGTACAGCAGCGTCTTGATGCGGTTAATGAGCGAAATATCCGAAGCGTTGTACATGTGCTTCGGTTTGGAGTCGTCTGCGGTTAACTCCGGAAAATGTAGCTCCCAATAACGCAGAATGTAGGGAGCAAGGCCACACTGTGCAGAGACTTCCTGCAGCGAATAAAAACGACCGGACTGATTGTTGTCGCTCATTTGAACTTTCTTTCTTCTAGACGAAAAAAAAACCGACGAACATGAAAAATGTGCGTCGGTTTTCTGAAATTTTTGATCCGAAACCGCACGCGGCAAATTAGCCAGTAAAGTTTAGCGGATCAGAGCGCTCTTGTTGGCCCGATCAGGCTCCTTCCTGCGGCACAGGCCCGGAATATCCGGCCACAGCATCACGCATGAACGGTGCCGGCAGGAACGTCACCACGCGCCGAGCGCTGATCTCGTAAGGCGCGCCCGTACGAGGGTTGCGACCGGGACGAGCCTGCTTGTCGCGGGTGCTGAACGTCCCGAAGTTCGCGAGCTTGATTTCGCGACCTTCGGAAAGCGCCTGTTGCATCTCGTCGAAAATCGAATCAACCACCTCGTTGGCTTCGGCGCGGGACAAACCAACATGTTCCTTGAGCATTTCAATGAAATGCATCTTCGTAACTGTCGGCATCGTCCCTTCCGTGTTCGGGAACATGGCATCAAGCGAGCTGCTGATTGAGCTTTGATTATCCATCTTTCTTGTTTTTTCAAATTAAATCAAAAGGGTGTCGCATTCTACAGGAAAATTTTCTTCCTGTTATTTGCGAAGCGTCGCACCCAGTTCAGCAAACGCCCGTTCTACTGCCTCAAAAGCCGCTTCGGCTTCTTTTTCGCCAATAGCCTCGGCTCCCTGAGTCGAAAGCGTCAGGCGGAATGCCATGCTCTTTTCGGCGGAAGCTTCGGGACGATAGACGTCAAAGAGATCGAGCGACTCAATGATCATCGCTTCGGGTTTCGTGCGGCGGATGCGAGAAACTGCGTCCTGCAGCTGTGCACAGGTCACGTCATTGGGCACCGTCACGCTGATGTCGCGGTGAACCGGCTGGAACTTGCTGACAGCACGAGCGCTCGGCACGTCGAGTTCGCACAACGGCGCCACTTCGAGCTCAAACACCACCGGGGGCTTGGACAGTTCGTAGGTACGGCACACCTTCGGATGAAGTTCTCCGACAAAGCCAACGGCCTTGCCATTGACGATCACTCGAGCGCAGCGACCGGGGTGCATTGCGGGATGCGTAGCAGCTTCAAAAGTTGCCTTCAGGGGAGCGATCAGGTTTTCAACGTCACCCTTGACATCAAAGAAGTCCACCGAACGCTTGGCTTCGGCCCAGCAGTCTTCGTGAGCATCGCCGTAAACGAGGCCGGCCACATGCATAGGCTGGCGCACTCCCTTCACAGACGTTTCGCTGTCGCCGATTGACTCGTCCGGGAAGAACACGCGACCCAATTCGAAGACGCGAACGTTTTCAGCCTTGCGGTTGAGGTTAAAGCGCAAAACATCGACGAGGCCGCCCAAAAGCTGCGTGCGCATCACAGAAAGCTGGCTCGCGATCGGGTTGAGCAGACGAATCGGCTGTTCGTTGCCGGCAAAGTCCTTTTCCCACTGTTCCTGAACGAAGCTGAAGTTTACGAGCTCCTGGTAGCCGAGGCCGGCAAGAGAGACGCGAAGCGCGTGATTGGAGCGCGTGCCTTCAGCGGGGCAGCGCATGGCGCAGCGGGCAAGCGGCGGCAAATCGGGCAATTTTTCGTAGCCGTACAGGCGAGCGACTTCTTCTACGAGATCCTCTTCGATTTCGATGTCAAAGCGATAAGCGGGGCTCTTCACCACAAAGTCCGAACCTTCGCGCGTGAATTCGAAACCAAGGCGCGTAAAAGCTTCGGCCATAAATTCGTCGGAAATATCCACGCCGACGATCTTGCGGCAGCGATCCGGGCGCATGCGAACAACGCGAACGGCCGGCAGATTGACGCACTGATCGTCAATGGGGCCAACGCGGGTTTCCGGCGTGCCGCAGATCTCAAGCACGAGCTTGGTAACGTAGTTCATGTGATCCACGTTCGAAGCCCAGTCCACGCCGCGTTCGAAGCGATAGGCGGCGTCCGTCGAGAAGTTGAGCTTACGGCAGCGACCCTGGATAGCCACCTGCTGCCAGAAGGCCGCTTCAATGAAGACGTTGACCGTATCGTCGGTGATTGAGGTCGGTTCGCCGCCCATGATGCCAGCGACGGCCTGAGGACCAGCTTCATCGCACACGACGCCGAAATATTCATTGAGTTCGGGAGTCTGACCGTTGAGCAGTTCAAGCTTTTCGCCCTTCTTGGCCCAGCGAACTGTCACGTCGCCCGTGAGCTTGTCGAGATCAAAGAAGTGCGTGGGACGGCCGAGCTCAAGCATCACGTAATTGGAGATGTCGACCAGAGCGGAAATGCTGCGCTGACCGGAACGTTCCAGACGATCCTTCATCCACTGCGGCGTCGGAGCCTTGGCGTTGAGCCCCTTGATCACTCGGCCGGTAAAGCGACCGCACAGATCCGGAGCTTCGATATGCACGGGTTTGACGCATTCGCACGTCGGCGCCACGGCGTCGAACTTGGGCATGTTGAGCGGGGCACCGGTAATGGCATGTACGTCGCGCGCAACACCGACGATCGACAAAGCGTCGCCGCGGTTGGGCGTGAGCTTGATTTCAAAGCGCTTGTCGTCAAGCTTGGCGTATTCTCGGATATTCATGCCGACGGGGGCGTCTGCAGGCAGAATCCACAAGCCCTGGTGGTCTTCGTTGATGCCGAGTTCACGAGCCGAGCACAGCATGCCGAAACTTTCGACGCCGCGCATCTTGGCCTTCTTGATCTTGAAGTTGCCGGGCAACACGGCGCCGATCGTGGCGCAGGGCACCTTGACACCGGTTTTAACGTTAGGAGCGCCGCAAACAATCTGCAGAAGCTCGGGAGCGCCCACATTCACCTTGCAAACATGCAGGTGATCGGAATTTTCATGATCAACGCAGTCGACAACTTCGGCAACCACCACGCCTTCAAAAGCGGGCGCAATCGTCGAGCAATCTTCAACTTCAAGACCGGCCATAGTCATGGCTTCGGCCAGTTCGTCGCTCGTCAAGTCGGGATTGACGACACTGCGCAGCCATTCTTCGGAAAACAACATTTTTCTAACTCCTCACCGATTATTTGAATTGGCGCAAGAAGCGCAGATCGCCTTCAAAGAACAAACGCAGATCGTCGATGCCATAGCGCAACATCGTCAGGCGTTCAAGACCGGAGCCGAAGGCAAAACCGATGTACTTCTCAGGATCCAGACCGTAATTGCGGATCACATTCGGGTGCACTTCACCTGCACCGGAAATTTCAAGCCACTTGCCCTTGCGCGGACCGCTCGTAAAAGCCATATCTACTTCGACGCTGGGTTCGGTGAACGGGAAGTAGCTCGGACGGAAGCGAACCTTGAGATCTTCCGTTTCAAAGAAGCGACGCAGAAAGTCCGTATAGACACCCTTGAGATCGGCAAAGGAAATGTTTTCTGCAACCCACAGACCCTCGACCTGATGGAACATCGGCGAATGCGTGGCGTCGCTGTCGACACGGTACGTGCGGCCCGGCGCGATTACTTTGATCGGAGGCGTATGGGTACGGGCGTAGCGCACCTGCATCGGTGAGGTATGCGGACGCAGCGGCAGCTGCATGCCCTTTTCGTCACAACGGTCCACGTAGAAGGTGTCCTGCATGGAACGGGCGGGATGGTTGGGAGGGTTGTTGAGCGCGGTAAAACTGTACCAATCGCTTTCGATTTCAGGACCGTCGGCAACATCAAAGCCGATGGAAGCAAAAATCTCTTCAATGCGCATCCAGGTGCGGATCACGGGATGGATGCCGCCGCGTGCAATGCGACGGCCCGGAAGCGTGACGTCAACCGCTTCGGCAGCGAGCTTGGCCTGCATGGCAACGTCGGCGAGTTCTTCGCGACGGGCGTTCAAAAGCGCCTCGACCTGAGCCTTTGCCTTATTGATAGCCGGACCGCGTTCTCGCTTCTGTTCCGGCGTGAGGCCGGCCAGACCACGCATCAGCGCAGTGATGGCTCCGTTCTTGCCGATGTACTTTGCTTTGGCGTCTTCGAGCGCGGCATTCTGTTGAGCGGCCGCAAAATCGGTGCGTGCCGATTCCACGATTTGCACTAAATCATCCATTTCTACACACCCGGTGGATTTCAATCAATTGTCTTTTCGATACGGTCCTGCGTAAATCTGCTCGACTGCACACAAGCCCGTTTCAACCGTCACATGTTCGTAGGAACACGATACGCAATTTTGGCGGATTTTCGGAAAAAAAAAGAGGCCCGGTCACTTTTCAGCACCGAACCCCTTTTTTTGGATCGAACCGCCGCCCTCAGCAATACTGTCAGCGAACGGTTCTACACATGCTCCCTGCTCGGATTAAGCCAGAGCAGCCTTGGCCTGAGCAACGAGGCTGGCGAAACCGGCCTTGTCAAACACAGCCATATCAGCCAGAACCTTGCGGTCGAGCATCACGCCAGCCTTCTTGAGACCGTTCATGAAGCGGCTGTAGGTCATACCGTTGGAACGGGTTGCAGCGTTGATACGAGCAATCCACAGACGGCGGAACACGTGCTTCTTGTCGCGGCGGTCACGATAAGCGTACTGACCAGCGCGCATAACAGCCTGCTTAGCAACGCGGAAAACGTTGTTGCGACGCAGACGGAAGCCCTTAGCGAGGGCAAGAATCTTCTTGTGACGGGCACGAGCCGTCACGCCACGTTTTACTCGGGGCATCTCTATCCTCTCCTCTTATTAAGCGTAAGGCATCATGCGGTGAATCGACTTGCTGTCAGACTCGTGGATGGTGACCATACCGCGGAGGTGACGCTTGTTCTTCGTCGAACGATGGGTCAGGATATGACGCTTGGTGGCGTGGGCACGCTTGATGGAACCGCCAGCGCGGACCTTGAAGCGCTTGCTCGCAGCCTTCTTAGTTTTCATCTTCGGCATTTGCCGTATTTCCTTATGATTTGTCGGAACTCCAGGCGCGGAAAACTTCGTTCCCGACTTCTTTTGCCCGCCCCGACTTTTAAAAAGCCTGAAGTGCAATTTTCTTGCACTTCAGGGCGTTAAGAGCGTGTGATTATACACGCATTTTTATTTTTTGCGCTTGGGAGCAAGCACCATAATCATTTGGCGCCCTTCAAGCTTAGGCTGCAGTTCGATCTGGGCCTCTTCAGCGAGCTCGTCGCGGATGCGATGCATGATCTGAGCCCCCAAGTCCTGGTGGGCCATTTCACGGCCGCGATAACGCAGCGTGACCTTGGCCTTGTCGCCATCGGCCAAGAAGCGACGCAGAGCGCGCAGCTTGGTCTGGTAATCATTTTCGTCAGTGGCGGGGCGGAACTTAACTTCCTTAACCTGAATCACCTTCTGACGAGCCTTCATTTCCTGAGCTTTCTTCTGCTCCTGATAGCGGAACTTGCCGTAATCCATCAGGCGGCAAACCGGCGGCTGGGCGTTCGGCGCGACCTCAACGAGATCCACGTCGTAGTCTTCAGCCATCCGAAGCGCTTCGGCAGTCGAAACAATACCGATCTGAGCGCCGTCAACGCCCGTCAGTCGAACCTCAGGTACCCGAATCTCACGATTGATTCGGTGATTGCGATCTTGTGCTATGGCACGTCTCCCAAAATAGTTTTTTTACCGACGCGCCTTCGCTAAGGCGCGTTCTGATCAATTGTCGATCAATCGTCCGTGTTCTTGCGTGACTGATCTTCGCTCACCACACGGGCAATAAATTCCTCGATAGGCATGACGCCGAGGTTCTTGCCTCCGCGCGCACGCACGCTGACCGTGCCGGACTGCGCTTCCTTGTCGCCGACAACGGCGATGTAGGGCAGTTTCTGCAAAGTCAGTTCGCGGATTTTATAGTTGATCTTTTGACTGCGCAAATCTTCAATGACACGAATTCCGGCTTCGCGCATCTTTCGTGCAACATCGGCCGCAAATTCGGACTGTGCATCGGTAATGGAGGCCACGGCAACCTGCACCGGCGAGAGCCACACAGGCATTGCGCCGGCGTAGTGTTCGATCAACATGCCGATCCAGCGTTCGAGCGAGCCGAGAATGGCGCGGTGCAGCATCACCGGCACTTTACGCGAGTTGTCTTCGGCAACGTATTCGGCTCCGAGGCGGCCCGGCATTTGGAAGTCCACCTGGATCGTACCGCACTGCCACGTACGGCCAAGACAATCCTTGAGGTGGTACTCGATCTTCGGGCCGTAGAAGGCGCCTTCGCCCGGCAGGATTTCATAAGGCAGACCGCAGGCGTCGAGCGACTCGATCAGAGCGGCTTCGGCCTTGTCCCAAACGGCATCTTCGCCGATACGCATTTCCGGACGGGTCGCCACCTTATAGAGAATGTCCTCAAAGCCGAAGGTGTGATAGACGTCGCGCACGATGCGAGTGAAGTCCATGCATTCCTTCAGGATCTGATCTTCCGTGCAGAAAATGTGACCGTCGTCTTGGGTAAAGCCGCGCACGCGCATCAGACCGTGCAAAGCGCCCGAAGGTTCATTGCGATGGCACTGACCGAATTCGCCGTAGCGAAGCGGCAGATCGCGGTAGCTGCGCAAACCGGCGTTAAAGAGCTGGATGTGCCCCGGGCAGTTCATCGGCTTCACAGCATAATCTTCATCATCTATTTTTGTTAATAAAAGATTGTGGTCCAATCCATCTTCAGCAATATCTTCTGCCAAATCTTTAATATCACCTACATCTCGATTTTTTTTTGCTGGTCTAATTTCCTTATAATAAATGTATTGAACATCATCTCTATTCCTTTTTTTACTTTTCACCCCATCAAAAGAACCTAAAATACTTGTCATTTTTAACAAACCTCCTTAATAATTTCATTCGCAAGCTTTTTATAATCTTTAGTAACTGAAGCCCTACGATAACGTTTACCTAAAGGCTGTTGCTTAATTCTTGCCCTTTTAACTGCATATCTATGAAATCTAATTTTTGTTTTTAAAATAAGCTCTTCTAAATTTTCAT
>ERZ779866.4289-NODE-4289-length-10712-cov-3.616778_pt1 | contig 10712 bp, 6 predicted proteins | sample MGYA00511248_ERZ779866 | MGnify/ENA primary metagenome ERZ779866 (study PRJEB29588, sample SAMEA2155758) | human gut metagenome | biome: human gut; feature: human-associated habitat; material: faeces | place: Denmark | collected 2008/2010 ... | reverse complement strand
GAAATACTGATATAGAGATTATCGGAAACTCGGAAAGCATGCAGCTTTTGTTCCATAAATTACAAAAGATAGCACCTACCGATGCAAACATATTGATCCTGGGAGAAAACGGAACAGGAAAGGATCTCGTTGCCCGCTACATCTATCAGTCATCCCTTCGCCGGAATCAGCCATTTGTAAAAGTAGACGTAGGTTCCCTGACGGAAACCCTTTTCGAGAGCGAACTTTTCGGACATAAAAAGGGAGCATTTACAGATGCCCGTGAAGATCGTACCGGTCTAATCGAGGCGGCAGATAAAGGGACACTTTTCCTGGATGAAATCGGAAATATAACTTTGCAACAGCAGGCCAAACTGCTAACCGTGCTGCAAAACCGTGAAGTGACTCGCCTCGGAGCCAATACCCCGATGCCGGTGGATATCCGTCTGCTGTCAGCAACCAACCTGCCATTACGGGAGTTAGCCAACGAGGCAAAGTTTCGTAAAGACTTGATTTACCGAATCAATACAGTAGAAATAACCGTACCGCCTCTACGTGAACGAGGCGAAGATATCATCCTGCTGGCAGAACATTTCCTGAAAATGTATGAGAAAAAGTATTTCAAACAAAAGTTCCGTTTAGCCGACTCAGCCAAAAAGAAACTGATGTTGTATCATTACCCCGGCAATGTGCGCGAACTGAAACACGCGATGGAACGGGCCTGCGCGGCGTCGGGCAGCGGGCGCATTCTTGCCCGGCATCTGCCGACGGAAATCCGCATTTCACTGGCCAAAAGCAGGTTGAGTTTTCCCGGCGCATCTTTCGGCGATGCTCCTTCTTCCTCTCCATCCCATCCCGGACTCACGTCCCATGAGGCCGGCGATCTTCTTCCGTCCCCACAGCAGATTCCGCATCAGGCGAGGCAGGACTCCTTTCCCACCCTCAGGGAAAGCCGTGCCCGGGCAGATGCCGAATACCTGGAAGCTCTTCTGGCCCGCTTTCGCGGCGACGTGCGCCGCGCGGCTTCGGCAGCGGGAATTTCGCGCGGGCACCTCTACGAACTGCTGAAAAAACATGGTCTGGCCAGGGACGGCGCGGATTCCCCGGACTGTTCCATGAATCGCCCCAGCCCTTCTGCCTCAGGGCATTGAAGATTGAGAGCGTGTTTGAAAACTTCAGCTTTATAGTTACAAGAAGGCATGTGGACAAAAAAAGACTGTGCGCGGCAGCAAAAACTCGCGAAGACTGTCAAACGGTACCCCAGCGATCTGACGGACAAAGAATGGGCGCTTGTACGTCCTCTCCTGCCCCCTGCTTCTGGAGAAGGTCGGAGGCGCAAAACAGACCTGCGTGAGATCATCAATGCGTTGCGCTATCTCATACGTTCTGGATGTTCGTGGAGGATGCTCCCGCAAGAATTCGGGCCGTGGCAAACTGTCTACTGGTGGTTTCGACGACTGATGAGGCGTTTTCTCTTTGCAACGATACTCGATATTTGTACCATGCTCGACCGGCATCGCCAGAAAAAGACTCTCGCCCCTTCTCTTGCAGTCCTGGACAGCCAGTCAGTGAAGGCCCCACATGCTTCGGATCGTGGGATCGATGCCCACAAGAAGATCGTTGGTAGAAAACGGCATGTAGCAGTGGATTCCGACGGTCGTCTCCTGCTCGTCAATATGACCCCGGCCAACGTGGCAGATAGTACAGGAGCGCAAATGATCCTGGATGCAATGTATCGCAAGTGGCCATCAGTAAAACATTTTTTTGCAGACGGGGCCTATGAGCGCAAGTCATTGATGGACAAGGCCACCTATCTTGGATTTGTTGTGGAAGTCGTGAAACGCACACCAGGGCAGACAGGCTTTCAGCCAGTGGCGAAGCGTTGGGTAGTTGAACGAACATTCGGCTGGCTGGTTCGCTGGAGGCGTCTTGTGCGGGATTACGAGCGACGCCTTGATGTGTCTGAGTCCATGACTCAAATAGCCATGGCAAGCATACTGTTGAAACGTTTCATTATTGATAAATGAGTTTCCAAACACGCTCTGACAGAAAAGATTTGCATTTATATCATGAAACCTCATCCGGAGTATTTTCAAGGGAAACATGCTCACGAAGTCGAGTGCAGCAGGGTTCTACCGCGAAGTCTCCTGTTTTTGAAAAATCTGCTGCTGTATTCCGCAAATACGCCAGCTCCATGTCCAGGGAGGCGACGCCTCTTTGTAAAATGCGCGCCAGGCTGTTCATTCAACGGGAAAAACATGTTTCCCCCCACTGCGGCTTGCAGGCGGTTCTGCTCCGCAATCCCGCGGGAAAATGCTTTAATCGGCATTTTCCTGACGAAAATGTCACTCCGCGAATGGTCATGCGACATCCCGGAGGAAAGGGAAGAACGGTTTGGGACGGGGCCGCGTGAAGCTGCGCTGCACACGGTGAAGCGCGGGCATGCGCAGCTTTTGTCATGTGGGATGCGCCATCTCTGCGGCGCCTCTGCCACCCGGCCCGCACAGCGGCATTCCCGTGAACCTTCCGGCGACAGAACTGTCTGAAAATAATTCCCCGAGAAACAGTTTGCAGAACAATATGCTGGTATCCCTTCTTGCTCATCTCAAAAACAAGCATGTCGGCAAATGCAGACATGCTGCAGCAGCCTTCCCGCCCGGGCCTGATTCCGGAGCAGCTTCAGCGAGACTCTCCCCTTCCGGTCGGGAGAGGTGAAATTATGACCGGCAGATGCGTTCTTCAATTGCAGCATGCAGAAACAGGAGAAATGGGATGGAGTGGAGTGCTGACACAACGGAAGAGGCAAACCCAGCCGGGATATCATATCCTTTCCGGTATGACCTTCCCCTGCATGACGTATTCGCCGCGCTGTCCTCATCTCTGGCGATGCGCGTCCCTCTGAGCGGCGCGGCGCTTTTCAGGTTTGACGACGCGTTCGAGCTGACCGCCGCAGCGGCATGGAATGACTCGGAACCGGGCGCTCCTCACTGTCCGCTCCCGGATCATGCCGCGCTCACGGCATGGTTTTCCCCCCGGAAGGGCGCACGGCTGACGTCCCTGATCGAGAAAACAAACACCCTCTGCGCTGAAATACCTTCCACGGACTTTCCCCTGCCCTGGCGTCCCGGGCCGTGCTGCGCCGTGCTTCTGCCGTTCGGCGGAAAGCCCGCAGGCATTGCGCTGTTCCGCCGCGCCGAAGGGCATCCCTGCTGGAAACCGGGCGAGATGGAAACCCTGGCCTCTCTTGCCCTGCCCCTGGGCATCTTTCTGGCCGGACAGGATTTCTGCGCCGAACAGACACTCCGCAACCGTGTTCTCAACGCGGCTCTGGATCAGGCAAAAGTCTGCATTTATGTCACCAACCCCCGCACTGACGAGATTCTCTACATGAATCAGACCATGCGGGAAAATTTCAACCTGGAAAACCCGGAAGGAAAAATCTGCTGGCAGGTTCTGCAGAAGGGTTTTGAACGCCGCTGCGACTTCTGCCCCATTCCGCTTCTGGAAAAGAACAGCGTCAGCTATCCTCTCTATCACTGGGAAGAACACAATACCCTGACAGGACGGCTGTTTAAAAACTACGACTGTCTGATGCCCTGGATTGACGGAAGTATCGCGCACCTGCAGCAATCCATCGATGTCACCGATTACCAGCACCTGTGGGAAGCGTCCCGGCGCGACGAACTGACCATGCTGCCCAATCGCCGGGCCGGAATGACAAAACTGGACGCGGAGCTGGAACGGGTCGTCACGGACGATATTCCGCTTTCCGTGGCGCTGGTCGACATGAACCTGCTGAAACATATCAATGACAATCACAGCCACGCGGAAGGAGATCGCGCCCTGCGCCTGACGGCGGAAGTGCTGCGCGAAGGTCTGGGCGGCAGCGGTTTCTGTTTCCGCCTCAGCGGGGACGAATTTGTCGCGATTTTTCCGGGAGAAGGACATCACGCCGCGGCACTGCGCATGGAAGAAATACGCGCGGAACTGAACCGCCGCTGGCCGGCGGAAGGACTGCCCTGCGCGGTGGATTTCTGCTTCGGTGTGGCCGAGGCAGCCCCCGGCGTCAGAATCTCCGCCGCAGAAGTGATGGCCCGCGCGGACGAAAGAATGTACGAAAGGAAAAAGCAGCTTCATATTCTTGAGGCCAGGCGTCGTCCCACCGTTTCCGCATCCCCGCGGGATGAATGCCATGCCTGTGATCCCCGCATGCTGTATCAGGCCCTGGCCAGAAGCACGGATTCCTATCTCTTCGTTTCCGATGTTGAAACAGGCACGTTCCGTTATTCCAGAGCCATGGTTGAGGAATTCGGCCTGCCTGGCGAAGTTCTTGAAAATGCCGCCGCCGTGTGGGAAGCGCATATTCATCCCGACGACAAGGCCAACTTTCTGGAAGCCAACCAGATTGTCATGGATGGCCGTGCCGACTATCACTGTGTCGAATACCGCGCCCGCAACCGCCGGGGCGAATGGGTATGGGTGCGCTGCCGCGGCGCTCTTGAACGGGACTCTGATGGCAAACCGGGCCTTTTCGCCGGTTTCATTACCAATCTGGGGCAGAAGAACAAAATCGATCCCATCACCGGACTGTTCAACAAAATCCGCATGAAGGAAGATATGGAGCCGCTGCTGCGCGAAAGCCGTCTCCACCCCCTGCAGTTCATGCTGCTGGGCATTGACTCCTTTAAAAATGTCAACAACCTCGACGGCAAACATTTCGGGGATGAAACTCTGCGCATTGTGGCCCAGCGCATTCAAAGCCTTCTGCCGCCCCACGCGTCTCTGTACCGACTGGACGGTGACGAATTTGGCGTAGTGATTCGCGGCTGCCGCGACGAAGCCCGAGCGGTATACAGAACCCTTGCGGAAGCTTTTCGTCATCAGCAGGAATATGACGGAAAAAAATTCTTTTGCACGTTGTCCGCAGGCACTGCCAGCTGTCCCGATGATGCAAAAGATTATGAAAGCCTGCTGCATTGCGCGGATAATGCGCTGGACGCGGCCAAACAGGGAGGAAAAAACCGACAGGTCTTTTTCCTTCCCGAGCAAAGCGAAGTCCAGCGGCGCTCGCTGGAACTTACCGAGCTGCTGCGGGAGAGCGTGGAACGCGATTTCGAGAATTTTTCCCTTGCGTATCAGCCTCAGGTCACCTCGGACGGAACACGGGTGATAGGGGCCGAGGCTCTGGCTCGCTGGCGCTGCGACAAGTACGGCAAGGTTTCGCCCGGCGAATTCGTTCCGCTGCTGGAGCAAAGCGGGCTTATCGTGCCCTTCGGGCGCTGGGTCTTCCAGCGCGCCGCCAAGCAGTGCCGCGAATGGACGGCAATCCGGCCGGATTTTGAGGTCAGCATCAACCTGTCCTATATTCAGGTTACGTCGGATGACATGCTCCCTTTTATCGAGCGAATATTGAAGAGGCTGGCCCTGTCCCCGCGCAACATAGTGGTGGAGTTCACGGAAAGCTGCGTGATGCAGGGAAATGTGCAAACCGTGTTTGACAGTCTGCGCGCCATGGGCGTGCGCATCGCCATGGACGACTTCGGCACGGGCTACTCCTCACTGGGCATGCTGAAAAATCTGCCCGCCGACGTGGTCAAGATCGATCGCACATTTGTGCGCGACATCCTGCACAGCCGCTTCGACGAGACCTTCATCCGCTTCGTCGTGGAGCTCTGTCACCATGTAAACATCAAGGTATGCCTGGAAGGCGTGGAACACCCGGATGAACACCGTCTGGTAAAAAACATGGGGCTGGACAGCGTACAGGGCTACCTGTTCGGACGTCCGGTAGACCCCGTATCCTTTACTCATACCTTTCTTGCCAAGGGGCCGAAGACCTACTGACAAGACGTTTTTGCGAATATCCGCGCGCTGAACGGAGAAGACTCCGCCCTCGCGGCAAAATCTCGAGACATTCACGTTTCCCCGCAATGTTTCAATCCACAGTCGCCCCATCCGCCGACCTAGAAGGGGGAGGTCTCAAACCACAAAGGAATTTTTGATGAAAGCTGCATTTCAACCATCTGAAATTCAAAACGAATTTCCAGAGAATCATCGAAAAGGCGAATGTTTCGGATCCCGCTCCGCGTGATCTTTCTTCCGCGACCTCCGGATGACGCCCGATCGGCCTTGCCGATACCCGCTCTCGCTTGCGTTCTGCGCCTGCGCCTCCGGCATCAGGAATATGTTCAACGCAACTCTGCAGCAGAGCGATGCTTCAAGCCAGACTTTTCAGAAAACGGTACAGGCTCTCCCTTGACTCCGGAGCCAGACGGGCAACCATCTGTCCGATTTCCCTGTCCCGCTCGGGCGAGTCGGGCGGAAGCTCAAGCTGTTTCTGCCTTCCGGGCAGGATATCGTACTTTTTGATCTTGCTGTACATGGTGCTGAGCGGGATGCCGAGAAAGGACGCCGCTCTGCGGATATTTCCCTGATTGCTTTCCAGCGCCTCGAAAATAAGCCTTCTCTCGAAAGCGCCCCTGCGCCCGGCAAAGCCCCCCTCGAAGCAGGGAGCGGCTTCCCGGGCCGCATGCAGCGGAGGAATGCGGATGACGTCTCCATCCGCAAGATTGACGTGAAGACGAATGCAGTTTTCCAGCTCACGCACATTGCCCGGCCAGTCGTGCGCTGCAAGATTGCCGAGAGATTCTGGCGCGAGAGGAAGTTCCCGGCCCCGGGCCGCGGAGGAAAACATGCGCGCGAAATGCCGGGCGAGCAGGATCACGTCATCCCCCCGCTCCCGCAGAGCCGGAATGCGAAGCGGAAAACCATTGAGCCGCCAGAAGAGATCCTGGCGGAATCTCCCCTGCCGGATGAGTTCCGGCAGATCCCGGTTGGTGGCGGCAATGACGCGCACATCCACCCTGTGCGGACGGGCCGATCCTATTTTGCTGAGTTCTCCGCTTTGCAGAAAGCGCAGCAGATTGGCCTGCACATCCAGCGGCAGCTCCCCCACCTCGTCAAGAAAAATCGTGCCCCCGTCGGCCAGCTCGAACTTGCCTACCTTGCCCCGCAGACTTGCTCCCGTGAACGTCCCTTCTTCATAGCCGAACAGTTCGCTCTGGATCAGCCCCTGCGGCAAAGCCCCGCAGTTGACGATGAGAAACGGGCATTTTGCCCGCGCTCCCGCATTGTGTATGGCATGGGCGAAGAGCTCCTTGCCCGTTCCGCTTTCCCCGGTGACAAGCGTGGTCATGTCCCCTGCGGATGCCTTGCGCGCGAGTTCAATGGTTCCGCGCAGCGCCGGAGACTCTCCCATAATATCTTCAAAGCGGTACAGCGCTCCGGGAGTCGCCACCCGGGCGGCCAGTTCGCGAACCCTGCGGGCGCGGCGCAGTATGATGACAGCGCCTCCCAGGTGATCATGGCTGACCGTGGCGTAGAAGGCCGTTCCCTTGCGGGGCCGCCCCCTCAGAACGGTAAAGAAATCGGTCAGATCCCGATCCAGCCTTTCTCCGAAGTCCGGGGCAAAGGGTATCAGCTCCAGAAGTTCCGCTCCCTCGCGCAAATCCGTAAAATTCTCCGCTGCCACGCGATTGAAGGACAGCACTCGCAGTTCCTTGTCAATATAAATGATGGCGTCGTCGATGTGATCCAGCAGAAATTCCCGGTAGGAACGGTGGATACCGGCATTTACGGAGCTGGATACGGCCTTGGCGGCGATATCGCTCATGGCCTTGATGGAAAAATCATAGTCCCCGCAGTGCAGCAGCACGCCGAAAGCTCCGTGGACAACGCCGTCTTCCGTGATAATCGGCGCCGCACTGGAAACCTGGCCCGAAAAGTCTTCAAAATAATGTTCAAAGCCGTACACCGTGGAAATGTAGCGGTTCTCGATACAGGACTGCACGCTGTTTGTGCCGAGCAGTTCCTCGGAACAAACCAGACCGGGCCGGAACGGAAAGGGATGATTGTTGAGCCCGGCCAGCAGCACGCCGTCCCTGTCCGTCACGAAGACGCAGCATTTCACCCCCTTGATGCCCTTTTCCGGCCCGTTAAGCAGCTCAAATACGCTGTGCATCACGGGAGCGGCATGCGTCAGGATCACGCTGCAACGCTGTCTGCGCTCTTCCAGCTCCCTTTCGGGCAGGATATGAAACTTCGGCCTGTCTCTCCGGCTCCGCTCCCGGCAGCGCAGCCATGAATCAAGGATGAAGTCCCGTATTCCGTCCCGTTCCACCGGCGTTCCGGCCTTGAAGACCCTGTGACGGCGTTCCAGAGCGAGATGTTCCTCTCCTGAGACGGGAATGTCAGGCATGATGCTCTCCTGCCGCGCATGCGCGCCATTTCGCTTGTCAGCTCAAAGTTTAAAATGCAGCCTTTCCCAAAAATTATACTTTTTGGAAAATATTCTTGTTTTCGAGAATATACTGCTGAAAAAATATGGCAAATAATATCATAGCCCCTTGTATTTTATACCTAAATTACATGACGGCATGGTGATTGCTTCTGCATGTGAAAACTTTTTGATCAGGAGGCCGTCGCCATGATCATCGACACCAGGATGCGCCCCATGTGGGGGGAATTCGCCAGGCAGTTCACACCCGGGGCATGCGCGCCCTTTTTCCGCAAAATCGGCATGAACATGCCGGAATCCGTACAAAAAAGCTCAGAAGAAGACATGATCCGGGAGATGGACGAAGCCGGCATTGCCGTGGGCATCGCCCCGAGCCGCTTCATTTCCAACGAACACCTCACGGAAATGGTCGAACATTTCCGCGGGCGCTTCGTCGGCATGGCATCAATTGATTCCGCCAACAGCATCAGGGAAAACCTGGACATTATCCGTACCTACGCGGTGGACGGCCCGCTTAAAGGCATTCATTTCGAGCCGGGACACAGTTCCCTTCCCCTTTATGCCGATGATCCCAAATTCTATCCGATCTACGAATACTGCCAGGAACAGGGGCTGGTCGTGGGTATCATGCTGGGCGGCAACAACGGCCCGAACCTCATCAATCATACCAACCCGGCCATTATCACGCAGCTGGCGGCGGACTTTCCGGGCATCAACTGGTTCATATGCCATGGCGGCTGGCCGTGGGTGACGGAAATCCTGGGCGCATGCTTCTGGCATGAAAACATCTGGATCGAGCCTGCTCTCTACATGTTCAACTGTCCCGGCGCGCAGGAGTATATCAACGCGGCAAACGGCTTTCTCCAGGATCGTTTCATGTTCGGTTCGGGATATCCGCTGCTGCCGCTGGGAGAAACCGTGAAACGGGCGAGAGAGATGTTCAGCGACGCGGTGTATGACAAGGTGATGTATAAAAACGCCGCCGAGCTCTTCAATCTGACGCTCTGACAGGTTCAGGCCGGACGCCTTTCATTTCAGAGTCACCCCCCGGAACACCTCTCTCCCCAAGGAGCACAAGCATGAGCAGAATCATCAACAACTATTTTGACGGGCTTGCCATCACGCCGCGCCACCGCCTGATCTACGTTGTGATTATGTTCGCCTACTTTTTCGAACAGTTCGACAACTGGAATTTCGGCTATGTTCTGCCCTCCATCATGCAGAGCATGGGTCTGGATATGGGGCACGCAGGCATCATAACCTCCTGGTATTTCGTCGGCATGATGACAGGGAGCATCGCGGGCGGCATTCTCGCGGACATGCTGGGGCGCAGGAACGCTCTTCAGCTTGGCGTACTCATCTTTTCCGGCTCTTCCGTCGCCTGCGGCCTGGCCGACGGATTCTGGCTGCTCACCGCCGCGCGCTCCCTGACCGGTTTCGGCATCATGTGCGTGAACATGAGCGTCATCCCCTATACGACAGAGATTTCTCCCGCCGAATCGAGAGGCAAATGGCAAAATCTCATCGCCGCGGCGGGTCTTGTCGGTGTTCCGGCTGTAGGCGTGCTCTGCCGCATTCTGCTTCCTCTGCATCCCGAAGCATGGCGCTGGGTATTCTACGCCGGGGGCGCGGGCATCCTGCTCTTCCTCGGCGCACACCGCTTCATCCCCGAATCTCCGCGCTGGCTTATGGCCAGAGGGCGGCGCGAAGAAGCGGAGCAGGTGGTACGCGAAATTTCCGGCGTGGATGTCGATCTTTCCGAAGTAAAAGTGGAAAAGGGCGGCATCCGCCCGTCCCCGGCCGAGATGCTGCTCGGCCTGTTCTCGCGCGATCATGTCCGCACCGCACTGGTGGTCATCTCCCCCTTTCTGCTGCTCGGTCCGGCAAGTTATCTCTTTCAGAACTGGACTACCACGCTGTTCAAGTCCCAGGGGTTCTCGCTGGAAGACAGTCTGACCATCACGCTGTTCATGCAGCTCGGCATCCCGGCGGGATGCTTTGCGTTCAGCTTCATTTCCGAAATGGGCGGACGCAAGATTCCCCTCATCGGCAGCATGATCTGCATGGGCGCAGCAGGCCTTTCCTTCATCTGGTGGACGGAAATCTGGCAGTACTGCGCCGCCGGTTTCCTGATGATGGGATGTACAAACGGCATGATCTACACCTATCTCGCCTATGCTTCGGAGTCGTTCCCTTCCAGCATCCGCAGCATAGGGCTGGCGGTACTTCAGGCCGGCAACCGGATCATGACATCCCTTTCTTCGCTTGTCGTTCCCGTACTCTACGGCACCTTCGGTTTCTCCGGCATCATCAGCGCCTTCTGCGCTCTGTGCGTGATTCCGGCCCTGTTCATGGCGTTTTTCGCCAAACGCACGGGAGGCAAGCCGCTGGAAGAAATTTAGAACATTTTCGTTTTGAAAATGCTCCCGGAGTCAAG
>ERZ779866.4288-NODE-4288-length-10715-cov-7.101220_pt1 | contig 10715 bp, 11 predicted proteins | sample MGYA00511248_ERZ779866 | MGnify/ENA primary metagenome ERZ779866 (study PRJEB29588, sample SAMEA2155758) | human gut metagenome | biome: human gut; feature: human-associated habitat; material: faeces | place: Denmark | collected 2008/2010 ... | reverse complement strand
GCCGTTGCGCTGGTAAACCCCCAGCCGCCGGCGGCGCAGGGCGCGGTCAAAATCATGGGGAGTAAACAATAGGGCGAGCATCATACCGCCCTCCTTCTCACCAGGCCGCTTTTGAAGCGGCGCACCCAGCCTAGCAGGATCTGGCCCCGCGGAGAGGTGCGGAGAATGCCCGTCAGGACCAGCAGCAGGGATGCCCCCGTCAACGCCCCCATCAGGAAATCGGCCCAAAGCGGGCGGGAGGCTGCCAACTGCCCGAGTGTGGCGCAGTCGGCAAAAAGACCCAGGCCGGCGGTGAGCCGGGGATCGCGGTCAAGATTCTGGTTCATGGTTCTTCCTCCTCAAACAGAAAGATATCCTCAATGGATAGGCCAAAGTACCGGGCGATCTTGTGGGCCAGCAGGAGAGAGGCGTTGTATCGGCCGTTTTCCAGGGAGATGATGGTCTGCCGGGTGACGACCACCGCGTCGGCCAGCTCTGCCTGGGAAATACGCCGGGCCTTACGCAGCTCAGCGATGCGGTTTTTCACAAGACGTTCCTCCTCTGATTAATATGTAAAGTTTACTTTACAAAAATAGTATAGCAAGCTTTACATATTCTGTCAATAGGAACATGAATGACAGAAGCTATTGATATGGCGGTCAGAAGCGGAAAAAGCTGGAAGGCATTGCAAATTTTTTGCACATAGAGTATAATATAAGACGTGATTCGACCCTTCACAGGAGCGTGACCCTATGAGCAAGACACTGGGACTTTATGTCCATATTCCCTTCTGCCGCAGTAAATGCGACTACTGCGACTTCTACTCCCTGGCAGGCCGGGAGGACCGGATGGATGACTATCAGAAGGCGCTGATCGCCCAGATCTCAGAGGGGGCTCCTCTGGCCCGGGGGTATACGGTGAACAGCATTTACATCGGCGGCGGCACCCCCAGCTGGTACGGGGAAAAGCGCCTGTGCGAGCTGCTGCGTCTACTCCAGAAAAAGTTCAAGATGGCCAAGGACATAGAGGTGACGGTGGAGGCCAACCCGGATAGTGTTACGGAAAAGGCTCTGAGGGCTGTTCGGCGGGCTGGGGTCAATCGCCTGTCCCTGGGGATGCAGTCCGCCTGCGACCAGGAGCTACAGGATGTTCACCGGCCCCACACCTTTCAGCAGGTGGTGGAGGCGGTCCACGCCGCCCGAAAAGCCAAGATTAAAAATCTGAACCTGGACCTGATCTACGGCCTGCCCGGACAGACAGAGGAAAGCTGGCATAACAGCGTGGAGCAGGCCATCGCCCTGGGGCCCGAGCATCTGTCGTGCTACGGACTGACGGTGGAAGATGGAACCCCCTTGGCCGGCCGTGTGGCCAGGGGAGAACGGTTGCCGGACGACGACATGCAGGCCGCTGCCTACCTATGGACGGTAGAGCGGTTGGCCCAGGCGGGCTATGCCCAATATGAAATCTCCAATTTCGCCAAGCCTGGCTTCCAGTCCCGGCATAACCTAAAATATTGGATGGGGCGGGAATATATGGGCTTTGGCGCCTCTGCCCACTCTGATTTCGGCGGCTGCCGTTACGCCTATGTCCGGGATTTGGAAGGCTTTATCCGGGGGGTGATGGACGGGGACCGGCTTCTGGCCGAGTCGGACATGATTCCGCCCCGGGAGCGGGGCAGCGAGTACCTGATGCTCCGCCTGCGCACCACCCACGGCATTGAGGAGTGGGAGTACCGCCGGGAGTACTATATGAACTTTGACCCCATTGCTGCCAAGCTGGCCCAGTATGAGCAGCGGGGCTGGGCCGCCCGGGCGGGCCGCCGCTGGCATTTTACCCCGGAGGGCTTCCTTTTATCCAACCGGCTCATCGGGGAGCTGCTGGAACTGCAGGAGGCGGCTACCCTATCCAGCACACTTGAAAAGATCCGGGGAGGAGAGCTGCCCCAGGATCCCAAGGGAAAGGGCTGAGGCCGGCAAATATAAATGCGCCCCTGGTTACACCGGGGGTGTGTTTTTATATGAAATACCTTGACAGACGAAGTATAACGAAGTACAATAGGGGCAATTTCAGGAAAGGGGGACTCGACCATGATTCGATTCCCAGAGCAGCTGTTTTCTGATGTGCGGACCGAGGACGTATTTTCCACCGCCCTAACCTATGTGGATGGAGCGTGGGAGGTCAACCGGGTGCGCCGGGAGAAGGGAGCCCTGCTCAGAGTATACGACGGGAAGATGTGGTACTACGCTGTGACCACCGACCTGGACAGGCTCCAGGAGGAGCTGAACGGCCTGGCGGCCATGGCCACGCCAAACCCGGACATTCTGGCCGACCCGATAGTGAAACGCCTCCAGTCCAACCGGGACCGGGTGATGCGGTATGAGGGCCGCCGGGAGACCGACGTGCCCCACGCCCGGAAGGAGGAGCTGGTGCGCCATTGCCATGACTTAGTGGCTGGGCAGGAGGGGGTGGCGGTGGCCACGGTGCGCCTGGCGGACGAGTACCGGGTGAAGCACATCCAGTCCAGCCTGGGCTGCGATGTGGAGTGGGACTATCAGGCCTGCGGCCTGCGGGCCCAGTTCACCCTGCGGGTGGGGGAGGCCCCCCTCACCGAGTCCAAGACCTTCTACGCCAACCACTTTGATGACCTAAACGTCACCGATGAGGCCATTCTGGCCGAGTACCGCCGGGCCATGGACTTCGCCAAACACGCCGTGCCGGTGAAGCCAGGGCGGTACCCGGTGATTCTCTCCCCGGAGGTGGCGGGGGTGTTCGCCCACGAGAGCTTCGGCCACAAGAGCGAGTCCGACTTCATGCTGGGGGACGAGAGCATGATGAAGGAGTGGGCCATGGGCACCAAGGTGGCCTCGGACCTGCTGTCCATCTACGATGACGGGGCGGAGATGGGCTCCGGCTACCTGCCTTATGACGACGAGGGGACGAGAAAGGTGCGCTCCTGGCTCATCCGGGACGGAGTGCTGGCCGGGCGGCTGCACTCTGCCGCCACCGCCTCCGCCCTGGAGGAGGAGAACACCGGCAACGCCCGGGCGGTAAGCTTTGAGTTTGAGCCCATTGTCCGCATGACTTCTACCTGTATCGGCCCGGGTAAGCAGACCAAGGAGGAACTGCTGGCCGGGGTGAAGGAGGGGGTCTATATCCACGATTGCACCTACGGCACGGGGATGTCCACCTTTACCATCGCCCCCAATATGGCCTGGATGATCCGGGAGGGCAAGCTGGCCGAGCCGGTGCGGGTTTCGGTGATCAGCGGTAATGTGATGGAGACGCTCCACCTCATCGACGGCCTGTCCGATCAAGTAGAGGTGACCAGCTCCGTGTTCGGCGGCTGCGGCAAGATGGAGCAGTTCCCCCTGCGGGTGTCCTTCGGCGGACCCTACGTGCGGGTGAGCGCCATGAACGTACAGTGAGGAGGGGAAGAGCATGATCAAGGAACTGTATCAGCAGACCGTCCGGGAGGTGAGCCTCAGCGTGAGCGCCGGGCGGGTGGACTCCCTGCGCAGGAAGCGCATCACCAAGTCCGGCTGCCGGGTGTACGAAAACGGGTACCTGGGGGTGGCCGGATGCCTGGGCCAGCCCACGGCGGACACCTGGGCGGCGGCGGAGCGGGCCCTGGCGCGGCAGGTGCCCACCGCTCCCCCGGAGACGGGGAAGGAACGGATCCGGGAGCAGGGGGAGGCCCTCATCCCGGCGGAGGCGTTCCGGGCGGGATGCGAGGAGCTGCTGTCCACCCTGCGGACGGAGTTTCCAGACTTCGTGCTGTCCAACAAGCTGCAGATGATGGACGTGGAGATGCGCCTGGAGAACGACGGGGGACTGAAGTATGTGGATCGGAAGCGGTCCTATGCCATGATACTGGTAGTCAAGCAGGTGGGCTCCCCCAATATGTTCGACAGCCATCTGCTGGGCGTGAGCCGCCGGTTCGACCGGGAGGGCTGGCTGGCCCAGGCCAGGCAGGTACTCACCGCCCACCGCACCCTGCTGCCCATGCCGGAGGGGGAGCGCTTCCTCATCCTGGACAGCGCCATGGGGGACGCCCTGCAGAACTTCTCCATCCTGGACAAGGCCCTGAGCGGCCGGGAGTACCTGGCGGGCACCTCCCTGTTCCAGGGGAAGCTGGGCCAGCAGTTGTTCGACCCCCGGGTGACCCTCTCCTACGATGTGGCGGGGACGCAGTGGCTGGCCCGGGACGACGTCTTCTTTGACAAGGAGGGCACCACCCTGCCGGGCGACCGGGTGGACCTCATCGAGAACGGGGTGCTCAAGACCCTGGAGACCAACAAGAAGTACGCCGCCCAGCTGGGGCTGGCCTCCACCGGCGGGGCCTTCGGGGACTACGACAGCGCCCCGGCCCTGGCCGCCCTCCCCCTCATCCTGGCCTCCACCGGGGAGACCCTGGCGCAGCTGACGGCGGGCCGGGACTGTATCTTCCCTCTCATTGCCAGCGGCGGGGAGGGGACGGGCGCTGGGGGCTATGCCACCCCAGTGCAGTGTGCTTACCTCTTTCGAGACGGAAAACTGGCCGGTCGCCTGCCGGAGTTCAACCTCTCGGTGAAGCTAAACGAGCTGTTTGGCAAGGACTTTGTGGGCGTGTCCGCCGACCGCTTCTTTGGGGAGCGCAGGCTGGTGTTTCATGGCACGGTGCAATAACGCCATCAAAAATATTCCCCCCCTGATGGGGGGAATATTTTTTTCCGGAGCAGGCAGACTAACCGGGAGGTGAACCCGTCATGGACATGACCAATCAGGAGTATAACCAATACGTCAAATCTCTAGCTCAGCCCTCCCCTCTGTGGAAGGACCTGGCGTGGGCCTTCTGTGTGGGGGGCGGCATCTGTGCCGGGGGCCAGGGCCTGTCCAACCTGTACCAGTACCTGGGCATGACCAAGGAGGACGCCGGGGCGTGGGTGTCCATCACGCTGATCTTCCTGGCCGCCCTGCTCACCGGGCTGGGGGTGTTCGATGACATCGCCAAGCGGGCGGGGGCGGGCACATTGGTGCCCATCACCGGCTTTGCCAATGCCATGGTGTCCCCTGCCCTGGAGTTCAAGCACGAGGGCTTTGTCACCGGCACCGGGGCCAAGCTCTTCACCGTAGCTGGGCCTGTGCTGGCCTATGGGACGGCGGCCAGCGTTATCTATGGAATTATTTTATGGATTATCAAGCAGGTTTCGGAATGAAAGCTGAGGCACGATTCCGCCTGTGGGGCGAGGCTCCACCTTGTCCCCAGGCCTTTGGTGTGGTAAAATAAAGCATTATCTGAGAGATAAAGGAGGCCGGTCCATCCCATGAAACGGTTGACCATCGGCATACTGGCCCATGTGGATGCGGGCAAGACCACCCTCACCGAGGCCCTGCTGTACACCGCCGGGGCCATCCGCAGGCTGGGTCGGGTGGACCACCGGGACGCCTTCCTGGACACTGAGGAGCAAGAGCGCGAGCGGGGCATCACCATCTTTGCCAAGCAGGCGGTGCTCCGCCGGGGGGAGCTGGAGCTCACCCTGCTGGACACCCCGGGCCATGTGGACTTTGCCGCCGAGATGGAGCGGGCGGTACAGGTGCTGGACTACGCCGTGCTGCTGCTCAGCGGTCCCGACGGGGTGCAGGGCCACACCGAGACCCTGTGGCGCATCCTGGCGCGCCACCAGGTGCCCACCTTCGTCTTTGTCAACAAGATGGACCAGCCGGACACAGACCGGGTTGCCATCCTGGACCAGCTGCGCCGCCGTTTCGGGGAGGGGTTCGCCGACTTCACCGGCGACCGGGGGGAGCTGCTGGAGCAGGCGGCGATGTGCGACGAGGTCCTCTTGGAGCGGTACTTAGAGGGGGAGGCGCCCGACGACGATGATCTGGCTGCTCTCATCGTGGAGCGTGGGCTGTTCCCTTGCTTCTTCGGTTCTGCCCTGCGCCTGGAGGGGGTGGAGGAGCTGCTGGACGGGTTGGAGCGGTATACCTTAGAGCCCGCCTGGGGGGACAGCTTCGCCGCACGGGTGTTCAAGATCAGCCGGGACGAGCGGGGGGAGCGGCTGACCTGGCTGAAAGTCACCGGGGGTGCCCTGCGGGTGCGGGACACGGTGCGCGGCCCCGGCTGGGAGGAGAAGGCCAGCCAGCTGCGCCTATACTCAGGGGCGAAATTTACCCCTCTGGATGAGACTCCAGCGGGCACCGTGTGCGCTGTCACAGGCCTGACCCGCACCCGGGTGGGTCAGGGCCTGGGGGCGGAGGAGGATTGGCTGGGCCCGGAGCTGGAGCCGGTGCTGCAATACCAGGTGCTTCCCTCGGAGGGGTGCGACGTTCATATATTGCTCTCCCAGTTGCGTCAGCTGGAGGAGGAGGACCCCCAGTTGCGGGTGGGGTGGGACGAGCGGTCCGGGACCATCCAGGTTCACCTCATGGGGGAGGTGCAGCGAGAAGTGCTTGCCCGGCTGCTTGCCCAGCGGTTTGGGGTGGAGGTGTCCTTCGGTCCCGGATCCATCGTCTACCTGGAGACCATCGCCGCCCCGGTGGAGGGGGTGGGCCACTTCGAGCCCCTGCGCCACTACGCTGAGGTTCACTTGCTGCTGGAGCCGCTGGAGCGGGGCAGCGGTGTGGTGCTGGACACCGCCTGCCCGGAGGACGTGCTGGCGGGAAACTGGCAGCGGCTCATCCTCACCCACCTGGCAGAGAAAACCCACCTGGGGGTACTGACTGGGTCCCCTCTCACCGACGTGAAGATTACCCTGCTCACCGGGCGGGCCCACGTGAAGCACACCGAGGGAGGCGACTTCCGTCAGGCCACCTACCGGGCGGTGCGACAGGGGCTGATGAGCGCCCGGAGCGTGCTGCTGGAGCCCTGGTACGCCTTCACTTTGGAGGTGCCTCAGACCTGTGTGGGCCGGGCCATGACCGACCTGCAGCGCATGTCCGGCCAGTTCTCCCCCCCAGAGACGGGGAGAGAGGACTGCACCCTCACCGGCACGGTGCCCGTGTCCGAGCTGACGGGCTACCACACCCAGGTGGCCGCCTACACCCAGGGGCGGGGACGGCTGAGCTGCCGGGTGGACGGTTATCGTCCCTGCCACAACGCCGACGAAGTGATCGCCGCATCGGGCTACGACCCGGAGCGGGACGTGGACAACCCTGCCGACTCGGTGTTCTGCTCCCACGGGGCGGGGGTGACGGTGAAGTGGAATGAGGTGCGCCAGCACATGCACGTGGATTCCGGCTGGCGGCCGGCGGGGGAGAGAGCCTCGGGAGGACAGCCCGTCCCGGCAATGCCCGCCATGAGCTACGAGTCCCACGCCGCCCTGGAGAAGGAGCTCATGGCTATCTTCGAGCGCACCTACGGCCCGCTGAAGCCTAGAGCCTTCCGGCCTACCCCCAAGGCCCCGGTGCGGAAGCCAAAGCCCTGGAAGGGCTTAAAGCGCCCTGCCGGGGAGGACTACCTACTGGTAGATGGGTATAACATCATCCACGCCTGGCCCGAGCTGCGGAAGCTGGCTCAAGAGGATCTGGAGGGAGCGCGGCAGCGGCTGGTCCACCGACTGCGCAACTATCAGGGGTGGAAGAAGTGCCGGGTCATCGTAGTCTTCGACGCCTACAAGGTGAAGGGGGGCGCGGGCTCCGTGGAGCGCCACGGGGACGTGTGGGTGGTGTACACCAAGGAGGCGGAGACCGCCGACATGTACATCGAGAAGACCACCTATGAGCTCAAGGGCAAGGGCCGGGTACGGGTGGCCACCTCCGACGGGCTGGAGCAGCTCATCATCCTGGGCCACGGGGCCGCCCGCATGTCCGCCAGCGAGCTGGAGCAGGAGCTTTTGCAGACGGAGGCGGACATCCGCCGGACGATTCAGGATTGAGAGGATAGACCCCAAATCTCCGAAGGGCGTCGGGTTGCGCCCCGGAAGGCGGGAAGTACCTGGGGGTGCCATACCCAGACCCCGGGACGCCCCCGGTAAGGGCACGGGGATGTCAGTAGAAGTGCAGCGTTCTCTTTCCGATGTTTTGATCCGGACACCCCCAGCACCCCAAGCGGGCTCCGCCCTGATTGCGCCAAATCTTTCGGCGCCTTGGCACTCTGGCGGGGGCACCTGCCCGGGCATAGCCCTTTGGGAAAGAACATAAAAGTGAGAGGCTTCCGAACGATCTCGGAACGCCTCTCACTTTTCCTTTTGATCCAGCTCCCGCTCGATCTCCCGCACGATGACCCACATGGGCAGGTCCAGCGCCCGGCTGATCCGGTACAGCGTTTCCAGTGTGGGCTTGCGCTCACCCCGCTCGATCATGGCCAGGTGGCCCCGGGCCAGATCAGCCAGCCCGCTGAGCACCTCTTGGGTCATGCCCTTCTCCGCCCGGAACCTGGCGATCACCCGGCCAACCACCACCGGGTCCAGCTGCGGCTCAAACATAGCATCACACTCCCAGTCGAGTGTAATATAGTTTGCCGGGCAGGGCTGAAACATATGTTGACATCCGGAAGAAAATGTGGTAGGAATCAAGGGAGGAAACCAGTTTGAGAAAGGAGTTTTCAACCATGCGAAACCTGCCGAAATACGCCTAGGTGTGCGGCCCCATTCGGGAGCTGCTGGGATTGAAGTCCACGGAGGAGTTTACCATCGTGGTGTGGAGCCCGCCGGAGGAGACGCCGGAGCTGGGGAGCTTTCTGCTGCTCAAGCTGCTGGACACGGACGGGAGCAGTATCCTTTGCGAGGGCGGAGCTTATGAGAACGGACGGTATCTGAACTACGGCCGGGATGGAGGTTCCTGTCCCTTAGACCAGCGGATGGTGCTGGGGTGGAGCTATTATCCCTATGATAACCGGGCCTATTGAGCGGGCCTTACCCCCCGGACTCTGCCGGGCCAGGCGCCCCATGGGGTGTTCCTTTGGTAAACCTACCCCTTCCCTAGCCTTTGCCCGGCTGGCAGCCAACTGGGTGTGCAAAACCGCTGAAGGAACTGGTGTACCATCCTGCCCAGGATACCGGAAAGCTGCCGGCGCACTCGGGCTGATGCCCCATGGCTTTCCGGAGGACCTTAGGAGCCAAGTATAAGGGTACGGCCTTCGCCTGCCGATCTGCTCTCCCTGAGCCTGCGTTTGGTGCCTGTTGTAAAAAAGAATCACAAAAGAATAGGCAAAAGAAAGAGTTGCTAGGAAACTGCCCCAAGCAGGTGATTTCCTAGCAACTTTTTCTGCATCAATTTTTGATTTTGAGTGGTAACGTATTTTACCGGGTTGCGGCGTAAAACATCTGGATTTATCCATGGGGAGAGTCACGCTCCAAAAGCGTACCCCAGCCCCCGGCGGGTCAATATGAACTTGGGGTCCGCAGGATCGTCCTCGATCTTCTCCCGCAGACGACGTATGGCCACATCCACTGCCCGTACGTCCCCCACGTAGCCCTCGTAGTTCCACACCTGCTCCATCAGCGCCTCCCGGGAGAGCACCTGCCCCCGGTGGGTGGCCAGAGTATGTACCAGCTCGTACTCCCGCTGGGATAGGTCCAGGGGGGCCCCGTCCTTGCTCACTGTCATGGCCTGCTCGTCCACGGTGATCCGCCCCAGCTCCAGTTTGTGGGAGAGGACGGAGGGAGCCATGGCGGAGCGGCGGATGTTGGCCTTCACCCGGGCCAGCAGCTCCCGCATGGAGAAGGGCTTGGTGATGTAGTCGTCCGCCCCCAGCTCCAGCCCCAGCACCTTGTCCGTCTCCTCCTCCCGGGCAGTGAGCATGATCACCGGAGTGGCACGCCCCTGCTCCCGCAGTCGGCGGCACACCTCGAAGCCGTCCAGCCGGGGTAGCATCAAGTCCAGCAGGATCAGGTCCGGGTCCTGGTCCAGGGCCAACTGGAGTCCCGTCACGCCATCGTAGGCTTCCAGTGTCCCGTAGCCCTCTCGCCGCAGGTTGAACACCAGGATGTCCACGATGTTCTTCTCGTCCTCCACCACAAGGATCTTCTTACTTTCCATGCTCCTCACGCTCCAGGATGCGGCAGGCCCGCAGAATGGCCGCCACGGTTTTGGAATCCTCCAGGCGGCCGTCTACCGCCATCTCCTCCGCTTCCTGTAGGGGCAGCTTGACAACCTCCAGAAACTCGTCCGCATCGGGATGGTTTTCCCCAAAGTCCAGATCCCGAGCCAGGTAGACATGCTGCAGCTCATCGCAAAAACCGGGGGTGGGCAGCATCTGCCCCATAGGGGTCCACCTGCCCGCTCGGGCGCCGATCTCCTCCTCCAGCTCCCGTTGGGCGGCCGGGAAGGGTTCCTCTCCGTATTCCAGCTTTCCCGCGGGTACTTCCAGTACCACTTTGCCGTAGGGGTAGCGATACTGCCGTACCAGGTAGACGTTGCCCTGACCGTCTACCGGCACCATCACCACCGCGCCGGGGTGACGCACTACCTCCCGCCAGGAGGTGGAACCGTCCACCAGCTCCACCGTGTCGTAGTATACTTTCAGCAGGCCGCCGTTATACACCAGCTTGCTGCTCAAAGTTTTCTCCGTCAGCTCCATGGCTGGATCAACCTCCATACTGTATTTTTCTTAGTATACCACACTGGGTGAAAAATAGAAAGATGGGAAATTGGCCCTTTCTCCTTTCTGATCCGGGAAAAAGAGAATTGCCATTCCCGCCCTGCCGGGGTATAATGGGGGAAATGACGCGGACGAGGTGACCCACATGAACTTCAAACACATGCTGGCCTGCCTGCAGGGCATCACGGTTTATAAGGACCTGCTGGACCAGCCG
>ERZ779866.4285-NODE-4285-length-10722-cov-8.117559_pt1 | contig 10722 bp, 27 predicted proteins | sample MGYA00511248_ERZ779866 | MGnify/ENA primary metagenome ERZ779866 (study PRJEB29588, sample SAMEA2155758) | human gut metagenome | biome: human gut; feature: human-associated habitat; material: faeces | place: Denmark | collected 2008/2010 ... | reverse complement strand
GGCAGAATGAATTATTTTACAGAAGTAGTTACGACAAGCTTTCAGTTCTTGGAGCGTAAGCGTGAAATGCAATATGATGGCCCTAGCGGTCAAAATAATAGAAATTTTGATAATTGTTGGGGGAATACAAGGAACGACATAGGTTCGTCTGATTTGCCATTCTAGGCGGTAATAGTGGCATGATAGGAAATGCGAAAGCTATCATCCAGTGGTTGTTCGACCAGCAGGATGCAGACAAGCTGTACGAGATAAAAGAGAAGAAATCAAAAAGATCACTCACAGCAAATGCTTACTACTGGTCTTTACTCAACCAGTTGGCGAGCGTTATGAGGTTTAGCAGTGAAGAAGTACATTTCATGATGCTTAAGCGATACAGCACGTGTGAGGTTGTGTCGGTCAGGTCAGACATAAAAGTTGATGGCTATTTTCGGTATTATGAAGAAATTGGTAAAAGCGATCTTGATGGAAAAGAGTTCACACACTACAAGATTTACAAAGGCAGTTCGGATATGGATTCAAAAGAGTTCTCCATCCTTCTTGATGGATTGATTAGAGACTGTGAAGAGCAGGGCATACCTGTACTTACGCCAGATGAGGTTGCGAAATTAAAGTACATAGAAATGCGGGCAAAGCGATGATGAGTAAAGAATATTGCATCATGCATGATGGCATGTTCTTAACGAAAGAACACTGCTACAGATATTATTCAGAACGGGTATATGGAACTGTCAGGCATGAAATATTTTTCGGCACTGCCAACCGCAAAAAGTCAATCAAGTATGGTCTTGTCGTATTCATCAGACCTGAAGATCACAACATGTCTAAGTATGGTGTGCATTGCAGTAAGGGCCATGAATTTGATATGCACCTTAAAAAGCTTGGGCAGAAAAGAGCGATGGACGAATACTCATGGACTACTAGTGAGTTCATTGACATTTTTGGGAAAAACTATCTGTGAGGTGACTTATTTGTACAGAAAGTATCACAATACAAAGACGGTTGCTGATGGCATCAAGTTCGATTCAAAGTTGGAAGCTGAACGATATGCACAGCTAAAGATTCTGGAACGTGCAGGGGTTATTCGTGATTTGGAACTACAACCGGAGTATGAACTTATACCATCATTCAAGAAGAATGGCAAGACATGGCGTAAAACCGTGTATAAAGCCGATTTTAGATACATCTTGTGTGATGATGATAGTTATATCATCGAGGATGTAAAAGGCTCTACAGCGGTAATTACGGACGTTTTCCGGTTAAAGCAAAAACTGTTTGAATATAAATATCCAAACTACACAATCAGCATCGTTACGAGTAAAGACATCAAGAAGTTTCAAATAGAAACAAAAGTCGCCAAAATGTGTTGACATAATCACATTATGATGATAAAATTAAAGAGTAGAAAAAAGCTACACCACCTATTCAGTAACCGCCATTGCTGAATAGCAGTGAATGAAACTGAATAGGTACATAAACCGTATTGCATTAGGTTGGCGGACTTAATGTGATGCGGTTTTCTGTTTAGAAAGGCAAAGAATATGGAAGACAAGCGTATTACAAATGGATGGATGGCATATGTATTTCATGAGTGCGAAGATGGAATCATAATGTCTGATAATAAAGGATTAGTAACAAGTGCTGGAGACATTATAGAGTTATGCAAAGGACTTATGAAATTCATAGGAAAGCATTCAGAAGATATTGATGAATACAATCTGAAACGTAATGCTGAGATTGAGCGTGATATGAGAGGATATTCAGAAAGCTATAGTAAAAGGAAAGAAACAAGAAAAAAAGGCTATGTATATCTGCTTGAATGTGGCGGAAGATACAAAATCGGATTTTCTAAAGATGTTGAAAGACGTATAAAACAATTAGACACAAGGCCATTCAAATTGAATTTGATCGCAAAAAGTAAGCTCATTTCTGATGCATACGACAGAGAACAAGAGATTCACGAATATTTTGCTAATAGCAGAATAGAAGGCGAATGGTATTGCTTTTCAGATGATGAAGCATTATATGCAGAAGAAATTATCAAAGAACTAGGAGAGGATTGCTAACCATGAATGATATCAAATTAAATGACATTGCAGATGATCTGTTGATTCTTAACAAAATAACTGTTGATAGGTTATTTCAGCTTGAAAATTGTGCTGATTGCATTGCATTGTATGTGTTTTATTACAAAACGGCAAAGTGGCAGAAGACAAACACTGTGAAAGCAAACGACCAGTATGTGAAGAAGTCACTTAAATGGGGTATTTCAAAGATTCAGAAAACGAAGCAGGCGTTGAAGGAACACGGTCTGATTGATATTGTTCAGCGCAGAAAAGATGGAAAAATCGAAGGTTGGTTCATCAAGGTTTCGTACCTTGTGAATGAAAGAAAAGCTGATGAAATCAAGATAAAAGTACAAAATATCAACAATACCCAAAATGAACAAGTAGAAAATTGTACAAGTGACAATAAAGAAACAAATGCTTTAAAAGAAAAAATTAAATGCTTAGAAAAAGAAATTGAAATGCTTAAAGATAATAAGAAAGAAAGAAAGCCAAAGAAGCAAACCAAATCGTATGATGAGCAGATTGCAGAGTATACACAAAATGAAGATTTACAGAATGCGTTGAAAGCATTCTTACAGATGAGGTCATTTATCAAAAAGCCTATGACAGAGTATGCTCTTAAACTTATGTTAAAGAAACTTGATGAATTAGGAAATACAGACGATGTAAAGATCGCTATTCTCAATCAGTCAATCACTAATAACTGGCAAGGTATCTTCCCATTGAAGGATGGATATACAAAGCAAGAGAAACAACCAGAAAAAAAATACGACCAGAACGGTTATGGGTCTGAAGAAGAATTCATGGCTATGTTTTACGGCAAATAGTTTCAAATAGAAACAAATTCTATCAAAAAGTGTTGACTTATTATATTATAGTGTTATAATATAAGTGTAAAGAGAAAAGGAAATATAGAGGATTTAAATATGAACTTAGAAAAAATCGTAAAAAAAGCACAAGAAAATATGAATATCAAGGAAAAAATGCAATGGTACAGTCTTGATCATTTAAAAAGAAGCGCATATTTTGTTGATTGTGTAGAATATGAATTAAATAATGTAACTTTTGAATTAGAAATCGAAATGACTTATACATTGTTAGATAAGTTAGTGGAAATGTTCTTTCAAAAAGTATATTAAAATTATAAAGACCTCGCATCTTATAAAAAAAGAAAGGACTAGAAAAACATGCAAGATATCATTAAAAGTGAACAACCAACAGAAGAAGCAATTAAGAGAATGTTAGAAATGTGCGATGACAGTACTGAATATATCAAAGGCAATATGATTTATTGCAAAAAATGCAACGAGCCACGAAGAAAATGGATGTCGGCGGTCGGGATATATGTTCCTGTAATGTGTTCATGCTTGGTTGCTGAAAATGACAGGAAGGAAGAAGAGAAGCAGCAGCAGGACAGACTGGCACGAATTGAAGGATTAAGGAACACAGGCTTTCCTGACAGAGAACTTCAGAAATGCCGATTTGATCACGACGACCAGAAATCAAAGAAGGCTAGCGACATGTGCAGAAATTATGCGAGAAGGTTTGACGAGTTCAAGAAAGCAGGAAAAGGGATTATCTTATTCGGTGGCGTTGGAACAGGTAAGACGTTTCTTGCATCATGCATCGCAAATGAATTGATTGACAATGGTGTGCCGTGTCTGGTCACAAATTTTGCACGTATCATCAATACATTACAGGGAATGTATGAAGGAAAGCAGAAATATCTGGACAGCCTTAACGAGTTTGACCTTCTGGTGATTGATGATCTAGGGATTGAGCGAAACACTGAATATGTTAACGAACTGGTTTATAACATCATTGATGCAAGATACAGAAGCGGAAAGCCGATGATCATTACAACGAATCTTAAATATTCAGACCTTTACCATACAGAAGATACAAGCAAAGCCAGAATCTACAGCCGTATTATTGAAATGTGCCTTCCTGTACTTGTCAGCGGAGAGGATAGAAGAAAGAGCAAGATGCAGGACTCAAGACTGATGGATATACTAAACGGTTAAATGTTTCAAAAAGAAACAAAATACGGGACAATGTATTGCAATCGCTTTCATATTATGATATTATAATAGTGCAAAAGGAAATAAAAAAAAGGAAGGTAAACAACATGACAAACGCACAAATTATTTTCAATGAAGCAGTTGAACTTATGAAAAATGGAAAGATCGGAACAACAGGCAGACAGTTTGAAGTCGAGGATGAAAATGGCAACAAAACGATGCTCGATGAACCTGAAGACATTCATACATTCCAAGCATGGAAAAAGCTCGGATATTGTGTTAAGAAAGGCGAGAAAGCTGTTGCACAGTTCCATATCTGGAAATGTGTATCAAAGGAAATTGAAAATAGCGAGGGAATGACAGAAGAACAGAAAAGAATGTTCATGAAAAAAGCAAGCTTCTTCAGCGCAAGCCAAGTGCAGGCAATGAATTAATGATATAAAGGCAAGCCCACCGCCTAAAGTGTGGGCACACAAAAAGGAAGGTAAAAAAAGCATGGAAACAATTAATATCGGAACAATTAAAACGTGGAATATCGAAGCAATGACCGGATATAAGCCACGCACAACATTCTATGAGGATTTCAGCATTGCAGACCATTTCGGTACTTCGGCAGTCCGTGATACATATTGCAGGGCATTCAATGGATGGCAGAACAACATTGAATACATGACAGAGCTTGTGATGGTCCTTAATTGGAAGATCGCAGAGCACTACAGAAAAAATTACAGACTTGCTGAAATGTATGACGAACTTTGGCACAAGGCTGACGAGTGGGTTTATGATCATTTCGATGGCGAGGACTTACAGTATTTTATGAGAACAACGGACTAGGAAAACCTAGTCTTTTTTTTATCGAAAAAATTGTCAAAAAATGGTATGAAAACGTTTGACTTTCTATATTATAGTGTTATAATAATAGTGTAAAAGAAAGAGAGATAAAAAACATGACTGAAATCGTATGGCAAGAAATTAAGAAGAACGGAGAAATTGTTACAAAACAGAGAACATTCAAGACAGAGAAAGCCGCAGAAAAGTTCATTGAAAAATTGTATGATAAGGATAACTTCTACAATATTTTAGCTACAAGATAATAGGGAGGACAAGAAAATGACAAACATGAACAAAAGAGAATATTCAGCACTTATGAGTGCGGTAAATGAAATTATGGAAGGCAGAACAGTTTCGATTTATGAAAATTCAAGCTTTGGTGCAGAAGTAATAACATTCGGCGTGAACTGGTCGGCTTGTGGAATACAGAACATCGAAGAAACAAAGAAATTTGCTGAGAAAATCAACAAGGCTTGTAAGATCGTGGAAAAGCTGAATGCGATGCAGATCATTGTAAACTATAAAGATGAAGAAAAACCAGACAGAGAATCATACACGGAATTGATCGCAAAGTATATGGAAGAATTGCAGTCGATATTATAATGATTAAAGGTTTCAAATAGAAACAAAAACTTACAAAAAGTATTGACATATTATTATAATATGGTAATATATGGGTGTAAAGAAAAGGAGATAAAAAAACATGAAACAAGTACATATCGGTTATTACAGTTATACAAATTCAGGAATCGTGGAAGAAGTTGCGAACGTATTATTTAAGGATGATTTTAACGTTGAATTATTTGGAGTCGATTTATATGCGGATGAACTACCTGCGAATTATCAGATTGTCGATTACGGGTCAAGAGAAACATTATTAGTTTGTGAAGATGGCGAAATTATTGATGATGCGGATGAAATTGCAGAATGGGAAGAAAAGCACTGCTGCTAATTTAAAATAAAAGGAGAAAGAAAAAAAATGAAAGACTTATTACCAATTGGAAGTGTTGTAGTTCTTAAAAAAGGAACTAAGAAGTTGATGATTATCGGAAGACTTCAACAAAATGTGAAGACAAAAAAACTCTATGATTACGCCGGCTGTTTATGGCCAGAGGGTTATATGGATAAGGAGCATAGCTACGTATTCAATAATGATGATATAGATCGTCTGTATTACTTGGGAATGCAGGATATTGAAGAATTCAACTTCAGAATTAAATTGGATGAAATGATGAAAAAAATTAGAAAGTGAAGGATTTAAACAGCATGATCACTGAATTTTATATTTTTGGCTATGAAACAGTCCAATATCAAGATGGTTTTAAACAAATTGTAAATATTAGTTTCAAAACAGATGATGGTTTCAAGTTTATTAAACACGTGTTACTTGATCATAAAGAAGTTGAAGCTTTCTTTAGAGCAATTGATGTTGAAATTTATGAGTTTGCTCAGATTCCTGGAAAAGAAGGACAATGTTATATTGAAAAGGATTATGGCCGTTATTTCATAAGAGGATGGATTGATAAAGAAAGATTGAAAGAAGGCTATTAATATGTGGATTAGAAGTCAGGATAGAAAAAAATTAACAGAAATTCATGATGTAACCATTTATCATGATAAACAAATATGGGCCGGTTGTTCATTCGTTGGTGAATATTCAACCGAAGAAAAAGCTTTATTCGTTTTAGATATGATTGAAAAAGTATCAATGTATCAAGGCAATATTTTGTTTCAAATGCCTGCCGACGATGAGGTGGAAGTATGACAGCAGAAGACATGTTTTTAGAGTTGGGTTACGACTGTGGACACTTTAAACACTCTATTTATTACACAAAAACTAGTCCTTTAACAGGGCAGACGATTGAAATTGTTACGTTTAATTTAAAGGCAAAAACTTGTTACTGCTCGTGTGGCATGGCAAGAAAAATCCCTGATAAAAATGTAAATAAAGCCATTCAAAAACAAAAAGAAGAATTGGGGTGGATTTAATGGCTAAATTAACACAAGCGCAGAAAGATGCGTATATTGCAGAGTTAGAAGCAAAAATTGAAGAAGCAGACAACATTCAGAATGATCAGCTGAACATTTTGAATATCAATCAGAATAAAAAAAAGAAGCATAAGAAGATCACGCAGCGAACAGCCCAAGCATGGTTGCTAGTTGCGTTGGTTATCACACTTCTATTGTCAATTATAAATATTGGCATTTTAAGCATGTACATGGATATGTTTGAACAAGTCGGGGGATATCAATATGAAACGTTTAGAGAGAAAGCGGAGATATAAAAATGTCTGAGAATAGAGCTGATGAGTTAAGTGTTAAATTACGAGAAGTATTCGGGGACAAAAGTAAGTTAAGATTTAGCGAAAATCCAAAAATAACAATAGCCATAGTGGGCTTGCAATCACTGGCTGGCGGTTATGACAAACACAGTCATTTAAAAAAGATAGAGGACCAGATGGAACTTAAACAGTTGATGAAAGAGCTTGTTCAAAGAAGAAAAATTAGTTTTGAAGAATTAGCGAAGGAGACAGAAAATGATTAGATTACAAAACAATTATGCAATCACTTCTAGCGGCTGTTCATTCGCTCTTGTGATGTTCGTAAAGGTTAAAGATAAAGAAGGAAATGAGATAGACGTACAAAAGCCTATCTCATACCATACAACGCTAGAATCGGCTTTACAGAGCTATTCAAACAATCGTATGGCAGATTTAGTTAGTAACTTTGATATGGATTTAAAGGATGTTAAGAAAGCTATTGACGATTTAAAAAGGGAGATAAAGGCATATGAAACAAGATGAAATGACAATTTGCGAATGCATTGAATATTTGGATTCAATGGTAGGCGATAATAAAGAAATCAAAGATTGCTTGGATTACATTGAGCGTAAAGCTAAATCAATGGATAAAAGATTGAGAGAATATAAATCTATATTTGAAGAAGAACATCCATTAGATGGTAATTCATTTAATTTCTTGCATTTTAATCCTTATTCAAAAAGCACTTTAAAAAGAATGACCAAAGATGAATTAATTGATCACATTCACATTCTTTATATCAATTGGAAAAACACTGATAACACGTGTGAGCGTATAAGCAGGCTTGCTAAACAGTTGTATGAAAAAGCGAAATTCTATAAAGAAGCTAATGAAAAATTAGAACATGACAATTAAAGGAATTGGGGGGTGGATATAAATGGTAACAAAAGAAGAATATATAAATGCTTTAGGCCAAATGGAAGAATTATATTACAATAATGATAATTGTACGCTTGCGATGGACCTATTCAAAGAAGATATAAATTTACTTACAAGATTAGTAAATGAGCATTTTGAAGAAAAAACAGAAACTAATTTCGAACATTACAAGGATAAAATCATAGAAAATTCCGGCTACTGTTTTGCACTAGCCGACGGAAAGCCTTGTCAATGCAGTGATATTAGTTGTAGCGAGTGTGGATTTAGCACAGGATATGGATGCGGTGAAAAGATTAAAGAATGGTTAAATAAACCATATGAAAAGCCAAAATATAAGATAACTCAATTTGAGTATGATTTGTTAAGTGTGCATAAAGACTATAAAACGTATAATAACATTGCAAATCAAATACATTTGTTTAAAATGCGTGAAAAAGGATATTTTAAAAACATTGATACAAATATTCCAATTTGTGAAATCTTAGATAATTGCGAGGTAATTAAATAATGAGACACGCAGGGCTTATGACGCCTAGAACAGAAAGTAAAGATCCTTTATACAGGCTAAGTCAAAATGAATACTGTATATTGCTGATGTTTGAAGGAAATCTCGGAAATAAACCAATAAACAGATATGTGTCTTTATTGGAAATAAAGAAATACGGACTTTTTAGAAATGTTCCGGATAATGTTCCAATCAATGAGATTTTAAGAAATTGCGAGGTGATCTAATAATGCGTAAAGCTAGATTGCTGTGTCTTACTGATAAGTACGAATATGAATTAATCAGCAGTACTGGTAAGCACAAAAAAGATTACATCGGTAAGATTGGCAAAGTGATTCATACGTGCGTTATTAGCAAAGATCATTATGTAAAGCCTATACTTTATGATGTCCAGTTTGGTGATGGTGCTAGATTTTGCGTTGAAAGTGAACAAATTGAATTTGTGGAGGATTGAGAATGAGCGGCGGAAGTTATAACTATATGTATAGTCGCATTGAATATGAATATGCAGGCAAGATGCATGATTCACAATTAAATGCAATGATGAATGATTTAGTTGATTTGCTACACGATTTAGAATGGTGGCAGTCGTGTGATTGTGACGAAAAGACTTACAGGGAATCAGTTAAGAAATTCAAAAAGAAGTGGTTTAAACAAACTAAGATTGATGTACAAAAGCAAATTGAATCAGAATTCGAGAAAACAAAGAATGAATTATTGAAAGAGTTTGATTATTTAAACGATGAAAGAGAGGTAAACAATGGCTAAACTTAACAAAATGAAGTACAGAACTGTCGGTGGTGATTTAAAGATCAACACGTATATTGCGACAGTATCAAAAAAGATTGTGGCGGAATCTGGGATTGATCCAGAAAAAGAAATCACGGTGAAGGCAGAAAAAGGAAAAATTATTATCGAGCAGAAATAAATAAAGGCAAAGAAAAAAGGGGATAAAAACCCTTTTTTTTTGCAATAATTATAGTATAATTTAGTTATGAAAGAAGGTAAAAAATGGTATTTTCTAATAAAACATATGACAATTTAAAATGGGTTGCACTTGTTGGAACGAACGCATTTTCAGCTTTAATTATCACGCTCGGCAAAATCTGGGGATGGGATTATGCAGAAGCAATTGCAGGAACTATTTCGGCAATTGGAACGTGCATTGGAGCATGTTTACAGATTAGTTCGGCGAATTATAAAAAGGTGGAATAAATGACTGCTGAAGCAAGTGTAAGCATCGCATTACTCATTTCCTTGACATCACTGGCATGTACGTTAATCAACACCTTTGCAGGTGGCAAAAAACGTCAGGAAGAACAGGCAGAGAGAGAAAAGAATCGGCAGTTGGATGTCGAAAAAAATTTTGTAAAAATCAATGTGAAACTGGACGATTTTTGTGACACAACAAAAAAGATGATGGCAGATAACGGCGAAAAGACTGAGCAGCTGAAAAAGGTATCAGAGCAACTAATTCTTATTACGGAACGTGTAAATATGTTGTTTAAATACAAGGATAATCACGAAGCAAGATTAAAGGAACTTGAAAATGAACGGGTACAGAATCATTAGCACCGTTCATCTGTAAACATATTGGGGAGGACAAAAAAATGGCATTAAACGGAATTGACATTTCAAACTATCAGGCAGGAATTAATTTAAGTGTTGTACCATGCGACTTTGTAATTTGTAAAGCTACAGAAGGTACATACTATGTGAATCCAGACTGTGACAGAGCCTATCAGCAGGCAAAAGCAAATGGAAAGCTATTAGGCGTATATCACTATGCAAATGGTGGGAATGCAGTAGCAGAAGCAGATTATTTCTTGAGCAACATTCAAGGATATATCGGCGAAGCTATTCTTTGTTTAGACTGGGAGTGGCAGAGCAATGCACTGTGCGGAACAGGTGGTCAAGCTAGAACATGGATCAGTGACTGGTGCAATCGAATTGTAGAAAAAACTGGGGTTAAACCTTTAATCTATGCATCAGCAAGTTTGTATAAAGAAGTGTCTGGCATTGGAGACTATGGACTATGGATTGCACAATATGCGAATAATAATCCGACAGGATATCAGGAACATCCATGGAATGAGGG
>ERZ779866.4284-NODE-4284-length-10724-cov-3.202737_pt1 | contig 10724 bp, 15 predicted proteins | sample MGYA00511248_ERZ779866 | MGnify/ENA primary metagenome ERZ779866 (study PRJEB29588, sample SAMEA2155758) | human gut metagenome | biome: human gut; feature: human-associated habitat; material: faeces | place: Denmark | collected 2008/2010 ... | reverse complement strand
TATTCGCACGGTTGCGGCGGTTGGAACCCGGAGCGATGGCAGGCGTGACGCTGCCAAAACTGGCTCAGGCCCTTGTGGCCGCAGGGGTACAGAAGATACACACGCATTATGGAAACCGATACCGCGTGGTGGAATTGTAATATCCCATCCATACAGAATTACACCGTTTGACAAAAAGTACAGAAAAAGCTAATTTCACTAAACAAAAGACAGGATTACACACTTCTACCCCTTGATGTGCAATCTGCATAAAAACGGCACAAAAGAAAGAAATATGCGCAAAAAACGCGTATTTCAAACGGCACACATCGTTTCATTCGCAACCAAATACGACAATAAAAGACTTATCCTGATATACAAGAACTTAAATAAAACAGAGTACCATATACAGCAGTTTTAATTATTTAAAAGTCTTTTAAAATGCAACTTTCTTAGCTGTTTTAATAAATATACATTATCTTTGTAAAGACAGCAAACATCAGTAAAGATGGATATACAAAATGAAATCGACAAAATGCTACGTAAAGGGCAAATTGATGAGGCTATCTTACGGCTGAACGAACAGATTCAGGCCACAGCTACCCCCTGCGACCGGCTTTATTACCTTCTGGGCAATGCCTACCGCAAACGTGGAGATTTCGCACAAGCCTTGAATTGTTATTTAGAGGCCATGGCCATTAATCCGGACAGTCCGGCTGTCGAAGCTCATCAAATGTTGATGAATATCATAGAGTTTTATCACAAGGATTATTATAACCCGTAAAAAAGATTTTTAGTATTAAAGTATCATGGGGAAATTCAGAGGTATAATCGTAGTAGACCGCGAACGCTGCAAGGGTTGCAACCTGTGTGTGGTGGCTTGTCCGCTCCATATATTAGCGCTCACGGAAAAACAAGTAAACAAAAAAGGGTATCATTATGCCGAACAAGTCCAAAAGGATTTGTGCAACGGATGTTCATCCTGTGGCGTGGTGTGCCCGGACGGATGCATTACCGTATATAAAAAGAAAGAAGAATAAAAGCTATGGCAGAAAAAGAAGTTGTATTAATGAAAGGTAATGAAGCCATTGCCCATGCAGCGATACGTTGCGGTTGCGACGGCTATTTCGGTTACCCCATTACTCCCCAGTCGGAAGTATTGGAAACGTTGGCTTTGGAAAAACCGTGGGAAACGACGGGAATGGTCGTATTGCAAGCCGAAAGCGAAGTGGCTTCCATAAATATGGTGTATGGTGCCGGTGCGGCAGGCAAACGCAGCATGACCTCATCTTCAAGCCCCGGCGTGGCCCTGATGCAAGAAGGCATCGCATACATGGCCGGAGCGGAAATACCGGGACTGATTGTCAACGTGCAACGGGGAGGCCCCGGACTGGGTACCATACAGCCCAGCCAATCCGATTACTTCCAGGCGACACGCGGAGGCGGAAACGGCGACTACAATGTGATTGTGCTGGCTCCGGCTTCGGTACAGGAAATGGCCGACTTCGTGGACCTGGCCTTCGAACTCTCTTTCAAATACCGTAACCCGGCCATGATATTGAGTGACGGTGTCATCGGGCAAATGATGGAAAAGCTGGTGCTCCCTCCATTCAAGCCACGCCGTACGGAGGAGGAAATACGCCGGGAATGCCCTTGGGCTGCCATGGGACGAAGCCAAGGAATACGCCCCAACGTACTTACGTCGCTCGACCTCGACAGCGCAAGCATGGAACAAAAGAACCTGCATTTGCAAGCCAAATACAAAGAAATCAAGGAAAAAGAAGTCCGCTTCGAATCCATCCTGTGCGACGACGCGGAGTATCTGATTGTCGCATTCGGTTCTGCGGCCCGTATCGGACAAAAAGTCATCGAAATGTGCCGTGCCGAGGGTATTAAAGTCGGTCTGTTGCGCCCTATCACCTTATGGCCCTTCCCGTCCGTGGAAATTGCCCGCTTGAGCCGACAGGTCAAAGGAATACTAAGCTTTGAAATCAATGCCGGGCAGATGGTGGAAGACATCCTGCTGGCCACGAACGGACGGACACCGGTAGCCCACTACGGCCGTATGGGCGGTGTCGTGCCCGCCCCGGACGAAGTGATACAAGCCCTGAAAGAGAAACTCATTAAATAGAATATTATGAACCGCGAGGAGATTGAAAAACTGATAGAAGAAACCGCACGCAAAGAACGCTCCAAAAGAAAAGGGGTATCCGTCCAAAAAGTACGCAGCATATTGAACGTAGTCTTTATGCTATGTGCCGTGGCAGGCCTCATCCTTTATTTTGCCTGGCCGGACAACCGGCTGGCAGGCATGGCCGTTATCGGTGCAGGCATGTGCTTCAAAATCATTGAATTCTTTTTGCGCTTCTTGTTTTAATCGTTTGAACCATGACTGAAGAAGAAATCATACGACCGGAGAACCTGGTCTATAAGAAACCTACGCTGCTCAACGACACTCCGATGCACTACTGCCCGGGGTGCAGCCACGGAGTAGTACACAAATTAGTGGCCGAAGTCATCGAAGAAATGGGTATGGAGAACAAGACCGTAGCCATCTCTCCTGTGGGCTGTGCCGTTTTTGCCTATAATTACATAGACGTGGATTGGGTGGAAGCCGCCCATGGGCGTGCTCCTGCCGTGGCCAGCGCCATCAAACGCCTGTGGCCCGACCGCTTGGTTTTCACTTACCAAGGCGACGGTGACCTGGCGTGCATCGGTACGGCCGAAAGCATACATGCCCTGAACCGGGGAGAACATATCGCCATCATTTTCATCAACAACGCCATCTACGGCATGACGGGCGGCCAGATGGCCCCCACCACCCTGATCGGCCAGAAGGCCACCACCTGCCAGGAGGGCCGCACCCGGGAGCAGGCCGGTATGCCCATCCGCATGGCGGAGATGCTCTCCACCCTGGACGGCTGCGCCTATGCCGAGCGGGTCTGCGTCACGGATATCGCCAACATCAACAAGGCCAAGAAGGCCATCAAGAAGGCCTTCCAGAAGCAGATGAACGGCGAGGGCTTCACCTTTATCGAGGTGCTGTCCACCTGCCCCACCAACTGGGGCATGACGCCGCTGAAGGCCAATCAGTGGCTGAAGGACAACATGGTCCCCTACTATCCTCTGGGTGTCATCAAGGAGACGGCCCCGGAAGGCGCGGAGGTGAAATGAGATGAAAAAAGAGATCGTCATTTCCGGCTTCGGCGGCCAGGGCGGCCTGGCCATCGGCAAGAATCTGGCAGAGGCCGGCATGGCTGAGGGCCTGAACGTTACCTGGGCTCCTTCCTACGGCCCCGAGATGCGTGGCGGCACCGCCAACTGCTCTGTGGTGCTCTCCGACAAGCCCGTGGGATCTCCCGTGTTCGCCCATCCCACCGAGCTCATCGCCCTGAATGAGCCCTCCCTGGTCAAGTTCGAGGAGGGCGTCGTCCCCGGCGGCATGGTATTCGTCAACAGCGACGTGGTGACGGATAAAGTCTCCCGCACGGACCTGACGGCCTACTACATCCCCTGCTCCCAGATCGCCGACGAGGTGGGCAACCCCAAGGTCAGTAACATGGTGATGCTGGGCGCCTATGTGGCCGGCACCAAGGTGCTGAAGGCGGAGACCATCGAGAAGATGATCCAGGAGATGTTCACCGGCGCCAAGGCCAAGTTCGTCCCCCTGAACATCGAGGCGTTCCGCCGCGGCATGGCCTGCGTGCAGTGATTTGTTTCAGAGGGCCGGCGAGTTTGCTCACCGGCCCTCTCTCTTTGGCGGGCCCTGCGCTTTCTGTGCATTTTAACAGTTGACTTTGGCTGTGTATCAGCGTATAAAAGATATCATAGAAGAATATGGCTTTATATTGCGTGGAACGGGACACGCCGCGAAGATCTCTCCCCTCAGAGAGCTGCCGGACGGTGCGAGGCAGCGGGGGCAGCTTTGCCGGCCTCCCCCGGGAGCAGTGGGCGGAACAGAGTTTTCCCAGTACGCCGCACCGGACGCCCTCCGTTATCGGGGCAGACGAGCGGCCGCTGGACCAGCGGCAACGAGAGTGGTACCACGGAAGTTTGACTTTCGCCTCTCCTGTGCAGGGCAGGAGTGCGCGAAAGTCTTTTTGCTATCCCCCAAAACTTCAAACTATTTTTAAGGAGCGATCAATATGCTGGATATTCAAATCACCAAGACCACCAGCCCCAAGGCCAAGCCCGCGGACGAGAGCAAGCTGGGCTTCGGCAAGATCTTCACCGACCACATGTTCGTCATGGACTATGCGCCGGACAAGGGCTGGCATGACGCCCGCATCGTCCCCTATCAGCCCTTCCCCCTGGATCCCGCCTGCGTGATTTTCCACTACGCGCAGGAGATCTTTGAGGGCCTGAAGGCCTACCGGACCGCGGACAACACCATCCAGCTGTTCCGCCCCGACTGCAACGCCCAGCGGATGCAGGACTCCGCCGACCGGATGTGCATTCCCAAGATCCCTGTGGAGGACTTCGTCCAGGCCGTGAAGACCCTGGTGGAAGTGGACAAGGACTGGGTGCCCCATTCTGACGGCGCCTCCCTGTATATCCGTCCCTTTGTATTCGCCACCGATGTGGGCATGGGCGTCCACGCCAGCCGGAACTACACGTTCTGCGTCATCTGCGCTCCCTCCGGCGCCTACTATGCCGAGGGCATCGACCCCGTCCGCATCTATGTGGAAGATGAGTATATCCGCGCCGCTCCCGGCCTGACCGGCTTCACCAAGTGCGGCGGCAACTACGCCGCCTCCATCAAGGCCGGCGAGATGGCCGAGCAGCAGGGCTTCGCCCAGGTGCTGTGGCTGGACGGCGTGGAGAAGAAGTATGTGGAAGAGGTCGGCTCCATGAACATTATGTTCAAGATCGACGGCAAGATCTACACCGCCCCCTGCACCGGTACAGTGCTGCCCGGCGTCACCCGCCGCAGCTGCATCGAGCTGCTGAAGGAGGCGTATATTGTGGTGACCAACCCGCCGTTCAGCCTGTTTCGCCAGTATATCGCACAGCTCGTAGAGTACAACAAGCAGCTCCTGGTGATCGGCAGCATGAATGCTATCACCTGCAAGGAAATCATTCCCATGATCCGGGAAAACAATCTCTGCCTTGGTTTCGGCTCGCCAAAGGAGTTCCTCCAGCCTGACGGCTCCACGAAGAAGTTCGGCAATATTCTTTGGTACACCAACTTGGACCATAAGAAGCGCCACCAGCCTCTTAACCTCCGTGGTAACTACTACCATGGCAACGAGGCTCAATTCCCCAAATACGACAACTACGACGCCATCGAGGTGAGCAAGGTGGCGGGGCGGATGGAGAATTCTATGTCCGCACATACGGGCAAATTCTGATGAACCGCAGAATGTGAGGGCTACAAAATGTATTGCCTCCGTGAGCAAGGGATTGCGGAAATGCGGTACCCTCTAGGCTCCTGATTCGTGCCCGATATCAGTGAACTTAATATCTTTAATTTGTAATGAGTTAGGGGAGAGATGGGGTAAACGATGGCAAATCCTTCATTTCAGAATATACCTGAAGAATCAATGAAATGGGTTACAGCCTCATATCTTCTTGAGGCGAAACAACATATCGACTCGCTTGAATATATTTCCAAAAATATCTTCAAATTGCCAAGATATGGGGCTTCAACTCTGATACCGATGCATTTTGATTCATTTTACATAGAATGCGCTTGCGTCCTTGATCGATTTTGCAAAAACACACAACAAAAGAAGTCGTTAAAAGATTGCCATCCCGAAATTGGTACCATTTATTGGTGGCGAGACAAGCAGGCAGCTCATCATGACGAGTCTGTTTTGGGGAAAGGCTTATTTGGATTGGTTTCGGAATGGCCCAATATATTGTCGAAGATGAAGCGTGAGTTGGGATGTGTTTATTCGGTTTGCAAACCGATTCTGCCTAGTGTGTTTACCCTGGATTATGTTACTTGGGACAAATTTGCATTTCGGGTAATCAAAGGGCTCACCCCTAAACGCGAGGATGAACTTCTCCGGGAGTTGTATCCGCTGCACACATTTTTTATAGATGCCACTTGTTCCAATCCGCAGGAATTCACCTTGCTAAACAATGTAGACGATGTTTGCAGGGTCCTTTCTGCCGGTGTTGTCGTTAATCGCAACAAATTTGCAATTAAGCCTATGGACAATGGGCTGTCTTTTTACGAAGGACTGCAGAACCGACAGTATTGGTGTGTGTTGATGAATATCTGGAGTGGGACGAATCTTTGGGCTAGACCAAAGGACCTGTGATAAAAATTAGAAAGGATTTTGTGCCTATGGAAAGCAAATTTCTTGCTCTAATCGAAGAAATCGATGAGTGTCGGCAGAGCGGGTTTGTGCGCATGGCTCTCCATGCAGCCCTTTCTTTGCCAGATATTTGTTCGACAGCTGAAACCGGTGAAAAGAAGCTAGATCAGGATTCTGACTGCTCCGCCTCAAGCGGCAAGCAGGGATCCCGCTACAAAGAATGGTGGAACAGGCGTTCCGAGCGTTTCCTCCATCGAGCTCCGCTTCTGGATGGGAAACAGCTGTACCAACTCCGAAACAATTTTTTCCATGGCGCCAATATGCATGTTCAGGGGAAAAACAACATTCCTATCATGATCGATATCTCCTCTGTTGCAACCTGCAGATTTCCGCCCAACATCAAATATTGCACCCTCCCGCACAGCCCTATCAATGTAGGGGTTCTCATCACAGAGATCCTCAATGTTGCTCGCCAGTTCTATTCCGAAAGCGGCGCCTCCACCAAGGCATTTTTGGACGGCTTCGAGAGATTTGTTGTCGCATCGCCTGAGGACTATATTTTTGCAAACGACAGGATTCAGCATCACGACTGCGACAAGAGAGCCCTCTGTTCCCCCTAAAAAATGTTGGAAAAGCAGGGGTGTTCCATGGGACCACCCGTACAACGCCCATAAGGACGACAACTTGGATCCGGCTTTCCTCCAGGCAGAGGTGAAGAGGCTGCTGACCGACAGCGAGGTCCAGAAGAAGTCTGGCATCTATGCCTACCTGCTCACCGGCGAGGAGAAGCACCTCAACATCCGACAGTTCGATAGTGATGTCGCTTTGTCCGTCTATCACGCCCAGGGTGGAAAAGTCTCTCTGGCTCGGGTTTCTCTTTTACGGGCAGGGGAGAAGGGGTCTTTTTTAACGAAGAAAAAATGGCTGGGTTGTCTTGCTTTGCCGGGGTCACTCGCCCGGGCCGGTTCCCTGACGGGAACCGATGCCGGGTCCGTGGGATTCCGTCGTTTTGTACTGCGGCCAACCATTTCCTCCGTCGTTGGGGACAAGCAGGTCTCACGGACCCGATATAGGCTCCGGAACGGAGCCGGCCTACAGCAACCGTCATCTGGCAGAAAAGAAAACCTGTGCTGCTTTTCTCTGTTAAAAAAGATGTCAGCTTGTCCATTACCACGGATGCCTTGTACCAAAAATCATCTTGGCCCAACCTACATAGGATAGCAACAACCAACGAAAAGGAGGTCGAATCCTATGTTCATCGCAAAAGACGGCACTACCATTTCCTAGCCTGGGACCTTCATCCATTGCTCGGACGGCACCATCGATAATCTCTGCGGCCCCATGTTGTCTGGCCCGGGCGGCGTCGTGTCCACGAATGTCAGCAACATTTCCGAGGCCATCGGCATTGTTCTTGGGCTGCATGGCGGCAAAAGGTTCTGATTTGGGGCAAAAAAGCAACAGCTCCCGAAAATCGGAAGCTGTATCTAACATGGCTATATACCAACGATATCCAATTTTTCGCCTATGCCGATCCTAATCGGCAAATCGTTTTTCGTCTCCGTGCATAGAATGAAATAGCCTATCTAGGCTGCTATCCCATTTTACGGGTGGGATCAAACCCTCAACGACTGAGGGTCACGGAGAGCGCTTTCCGCGACTCCGCGCTAGGCACAATATCCTTGCTCGAATTGGTTGGCGAACCTGAGGCCGAGCAAAAGATATCTGCCATAGCATCTGTGTAAGGGCTGTCTCTCGCTGCCTCTTTGAGGTCGGGGGACAGCTCTTTCACTGCGCGCTTAGCGCGCCTGATATGAGCAGCGTGTTCTTGGCCCCGAATCTTCGCTTCCTTTTCCGCCTTGTAGATAGCCGCCTTTGTCTGTATACACTTGATGGCGGCGTACGCGGCGATGAAAAGAAGCAAGCGGACAACCGGGACTACCAGATTGGCCAAAATAGCTTGCATGTTAGAAAACATAAAGTACCTCCTTTGTCAGGAGGGACAGCAGCTGCTTGGCCATTTCGCTCAGTACATAGGTTCGCCTTTCCCCTTAATGCCATCCTGAGGTCCTCCCTCTGGCTGCAGACACCTTCCGGGGTACTGCAGAGGCATTGGTTTGGTGCTTCCTGAGTGCTTATTTTCCCCTATATTTTGAAGTCTCCTAGACATCCTACATCCAAAGTGGGGTACTGAGAATATCCTATGCAGACTTGCGCTGAACAATTTTGACGAACTGCCTCAACGAAACCGTTTCGCTGCGTCCCTTGTTTTGCACCACACAGCCTTTCTTTGAAAGGTTGCAACAACGAAGCCTGCAAATCGTTTTGCACAACGCCGAACCAACAGCCCAACAACATCCAAAATCACTCGCCGCCGATTTGCATAGGATAGTCCAGTACCCCAATTCAGGTATACATATAAGCCAACGGAGAAAACAAAAAAACTAGGAGGTATTCATTATGTTGGAAGTAAGAGGATTGACCCGAGGTCAGCTCCTCGAACTGAAGCAGTGTCTTCTGTTCGACCGCATGGTCGAGAATGGCGACTGGCCGTCCTACGGCGAGCTTGCCAACGCAGATGAAACGATCACCGATGAGGCTGTTTTTGCGGCCTATGAGGGGACCGTATTCTCGCCGGACGACTTCTGCTGTTCGGTCGGGATGTGAGGGAGGAGGAGATAAAATATGAACATCGGACGAAAGCTGACGATCGCCCTTGACTGGGACAATGTGCTGGCTCCCTGTACGGAGTTGGCCTGTCAGAAGATGACCCAGCGCGGAACTCCGGTCAGCGTGGAGGATGTGACCCTCTACTCGTTTGCCAACTTCCACAAGGAGCTGGCTGATGGCCTCATGGCCATTTTCAAGGAGCCTGACTTCTTCGACTCCCAGGTCCTGTACCCGGGCGCCGCTGAGATGGTGGAGGAGCTGCTGGCAGCCGGCCATGAAGTGGTCATTGCTTCAGCAATGCCGCCTGAGCAAATGGGGATCCGCGGCAAGCAGATCTGCTCACTGCTTCCGGGCATCAAGGAGTCCAATGTGATGCTGGGCAGCCGCAAAGACCTGCTGCATGTGGATTTCCTGCTGGATGATGCCGACTACAACATCACCAGCAGCCCGGCTAAGTACCCAGTTCTCTTTACCCGTCCCTGGAACAAGTCCATGGAGGGCTTCCTGCGGGCCGGCAGCTATGCGGAGTTCATCAAGCTGGTGGAAGCTGTTTCGCTGGCCCCTACCGTCGAGCCCATCAAACTGGGTTCGGCCGGCCACCCAGGTATGATCTGCCTGGTTGGGCCTTCGGCGTCCGGCAAATCTTTTATCTGCGATGAGCTGGTGAAGAACCCACTGTTTCGCAAGGTCAAGGCTCTGACGACCCGCCCGCCCCGGGATGACGGCTCTGACGCCGAGGAGTACCGGTTTGTGAGCGAGGCAGAATTCAATGCGGCCATCGACGATGGCAGCCTGGTGGAGCACACCACCTACGCCGGCCATGGATATGCCATCGCCAAGCAGGAGATTGAGGCTATCTGGGCCGAGGGCCGTATCGCCATCAAACCTGTGGATATCCACGGTGCCATGGCCTGCAAAGCTGTCTATGGCGAGCAGTGTGTAAGCGTGTTCGTGCGCCGCAGCAAGGAGGATATCGTTCTGGCACTGCTGGAGCGGGACATCTCCAATGCGGATAAGACGCTCCGGCTGATGACCCTGGACCAGGAGATGGAGAATGAGCGGCTGTGTGACTGGACTGTGTCCAATAACGGCAGCTTGGATCATGCCATCCGCCAGATCATGCGCATCGTCGGCTGAGCGAAAGAAGTGCCCGGAGGAGAAATCCTCTGGGCATTTTTTGTTGCCCTGAAACGCATTATAAAAAGGCTGGAACTGTGCAGGAAGCGGAAAGGAGGGGCTTCCTTTTGCCAAAAACAAGCTCCCCCATCCTTTCGGACAGGGGAGCTTTTCTCATTTTTCGGGTTCCTGCCTGGGCTTTCTGGACATTGCGACCGTACCGCCAATACAGGCGACGACATAAAAGCACATCGTCCCAATATTGATCAAATTCAGCGCAGTGACGACATCAAGTGCTGCACCGGCGGCAACCGCAATTCCGATGCCAGCCAGGGCAACGGCCTCAAACACGATCGCCGCGTACAGTAACCAGCGCCAGCGCCGGGTTGGCGGGGCGCTCAGAAACAGCACCAGGATGGCCAGAAGGCCAACATTGACCTCCACCACCCCCAGGGCTGCCCGAATCACTGTGCCAGCCGGGAAACGCGCCCTCACAAAGAACAGAACCACGCAGGCGATGATGCAAAGAAGCGCGAAGATGACCTCTTTGCAGCAGAAATTCTCCAAAATTTCCTTTTCCCGAGTCTTCTCCATAATCTATTCCTCCTTAAAATTTTTAAGCGACCATGTCGCTGTCTTCTTCCAGATTCGGTTCATCCCAGATGGTACCCATCATCCGCAGGCACTGGCTGGGCG
>ERZ779866.4282-NODE-4282-length-10724-cov-6.378386_pt1 | contig 10724 bp, 6 predicted proteins | sample MGYA00511248_ERZ779866 | MGnify/ENA primary metagenome ERZ779866 (study PRJEB29588, sample SAMEA2155758) | human gut metagenome | biome: human gut; feature: human-associated habitat; material: faeces | place: Denmark | collected 2008/2010 ... | reverse complement strand
GCCATGCCCACCATTATGCCCCAGCTGACCTTTGGGGAGGCCCTGGAGATCACCAAGGTGCATTCCGTCACGGGGGCGTTCCGGGGCAGCGGGGGCATCGCGGCGGAGCGGCCCTTCCGGGCGCCCCATCACAGCGCCTCGTTGCCCTCCCTGGTAGGCGGCGGCCCCAAAGCCCAACCCGGGGAGATCAGCCTGGCCCATGGGGGCGTGCTGTTTTTGGACGAGCTGCCGGAGTTTTCCCGGGACGCCCTGGAGGCCCTGCGCCAGCCCCTGGAGGATCGGGAGGTCACCATCACCCGGGCGTCCTTCCGGGCCACCTATCCGGCGGATTTCATGCTGGTGGCGGCGATGAACCCCTGTCCGTGCGGCTATTACAACCATCCGGCGAAGGAGTGCGTATGTTCGCCGGGGTCGGTGCACCGCTATATGAGCCGGATTTCGGGTCCGCTGATGGACCGGATCGACCTGCATGTGGAGATGACGGAGGTGGGGTATGAGGAGATCGCCGGCCGGAGTACCGGGGAGCCCAGCGCGCAGATCCGGCAGCGGGTAGAGGCGGCCCGGCAGCGGCAGCGGGAGCGGTACCGGGAGGAGGGCATCCTGTTCAACGCCCAGCTTGCCGGCGAGCAGATCAACCGCTATTGCCCCCTGACAGCCCGGGCCCAGGCCATGGTGAAGAAGGCCTTCGATACCATGTATATGAGCGGGCGGGGTTACGGGCGGATCCGGAAGGTGGCCCGGACCATTGCGGACCTGGCGGGGGAGGAGATCATCGACGCCGTGCATGTGGCGGAAGCGTTGCAATACCGTAGTCTGGACAAAAAGTATTGGGGAGGATAAAATGGAACAGCAGGCACGACGGTACCGGCTATGGCTATGCTTTGCCCTGGGACAGGCCCACAGCCGCATCGCATCCCTTCTGGCTCACTACCAAGGGGATGCGGAAGCGGTTTTTCGGGACGCAAAGCACCATTGCCTGCCCGAAAAGAATCAGCGGGAGGCCGGTCTGAACCGGCAGCTATACCAGAAGGCGGAGGAAGGGTATATCGATCGCTGCCTGGCCTACATGGAGCGGCACAGGATCCAGGCCGTGCTGCTGGAGGACGCCAACTATCCAAAGCTGCTCAAGGAGATCCAGCGCCCGCCTACCTGCTTGTATGTGCGGGGCAGGCTGCCGGAGGTCATTCATCTGCCCATCGCCATGATCGGTTCCCGGAATTGCTCGGAAAACGGGAAGCGGATCGCCATGACCATGGCCCGGGATCTCTCCAGCGCAGGGGTATGCGTGGTGTCCGGCTTAGCCTACGGCATCGACGGGCTGTGCGCCAAGGGCGCCTTGGAGGCGGCGGATAATCCCTTTCCCACCATCGCGGTGTTGGGCTGCGGGGTGGATGTGGTATATCCGCCCCAGAACCGGGAGCTGTATGAGCAGGTGGTGGAACGAGGGGCCGTGGTATCGGAATTCCTTCCGGGGGAAAAGCCGCTTCCTGCCTATTTCCCCCAGCGGAACCGGATTATCAGCGGCCTGAGCCAGGGTGTGATGGTGGTGGAAGCGGCGCTAAAAAGCGGCACCAGCATCACCGTGGATTTCGCCCTGGAACAGGGCCGGGATGTGTTTGCCGTGCCGGGCCGGCCCCAGGATGAAAAGAGCAAGGGCACCAACCGGCTCATCAAGGAGGGCTTAGCAAAATCCGTAAGCGATGCCCAGGATGTGCTGGAGGAGTACAACATCCAGCCGGGACAAAGGGCGGCTCCCAAATGGATCGACGAAAGCCGGCTGACCCTGGAGCAGACCCTCCTGGTGCGGCTGCTTCAGGTGGAGGAGCGAAATATCGATGAATTGTGCGAATTGACAGGCTACAGCGCTGCAGAAATAAATTTAGCCTTGACAGATATGGAATTATCGGGAATAATTAAGCAATCGCTGGGTAGATTGTATAGCTTGAGATAAAGGGGAAAACCGTAGCTTAACGGTAAAATCCATGGTCATTTTCCGCTAAAGGGAATGCATACATGCAAAAAGGGGCTGTACTCCCTAGGTATATCCCCCATTCACATAGCTGTAACCAATCTGCTTCACGTAGGGCCAAGGGCATTCTGGCCGCATTTGTCTTGGCGCAAGGCGGGCCTGGCTGGCGGGGATATCCCGCCATGTCCGGTTAGCACAGCGCCCGGGCAAATGCGGCCTAAAACGGCGCAAGGCTGTTCGCGCCGTCGCCGGTTTGGGCAAGGCTTCCTGCTTAAGTTGATATCGCCTGTTTCCCGCTGAATGCAGCGGGCAAAATAGGAATGCGCCCTGGGGGCTTTGAAAAGCAAAGAAAGAATTACGTAGAACATTTGGAGGTACGCGCTTTCATGGCGGAGACGTTGGTCATCGTGGAATCGCCTGCAAAGGCAAAGACAATCGGAAAATTCTTAGGAAGTAAATATAAGGTCATCGCTTCCAACGGGCACGTCCGGGACCTGCCCAAAAGCCAGCTGGGGGTAGATGTGGAGCATAACTTTACCCCGAAGTATATCACCCTGCGGGGCCGGGGGGATGTGTTGGAGACCATCCGCCGGGAAGCGAAGAACGCCAAGAAGATCTATCTGGCCACCGACCCGGATATGGAGGGGGAAGCCATCAGTTGGCATTTGGCCCAGATCCTGAAGCTGGATATCGACTCCAAATGCCGCATTGAGTTTAACGAGATCACCGCCAATACGGTAAAGAATTCCGTCAAAGCCGCCCGGGCCATCGACATGAACCTGGTGGACGCCCAACAGGCCCGCCGGGTCTTGGACCGTTTGGTGGGATATAAGATCAGCCCCATCCTCTGGGCCAAGGTGCGCCGGGGATTAAGCGCGGGCCGGGTCCAGTCCGTGGCCTGCAGGATCCTGTGCGACCGGGAAAAGGAGATCATGGACTTTGTCCCGGAGGAGTATTGGCTCATCAACGCCCAGCTGAAGATCAAGGGAAGCCGCAAGCCCTTGCCGGCCAAGTTCTATGGCTATGGGGACAAGCGCACGGAGCTGCATACCCAGGCGGAGGCCGAAAAGGTGGTAGAAGCCTCCAGCGGCGTGCCCTTCCGGGTGACGGACATCAAGGTTGGGGAGCGCCCCCGCCATGCGCCGCCGCCCTTTACCACCAGCAGCTTGCAGCAGGAAGCCAGCCGGAAGCTGGGCTTTACTACCAAGCTCACCATGCTCATCGCCCAGCAGCTTTATGAGGGCGTGGAGATCCAGGGCCAGGGGGTAACGGGCTTGATCACCTATATCCGTACCGACTCGGTACGGGTGGCGGAGGAGGCCCAGGCCCAGGCCCGGGATTATATCGCCGAAACCTATGGCCAGCCCTATGTGCCGGCGAAGCCCAACGTCTACAAGGGCCGCAAGGGCGCCCAGGACGCCCATGAGGCCATCCGTCCCGCCAGCCTGCTGAACCGGCCCCAGGATGTGAAGGCGTCCTTGAACAACAACCAATATAAGCTGTATAAGCTGATTTTCGAGCGGTTTTTGGCCAGCCAGATGACGGAGGCCCGCTACGAGGTGAGCACCGTTACCCTGGATGCCAATGGTTGCACCTATAGGACCACCGGTTCCCGCACCTTGTTTGACGGATATACGGTATTGTATACCGAGGGAAAGGACGAAGCGGAAGAGGCGGAGCCCACCCTGCCCAAGCTGACGGTAGGGGAGGAATTACAGGCTGCCTCCATCGACAAGGAACAGAAATTCACCCAGGCGCCCCCCCGGTATACGGAGGCTTCCCTGGTGAAGCTGCTGGAGGAAAAAGGCATCGGCCGGCCTAGCACCTATGCGCCCACCATTTCCACCATCATCGAGCGGGGCTACGTCCAGCGGGAAAAGAAGCAGCTGGTGCCCACGGAGCTGGGGTTTGTGGTGACCCAGCTGATGAAGGACAATTTTAAGGACATCGTGGATGTGAAGTTCACGGCGGACATGGAGAGCAAGCTGGATAAGGTCAAGGACGGGGAACAGGAATGGACCGCGGTGATCAACGATTTTTATGGGCCCTTTGAAAAGACCGTGGAAAAGGCGTCCCAAAGCATTGAAAAGATCGTGATCCAGGACGAGGTATCGGACGTGCCTTGCGATAAGTGCGGGGCCATGATGGTGTATAAGATGGGCCGGTTCGGCCGGTTCCTAGCCTGTCCCAATTTCCCGGCCTGCCGCAATACCAAGGCCATCGTAGAAAAGATCGACGTACCCTGCCCCAAGTGCGGCGCCGCATTGATCAAGCGCAAGTCCAAGCGAGGCAAGGTCTTTTACGGCTGCGAGCGGTATCCGGAATGCGATTTCGTGTCCTGGGACCGGCCCACCAAGGAAAAATGCCCCAAGTGCGGCGGTTTGATGGTGCACAAGATGGGACAAAACGGCGGCTATACCCTATGCACGGATAAGGCGTGCGGCTATGTGGTACGGCCCCAGAAGAAGGACAAGGAAGAAAAGGAAAACGATGGCTGATACCGTAAGCGTCATAGGCGCCGGCCTTGCCGGCTGCGAAGCCGCGTTCCAGTTGGCGGAACGCGGCTTACTGGTGCGCCTGTACGAGATGAAGCCCCATAGGCGGCAGCCCGCCCACAAGGTGGATACCTTTGGGGAGCTGGTGTGTTCCAATTCCCTGCGTTCCGACCGGCTGCAAAACGGGGCCGGTTTGATGAAGGAGGAGATGCGCCGGCTGCATTCGCTGATCATCTGGGCGGCGGACGAGACCCGGGTGCCTGCGGGGGGCGCCCTGGCGGTGGACCGGGAGGGATTTACCCGGCTGATCACGGACCGGATCCTGGCCCATCCCAACATCACCGTCATCCATCAGGAGGTCACGGCCCTGCCGGAGCCCCCTGCCATCGTGGCCACCGGGCCCCTCACCGACGGGCCCATTCTGGAGGACATCCAGCGGCTCTTTGGCCCGGGCCTGCATTTTTACGATGCGGCGGCCCCCATTGTGGCGGCGGATTCCCTGGAGATGGATAAGGTCTTTCGCGCCTCCCGGTATGAGCGGGGCAGCGATTATTTGAATTGCCCCATGGACCGGGCGGAATACCTTGCGTTTGTCCGGGCGCTGGTGCAGGCCGAGACCGCGCCCCTCCATGCATTTGAAACGCCCCGGGTATTCGAGGGGTGTATGCCTGTGGAGGTCATGGCCAAGCGGGGGGAGATGACCTTGGCCTTTGGCCCCCTGAAGCCCGTTGGGTTGGTGGACCCCCATACCGGGAAAAAGCCCTTTGCCGTGGTGCAGCTGCGCCAGGACGACGCGGAAGGGGCCATGTACAACATCGTGGGGTTCCAGACCAACCTGAAGTTCCCGGAACAGCGGCGGGTGTTCGGCATGATCCCCGGCCTTGCCCACGCGGAGTTTTTGCGCTATGGGGTCATGCATCGGAATACCTTCCTGCCTTCCCCTGGGAAGCTGGATTACCGCTATTGCGTCATCGAGCGGCCCAACCTGTATTTTGCAGGCCAGATCACCGGGGTGGAGGGCTATGTGGAAAGCGCCGGCTCCGGCCTTGTGGCGGGGATCAACCTGGCCCATAGCCTCCTGGGAAAACCGCCGGTGGATTTTACCAGCGAAACCGCCCTGGGGGCCATGGCCCACTATGTATCCGGCTATTGCGGCAAGGATTTTCAGCCGATGAATATCAACTTCGGCATTATGGCAGAGCTGCCGGAGGAGCGCCGCCCCAGAAAAAAAACGGAACGGTATGAGGCCGTTTCCCGGCGGGCGCTACAGGCACTAGATGGCATAATTGCGAATAAACTGTAAAGGTATTGCCGCTTTGGCCCCATAAGCCGGGGAGATGTGGTATGATACCTATATAATCCGGGGGGCGTGTATGGCTTTCCGGAGGAATGCGAGGAAACAGCTATGGCATTGGAGGGGACGACCATTGTGGCCGTGCGGCGGGACGGAGTTTGCGCCATTGCCGGCGACGGCCAGGTCACCATGGGAGAGCGTACCATCATGAAGGGCACCGCGAAAAAGGTGCGCAGGCTCTACCACGACAAGGTGGTGGTGGGGTTTGCGGGCTCCGTGGCGGACGCCTTTTCCCTGTGCGAATGGTTTGAGGCCAAACTCACCCAGTATGGGGGCAGCCTGCGCCGGGCGGCGGTGAGCCTGGCCAAGGATTGGCGCAGCGATAAAGCCCTGCGGCATTTGGAGGCGCTGCTGATCGCCGCCGACCAGGAGGACCTGTTGGTCATCTCGGGCAGCGGGGAGGTCATCGACCCGGACGACGGTATCGCGGCCATCGGCTCCGGCGGCAACTACGCCCTGGCGGCTGCCAAAGCCCTGAAGGAAAACACAGACCTGCCCGCCCGGGAGATCGCCCGCAAGGCCATTGAGATCGCGTCGGAGATCTGCGTATTCACAAACGGCCACATCACCTTGGAGGAAGTATGAGCATCATGACCCCACGGGAAACCGTTGAAGCGCTGGATAAATACATCGTAGGCCAGAACGAGGCCAAGCGGGCGGTGGCCATCGCCCTGCGCAACCGCTATCGCAGGAGCCGGCTCCCCCAGGAGCTGCGGGAGGAGATCACCCCGAAAAACATCATTATGATGGGCCCCACCGGGGTGGGGAAAACCGAGATCGCCCGGCGGCTGGCCAAGCTGGTGGACGCCCCCCTGGTAAAGGTGGAGGCCACCAAGTTTACCGAGGTGGGCTATGTGGGCCGGGATGTGGACAGCATGGTGCGGGATCTGGTGGAAGCTTCCATCCGCCTGTGCAAGGAGCGCAAGGCCCAGGTGGTGCGCCTGAGCGCGGAGGCGTCGGCAGAGCAGCGGCTGATCGACCTCTTGCTGCCGGATCAAAAGCGAAAGGCCGCAGAGCCCGCGGTCAATCCCTTGCAGCTTCTTTTGGGGGCGGGCAAGGCCAGCAGCGAGCCGGAGCTTTCCGAGGAGGAAAAGGCCCAGCGGGCCACCCTGCGGGACCAGGTGGCGGCCAGGCTGCGGGCCGGGCAACTGGAAGAGGAGCTGGTGGAGGTGGAAGTGGAGCAGCAGACGGCGGGGAACGCCATGTTGGCCATGGGCATCGACATCGACCTGAACGAGATGATGGGGGGCCTGATTCCTCCCAAAAAGAAAAAACGCCGGCTGCCCGTTAAGGATGCCCGCCGGATCCTGATCCAGGATGAAACGGAAAAGCGCATCGACATGGATGAGGTGATCCGGGAGGCGGTGGAAAAAGCGGAGCAGGACGGCATCATCTTCATCGACGAGATCGACAAGATCGCCGGCAAGGAGCAGATGGGCGGCCCGGACGTATCCCGGGAAGGGGTGCAGCGGGATATTCTGCCCATTGTGGAAGGGTGCACGGTCAATACCAAGTATGGGCCGGTGAAAACGGACTTTATGCTGTTCATCGCAGCGGGGGCGTTTCACGTTTCCAAGGTGACGGACCTGATCCCGGAGCTGCAGGGCCGCTTCCCCATCCGGGTGGAGCTATCCGCCCTGACGGTGGAGGATTACAAGCGCATCCTCACCCAGCCGGAGCACGCCATCACCAAGCAATACGCCGCCCTGCTGAAAACGGATAATATCCTGCTGCAATTTACGGACGGCGCCCTTACGGAAATCGCCCAATACGCCTATCAGGCCAACGAGACCAGCGAGAACATTGGCGCCAGGCGGTTGCATACCATAATGGAAAACCTGCTGGAGGACATTTCCTTTAACGCAGGGGGGGATTATCCCCTTACGAAAGTGGAGGTGGATGAAGCATACGTACAGGAACATGTATCCAAGGCTTACAAGGACGAAGACCTGCAAAGGTTCATATTGTAATGGGAGGGAAAGCTGTATGTAAGCTCCTGGGGCTGCTGCTGTGCGCCGCCCTGTTCACGGGCTGCGCCGCAGCCGCTACCACGGCCAATGTGGCCCAGGAGGAAGAGGAAGCCGTGGCGGCGGCCTCTGTCCACGGGGAGAACATCCCCTTGGCAAAGGCGGCGGCGGAGGAGGATACGGCGGAAACTGCCAGCCCTACGGTGGACGCCCATGTGGTGGAGATCACCCTGCCGCCCGTTACGGCCACGCCTGCCTTTTTGCTGGAGGCATCTGCGACCGCAGGCCAGCAGCAGCCGGATCAGACCCCGGAAGTCACCCCTGCGTCCACGCCGGCGCCCACGGCCACGCCGAAAAATACCCCCGCCGCCTATACGGTGGAGGAGCTGGACGAATATGTGGACGGGTACGTGAACGCCAAGACCATCAACCTGCGGGCGGGCCCGGGCACCGGCTACGAGGTGCTGGGGGAATACGAGCGCTACGATACCCTGCTGGTGACCGGCACCTGCGAGGAATGGTACCGGGTGAAGCTGGACGGCCTGCGGGGCTACATGCTCAAGGAGTATGTGACCATTGGCAAGGTGAAGGAGGCGGAGCCCACGCCGGCGCCTACGCCCACCCCGGAGGCCTCCATTCCGGTGGTGGAAACGCCTACGCCGTCTGCCAGCATCTCCCAGGCGGACGAGCTGTACCTGGTGGCCCAGGTGGTGCAAAAGGAAGGGGATATGGAAAGCTACGTGGCGGTGGCCAACGTGATCTATAACCGGCTGCACAGCAGCAGCTTCCCCAATACCATCCAGGAGGTCATCTATCAGAAAAACCAGTTTTCCACCAGCAACCTGAAGACGCCCTCTACAGCGGCCATGGCGGCGGTACAACAGATCTTCGTGGACGGCAATTTGATCCTGCCGGCAGAGGTGATGTATTTCCACGCAGCCAGCCGGGGCACGGACCGCAGCGGCTATACCTATTACGCCACCTATGGCGGCAACGTGTTTTTCTACCGCTAGGCCGGGACGTTCCAAGGGACACCTCGGCAAGGGCCTTGCCGCCTACCATGCGGGCCTGACCTGCGGCGGCTTATCGCGGGGCAAAGCAAGCGTTTTTTGGATGGCAGCCTAGAAGGGCGTCGTCCTGAAGGGGTATAATGGAACAGCTATTTTGGCATCGTCGGGAGGGATACCGCAGGTATACCTCCCGCTTTTTTGCATAGCTGCCTTCGTCCGGGGTACGCCTGGACGAAGGGAAGGCGGCTTGGCCGTTGCGACGTCCCTTAGAAGGGGCTATGGGGCGCGCAGGCCGGGAAACCCGCTATGCGAAGGGTAATAAAAAGCCGTACAGCGGCAAAGAATAATACCGCATTCTATTCGGAAAGGCGGTATTTTTTATGCAGGCAGTCATCATGGCCGGCGGGCACGGCAAGCGGCTGCGGCCCTTGACCTGCACCATGCCAAAACCAATGGTGCCACTCTTGAACAAGCCGGTGATCGATTATTGCGTGGAGCTGCTCACAGCCCATGGGATCACAGACATCGCGGCCACCCTCCATTACCTGCCGGAAATGATCCGGGGGCATTTGGGGGATGGGCGAGCCTTTGGGGCGGAGATCCGCTATAGCGTGGAGGACAAGCCCCTGGGGACGGCGGGCAGCGTGGCGGCGGTGGCCCGGCCTGGGGAGCCTGTGCTGGTGCTGAGCGGGGACGCCATCACGGATGTGGACCTGGGGGCGCTGCTCCGGGCCCATGAGAGCAGCCGCGCGGCGGCCACCATCGTATTGAAGCGGGTGCAGGTGCCTACGGAATACGGAGTTGCCCTGATGGATGAAACCGGCCGCATCCGCCGCTTTTTGGAGAAGCCCCAGCTTTCCCAGGTGTTCAGCGACCTGGCCAATACGGGGATCTATTTGCTTTCCCCGGAGGCGGTGGACATGATACCCAAGGATACGGCCTATGATTTCAGCATGGACCTGTTCCCTAGGATGCTGGCGGCGGATATGCCGATTATGGGTCATGTGACCGAGAGCTATTGGTGCGATATCGGGGACCTTAGGGCCTATGTGCAGGCCCAGCGGGATATGCTGGCGGGGAAATGCGCATTTGAGACCCTGGCGGTGGAGCGAGACGGCATCTTTATGGAACACGATGCCAAGGTATCCCCAGAGGCGGTATTGGTGGCCCCCTGCTATATCGGCCGGGATGCGGAGGTGGCGGGGGGCGCCATATTAGCCGACGGCACGGTGTTGTGCAGCGGCGTGCGGGTGGGCGCGGGCAGCAGCATCAAGCGGAGCATCCTGCTGCCCGGCGCCCGGGTGCGGGAGCATGGGGAGATCCGAGGCGCGGTGATCGCGGAAGGGGCCCAGGTGGACGACCAGGCCCGCATCTTTGCGGGCACCGCCCTGGGCGCGGGAAGCCATGTGGGCAAAGGGGCCTCCATAACCGCCGGGGCTTGCCTGTGGCCCAACAAGCAGGTGGAGGATGGGGCGACCTGCCAGGAGGACGTGATCTGGGACGGGGGGCTCCACAAGAACAACCTGGATACGGTGGTAAAGGGGTATACGGATGGGGAGCTGGGGCCGGAGCGAGCGGCCCGGATCGGCGCCGCATTTGTAAAGAGCCAGAAGGGGGCGCAGAAGGAGCTGGCCATCGCCACGGATGGGAGCCAGCAGGCGGTCATGCTCAAGCACGGGGCCATGGCGGGGATGGTATCCCAGGGCGGGGACGTATATGACCTGGGCCATTGCAGCTATTCCGCCTTTACCCATGGGATCCGCAGCTACGGCCTTCACGGCGGGGTCTATATACGGCGGGATGACGACGGGCCCCATGGGGGCAAAGCCGTCCATATTTTTGCCGCGGGCCCACTGGCCGTCCGCCTTCTGGACATCCCGGGCGGTGATATCGTTGAGGCAGGGGTAGCCCAGCACCTAGTCCAGCGCC
>ERZ779866.4269-NODE-4269-length-10751-cov-5.665295_pt1 | contig 10751 bp, 7 predicted proteins | sample MGYA00511248_ERZ779866 | MGnify/ENA primary metagenome ERZ779866 (study PRJEB29588, sample SAMEA2155758) | human gut metagenome | biome: human gut; feature: human-associated habitat; material: faeces | place: Denmark | collected 2008/2010 ... | reverse complement strand
AAAAAGTGTCTGAGCTGCACAATCAGTCATCAGAACTGAAACGCGAGATGAACGAACTGGAGCAAGCAATTATTCAGCCGAAGCTGAATGTCAAGCAAATCCGAAACTGTATGCAGCATTGGGAAAAACTGGAGTTTGACGATAAAAGAGCAGTTGTTGATCAGCTCATTGCCGTCATAAAAGCTACGGAAAACACCTGTGAAATTACATGGAAGGTCTGATTTTTTATACTTCATCTTGATTGCAGTGCTTCGCCGAAGCGCTGAAAATGCACGACCTCCCGCTCCCGCAGGAACTTAATGACATCGTTCACATCCGGATCGTCAGAAAGCCGCAGAATATTGTCATAGGTCACCCGCGCTTTCTGTTCCGCTGCCATGTCCTCCACAAGGTCGGCCATGGGGTCGCCTTTCACTGCCATAGACGCGGCGTTCCACGGAGATCCGGAAGCGGCAGTAGGGTAGACCCCCGCAGTGTGGTCCACAAAGTAGGAGGCAAACCCAGGGTTATTCTGGATCTGGTCGTCGGTGAGGTTCCGGGTCAACTGGTGAACAATGGCGGCAATCATCTCTAAGTGGCCCAGTTCCTCGGTGCCGATGTCTGTGAGCAGAGCCTGCACCGCCGGATAGGGCATGGCATACCGCTGGCTGAGGTAGCGCAGGGAAGCGCCCAGCTCCCCGTCCGGTCCGCCGTATTGAGAGATGATGAGGGCAGCCAGCTTTGGGTTGCAGTTCTTGATCCGCACTGGATACTGCAGCTTCTTTTCATAGACAAACATCTATTTCACCCCTCCCTCTTTGCGGTACTCCCAAGGCCATGGATCCTTCAGCCAGGTATAGGTCCCGTTCTGAACCGCGTTTCTCTGGGTCAGTGGTCCATACATGGCCTCATAGCGGCGCCTGCCCTCCTCGGCAAGCCTGGTGTATTGCTGGAAGAGCTGGAGCGCTTCCTCGTCATCCTGGTGGGTGTCCAGATAGAGCCCCAGTTCGGTGATCACAAAGTTCAGAGCCTGCAGCTCGGCAGCGGCACCCTCCGGAAGAGAGCCGGACCGCGGGCTCACATGGAACGGGAGGTTGAGCCCCGGAAACAGCGTCCCGGCAGCCAGGGCTTCCGCCCGGTCGTACGTTTCACTCCCCTTCTGCTGGAAGGGGACAAAGGGAACCGCCAGCGGGGCGCAGGGGGACAGGGTGCCCTGCCCGTCCCCGCATGGGCGGGAATTTGGCATGGTGTCGGAATGCAAGTATATCGCCTCCTTGCATGAAACTGGTTTGACAGAGACTGTCACTCCAGTCTATGCCAGGCTCGCCCGGTGTGACAGGGACTTGCCCCTTTCCCGACCGGCCGCCGCGATTTTCGTTGACGGGTTTTTCCAGGCAGAATATAATATATAATATGGTCAGGCCGCGCGTCAGGCCAATTTTGACAGCGCAAGGATGGATCGCAATGAAATATCAGCTGGACCACAGCAACTATCAAACGTTTGCCATCTATGAGCGAAACAAGCTGCCGCCCCGCAGCTATTTCATCCCTTATCCCGACCGGGCGGCGGCAGACCGGGTGGGCCCGCTGGACAAGCGGTACGCTTCCCCCAAGGTTCTCTGCCTGAACGGGTTGTGGGACTTTCAGTTCTATCCCCGCCCGGGGGAGATGCCTGATGTGCTGGACACCAACCAAATCCCCTTTGACACCATCGACGTCCCCTCCTGCTGGCAGTTCCGGGGCTATGACCGTCCCTTCTATGTGAATATCCGCTATCAATTCCCCTACGCCCCCCCAAAAATCCCAACCACGGAGAAGGTGGGCCGGGTGTTCTCCTGGACCGGTGTAGACCAGGGCCTCGCCCTGCGGTGGAAGGACCCCGGCGAGGAGTACAACTTTGTGGGGGTCTACCGTCGTTTTCTGGACATTGAGGACCCGGAAAAGCGCTACGTCATCTCCTTCCTAGGGGTGGCCAGCTGCATGGATCTCTACCTCAATGGCGGATTCGTGGGCTACTCGGAGGGCTCCCACAACACCGCGGAATTCGATCTGACCGGAAAGCTGAGGGCGGGAGAGAACGAGCTGGTGGTGGTGGTCCATCGCTGGTGCACCGGCACCTACCTGGAGTGCCAGGACATGTTCCGCAACAACGGGATCTTCCGGGACGTGCTGCTCCGGATCAGCGATCCGGAGGACCTGTGGGACCTGGATGCCCGGACGGAGAAGTCCGGGAACCGCTATACCCTGACCCTGGCTGCCCAGACTCTGTCCGATACGGAGGTCACCTTCACCCTGGAGGGGCACGGCCTTTCCAGGACCGCCACCGTCCGGACCAGAGATCGGACGGCCCAGGCCGTCTTCCCCGGTCTGGAGGTCATGGAGTGGAGCGCGGAGAACCCCGTCCTCTACAACGTCTACGTGGAGACGGCCTCCGGATGCGTCAAGGAGCGCCTGGGCTTCCGCACTGTGGAGATCCAAGGCGACCGTTTCCTCATCAACGGCAGGAAAGTGAAGCTCAAGGGGGTCAACCACCATGATACCAGCCCCACCAACGGCTATACCCTGACGCCGGACGAGATCGAGCGGGATATCTTGCTATGTAAGGCGTATAACATTGATACCATTCGCACCTCACACTACCCGCCCGATCCCCTGCTGCCCGAGCTGGCGGATGAGCTGGGGCTCTACCTGGTGGATGAGAACGACCTGGAGACCCACGGCACCTTCGCCCATCAGCTCCCCCCTGCCTTCAACTCCATCAGCCATGACTCTAAGTGGGAGGGCCACTATCTGGACCGCATTCGCCGGCTGTATCACCGGGACAAACTCCACGGCAACACCTCCGTCATCATGTGGAGCCTGGGCAATGAGTCGGGGGGCTATCAAAACACCGACGTCATGTACCACTACCTGAAGGCCCGATCCTCCCTCCCCGTCCACTATGAAGGCGTCATCCACAGCGGGCGGCAGGCCTATGACGTGGGCAGCGAGATGTACCCCACCGTGGCCATGGTCCATAACGTGGGAGAGAAACGCCGGAAGCAGCAGCGGCTCAACGACCGGCCCTACTTCCTGTGCGAATACGCCCATGCCATGGGGGTGGGCCCGGGCAATGCCGAGGCCTACTGGCGGGAGATCTACCGCTATGACAGCATGATGGGGGGCTGCGTCTGGGAGATGGTGGACCACGCCGTCCTCCATAAGGACGGCAGCTACACCTACGGCGGGGACCACGGCGAGTGGGAGCACGATGGCAACTTCTGCGTGGACGGACTGTTCTATCCTGACCGCAGGCCGTCCACCGGGGCGGACATCGTCCGCTTCCTGTACCGGCCCATCCGGGTGTCCCATCTGTCCGGGGACCGCTTTGAGGTGTTCAACACCACTGCCTTCTCCACGAGCCGCTATGAGCTAACATTCCGCTGGAACGACGGCAGCGTGGAAGTCCTGATCCCGGACACACCGCCCCTCTCCCGCACTGAGGTGCGGGTCCGGCTGGGCGCCGAGGTGGATGGGGTGCGTTTTGTGACCGTCACGGCCACCGATCTGCGGACGGGAAAGACCGTGTCAGAGGAGCAGATCATCCTGGACCTACGGGTGCAGGGCGCTCCTCCGGTCTGCCCCCTTCCCGAAGGCTGCCGCGTGGAGGGCGGGAGACTGTCCGTCCGGGATGCCCAGGGCCTCGTCCTGGCCGGGGCGGAGCAATCCACCCTGCTCTACCGGGCCGCCACCGACAATGACACCGACGGCCTGTACCACAACACCATGGAGCCCTACGCCCAGCAGACGGAGCAGGTGCTCTCCACCCAAGAACTGCCCGCAGGGTACCAGGTGGTCACCGGGATCACCAATCGGCAGGGCCTCTTCCTGGTCACCGACGCCTATGAGGGGGTGGAGGACGGCATCCTGGTCACCAGCCGGCTCCAGTGCGTGTCCGGTAAGGGCACGATCCCTCGCTTTGGCAAGTGCTTCCGTCTGGAGGAAGTCTTCGACCGCATCCATTACGTGGGCCGGCGGGGGGAGTCCTACTGCGACATGAAGGAGCAGTACCCCATCCGGGCGGTGGACTGCCGGGTGTGTGACATGACGGAGCCCAACATCCGCCCCCAGGAGAGCGGCAACCGCTGCGACTGCCTGCTGGCCAGCGTCAGCGACGGGACGACCCGCGTGACCTTCCAGGCAGTGGACGCACCCTTTGAGTTGGCCGTCAAGCCCTACACCGACCAGGCCCTGATGGGCATGAGGCACCGGGAGGATGAGGCGCGCACCGGCACCTATGTCACCATCCAGGCCTTCCAGCAGGGCATCGGCACCGGCTCCTGCGGCCCCGGTGTGGCTCCGGAGTTCCAATATCCCGCCGACCGGGACTACACCCTGCGCTTCCTGATCCGCCTGACCAGGGAGTCCTGACAAGCATTCAAAGCGAAATGAGTCCGGGCCGCCCCGCTCTGTGGGATGGCCCGGACTCGTTTCATGGCTTACAGTTTCCGCAGGGCTGATAGCCCTGGGCGATGAGCAGCTCTCTGGTGCCCTCGTAGTCCTGGCGGTTGCTCTCCTTGATGTCGGCTACGCTGGAACAGTCCGGCAGGTGGAACCGCTTGCTGCTGGTATTGAGGACATACCGCTGGGTCTCTCCCTCCTCAAAGGCAGACTCATCCAGCCAGTTCAGCCCCGTGGTGTAGTCGATGGCCACGCCGGGCTGCACGTTGTAGACGTAGACGTTGAAGCACACGCCCTCCCCCTCGTCCTCCACGGAGATGGCCTCCATCTGCACCCCGCTGGCCAGTAGGTTGTCCCCCTCAAAAATGGGGGTCACCCGGTAGAGCACATGGTTGCCTGTCTCGCTGATGTAGTCGGCCACCATGTTCTCAAAGGGAAGCATCCCCTCCACGTTCATGTACCGGGTGCCGGTAATGAGGTTGCGCTCGTTGGCGTTCTCCCCGGTAAGCTGGAAGCCGATGAGGTGACACCGGTTGTAAAGGTAGCCCCCATCCACGAAGTCATAGGCAGCGTTCTCCCAGCCGGTGGGTTCCACCGAACTGATGGACTCCCGTTCCTCGGTGGGCATGGTTTCAATGCCCACATTGGCATAGGCTACGCCGCAGCGCCCCAGGTGGTCCAGACGGCTGTAGAGCTCAAAGGGCTCGGTGGTGAAGTCTTCCAGGACGAAATCCGGCTGGTTGTCCTCCACCATGACATAAGGCTGTCCGGCATATTCCGGAATGTCCGTGAGCGAGTGGCTGTCCTGTCGGGGCAAAAGCCCCTGGCACCCGCATAGCGCTGCCAGCAGCAGCAAGAGCGCGGCCAGCAGCCCGGCAACGCGAAATCCGCGCTTCATGTCGGCGCCCCCTTACCGGCGGACCATGCCGCTGGCGGCCACGGCGGTGACGACCTCCTCCATCACCGGCACCGGCTGCACCAGGGCAAAGCGCACATAGCCCTCCCCCAGGGAGCCGAAGGCCGAGCCCGGCGTACACAGCAACCCCGTCCGGTCCAGCAGCTCATAGCAGAACTCCACCGAGTTGTCATATCCCTCCGGCAAGGGGCCCCAGGCGAACATAGTCCCCTGGCTGTCCGGCACGTTCCAGCCGATGGACCGCAGCCCGCCGCACAGGGCGTCCCGGCGGGCCTGGTACTCCATCCGGTTTCGGGCCACGCTGTCCTGGGGGCCGTTCAGGGCGGCCACCGCGGCGCTCTGCACCGGTAGAAAGATGCCATAGTCGATCTGGGAGCGCAGGCGGCGGAAGCAGCTCACGACCTCCCGGTTGCCCAGGGCGAAGGAGATCCGGGCTCCGGTGAGATTATAGGTCTTGGACAGGGAGTTGAACTCCACCCCCACCTCTCTGGCCCCGGGATAGGAGAGGAAAGACTTCCCCACCCGTCCGTCATAGATGATCTCGGAGTAGGCGTTGTCGTGAAGGATGATGATTCCGTACCGTTTGGCGAAGGCGATCAGCTCCTCATAGAAGGAGTCCGGAGCGGTGACGCATAGAGGGTTGGCCGGGTAGGACACCACCATGAACTTGGCCTTTCGGGCCAGGTCAGGGTCAAAATTAGCCAGGTCGGGCAAAAAGCCGTTATCTGCCCACAGTTCGTACCCCACGCACTTGGCCCCGCACAGGAAGGGGCCGATCTCAAAAATGGGGTAGCCGGGGTTGGGCACCAGAACCACATCGCCGGGGTCGCACAGGGCCCAGCCGATATGGGTCAATCCCTCCTGGGAGCCGTATATAGCCATCAGCTCGTCCGGGTCCAGGGCCACGCCGTAGCGGCGCTCGTACCAGTCCCGCACCGCCTGAACCAGTTCCGGGGTCTCGCTGAGAGAGTAGCGGTAGTTGCGGGGATCGGCCGCGGCTCTGGATAGGGCCTCCACCACATGGGGCTCCGGCAGGAAATCTGGCGTCCCGATGGACAGATTGTACACCTGCTTTCCCCGGGCCAGGCGGGCCTTTCTCCGGTCATCCAGCACGTTGAAGATGCCGGGCTGAAAGTTTTCCATTCTCTTCGCACTTTGAATTTCCATATCAGATCACACTTTCTCTTTCTCTTGGACGTCGGGGCGAAGCTGGGATAGGATTCCCTCCTGGTCGCCGCCCTCCTCCCCCATCAGGACGAGCAGCTGCCCCTCGTCCAGCACGGGCACACCCAACTCCTGGGCCTTGCGCAGCTTGGAGCCGGCCGCCTCGCCGGCCACCACGCAGCTGGTCTTTTTGGACACGGAACCAGACACCTTGGCTCCCAGGGCTTCCAGTTTTTCCCCCGCCTCTTTCCGGGAATAACGGGTCAGTTCCCCGGTCAGAACGAAGGTCAGCCCAGCCAGCAGGTCGCCCACCGGCCGGGCGGCGCTCTCCATGGAGACACCCACCTCCTTCAGTTGGTCGATCAGATGCTGACTCTGGGGGGCGGCGAACCATTCAGTCAGGTTCCTGGCCGTGATCTCGCCGATGTCGTCAATGGCGGTCAGCTCCTCCTCGGTGGCCCCGGCCAGCTTGTCCAAAGTCCCGAAATGGGCCGCCAGTAGCTTGGCCGCCTTCTGGCCCACCTGGCGGATTCCAAAGGCATACAGCAGCTTGGACAGGTCGTTGCCCTTGGACTTCTCCAGGGCGGCCAGCAGGTTCCGGGCGGATTTCTTTCCCATCCGGTCCAGTCCGGCAATCTGCTCCTCCTTCAGACGGTACAGGTCCGCCGGCGTCCGCACCAGCTCCGCCTTGACCAGCGCCTCCACCACCGCCGGGCCCAGTCCTTCGATGTCCATGGCGTCCCGGCTGGCAAAGTGGGTGAGGTTTCGCAGCAGCTGGGCCGGGCACTCCGCGCCGGTGCAGCGGATGTGGGCGCCGTCCTCATCCCGGTGCACGGGAGCGCCGCAGACCGGGCAGCAGTCAGGCAGATGGTAGGCCACCGTCCCCTCCGGGCGCTTGGAAAGATCGACCTCCAGAATTTCCGGAATGATCTCCCCTGCCTTGCGAATGAGAACGGTATCGCCGATGCGGATGTCCCGCTCCCGGATGAAATCCTGATTGTGCAGCGTGGCGTTAGTCACCGTTGTTCCCGCCAGACGGACAGGCCGCACCACGGCCTTGGGGGTCAGCACGCCGGTCCTTCCCACCTGCACCACGATGTCCTCCACCACGGTGGGCTTGATCTCCGGCGGATACTTGTAAGCCGCAGCCCATTTGGGGAATTTGGCGGTATTGCCCAGCCGTTCCCGCTGAGAAAGATCATCCACCTTGATGACCGCGCCGTCAATGTCGCAGATCAGCTTCTCCCGGTTTTCGTTGATGGACAGCACTTCTTCGTCAATTTCCGAAACTTTGGACAGCTTTTTATGGGGAATTACTTTGAATTTCAGGCTTTTCAGGTATTCCAGGGACTGGGTGTGTCCGGTGAACTCCATGCCTTCCGCAAGCTGGACGTTGAAAACATAAATGTCCAGTCCCCGCTTTGCCGCGATTTTGGGGTCGAGCTGCCGCAGCGACCCGGCAGCGGCGTTTCTGGGGTTGGCGAACAGGGGCTTTCCCAGCTCCTCCTGACGCTGATTCAGCTTTTCAAAGCTCTTTTTGGGCATGAAAACCTCGCCCCGGACGATGAGCCGTGCAGGCGCGCCGGTCAGGGTCATGGGAATGGAGCGGATGGTTTTCAGGTTTTCCGTCACGTCCTCCCCTACCGTACCGTCGCCCCGGGTCGCGCCCCGGACGAATTTCCCGTCCACATATTCCAGCGCCACGGAAAGACCGTCGATCTTCGGCTCTACGGAAAATTCCGCATTGCCCTCTGCCGCGATGGTTTTTTCCAGGAAATCGTTCAGCTCTTCCATGCTGAACACGTCCTGCAAGCTCATCAGGGGCACGGGGTGGGTCACCTTCTCAAACTGGCTCAGCACTTCCCCGCCCACCCGTTTTGTGGGAGAATCCGCCCTGGCCAGCTCAGGATGGGCGCTTTCCAGCTCCTCCAGCTCCCGGTAAAGCCGGTCGTATTCGTAGTCCTCCATGGTCGGGTCGTCCAGAACGTAATAGCGGTAGCCCGCTTCCTTCAGCTGATCGGTCAGCTGGTCAATTCTCTCTTTGGAATCCATAGTATCCTCCGGTCTGTAAATAAGTGCTGGGTACCTCGCCGATGATCACCGTCTCCGCCACCACGACTTCCGAATGGATGGTAAAGCTGTCCGTCTCCCCCATGACCAGAACCGACACGTCCACGCTGACGATCATGTTCAGCTGGTGAAGCGTCTGGTTGATACCGGCCTGAGAAAAATTGCTTTCAAACGTGGCGTCGCTGTTGCGGATGGACAGGATGTGTACCGGGATTGCCGGGCCTTTCCCGGAAAAAAATTCCGGCAGGAACAGGCTCCCCAGGGGTATGCCGATGTCCGCGGTGTCCAGGGCTAAAATTTCGTCGTTGATAATGTTCAGGATATCCGTTTTCAGGTGGTTGATCTCGCTCATGTTGGTTTTCAGAGCGGTGATGCGGCCGTCCAGATTCTTTTCAAAATAGACGATGCGGTCGTATTGAATGGTGCCGTTGGCAATCTGCTTGGCAATGGCGTCATTGGTCAAGTCCGACGTGGCGTTTTTCACCTGTGTTTCCGCCAATTCCGTGACGATCTCCCGGTAGCGGCTGCGAAGCATCAGAAACGCCACCAGAACAATCACAACCAGAACCAGCAGCGTGTAAAAAAATCTCCGAAGCCGCCAGCGCATACCCATCCCTCCTGTAGAGGATATGCGGGAAAGCAAAAAGCATTACAGCTTTTTCATATGCGCCGAGGCGGTTTTTGCCATGAGCTTCTTTGTGCCGATGTCGTCAAAGGCGATCTCCAGCAGCGCGTCGCCGCCCATTTTCCGCACGGACAGCACCAGTCCCCGGCCAAAGGCCGCGTGCATGACCATGTCCCCCTGATTCAGTTCGAGACATGGCGTGGGAGCAGCCTGCGGGGTAGAAAGAATGCTGCTTCTGGGCTTTCTGGCCTGAGAAGTATGGGTTCCATAGGCCGAATAACCGCTGTGCTCGCTGGTCGAAATCCGGTGATAGCCGCCCTTCTTCACGATGCACTCCTCCGGGATTTCCCGAAGGAACCGGGAGGGCAGCGCCGACGACGTGCGTCCGTAGATCATACGCTGACGGGCGTGGGTGATGGTCAGGCTCTGCTTGGCTCTTGTAATGGCCACGTAGCAAAGCCGCCGCTCCTCCTCCATTTCCTCCGCGTCGCCGATGGCGCGCATTCCGGGGAACAGCCCGTCCTCAAAGCCCACGAGGAACACATGGGGAAATTCCAGTCCCTTGGCCGAGTGCATGGTCATCATCACCACGGCGTCGTCGTTTTCGTTGTACTGCTCCAGATCGGTATACAGGGCGATTTCTTCCAGAAATCCCGCCAAAGTAGGTGTTTCCGCATTCTCCACATAGGAGTTTATGCTGGATTTTAACTCGCGCACGTTTTCCAGCCGAGTCTTGTTTTCCTCGGTTTCCTTGCTTTCCAGCATATCCACATACCCGGTTCGGATGAGCAGCTCGTCGTAGAAGTCCGGCAGGCTCATGCCGTCCTCCAGAAGCTGCGCCATGCCCTCGATGAGGGCGGAAAACTGCATCATTTTGATGGCGGACTTTTCCAGCGGGGCGTAGGAATAGGGGTCGGAAATGACGCTGTACAGCGGCTTTCCCTCGGCCTCCGCCAGTCGCCGGGCGGTCTCGATGGTCTTCGCGCCCAACCCGCGGGGGGGATTGTTGATGATGCGCCCCAGACGCAGGTCGTCCGCCCGGTTGTTGATGACGCACAGATACGACAGCATATCCTTGACTTCCGCCCGGTCAAAGAACCGCGTGCCGCCGATGACCCGGTACGGAATGCCGTTTCGTTTCAGGGCAAATTCCATTGCGTTGGACTGGGCATTGGTGCGGTACAGAATGGCGTAGTCCTTGAAGTTTTTCCCCCGGGAACCGGCCAGAATCTGCCCCGCGACGAAATTGCCCTCGCTGCCCTCGTCGGAGGCTTCGTACACCAGAACGGGGTCGCCCTGGGCGTTGGCCGTCCACAGCTTTTTCCCCTTGCGCCCCAGATTGTGGGCAATCACGGCGTTGGCGGCGGTGAGGATGGCCTGGGTGGAGCGGTAGTTCTGTTCCAGACGAATGACCCGCGCGCCCCGGTACTGCTTTTCAAAGTTCAGAATGTTCTCAATGGTCGCGCCCCGGAAGCGGTAGATGGACTGGTCGTCGTCGCCCACCACGCAGATGTTCTCATACCCGCCGGCCAGGGTGGAGGCCAGCAGATACTGGAG
>ERZ779866.4267-NODE-4267-length-10759-cov-2.632661_pt1 | contig 10759 bp, 10 predicted proteins | sample MGYA00511248_ERZ779866 | MGnify/ENA primary metagenome ERZ779866 (study PRJEB29588, sample SAMEA2155758) | human gut metagenome | biome: human gut; feature: human-associated habitat; material: faeces | place: Denmark | collected 2008/2010 ... | reverse complement strand
AAAGCGGCAGATTTTCCTGCCGCTTTTCCTGGCACGCTTGAAGGGATTCGAACCCCTGACCCTTTGGTTCGTAGCCAAATACTCTATCCAGCTGAGCTACAAGCGCGTATTCTGTTTTGCCGCCGTCTCCCGACTGCCTATATATAATACCACACCGTTTTCCAAAAGTCAAGCTTTTTTTCTGATTTTTTCAAATATTTTGTCCGATATATTTTTTCTCCGCATATTGACTTTTTTGTGGAAAAAAATATGCCTGTATGTTATAATTTGAATATATAACGATTTATTCTGCCACGCTACGGAGGTGAACAGTTGAAAAATTCAAAACTTTTATGCCTTGCGGCCATGGTTATTACATCAGCCATATTTATATATATGTTTTGGGATATAATCATGCTCTTTTTCTTTGCCGCCCTGACGGCATATCTTCTGAGTCCTTTTGTAAACTTCATAATGAAAAAAACCAAAGTTAAAAGACCTGTTGCCGCCGCTGTGGTTATACTTTTACTTCTTGGCATAATCGTCACTACCATCTCCGTTTCGGTGCCTGCCCTTTCGGGGCAGATAACCTCTCTCGTAAGCGATATAACACGATGGGCTCCGTCTTTTGAAAAGACGATAGGCTCATTCATAGAAAGCCTTAAAGAACTCAATCTGCCCGACGCCGTGCTGGGCTATATAGAGGACATAATTTCCGAGGCCGACTCGATGATTTCCTCATTTTTGAGAAATCTTCTGTCGGGAATCGTCGGATTTACAACGCAGGTTATGGACATAGTGGTGTTCTTTATTCTCATAGCCTATTATCTTCTTGACGGTCCCAAACTGATCTCGGCCATCTACGCAAAGCTGCCTTCTAAAATAGAGGAAAAGGCTCGTGAAATAGCCGAAAAGGCTGACGACATAACTTGGAAATATCTGAAATCCAAAATTATCATTTCGTTCTTCACCTCGATAGTGACATATTTCGGTCTCGCCTTTTTCGGGCTGAAATACGCCTTCGCATTTTCGGTGCTCACCTTTTTCCTCAATTTCATCCCCTATTTCGGCTCCCTTATCGCCGGAGTAGTGCCGATATTCTACGCCCTTATAACAGCAGGCCTCGGCAAAGCTTTCGCCGTGCTGATACTGATTCTTGTGATACAGCAGATAGAGGGCAACATAATATCCCCCAAAATTCAAGGCGATATCTCCGGCATACACCCCGTAACCGTCATTTTCTCGATCTTGGTGTGCAACAAGATATGGGGCCCTGTCGGTATGTTCATCTCGGTTCCCATAACGGCAATAGTAAAAATGGTATTTTCCGAGCTCTATGACTATGTGGTGTCCGATCTGAAGAGCGAAGACGGCTCGGAGACCGCTGATTCCAAATAAAACACACAGAAAAACCGAGGCTGAGCCTCGGTTTTTTTATTATCTTCTCCTCATTCTCATAAGGCGTCTCATGCGCCTTACCCTTTTGGTGTGCATATGCCTTGCAAACAGCAGTGCAGAGCCAACGACCACAAAAACAGGAATCAGTATCAAAAGCCACGGAATGCCTCCCTTGTCCTCAGGCTCGGCCGAAAGAGATATTGCGTCGGCCGCTTCGGGCTCGGCCTCAAGAGAGAGAGGCAGCGATAGGGTCAGTTTCGCCGTGTTTTCCAAAGGAGTGCCCTTATAGCAGATATCGCCTTCCAAAAGGGCATAATCCCCCTTTATTTCAGCCTGTCCGAAAGCCACCGAAAGATCATCTGCAGAGCCGTCAGACGGTATCATCATGGCTATATTCTCTGTTTTAAGGGCAGATTTATCTATCTCGGCGGTGCTTCCGCTCTCCAAAATCACCGTATCGGGTATGCTTTTTTCTATGTTATCAAAGGGAATTGTCTCCTCCTTGAAGCTGTCAAAACCCATGTCCATGAGCTTTGCCGTGTCATAATACTTGTCGTCACCCTTTATTGATTTCATAACGACGGCAATGAGCTTTTTTCCGTCTCTTTCACAGACGGTGACGAGGGTGTTTTTGGCTTCATTGGTCCAGCCGTTTTTGCTCATAAGCACTCCGTCACACTCTATCTCACCGTTTATCAGGCTGTTTCTGCTGGCGAAATATCTGGTCTCCTCCTGTTTGTTTGTGGGAGGAATCTCATATTTTTTCGCTCCGAAAAACTGGGTGAAAAGGGGCACTGACAGGCCGTATCTTGTAATCTTGGCCATGTCGAGGGCTGTGGTGTAGTGCTGCTCGTCATGGAGGCCGTGGGCGTTTGCGAAATGGGTATTTTCCGCTCCGATCTCCGCCGCCTTTTCATTCATCATATCGGCAAAACTATCCATGGAACCCGCTATAAGCTCAGCTATGCCGTTTGACGCGTCGTTGGCCGACTCCATAGTCATGGCGTACATTGCCTGCTCAAGGGTTATCTCCTCTCCTGTGTCAAGGGCGATGTGTGAGGTGTCTCTTCCTATGGAAAACACCGCCTCCTCCGTCATGGTTATCCTGCTCTCAAGACTTCCGTTCAGAAGGGCGAGAATGCCCGTCATTATCTTGGTAATGCTGGCGGGATACATCTTCTCCTCGGGATTTTTTGAGCACAGCACCTGACCTGTGTCGGCGTCCATCAGCACATAGGCTTCGGAAACAATGTCCTCAGGCCCGTCAAAGGCTTTAAGCGGTGCAAAAAACGAAAATATAAACACAAATACAAGTAAAACGGCAATCTTTTTATTCATAAGGGACCTTTCGTTGAGGTATGGTATGTCTTAACAAACTACTTTTATATTCTAACATACTTTTTCCCTTATTTCAAATGTTTAAACAAAAAAATCCGTTTTTTTATCAAAAAACTGTGCACATCAGTCTTCAATAAATACCGCTCTCACAGGAGCTCCCTCAGCGCCCGCTATCTTCAAGGGCAGAGCCGCTAAAAATCCCCTGTCCTTTTTCACATTTTCAAGAGTTATATTTTCCAGAACAGCTATACCTTTTTCGAGAAATATCCTGTGGATTTTGGTCTCCGAATCTCCCTCTCCGACGCTCATATCCTCGACCCCTATGAGGACAACTCCGCAGTCGGCCAAAGTCCGCGCTGTCTGTGTCGTCAGCTCTCCGTCCTTTTTTATGAGTATTCTTTCTGGCAGGTCTTTTAAAAGCTCTGTAAGCTTCTCGGGATTTTCATCTCCAGAAAGCTCTATTACCGCCGCCTCGCCGATGCACTTTTCAAGGTTTACCGAGGCTATGTCGTATCCCCTGTCTATATAGTGCAGAGGAGCGTCCATATGGGTGCCCGAATGAAGACAGCACAGCAGATCGCTTAGGTTGTAATCGTCCCCCTCGCTTATGCTTCTCACTTTCGTGATATTGGGTACTGTGTCCCCGTCATAGACGGGAGCCGACAAAAGCTCCCTCGTTATGTCAACTATTCTCACATTTGTCCCTCTCTATCAGTATTTTCACGGCTTCCACCGCCGTCCTCACCGCTCTGTCGGTGTCGAGACATCTCTCATTTCCGAGACCTTCTGCCTCCCTCTCCTGATTCCAAAGGGTCATAAAACATGCTCCCGTCCTCTTGCCCAGAGCGGCGCCCACAGTAAAGACTGCGGCGCTCTCCATCTCGCTGGCCATTACGCCGAGAGTCTTCCACGCCTGCCACTTTTCCTTGAGCATATATGATACGGGAGAGCGGTCGGGGCTGTGCTGTCCGTAAAAGGAGTCCTTTGACTGCACCACTCCCAAAATATGGGAAAATCCCAGTTTTTCGGCAGCTTCTTTCAAAGCAAGGGTCACATCAAAATCGGGCACGGCAGGATATTCTATCGGCGCGTAGTGGAGCGATGTACCCTCCATTCTGACGCTGCCTGTGGCTATGACAATATCTCCGCCTTTGACTGCGGTATTTATTCCGCCGCAGGTGCCTATTCTTATAAATGTGTCGGCTCCGCAGGCGGCAAGTTCTTCCACAGCTATCGCCGCCGATGGACCTCCCATACCTGTCGAGCAGACCGTCACCTTTTCCCCTGAAAGATAACCTGTGTATGTGACAAACTCTCTATTTTCCGCCTTTTTCTCGGCATTTTCCAGATATGCCGCTATCTTTTCACATCTGCCGGGATCTCCGGGCAGAATACAGTATCGCCCCACATCGTCTTCAGCTGTCATAAGGTGCATACATTTTTCCTGATCTATCATCTGCCCTCTCCCCCTATCTTCTTTATGTTCTTCTCGGCCTTTTGCCTCGGTATCATGACGGTGTGCCCGCATTTGAGACATTTGAGCTTGAAATCCATGCCCACTCTCTCCACCGAAAACTCGCTGCATCCACAGGGATGGGGCTTTTTCATGGTCAGTATATCTCCCGTCTTTATGTCCATTTTATTCTCTCCTCGGTATATATCTTTATATATTAAAGCAATTATACCATAAAAAAATACCTGTGAAAAGTCAAATTCACCCGCCATCCCTCATATACTGTAACGGATAATAAATATTAGGAGGAATAATAATGCCACAGGGAATTTATATGCCTGAAGGTCTTTTATCGGGCATTAGCTTTAAAACCGCCGCCGAAAGCGCCATAAAGCAGGCCATAGATGGAGGAGTCACGGTGGAGAGCGTCGTGACCCGCTGCGACGGTCAGCACAATCTTTACTGCGAGATGGGGCGTTTTACAGGCATTATCCCCAGGGAACTGGCGGCTTTGGAGGAAAACTCAAAGGGTAAGGAGATAGCCGTTATATCAAAGGTGGGAAAGAGCGTATGCTTTAAAATAACGGGTGAAACGAGAGACGGAATGTATGTCCTTTCGAGAAAGGCCGCCCAAAAGGAAGCTCTCGACTATTTTATGGAGAACCTCATGCCGGGAGATGTGCTCAAGGGCAAAATAACTCACATAGAGCCCTTCGGGGTTTTTGTCGACATAGGCTGCGGAAACATAGGTCTTATCGGCATAGAAAACATATCAGTGTCGAGAATCTCCTCCCCCTTTGACCGCTTTACGGCAGGTCAGGAGATACTGTGCGTTGTAAAGCACATTGACAGGGAGAAAAGGCGCGTGACCTTGAGCCACAAGGAGCTCTTGGGCACATGGAGCCAAAACGCCTGCCGCTTCAGAGCGGGCGAGACCGTAAGAGGCATTGTAAGAGGAATAGAGGAGTACGGCATCTTTGTGGAACTGACCCCCAATCTCTCGGGACTTTCCGAGTACAGAGACGATGTTGAGATAGGCAGCTCGGTGTCGGTCTACATAAAATCCATAATCCCCGAAAAGATGAAGATAAAGCTTCTCATAATAGATAAGCTGGAAATGTGCTGTCAAAAACCCATATCTTTTGAGGATTACTGCATAGCAGACGGCAGCATCGACTCCTTCAGATACACTCCCCCCGAGTGCCGATTCAAGACCATCGAAACTATTTTTAAATCTATTTTTGCCCGACGTAAAATATCAATAATCGTAACTGCTTCAATTTCCTCAAAACCATTGGAAAGAAATAAATAAGATGTTTTCATATCAATTATATATTATGATTTATACTACACTTAGAACAACCGAAAAGAAATGTTTGTTCTATATAATATTTCCAAGAAATAGAAGATAATTCATTGTAATATATAAAAGATTAAGGACTGATATACCCCTTTTCAATAACAGAAAACATTCTTTTAACAAAAAAAGCCTTATATTTGCTTGGAAATCTTATATTTCTTGCTATTACAAATAGATATTTAATATGAAAAGTTTTTTCAAAACGACATTTGCCTGTGTATTAGGTGTTTTTATTGCCGGGATATTACTATTCTGGCTCTTCATCGGCTCAGTTATAAGTCTCGCAACTTTTTCGACAACTCCGAGTTACACCTCTAAAGAAAACACCATCTTAATATTGAAATTAGAAGGAGAACTTACCGAACGAGCAAAAGATGACCCATTAAATATTTTAAATTCAGGAGAATATATTCCGAAAGCAGGATTAGACGAAATATTAAAAGCTATTCAGATCGCCAAATGGGACAATAATATCACTGGTATTTATTTGGATATTTCAAATTTTACTGGAGGTTATGCCTCTATTGAAGAAATACGTAATGCTCTATCCGATTTCAAAAAAAGTGGTAAATTTATTGTGGCGTATGCCGACATGTACACCCAAAGAGAATATTATTTGGCAACTGCAGCCGACTGGGTGTTCATGAATACTATTGGAATGCTGGATTTTAGAGGATTAAGCACGACTCCCACTTTTTATAAAAATACATTAGATAAAATAGGGGTTGAAATGCAAGTATTTCGCGTAGGGACTTACAAATCTGCCGTAGAGCCTTATATAACTACTCAGATGAGTGAAGCAAATCGAAAACAAACCGCATCATACTTAAACTCGATATGGGAAACTATTATCTCTGACATCGCAGAAGAACGTCAAATAGAGAAACACATACTGAATGATTATGCCGACTCATTAGTTTCTTTACAAGAGCCTCAATGGGTACAGAAAACCAAACTTGTGGATTCTTTATTATACCGTCCGGAAGTAGAATCCTTTTTAACGCAGCTTTGCGGTGTCGAAAATATTAATGATATCAATTGGGCATCACCAACAGATATTGTATCTACAGCTAAAAAAATCAAATCAAAAGATCGAATTGCCATAGTATATGCAGTAGGTAGCATAGACGGAATATCTTCGAACGGCATTATATCTGACAAACTGGTACGAACTCTAAAAGAAGTTCAAGACGACGAGTCTGTAAAAGGTGTTGTACTTAGAGTAAATTCTCCCGGAGGAAGTGCTTTCGGATCTGAACAGATCTGGCATGCGGTAGAACAGTTGAAACAAACAAAGCCTGTTGCCGTATCAATGGGTGATTATGCCGCTTCTGGAGGCTATTATCTATCTTGCGGAGCAAATCGTATTTTTGCAAATCCCGCAACACTAACCGGTTCAATAGGGATATTTGGACTCGTACCAAATGCGCAAAAGTTACTTTCAGAGAAAATCGGATTATCATTTGACGAGGTAAAAACAAACAAATACGGAGCTTTCCCTACCATAGAACGCCCTATGACAAATGATGAAAAACAGAAAATGCAAACATACATAAATCGTGGGTATGATCTCTTTATAAAACGTTGTGCCCAAGGACGAAAAATGTCGGTCGATCAAATAAAAAATATTGCAGAAGGACGAGTATGGAGTGGTAAAGATGCTTTAAAAATCGGATTAATAGACGAACTTGGTGATATGCAGAAAGCAACCGAATGGATTGCAAAAAAATGTGACATAACAGATTATGAAGTTATTGAATATCCAAAGAAAAAAAGTTTTTACGAAGAACTGATGAATGAACTTAGAAATGGAGTGTCACAATCTTTTATGCGATTATTTTTGGGTAATGAATATCAGTATAAAAAAATTTTAGACCAAATAAAGCAGATCGACCCGATCCAAGCTCAAATGGAAAATATAGAACTAGAATAACAAATAATACTAAAGCTCATAAAGAATGCTGGAGGAGGAAAATGTAAAGCTATATAAGTGGTTATCTCCGTTTTCCCTCATTTACGGATTAGGAGTAAGATTGAGAAATAAACTTTTCGATTGGGATATTTTACGTAGCAAAAGTTATGATATACCTATCCTATCTGTAGGTAATATCACAGTGGGAGGCACAGGGAAAACACCGCATATCGAATATTTAATACGATTATTGGCTTCTTCATATCGGATTGCCATTTTGAGCCGAGGGTATAAAAGAAAAACCAGAGGATTTGTTCTAGCAACCCATTCTTCTACAGCCAGAGAAATCGGAGATGAACCTTTTCAAATAAAACATAAATTTCCGGAAATCGTAGTGGCCGTAGATAGTAACCGTCGAAGAGGTATAGAAAAGCTAATGCGACTCACGCCCGAAATCGATGTCATTTTATTAGATGACGCTTTCCAGCATAGATATGTGGCACCATCTACATCTATCTTACTATCCGATTTCAATCGGATGATTTATGAAGATAAACTTCTCCCATATGGTAGATTAAGAGAACCGATAGGAGAAAAATCTCGTGCACAGATCGTTATTGTAACTAAATGTCCTAAAGATATAAAACCTATAGATTTCAGAATTATTTCGAAACGTCTGCAATTATATCCATATCAACGATTATATTTTACCGGATTATGTTACGATGAATTAATTCCTTTATTTCCGAATGAAATTCACAATCCTATATCCATAACAAATATAAAAAAAGATAAAGCTTTACTGATCTCTGGGATTGCTTCACCCCAACCGTTTATACAATATATTCAAAATTTTGTATCTAAGACAGAGAGTTTATGTTTTCCGGATCATCATAGTTTCAGTGCGAAAGACATAGAAAAAATCCGGAACAGAGCATTAAAAATGAAGAATGGCAACACTTTGCCCCATATAATTGTGACAGAAAAAGATGCAGCCAGACTAATCCATAACCCTCATTTAACGAACGAAATAAAACAAAATCTATATTATCTGCCACTCAAAATATGCTTTTTACAAGATCAAGGCACAGCTTTTGATGCACAAATAAAAGATGTTATAACCAAAAACAGAAAAAATTATATTCCCAAAACTATAAAAACTTCTTAATCAAAAGGAGCGTCACGACATCGTTTGGGAAAAAATTAGAGTTCTTATTCAAAGTTTTTCCGTATATTTGTTATCAAATAAATTATCTAAAAAACCGAATTAGCTATGATTGAAAAAATTAAAGAAACTGCGGCATTTATTAAAGAACGTTTCCCGATTATCCCTGAAACAGCAATAATATTAGGTACAGGTTTAGGCGAACTGGTAAACCATATCACCGACCAAAAAGAACTGGCATATAAAGATATTCCGAATTTCCCGATCTCTACAGTAGAAGGACATAGCGGAAAACTCATTTTCGGGAAACTGGGCACTAAAGACATCATGGCTATGCAAGGCCGATTCCATTTTTATGAAGGCTACGATATGAAACAAGTAACTTTCCCGGTACGCGTCATGAAACAATTAGGTGTAAAAACCCTATTCGTTTCAAATGCTGCCGGAGGAATGAATCCCACTTTTAAAGTAGGAGACCTAATGGTGATACGCGATCATATTAACTTATTCCCGGAACACCCGTTGCATGGAAAAAATTATAATGAGCTCGGTCCTCGATTCCCAGATATGAGTGAAGCTTATTCTAAACGACTCATTAAAAAAGCTTTTGAGATCGCAGAAAAAAACAACATATATTTACAACAGGGCGTATATGTAGGGACACAAGGGCCTACCTTCGAAACTCCTGCAGAATACAAGTATTTCAAAATCATAGGTGGTGATGCCGTTGGAATGTCTACTGTCCCTGAAGTAATCGTTGCCCGTCATAGTGATATGGAAGTATTTGCAATATCAGTCATCACCGACCTCGGAGTCGAAGGTATTGTAGAAAAAGCTTCTCACGAAGAAGTTCAAAAAGCCGCAGCCCTGGCTCAACCTAAAATGACATTAATAATGAAAGAACTCGTAGAACAGTTCTAAAAGATATATTTGACAAAATGCGGAGTCTTTATCTGTAAAGTACTCCGCATTTTGCTAACCCAATTAAATAAAATGGAAGAATTTAAACGTACAGAAATAGCATCTCTTGGTGAATTTGGACTTATCGACCATTTAACCAAACATGTAGAAGTAAAAAACGACTCTACACTAAAAGGTATCGGGGATGACGCTGCCGTACTCGACTATAAAGAAAAACAAGTATTAGTAACAACCGATCTGCTACTTGAAGGTATCCACTTCGACTTAACTTATGTTCCTTTAAAACATTTAGGATATAAGTCAGCCGTTGTTAATTTTTCAGACATTTATGCAATGAATGGACAGCCGAAACAAATTACTGTTTCCTTAGGCATTTCAAAACGTTTCTCGGTCGAAGATTTAGAACAACTATATGCCGGTATTCAACTTGCTTGTGATGTTTACCATGTAGATCTGATCGGAGGAGATACTTCCGCTTCTCTCACCGGGTTGGCAATCAGCATTACTTGCATAGGTGAAGCAAATAAAGAAAAGATTGTATATAGGAATGGAGCCAGAGAAAATGACTTGATCTGCGTAAGTGGAGATCTGGGTGCTGCTTATATGGGGTTACAATTGCTCGAACGTGAAAAAAAGGTTTTTGCTGGAGAAAAAAATTTCCAACCCGCTTTTGAAGGTAGAGAATACCTCCTTGAGAGACAATTAAAACCGGAAGCTCGTAAAGATATTATCGAAGAATTGGCAAAACGGGATATTGTGCCAACAGCAATGATGGATATTTCGGACGGACTCTCTTCTGAATTATTGCATATATGTAGACAAAGTCATACTGGATGTCGTATTTATGAGGAACGTATCCCCATAGATTACCAAACAGCCGTTATGGCGGAAGAATTCAATATGAGTCTTATCACTGCTGCTCTTAATGGTGGAGAGGATTATGAACTGCTGTTTACCGTACCGCTGGCTAAACATGATGACATTTCAGCTCTTCCGGGTATTCGTATTATAGGTCATATTACAGCACCTTCCCTTGGAGCTTATATGATTACCAGAGACGGTGCTGAGATAGAATTAAAAGCTCAAGGCTGGAACTCTCTCAGCAAAGAAAATTAAAATATATCCGACAAAATGTTGTGCAAATATAAAATTATTTATATCTTTGCACACGCAAAAACGATGGTGCCATAGCTCAGTTGGTAGAGCAAAGGACTGAAAATCCTTGTGTCCCCG
>ERZ779866.4264-NODE-4264-length-10768-cov-14.573789_pt1 | contig 10768 bp, 7 predicted proteins | sample MGYA00511248_ERZ779866 | MGnify/ENA primary metagenome ERZ779866 (study PRJEB29588, sample SAMEA2155758) | human gut metagenome | biome: human gut; feature: human-associated habitat; material: faeces | place: Denmark | collected 2008/2010 ... | reverse complement strand
AGCGGCTGGTCTGTGGGGAGTGTGGTTCCCCCTATAAGCGGTGTACCTGGGCCAGGAACGGCGTCAAACGGATCGTCTGGCGGTGCGTCTCCCGGCTGGAGTTTGGGAAAAAATACTGCCATGAGTCGCCTTCTGTAGAGGAGTACAAACTGCATGCCGCTATTCTCACGACGCTCAACCGGGTAGTCGAAGCAAGCAATGGCCTGCAGGAAGAACTTGCAGAAACGCTCCGAATGGTATGTGTCCCAGGCGGAGATGGCGACGACCTGTTGGACTTGGAACACGAACTGGAAGTGCTGACCGCACGGCAGAATACACTGTTGGATCAGGCTCTGGCCAATATGGATGACCTAACGATAACGGAGCAGCTCAAGACCCTGCTGGAAGAAAAGCAGCACCTGCAGGCACGGATCGATGCAGTAAAGACGGAAGCGGCCAACAGGATCAGCGAGGACTCACGTATGGCAGAGTTAACAGCTTACCTGGAGGAACACCTCAGTGGCTTCCCTCACTATGACGATGAGATCGTTCGCAAGATGATTGAACGGGTCACTGTAGTCGATGAGGAAACAATCCGGGTCAAGTTCCGATACAGCGATTTGGAGATTGAACAGACCGTGCGCTAGAATAAAAGTACGAAGGAATGGCTGTGCTGATGCACTGCCATTCCTTCGTACCTATTTGCAGTTGGCTTTGTCAGTTATGTCGGTAAAGAAAACCACGCCCAACGTACAGACTTCCTTTCATCCTGTTCAGATTACGATTTGCTTGGAGCTTCTGACCCAATTTCTAAAAGATCATTCCAGAGTGAGTCAATCTGAGCAGAATTAAATGTTATTTCAGCGCACAGCTTGTAAAGGCGGCGCTTGTAAACGGTCTCCTTGGCCGCGTATTGGCCCTGGATAAAACAGGCGGTACCGAAGCAGAACTTCACGGAAGAGATGTCCTCAGAAGGGACTGTGGTCAGTACACAGTCTTTTCGCAGTTTTCCCATCCTGCCCAATATGAAATCGGCCTGATAATCATTCCGGTTATAGCGGACGATAACTTCCTTTGTATGTGCAGAAAAAATTGTGCGGAGGATGTCATCGTTAAGCAATTCTGCCAAAAACGGTGCCTGGATAAAGATGCGCGGTGCCTTAAAAGCGGCGCAATGGTACAGAATATCCTGAAGTTCTCCGTCCAGCAGCGGGCGGTCGGCGTAATAGGCCGCTTCCAGTAAATCTGCCCAGTCACTCTGCACTCCACGGAGTTTGAACGCCGCAATCAAGTCGTGGGGCAGTTGTTCCTCCTCCGGGGAAGCGGCGCAAGGACGGTTGGGCGGAGAGAAGAGGTTCCAGGCACCCAAGTGTCGGCAGTTGAGCTGTTCCGCCAGTACATCTGCATAGGCTTGGATTCCAGACTGGAAGTGAAAGGCCAGGGAGCGATCCGCCTGATTTAGATATACGAAGCAGAACTCGCGCTGATAGGACAGTGTGTGATAGGAGATATCAAGAATCCGATACAGCTCAGCGCTCTCAGCAGTACTCTGGAATACCACATTGGCCAGACGGCTCTCTCGGTAAATTACCGCTAGCGTATCGAACTGACTGCGCAGGAATTCCAGATTGAGTGGATACTTCTCCAGAAGGTATGCCTGCCCCCGCGGCGGCTCCCGGTAGGTGCCCAAGAGGGGCGTATCCGAGACCTCACCGGTGATCTGGTTTACCGATATGCGGCTGAGCTGGCTGCGCAGGGTCTTGACCTTCTTCTGGCTCTCCAGCACCTTTTTCCCCAAATCAGTCAGGACAATGTCGCCACAGGAAACAGCGGCGAGCTGTTCACTGTCCAGCTGTGATACGATTTGTAGCATAATACTTTCTGGCAGGCCGAACTGATCGGCAAGATCGGGGAGGGATTTGGAACCGATGCGGATGGCGGTGAGGACACATTCTTGAACAAAGGAGAGCACCTGGACACGCCGTTCCCAGACAGTCAAGCCGATTTCCTGGACAGGAATATAGACTGGAACCCGACAGATGAAATCATAGCCGGAAAGCTGCGGAGGAATGTATTTATCAACATTTTTTTGCCATTCAGACAGCATTTGTAAACTCCTTTATATCGATTTCCTGACAAAATTCGGGATGCTCCTGCATATAGCTGAACACATAGGGAAAGCGGTTGCCGGGGATATGGGGATTGCGGAGAAACTTTCCGTCACCGACAATGATCAAGGCCCGTTTCGCGCGGGAGAAGGCAACATTCAGCCGTGCTTCCTCTTTCAAGAATCCGATACGCCGCTGATTGCTGCTTCGGACGGTGGAGTAGATGATGATGTCACGCTGACTGCCCTGGAATGCATCCACGGTGTTGATATCGACTTCAATGTGGCTCAATGGGATTTGCTTGAGGCGGTTCCGGATTAGCTCCAGCTGCGCCCGGTATGGCGTGATGATGCCGATGGAATACTTCTCCCCTTGAGCGGAGATTTCTTGGTTCAGCCTTTGCAAGCAGCTTTGGATCACAGTGACTTCCAGATGGTTGATGTATCCGCGTTGGTGCCCGACGGATTGTTCAAAGCGGGCGGAACCGGCATTGGAGGTGGTTAGCCAGGTGATGGCGCGGTTATTGAGCATGGGAAGGTTCGTAGTTCGCTCAGATGCCTTAACGCCATTTTGCACTTTGCTATCGTAAAAGAGAAAGCTGATGAGATCGCCGATCGCCGGATGCATCCGGTACTGGGTGGAAAGCGTCTCTTTACAGCTGTCGGGCAGGATGTCAAACAGTTTCCCGAACCCGGTGTTTTGAAGCTCATCGATCTGGGAAGACTGGAAGCTGGCTTTGAGGGCATTCCGATCAAAGACCGGTGGCAGTTGCTTGTGGTCGCCCACTAAAATTGCTTTTCGTGCCCGAACCAAGGGAACCATGATTTCCGGCAGAGTTGCCTTTGCTGCTTCGTCTACAATCACATAGTCGAAGGTCGAGTCACGGACGCGGGGATCCGAAATGACGCCAATGCAAGTACCTACGATAATGGAAGCGTTTTTGATATAAAACTCTCCCAGCTCATTGCTCTCACTGATGCGTCGGATCCATTGTTCGGAAATCAGGCAGCTCTGTACGTAAGGATTGGTGCGGCTTTTCCCGTAAGTGTTTTCAAAGTCTGTGGCAACCCGTTCCAGACGTATGCGCTCTGTTTCTTCCAGATTTGCAAGTTTCAGCTCTTCCAACACTTGTGCGTATTTACAGAATGGCTCCATGGGGATGTGCTGTTCCAATAAATGTTGGGCCAGCCACGCTTTACAGTTCTCAACGCTTTCCTTCACCCATAGGGTCTGGCAGTGGTCCAATCCGAAACGTTCATTGATCTTGGGGTCAATATTTTCCTCGTGACCAATACGGATGGTCGTATGTTCCAGATAGGCTGCAAGGTCTTCCAGCAGTTTATCCACGGCGGCATGAGATTGGGACACAATCAAAATTTTCTGATCCAGTGCAGGATTCCGTTGGTTTTCCCCCAGAATCTGCCGGATTACTTCCACCAGGACATTGGTTTTGCCGGTGCCTGGAGGCCCCTGGATCAAAGCAATATCCTCCGCTTCCAGCGCTTTCCGGACCGCGCGCTTCTGGGTAAAATCCAGCTGTTTATTATAGAAGCAGGGCATAGCCTTGAGCTGGAAATACCCGGGCTGCTCGGCACCCACAAAAATGCTCTTCAGATTTCCGCCGTTGGCGGTCTCAGATCGGCGGAATTCCTCCAGTGCTGCCTCCTGGCGGCGGTACTGCTGGATCTCTTTGCGGTAATCCAAACAGATAGAACCATTGTTCGGCAGCCGGGGCTTCCTGGGTGCGGCCTTGATAGCCATCACAGCGCCGTCCTCCCGGTATTCCCAGAAGGTACCGACCTCTGCCAGAATTGGCTTCTTTTTGAAATGCCCACGCTGCTCAAAAATAAACAGGGTATCCTGGCTGAACGTCTCATCCGGCACGCTGTCCGGATCCAGCCGGAACAGGAACATCCCGTCTTCATAGCGGACACTTGTGTAGTACAACCGGACAGTATTCTTAGACGCGTCTGCAATCATAGCTTGGATGAATTCCCGCCAGATACCGTACTGTGTGTCGTATTCCCGGTCGATATTTTTCTGCGAGTGGATATCCGCTTGAAAATCAGCAATCCGGTTGCTTAGGATCTGGCTGCAATTGTTGGGAAGAGGGGTGTTTGCGATTCTGTGCGAAAACAGAAATTGAAAATGCCCAGGAACCTCCATGGAAAAGCGCTTGTGCTGCTCCCGCTTGAAGGCATCCAGCCGGCGGAAAGAGACCACCTGAAAAAAATCGTCCGACAAAACGCATTCCATTGAGATGCTGATGCCGTCAAAGCAATAGATGGAGGTCTGCCCCTCGGCACGAAGACGGATCAAGCCGCCCGCAAACTGGGCGGGAAGGAAGCTGTCCAGCAACTCTAAATAGGGCATATCCCGCCGTACTAGGTTACGTCTTTTCAGATCGTCGAGCGCATTGGTGGGGACGGCGAAAAAGTACCGCTCGTCGCTGCCGCAATACCGCTGGTAGAGCGGAGCCAGGGCCAGTTCGCAGTCATCAATGTTTTCATATCGGTCCGCCGGGGCAGGGGCACACATCTTCAAAAGGACTTCCTTTAACTTTACATCGATGCCGCCAGCGGATTGGATAGCCGTGGGCATTTCAGCAGCCGTCACTGGGACTTCACCGGTGAAAAGAAAATAAATGACAGCACCCAGCGAATAGATATCGCTGCGCTCTGTTGCATTTTCACTGTGGACGGTTACTTCCGGCGCGGAATAATTCTGGGTAGCAAACTGATATGTGGTTCCGTCCTGGAACATCCCGCGGATTTTTGCGATTCCGAAATCAATTAGCTTCAGTTCAAACGAGTCGGTAATGAGGATGTTGGAGGGATTGATATCCCGGTGAATCACGGAATTTCGATGGGCGTGTTGGATGGCATTGGTCAGTTGCTTTACCAGGTTGTACCGGGTTGAGGCATTCGGAATCACATCTAGCATCTGGGACAGGGGGCGTCCCTGAACATACTCCATGGAAATGATGCCTTCACTCCGTCCATCCAGAGCGGCCTGGATATCCGAACGGAATATACGGACAATGTTCTCGCAGGCCTTCAGCCGCGTCAGGGCCTGTGTTTCCTTCTGAAAAATAGCTCGGTAGATAGGGGCCTCCAGATTCTGGACTCGCTTCACCACAAAGCGAAACCCTGCTTCATTTTCCACCAACTCTACAATTGTTCCGGAGTCCCTCTGCCTGCTCAGCGTCTGAATCACTTTTTCCTCCATGAATTGTTCCTTTCTTACCTCAATAGATGGCCTGAATGCGTGGTAACAGGATATTAAAAGTATAGCATAGCCAACGGATATCTGCAATTGTACACATAGTCGACAGGATATTTCGCAGAATAAAACTGTAGAACATCAAATTAACATAGGCAGATGTATCTTTTTTGGCAACAAAAGACAAAGGCCCTCTGGAGTGAAAACTTCAGAGGGCTTTTGCTTTTATTTGCTGCGGTGCAACTCCTGATCTACTTCCGCCGCATTTGGGTTTCAATTTATTCCATCCAAAATAAAAAGCGGTCTCGTATCAGTGCTATCCGCAGCAGAATTTGTGTAACACCGTTCGGCACATGGTGATATAATTTTCAGTATACACTGGAGATTGTTAGGCTATATCAGATAGGATCGGGCAGGAGGTTTCCAAATGGAACATACCTATTACAGGATCGGTGAAGTCAGCCGGGTCACTGGAATTTCAAAGGATACGCTTCACTTCTACAACAAAATCGGATTGCTTGTTCCGGATCATATCGATCCGGATAATCAGTACCGCTACTATTCCCTGCGGAACCTGTGGCAGCTGGATATCATTACGACCTGCAGAAAGCTGAATATCCCGCTGGAGACCGTAAGGCAGATCCTCTCCCTGCAGGACAACAGAGAGATCACAAGACTTTTGATGGAATACCGACAGGAGGCGATCCGGCTCAGCCGGTACTATCAGCAGGTCGCGAAAGACATTTCGTGGTACGGCGAGGAAAAGGAACGGATCAAGCGCCAAAAGGACAGAACGGAGATCCAGAAAAAATGGCTGGAGGAAGAGGTGGTGATCGCGGGCAGCTTCAGCAAAGACGCCCGGTCCTACCATGCCAGCCTGCAGGATGCGGCCAAGGAGGAACTGCGGCACGCCCCATCCATCAGAAGAAAGTACGGCTACATATTGGACATGGGCGGGTTGAAACAGGGCAAGGTCATCAAGTGCAGAGAATATCTCAAGCTGGGGCATCAGGAGTACACCCATATTTCCCCGGAGCATCTGTATCGGATCCCGGCGGGAACCTACCTCGTATTTACCTTACAGATCAGGAATGAGGAGGCCGACTTCTCCCCGCTTTTGAGCTGGCTTGCGCAAAACCGTCAAGAGATCGATGCGGTGTATGCGGAAGAACTGGGCCTTCAGCTGTTCCCCTACCTTGACAATTACTACTGCGAGGTCAGAGCGCACCTGAAAACAGAAAAAAGTTCTTGACCGTGTAGTTACTCCACCCCTTATCCTTGGGAAAGAAAGGGGTTGGAGTCGTGGGAGACACACCAATTGGAAGACTATTGCTGAAATTATCTCCGCCTGTTATGCTGGCGCTGTTGATCCAGTCCATCTATAACATCGTGGACAGCTACTTTGTCGCGCAATATTCCTTAAGCGGGCTGACGGCCCTTTCCATCATTTTTCCCATTCAGCTTCTGATGACGGCGCTGGGCACGGGGACCGGGACGGGACTCAATATTTTGATCTCCCGCATGGACGGAAATGGAGACACCGCCCGTCAAAGGGATGTGGTAAAAAGCGGGCTGTATCTGGGAATATGGAATTTTCTGATCTTCACCTGTATCGGGATGCTTTTGATCGGAAGCTACTATACCATATCTTCCAATTAAGCGGAGGTTCGGGCAGAGGGCATCCAGTATGCGCAGATCATTTTTCTGGGCTCGTTCGGTCTGTTTATGGAGTCGAACTGCACCAAACTATTGCAGGCCAAAGGGAACATGGTGACTCCGATGCTGGCCCAGGTCGCCGGGGCTGCCATCAACCTTGTATTTGACCCGATCTTCATTTTCGGCCTGTTCAGTGCCCCGGAGCTGGGGGTGGCCGGCGCCGCGATCGCAACCATCATGGGACAATGGGCGGCGATGCTGATCACCCTCAGGGCTGTGTTCCGAACCTATGATGTGCGGGGGACCTTCCGGTTCAAAGATTGTATCCAAATCTATCAGAGCGGTTTTCCGTCCATCATCATGCAGTCGCTCTACACCCTCTATATCGTGGGGCTGAATTTGATCTTAAAGCAGTTTACAGAGGACGCCGTCACCGTCCTGGGGATCTATTATAAGCTGCAGACCCTTTTCTTTATTCCGCTTATGGGACTGCAGCAGGTCATTGTCCCCGTGATCAGTTTCAATTACGGGGCGCATGACAACAAACGGGTGAACGATACGCTCCGGTACTCGATCCTGATCTCCTGCGGCGTGATGGCATTGGGGACGTTCATCTTTATGGCTTTCCCAAAAGAATTGATTTCGATTTTTGCCGGCAGCACGTCCATTTTGAGCATTGGAACGCTGGCTCTGCGGATCATATCCGTCAGCTTTCTTCCCGCCAGCTTTGCGATGATGTTTACGGTTTACTTCCAGGGGATCGACAAAGGGAAAAGCAGTGTTTTCATTACGGTACTGCGGCAGATCCTTCTTTTGGTTCCGCTGGCCTGGCTGTTTCACTTTGCGGGACTCAACTATGTGTGGCTGACCTTTCCGGTCACTGAGAGCATTGCCATGTGTTGTTGCTGTTTTTTCTATCACAGATGTATCTGCGCGAATATCACAGGCCGCGTTCCATAGTATTTTAAGAAATTCAGTCTCAAACTGAATTAAAATAACGGATATAGACTTTCAGCTGTATATTCAGAACGCTCCCCGCGATATCTTGGCGGAGTCCTCAGTTTTATGCTGTTAAACTGCATCGTATACCTTCAACGCTGACAGAGCCTGTGATCCACGCGTGCCTGTGTAACAGGGAATCTGCATCTTGATCTTTTCATAGGGATACATACTTTCTGGCGAAACGAAACCACCCCATTCCAGCCTGAACATAAGCTTGGGGATGGGATGGTTTTCTGATGATTGGTTTATGAATCAAACAAAGAGGGCAGTCTGTTGATCCTCTTATGCGCAGTCTGGAAGGTGACTTCCACGCTGCCCCTGCCCAGGGCAGAGGCCAAACTGTCAGGGTCATTGATTTGGCCCAGGGTGGTGTAGGAGTGAAAACTGGAGAAGCTCTCATAGAAAAGCGCCAGGCAGTCAGTAGCCTGTGTTTCCGCACCCCTGGCAAACCTGGTGACAGCGGGCATGGATCTGGTGTGGAAAATGTTTTCCAAAGCGGCGGAAAAGTTTTTGGAAGCGGTGCGGGTGCAACTTGTGCCGCAGGCAGATTAAACATGAAAAAGAGTGAGCAACCGTCTTAAAAGAAGATTGCACACTCTTTTAATTTACTTATTTGGCTAAAGGCGGATGATAGGACACTTTCTCTCCCAGAGAACTAGTCAGCGATAATCGCGGGATGCTCTCTCCATGCTCACCTGTCAGATGCACGGTCATCCCCGTTCATTTTTCCGCCTTTCTCATCAGAGGGAAGGGTGTGCCATGCCGGAGGTTTCTTGCGGCGTGTAAACAGCCTTTTGATTTGACCTAAGATTGCTTCAATCAAGTGAAACCACAGATTGCCAAATAGGAACACCGCCGCAAGAAGCAGCAGAAATGCTCCAATTTCTCCAAAAGGCATTGTTTACCTCACTTTGTTGCAAATTGGTTCATAAAGAAGTCGGTAAAAGCGGCCAGCTCCTCATCCTGCGACACATAGACATACAGTTTTTCATCCTCCAGCCAGTCGTAGGCGTTGATGCCGATATACCCTTTTTTGTCTGGATAAATGATAAAAGCCTCGGTGGGGTATTTGTTGCGGTAGGCTTTCAGAATTTCAGAGCGGCGGTAGTAGGTCGGGTCACCACAGCCGGAGAGGTCGGGTACCGTGGGAACGACCACAATCGTTTGACTGGCCTCGTTCCAGCCCACAATCAGGTTTCCGATCTTCGTTTTGCTGCCATGGACAAACCCGTAGTTGAACCGGCTTACATCCTCGGTATAGCCGAAAATCAGCCTGTAGCTGTCCCCGTCTTCCACCACCTGGTTAAAGAGAGCCCGCATTTTTTTCGCGTTTGCATTACTCTTTTCTATGTCGATCTCCGGCCCCTTGAACAACTTGCTGAACAGTCCCATGATTGTTTCCTCCTTAAATGTTTTGATGTTTTTATATGAAACTGTGTCGGGCAGTACCCACAGCCTCATCTATTTCGTAAGTATGCGGTTCAATCTCTATGCAGGCACATTAAAATCGTTCTAGTATTTCAGGGATGGGGTTTCTCAAATCCTTATCGTATGTTCTCCCTGCTGCGTTTTACGTGGCCATATAAAATAAAAATAATTTTATAAATTTGTTTTTATTTTGTCTAAAAAGAAATCCGTCTGAATAGAACGCCGAAACATAATATTGAGACGGATGTTCATTTCCACCCCTCAAGGGGCGGGGTCTGTTTTCAATTTCTCCAAGGCGTCCACAATCGCATTCAGCTGAAAATCTACCGTTTCATCCGCGGCTTCCGGGACAAACAGGGGAAGCGTATTGGGGATGGCTCTGCGCACCACCATCGCGGTCAAGCTTAAATTCGTAAACAGATTGATCCTTGCGGTATCTGCCTGGATGCCGAAGTTTTCTAAAATTTCTCCGAAAAGGCGGCGCTGCTTTTGGCGGAACACCTGATAGCTCTCCTTTGACAGGCGCTTGAAAATCAGCTGCTGTTCTTCAATAGTCAAAACCGCAATCCCGTTTTCCTCGCCATAGCAGCAGGCGTGGAGAAACTGCTTCACAGCCTCGCGCCAGCTCAGTGCGGGGTCGGCCATCAGCGCCTGCACATATTGGATGATTTTGGGCTGCTGCAAGTAAAGGGTCTCGACGATCAAATCTTCCTTCGTGGAGAAAAAAGAGTAGAAGAACGTCCGCGAGATCCCAACTTTTTTATATACCTGCTCCACCGTCGTGTGCTGGATACCCTGTTTTGCCATCAGCTCAAGCCCAACTGCAACAAGCTGTGTTCTGATGCGCGCTCTGTCCTCCTCCGAATACGCTACCTTCGGCACACCGTCACCCCCTCTCGTAAAATAAAAACAAATTTACTGATTTGATTTTATTTCATCATACCATATTCCATCGGATAATACAAGGGTGAAACACAAACGGTCTGATCTGTTCCATGACGCGTTTGCAGAAGTGCTTTCTTCCCTTGGGACCGTGTGGTACAATATAGGTCCAGATTTACGACTTTACGGGATGGGACGACAGACCGTTATCCCTTGGAATGGGGGCAAGAAGGATGGATAAAATGATGTGGCAGGGGCATAAGCCGGACAAGATCCAGGTCCGGGGTGCCAGAGTCCACAATTTGAAAAATATTGACGTAGAAGTTCCGCTGAACCAGATCGTCGGCATCTCCGGGGTCTCCGGCTCCGGAAAATCCTCTCTGGCGCTGGGGGTCCTGTATGCCGAGGGCTCCCGGCGGTATTTGGAGGCCCTGTCTACCTACACCCGCCGCCGGATGACCCAGGCGGCCAGGGCGGACGTGGACGAAGTG
>ERZ779866.4262-NODE-4262-length-10775-cov-3.692164_pt1 | contig 10775 bp, 7 predicted proteins | sample MGYA00511248_ERZ779866 | MGnify/ENA primary metagenome ERZ779866 (study PRJEB29588, sample SAMEA2155758) | human gut metagenome | biome: human gut; feature: human-associated habitat; material: faeces | place: Denmark | collected 2008/2010 ... | reverse complement strand
TATTCTTTTTGGATAATAGAATCTATCTAAACATTCACCGAAAAATCTTATTTTACTAATTTCTTCACATTTAGGAAGTGGACTTACTCCATTGGCTTTGCAAATAACATATCCAGGTACAAACGCTTGTAATATTCCTCTTCCCATATGTGAAAATTTAACATGAATAAAACAAATATAAAAACCATTATTAGTAGTACCTTCAACATTTACTCGTTCAAATTTATCTTTACTACCTATATTTTTAAAATGCCATTTTGTATAATCTTCTAATTCATCAGGAATAATAACTAAAACATTGTTTCTAAAATCGAATTTGTATTTTATGTTATTAAATATTAAATCACCACAATATGTTTGATCCATGAGACCATCTCCTTCTTATATTATACCACTGAATATTATTTTTCCTTATATTCCACAACAAAGCAATCTGATTTACTCTTACCACTTATTTCTAACTTTATTGTTTCATTCATAAAATTTAACTTCCATTCAAAATAATCTTTATGAACTATTATTTTATCTACAAATTCTTCTATTACTTTTTCATCAACACCATTATAACTAATATCTAATAATTTACGAATATTATTTTTTATTTTTTCAATTCTTACCTCTAATGGTTCAATTGATTTATATTTTTTTTCTAATTCGCTAATTTCTATTTTATATTTTTCTATTCTATTTGATAACTTCTTTTGGAATATATCATACATTGTTATATTTATTGTTTCATCTAAATATGTATCAATTAGTTTATCTAATTTTGCTGTTTCCTTTTTTATTAATTGATTTAATTTATCAATTCTTTGTTTTATTTTCTTCTCTGGATGATCATCTATCTTCACTCCATTCATTAATTTATTAACTAATTCTTTTCTATTATCCGTATCTTGTGTAAGCTTTGTAAAAATTGCTTCAGCCATAAATTGTAATTTCCACTCTTGAACTTCTTTTACTTCACACGATTTATAATCAGTATTTTTATATTTACTATCATGATGCATTTTTCTGTTATAGCAAACATAAGAAAATGTGGTGTTAGTTTTATTCCTATGATAAACTCTTCTATTAAAATTAGATCCACATTCACATATTAGCTTTTTACTCCAAATATTTTTAGCTGTTCCTTTAGCTCGTCTGATACCAAGTTTAATCTGTTTTGAATGGCCATCCATTATTTCCTGAACTTTTTTAAAGTCCTCTTTTGATACAAGAGGCTCATGTTTACCTTCTACAATTACTTGCTCTACTTCTCCATAATTCATTTTAGGCTTTTGTTCTAGATAATCTGGTATATAAGATTTTCTATAAACTATTGTTCCTGAATAAAATGGGTTTCTTAATACTCTTGATATGTAAGACGGACTCCAGTTAGTTAGCCCGGTTGATGTTTTTACTTCTTTCCTTGTTAATTCATCTGCTATAGAAACTGTTCCCTTACCATTTAAATACTCTGAATAAATAAATCTTACTACTTCAGCTTGTTCTTCATTAACTACTAAATCTTTACCTACTTTATCATATCCAAGTATATTACCTGTTCCATAGAACACTCCATTTTGAAATGAAATCATTTGGCCAGCTTTTACTCTTTGAGAAGTTTTTTTACTTTCATTTTGAGCAAGTGTTGCCATTATTGTAAGTTTTAACTCTCCATCTTCATCATTAAATGTCCATATATTATCTTCAGTAAAATAAACTTCAACTCCTATCTTCTTTAGCCTCCTAGTTTCTTGTAAAGTATCAACTGTGTTTCTTGCAAATCTTGATACTTCACGAGTGACTATTAAATCAAATTTACCTTCTTTAGCGTCTTCTAGCATCCTCATAAAATTTTTTCTCTTCTTAGTAGAAGTGCCAGTTATACCCTCATCGATATATCTATCATATATAATCCAATCAGGATGTTGTTTTAAAATACTATCATAGTATTGGACTTGATTATCTAAAGCCGATAATTGAGCTTCATGTTCTGTTGAAACTCTTGCATATATTGCTACCTTTCTTTTCATTAAATCACCTCTACAAAAACTTTATCATTTTTTTAAATAACTTTTTAGGATGCGATTTTAAGTAAATTAAAAACACTATTTTTTATTTAATAGTGTTTAATTTTTTTCTAGTTTCCCATCTTTTATTTCCGGCACATTTTGGACAACCATTTCCCTTAATGTATCTATTAGAAATCTTTATATTCCATTCATACCCACATTTTGAACATTTCCACCAAACTCTAGTTCCTGATATCGGGGTAAAATCTTCTGGCTTCATTCCCTTGTTCTTTTCATAATCCCATTCTTTTGCGATTTCTTTATTTACTGTAACTAAATCATTATAACCAAGCAATAATTGTCTGTTTGAACATATAGGACAAGTTCTTCCAGAACAAGTTCTATGGGAAATACTGTAATAATAACTATGTCCTTTTGGACATAGCCACCATACTTTATAATTGGCACTTACCGCCACTTTATCTGGAGTCAAAGGTTTATTTTTGCCATAATCCCATTCCTTCGCAATGTCGGGTCTTAAAGTTTCTAAATCATTAAAACCTGATAATATTTTATGATTACTACATATTGGACAACCACAATTATCTTCAGTTTTATGTTTAACAACCATTTGGTATTCATGGCCCTTCGAACATATCCACCACATTTTTTTATGAGTATGTGCTGATATATATTCAGGTTTTAGGCTTCCATTTTTCGTTGGATGCCATTCCTTAATTATATTAGGAAATAAATTTGCAATAGAGTTTTCTTTTTTATGCATTTCTAGTAATTCTAAAATACTGATATTATCTCTTTCTAAATCAAAATCTAAATTATAATTCATTTGAGTTATTTTGGAAACTATATTTAATACTTTTAAAATAACTTCTTTTAAATTTTTACTTTCCTTTTCATTATAATAAATCTTTATTGAACTACTATCATATTTTTCACACTTTTTTTCCCTTATTCTTATGACCTTATAATTATTTTCTTTAGAAATAATATCTTTTTCTTTATCTCTTTGATAAGATTTATGCCAATTATATCCATCATATTCAATTCCAATTCTAATTGAAGGAATTGCAATATCATATTCTTTTTGCTTTAAGAAATCAGGGTGATAGTTTTCTAACACTTCAAGATTATAAAGTGATTTTTTTAAATAAAAGTATATTATTTTTTCTGGGTAAGATATTTTGTATTCTTTTAAACATATCGGGCAGCCTCTACCAGAAGTTCTACTTCCAACAGTTGCTTGCCATTCATGTCCGCATTTACCTAACCACCAAACTTTTTTATTTGATGAAACAGTTATATTTTCTGGTGTTATTTCATTTTTTGTTGGATGCCATTCTCTACATAAATCCGGCTTTTGTGATAGTAAATCATTCACTCCAATAATTGGAGTAGCTTTAGCAATAGATTTTTCTATTCTTAAACATTTTGGACAGTGTCCGCCTTTGCTTCTGTTATATAGACTCATTTGCCATTCGTATCCACATTTATTACAAATCCACCATACTTTTTTTGGAGATCTTTCCATAACCATATATGGTGTTATATTTTTATTTTTTTTAAAGTTCCATTCTTTAGCCAATTCTGGATTTGTTTCAGCTAGAGAACCTTTTTCAAAAATCAACTCATTTAGCAGAGTCTTCTTGCCTTGTTCTTGTCCACATTTAGGGCATCCTGTATTCTTTTTAGCTCTTTGACTAATTCTTGCTTTCCATTCATGACCACATTTTTTACAAGTCCACCATACTGACAAATTACTTCCATCCAATATCATATTAGGATCAGTATCATTTTTATTGTAATTCCATTCATCTAATAATTCTGGATGATTTAGTGCTAACGAACCTTTTTCTTCTAACATCTTATTATAGTTTTCTTTCCTTGAACATATAGGACAATTATTGCCATCTTTCGTTCTGTGATTAATTCTAGTTTTCCATTCATGGCTACATTTAGAGCATTTCCACCATACACTATCTCCCATACCAGGTAAATAATTTTCTGGTTTTAAAGAAATGTTTTTTTCATAATTCCATTCTTTAGCAATATCAGGATATGTTATTGTTATATTCTCAGTTTTTAATCTTCTTTTTACTTCTTCTTGTTGCTTTAATATGGTTTCTTGTTTTCTACATACAGGACAACCAGTTCCATCCTTTGTTCTATGATTAACTCTAGTTTTCCATTCGTGGCTACACTTTGAGCATTTCCACCAAATTGATAATCCCATTCCTTCTGTTATGGTTTCTAAATCTATATCAGTATTTTTATTAAAATCATACTCCTTCATGAGTTCCTTGTTATCTTTTAAATACTTTTTTTTCTGCAAAATAACACCTCATTTCCTATATATATTATACCATACAATATTATTATTGATTTACCATGTTTATAATTTCAAAATTCAATTTCCAATCAAGATATTCTTCATCTGATATTTCATAGTTTTCTCTCTTATCTCTCATTTCTTCCCATTCATTAATTGCATTTTGGACTATCACATTATATTCAGTTCTTTCATAACTTGCAGTATCAAAGTTAATTTCATAATATGGAAACTCTTCTTCTAACCACATTAAATTATAAATAACGTCAATTGGATTACTAAAATCATATTCCTTTATAGCATTTATACTTACTTCATATAGTTCTGCTATTTCTTTTAATCTTCCTTCGCTTGGATGTCTATAGTTATTTTCATAACTATTGAAAGTCTTGTGCGGATCATTACCTCCAAATCCAAAATAATCTGCGACATCATCCATATCCATATGTCTAATCCTTCTCACATACTCAAGTCGAGCTCCTTGCGAAAGATTTTTTAATGTTGGTTTTCTATAATACATATAAGTCACTCCTTTCTTATTTTTATTTTCTTCCAACAAAAAAATAGCCACCCTAACTATACTGCGGCTATTTTCTAATCGTAATTTTATTTTCTTAGATAAAACTAATTACATTATTTTTTACAAATATATTTTCAAAAACATTAACTAATTCCTTTTTTTCCAACAAAAAAAGAACATTTCTGTTCTTTTTGATTTTTAATAATTTTCACGCTTATGCGTTCTAATTTTGACGCGCCTTTATTGCGGCTTGTGCTGCTGCAAGTTTTGCTATTGGTACCCTGTATGGTGAACATGATACATAGTTTAATCCTATATTATGGCAAAATTCAACTGATGATGGCTCACCACCATGTTCGCCACATATACCTAACTTAATGTCTGACCTAGTATTTTTTCCTTTCTCAACAGCCATTTTCACAAGCTTTCCTACACCTATTTGATCTAATTTAGCAAATGGATCAATTTCATATATTTTATTCTGATAATAAGCATCTAAAAATTTACCAGCATCATCTCTTGAAAAGCCAAATGTCATTTGTGTTAAATCATTTGTCCCAAATGAGAAAAATTCAGCTTCTTTAGCAATCTCATCTGCCGTCAAAGCAGCTCTTGGAATTTCAATCATTGTACCAATATGATAAGTAATGTTAGAGCCTTTTTCTTCTTTTACTTTTTCAGCCGTTTCTACAACGATATCTTTAACAAATTTTAATTCTTTTACTTCTCCTACTAAAGGTATCATTATTTCAGGAATAATTTCATATCCATCTTCTTCACTAACTTCAATAGCCGCCTCTATTAAAGCTCTAGTTTGCATTTTTGCTATTTCAGGATAAGTAACAGCCAGACGACATCCTCTATGTCCCATCATCGGATTAAATTCATGTAGTTCAGAACATTTGTTTTTTAGATGTTCTACAGTTACATTCATCTCTTTAGCTAAAGCAATAATGTCTTCTTCTAAAGTAGGTAAAAATTCATGAAGTGGTGGATCTAAATATCTAACGGTCATTGGTAAACCTTTAAGTTCTTTATACATAGCTTTGAAGTCACTTTTTTGAAAAGGAATTAATTCATTTAAGGCCTTTTCTCTTTCTTCAAGAGTTTCGGATAAGATCATTTTCCTTATTTTAGGAATTCTGTCTTCCTCAAAAAACATATGTTCTGTACGGCAAAGTCCAATACCTTCAGCGCCTAGTTCTATAGCTTTTTTAGTATCTCTCGGATTATCAGCATTTGTTCTTACCTTTAAAGTTCTAGCTTCATCTGCCCAAGCCATAATTCTCCCAAAATCGCCACTTACTGTAGCTTCATTAGTTGAAATATCACCTTTGTATATTTTACCAGTATTGCCATCTAAAGATATATAATCTCCTTCATGGAAAACATATCCTCCCAAAGTAAATTCTTTCTTTTCTTCATTAATAGTTATAGCACCACATCCTGCAACACAACATGTTCCCATTCCTCTTGCAACTACAGCAGCATGTGATGTTCTACCACCTCGTACAGTTAGTATTCCTTGTGCCGCAACCATTCCTTCTATGTCTTCAGGAGTTGTTTCTAGCCTAACTAATACAACTCTTTCTCCTTTGCCGCCCTTACCTTGTTTTTTAGCTTCCTCAGCAGTAAATACTATCTTACCTGCTGCCGCACCTGGCGATGCTGGCAATGCTTCCCCAACAATTTCCGCATTTTTTAAAGCTTTAGGATCAAAGGTTGGATGAAGTAATTGATCTAAACTTTTAGCATCAATTCTAAGAAGAGCTTCTTCTTTAGTAATCATTCCTTCATCAACTAAATCACAGGCAATTTTAATCGCTGCGTGGGCAGTTCTCTTACCACTTCTAGTCTGAAGAAAATATAATTTACCCTCTTCAATAGTAAATTCCATATCCTGCATATCACGATAATGGTCTTCTAGTTTGCCCGCTAATCTCATGAACTGTTCATAACATTCAGGTAGATCTTCCTTTAGTTTAGTAATTGGTTCGGGAGTCCTAATTCCCGCAACAACGTCTTCTCCTTGTGCATTAATTAAATACTCACCATAAATTCCTTTTTCTCCAGTTGCGGGATCTCTTGTAAAAGCGACACCTGTTCCTGATGTATCCCCCATATTTCCAAAAACCATCGATTGAACATTGACAGCAGTTCCCCATTCACTAGGAATATCATTCATCCTACGATAAACAATAGCACGAGGATTATCCCAAGATCTAAATACTGCTTTGACAGCTCCCATCAGTTGTTCTTTAGGATCTTGTGGAAATTCTGCTCCATTCATATGATCACTATATACTTTCTTAAATCTTTTTACTAATTCTTTTAAATCTTCTACATTAAGTTCAGTATCATAATGTAGATCTCTTTCCTCTTTTAATTCATCAATAATTTTTTCAAAGAAAGATTTATTTACTTCCATGACAACATCCGAATACATCTGAATGAATCTTCGATAAGAATCATAAGCAAATCTTGGATTATTTGTCTTTTTAGCGAAACCTTCAACTGATACATCATTAAGACCTAAATTAAGGATAGTATCCATCATACCAGGCATTGACGCTCTAGCCCCACTTCTTACCGATACTAAAAGTGGATCATTAAGGTCACCAAATTTTTTGCCTTTTAGTTCTTCCAATTCTTCAAGAGCTTTAAAAATTTGATTTTCGATTTCTTCAGTTATCTTTTTACCATTGTCATAATAACTAGTACAAGCTTCTGTTGTAATGGTAAAACCTTGCGGTATTGGTAGTCCTAAATTAGTCATTTCTGCTAGATTGGCCCCTTTACCACCAAGTAAGTTTCTCATGTCTTTGTTACCTTCTTTAAAGGCATACACATACTTTGTCATTTTATCACCTCACTTTAATATAGTATCAAAAAGTTAATAAAAAGACAAGAAAAAGAGACTAATTTTACTAATTATTTGACAAAAAAAGAAACTATATGCAATAGTTTCTCAAAGATATTATCTCTTACTAAATTGAGGTGCTCTTCTAGCTGCTTTAAGACCATATTTCTTTCTTTCCTTAACGCGTGGATCTCTTGTTATAAAACCGTTTGCTTTAAGGATCTTTCGATATGAATCGTCATTTTTCTCATTATCGTGATCTAACATTAAGAGAGCTCTCGTAATACCTAATCTAATAGCCCCTGTTTGCCCTGTAAAACCACCACCAGATACTGTAGCATCGACATCAAAAGTATTTTCGTTGTTAGTCACTAGTAGAGGTTGCTTTAAATCCATAACAAGGGTTGAATAAGGCATATATTCATTAACATCTCGTCCATTTACAGTTATTTTTCCAGTACCATAGGATAGTGTTACTCTAGCTACTGAACCTTTTCTTCTACCGGTTCCTGTAAAAATTTTCTTCTCCTGTGCCATTATTTATTTCCTCCCATTTCTATCACTTGTGGTTTTTGTGCTAAATGTGGATGTTCACTACCAGCATATATAAATAATTTCTTATACATTTGTCTTCCTAATCTATTGTGTGGAAGCATACCTCTGATAGCCCTTTCAACCATTTCAATCGGATAGTCTTTTCGCATCTCTTTAGCAGTTCTCTTTCTTAAACCACCAACATATCTTGAATGGTCATAATACATCTTATCTTCTAATTTGTTTCCAGTAAGAGCTACTTCACTAGCATTAACAATAATAACATAATCGCCACCGTCAACATGGGGAGTATATGTCACCTTATGTTTGCCTCGCAATAAAGTTGCTGCCTTACTAGCAATTCTACCTAATGGAATGTCTTTGGCGTCAATAACATACCATTTTCTCGAAACTGTTTCTTTACTTTGCATAAATGTGCTTTTCATTTCTTATTCTCCTTCATTCTTAAAAGTTAGTTTTCAAATATTAAATGGTCCCAATATTTAATATTCTCCAACGCAATGTACCGACTATGATTTTACTATTATTTTATGCTTTTGTCAAGACATTTAGTCTTTTTTTCATTTTTCATAAGGAAAATTTGGTATCGCCAATAATTTTAACTGTTATATGTATTTAAAAATTCTTTAAAAGAAATAGCAACATCTCGAGGTAAAATTTTTTCTAATTCTTCAGTAGAAGCCTCTTTCATTCTTGAAATAGTCTTATATTCTTTTAATAATTTATGTTTTCGCACCTCACCAATTCCATCAATATTATCTAAAATCGTTGCTAATGCTCCTTTGCTTCGAATATCTTTATGAAAATTAATTGTGAAATTATGAACCTCATTCTGCATCTTGGTCAGCAATAAGAAAAGATCACTTCTCTTATCAATTTTAATTTCTACAATTGGGTTTAAACCTAATAAAGTATTAGTATTATGTTTATCATCTTTCTTTAATCCGGCAACAGGAATATTTAGTCCTAATGATGCGATTACATCTCTAGCAACATTTATCTGTCCAATACCACCATCGACAATAATCAAATCAGCCCTCTCAAGATTGTCTTTTAAAACCCGAAAATAACGGCGATAAATGACTTCACGCATCGTACCATAATCATCATTTACATCACTTGTTATTTTGAACTTTCGATAATCATTCTTCGAAGGCTTTCCTGAAATAAAAACAACCATACCAGAAACATTATAATTACCAAAAAGATTTGAATTATCAAATATTTCTATTCGGTCAACTTTCTTTAAGTGCAACTTTGCCTGCAATTCCTCAAGAGACTTATTTATTTTAGCCTCATCTTCCTTAATATATGTCATCTGCTCTTCATAATAGATTCGAGCATTATCAATAGCTAAATCTAATATTTTCTTTTTTTCCCCTTTAATAGGAGTTAAAAATTTCATGTTAAAAACCGAAGAAAAAACTGTACTATCGATGATATTAGGAACTAATACTTCTTTAGGACTAGAGACATTTTTACTATAAAAATTTGAAATATATGTCGATAATTCTTCAGCTTCAAAATCAATCATTGGGAAAATATTTCTTTTACGATCCAATAATTTTCCGCCTCTTATAAAAAGAATCTGGATACTGATATAATTATCTTTTGAGTAGTAACCAATAACATCTATATTTATATTATCCGCTAGCTCAACTTTTTGTTTTTCGGTCGTTACATTAATATAATCTAATAAATTTTTACATTCCAGAGCTTTTTCGTATTCTAACTTTGCGGAATAATTATTCATTTGTGCTACTAGTTTGTCGGTAACAATTTTTGTATTGCCATTCAAAAAAGATATGATTTCACTTTTCATATTTTTAATCTTTTCTTCTGATATATCTTGGGTGCAGTAGCCTAGACACTGACCTATGTGATAGTAAAGACATTCTTTTTTAGGATAGGACTTACACTTTCGCAAAGGATAAATTCGATTTAATATTTCAACAGTCTTTTTAGCGGCTCCTACATTAGGATATGGTCCAAAAAGATTATTTTTAGATTTTTTAATATTTATTTTTCTAACAGTTCTAAGGCGTGGAATCTTTTCACTGGTTAATTCAATATAAGGATATGACTTATCATCACGATATAATATATTGTATTTAGGATTATATTTCTTTATCAAATTAATTTCGAGAAGCAGGCTTTCCATTTCTGTATTCGTAACAATATATTCAAAGTGATCTATTTCTCTTACTAGCATCATTGTTTTGCCAGTATGTTCTCTTTGAAAATATGAAGATAGTCTATTTTTTAAATTTTTACTCTTACCTACATAAATAACAATATCATCTTTATTTTTCATTAAATAGCAACCAGGTAAATGTGGAACCAACGATAATTCTTCTTTAAACATTTATATCACCTTTTTATTATATATAAGAAAAAACCCTTTCGGGTCTAGATCATAATGGCGGAGTAGGAGGGATTTGAACCCTCGCAGCAGTTTCCCACTCTACACCCTTAGCAGGGGCGCCTCTTCAGCCT
>ERZ779866.4260-NODE-4260-length-10782-cov-2.476088_pt1 | contig 10782 bp, 8 predicted proteins | sample MGYA00511248_ERZ779866 | MGnify/ENA primary metagenome ERZ779866 (study PRJEB29588, sample SAMEA2155758) | human gut metagenome | biome: human gut; feature: human-associated habitat; material: faeces | place: Denmark | collected 2008/2010 ... | reverse complement strand
AGCAATGAATTGCATTTAGAATTAGGCTGTGGTAAAGGAAGTTTTATATCACAATTAGCAGTAAAAAATCATAATATAAATTATTTAGCAATTGATTTAGTAGATGCAATGTTGGGACTAGCTAAAAGAAACATAGAGCAAATTTATAAAGATGAACAGCAGGAACCAGACAATGTAATTCTTACTAGATTTGACATTGAAAGAATTAATTTAATACTGGACAAAGAAGATAATGTTCAAAGAATATATATAAACTTTTGCAATCCATGGCCAAAAGGAAAACATAGAAAAAAAAGACTTACACATACAAGGCAACTCGAAAAATACAAGGAATTTTTAACAGAAAAAGGAGAGATATATTTTAAAACAGACGATGATGGATTATTTGAATCTAGCCTAGGATATTTCGACGAAGCTGGATTTGATATAATAAAAAAGACATATGACTTACATAAGGAGCCTATTTTTGAAAAAAATATAGAAACAGAACATGAGAAAATGTTTTCAGAGCAGGGTATAAAAATAAAAGCATTGATTGCCAAACTGAGATAATAGTAGGAAGTGAAATTATGACAGAACAAGAAGTTATAGAAAATAAAGATAACAAAAAAATTGTTATGGAAGCAGTAAAAGAAGATGGCAAATTTTTAGATTTAGTATCAGAAAAATTGCAAAATGATAAAGAGGTAGTTATGGCAGCATTGGAACAAGATCCAGAAGCACTTGAATTTGCCGGTAAAAGGTTAAAAAATGATAAAGAGGTAATAATGAAAGGAGTTACAGGTGCACCTTGGACAGTGTGCTATGCCTCAGAAGAACTCAGAGCAGATAAGAAAATAATATTAGAAAGTTGTAAACATTATGGGCAAGCTTTATATTTTGCAAGTGAAGAGTTAAGAGACGACAGAGAAGTGGTAGAAGCAGCGGTACAAAACAAGGGAATTATTATTAAATATGCTAGTAGTAGATTAAAAAATGATAAAGAACTTGCTTTGATAGCGGTTAAACAAAACAAGCAAGCATATCATTTTATACCAAGAGAGTTACAAGAAGATGAAGAGATAAAAAATATGATGTGATAATTTTGGACAGTGTATGGTGTGCGTTTTTATATAAAAACATAAGATATAAAAGCAAAAGGGTGGAATTACCAAACATTCTAAGAAAAGAATAGATTTTTAAAGAAAGTATAAGCAAAAGCTTGTGCTTTTTTCATTTTACTTATATAATGTAGGAAGTACTGAAAGATAGGAGGAATAACATGTCATTTATAGATACAATAAAAGAAAGAGCAAAAAAAGATATAAAAACCATAGTGCTTCCTGAAGCAGAAGATGTACGAATATTACAAGCAACAGAGCAAGTAATAAATGAAGGTTTTGCTCGTATAATTTTAATAGGAAACGAAGAAGCAATAAACAAATTAGCTAAAGAAAACAATGTAAATATAGAAGGTGCAAAAATAGTTAATCCGGAAATAGACGAAAAGCATGACGAGTATGTAGAACTTTTATACAATTTGAGAAAACAAAAAGGAATGACTAAGGAGCAAGCAGAAGAATTAGTAAAAGAACCAATATATTTTGGAACATTAATGTTAAAAGATAAAAACTCAGAAGCAGATGGATTAGTATCAGGAGCAGCACATTCAACATCAAATACATTGAGACCAGCGCTTCAAATATTAAAAACAGCACCTGATACAAAATTAGTTTCAGCATTTTTCGTAATGGTAGTTCCAAACTGTGAAAGTGGAGAAAATGGAACATTTATTTTTGGAGATAGTGGATTAAATGAAAATCCGACAGACGAGCAGCTATCAGAAATAGCAATTTCTTCAAGTAAAAGTTTTAAACAACTTGTTGAAAAAGAGCCAAAGGTAGCTATGTTGTCTTACTCAACCCATGGAAGTGCAAAATCAGAATTAACTGAAAAAGTAATAAGTGCAACTAATAAAGTAAAAGAAAAGGAACCAAATCTATTAGTAGATGGTGAATTACAATTAGATGCAGCTATAATTCCAGAAATAGCAGCGTCAAAAGCACCTAATAGTTCAATAAAAGGAGAAGCAAATGTACTTATATTTCCTAATTTGGATGCGGGGAATATAGGCTACAAATTAGTACAAAGACTAGGAAAAGCAGAAGCTTACGGACCACTTTGTCAAGGCATTGCTAGACCAGTAAATGATTTATCAAGAGGATGTAGCAGTAAAGATATTGCTGGAGTTGTAGCAATTACAGCTGTACAGGCTCAAAGCGATATAAAATAAAATTAAATATAAATCGAATTAGAAAGGGGAGCTAAAAATGAAAATTTTAGTATTAAACTCAGGAAGCTCATCACTAAAATATCAAGTGATAGACATGGAAACAGAAAAAGCATTAGCAAAGGGGAATTTTGAGAGAATAGGACAATCAAATTCATTTTTGACACACAAAGTTGATGGAGTAAAACACAAATTCCAAATAAGAGCAGAAAATCACGAACAAGCAATAAGATTTGTATTAAAAAGATTAACAAATGACCATTATGGGGTTATGAAAAGCTTAGATGAATTAATGGGAATAGGACACAGAGTAGTTCATGGTGGAGAAAAATTTTCAGAGCCAGTGGTTATCACAGATGAAGTTATAGAAGAAATAAAAAAATGTAGCGAATTAGCACCGTTACATAATCCGGCAGCGGTTTTAGGAATGGAAGCTTGTAGAAAAATTGTACCAGATATGAAAATGGTAACTGTTTTTGATACAGCATTTCATCAAACGATACCAGAAGAAAGATATTTATATCCAATTCCATATGAGTATTATGAAAAATATGGTATAAGAAAATATGGATTTCATGGAACATCACATAAATATGTTGCATACAGAGTGGCTGAATTAATGGGGAAAGATGTAAAAGACTTAAAAATAATAAATTGCCATATTGGACAAGGCGGAAGCGTGTGTGCTATACAAAAAGGTAAATCAGTAGAAACAAGTATGGGATTAACACCACTTGGAGGAATTACAATGGCTACAAGAAGTGGCGATTTAGACCCATCTGTAGTTACATATTTGATGCAAAAACATGAACTTAATGCAAGAGAAATTGAAAATATTTTAAATAAAGAATCTGGAGTGTATGGGATATCTGGAGTGTCTGTAGACTTTAGAGATATTGAAGTAGATGCAGCTTCAGGAGGAAAACATGCTCAAATGGCACTAGACATATTCCATGATAGTGTGGCTTCATATGTTGCAAAATACATGGTTGCTATGGGTGGAGCAGATGTGATTACATTTACAGCAGGAGTTGGAGAAAGAGGACAAGACTCAAGACAAGAAATATGCAACAGATTAAAATATTTTGGAATAAAACTTGATGAAGAACAAAACCAAGCTATAAAAGGTGATGAGGCAAAAGTTTCAGCTAATGATTCTAGTATACCGGTATATGTTGTTCCAACAAACGAGGAACTTATGATAGCAAGAGAAACCAAAAAAAGTTTAGAGGAGGATAAATAATGAAAATATTAGTATTAAATTGTGGAAGTTCATCATTAAAATATCAATTAATAAACATGGAAACAGAAGAGGTGTTGGCTTCAGGTAAATACGAAAGAATAGGCGAAGAAGAGGCGTTTATTACTCATAAGGCAAATGGCATTAAAACAGAGATAAAAAAACCTGCATACAATCATAAGGATGCAATAGAATTTACACTTGCACAATTTACAAATCCTGAATATAAAGTAATAGATAGTTTAGAAGAAATAGATGCAATAGGACATAGAGTAGTTCATGGTGGAGAAATCTTTAAGGAATCAGCATTGATAGATGATAGAGTTATAGCTCAAATTGATAAATGTAGTGAGTTTGCACCATTGCACAATCCAGCAGCTATTTTAGGAATGGAAGCTTGCAAAAACGTTATGCCAGGAAAACCAATGGTAGCCGTATTTGATACTACTTTCCACCAAACAATGCCAAAAGAAAAATATATATACTCAATACCATATGAATTTTATAAAAAATATGGAGTGAGAAAATATGGTGCTCATGGAACTTCACATATGTACGTATCTCAAAGATTAGCTGAAATAGAAAACAAGGATATTAAAACATTAAAAATAGTTACATGCCATCTAGGGCAAGGTTCAAGTATATGTGCTGTAGATGGAGGAAAATCATTAGATACGAGTATGGGATTAACTCCATTAGGTGGAATTCCAATGGTAACAAGAAGTGGAGATTTGGATCCGTCAGTATTAACATATTTAATGAAGAAAGAAAAACTTACTGCACAAGAAATGGAAGATTTATTGAATAAAAAATCAGGAGTTTCTGGAATATCAGGTTTAGCTCCAGATTTTAGAGTTATTGAAGAAGCATCAACAGAAGGAAACGAAAGAGCAAGAATTGCGATAGAAAGTTTTGAATATGCAATAGCAGGAGATATAGCAAAATATGCTGCTGAAATGAATGGACTTGATTACATTATTTTTACAGGTGGAATAGGTGAAAATCAAATTAATATAAGAAAGGGAATTTGCGAAAAGCTTACATTTATGGGCGTAGATTTAGATATTGCGGCTAATGATATGAGAGGAGAAGAAAAAGTCATTTCAACTAAAAGCTCTGCAATTAAAGTGTATGTAATACCAACAAATGAAGAGTTAATGATAGCGAAAGAAACAGAAAGATTAGCTAATATGTAGTCATGAAAATAAAGAATACATCTTAATTATTTAAGGTGTATTTTTATCTTTTGAAATTAACGAATAAATTTATATTTATGCTTGACTTTTACGTTGATGTGTGATTAAATATCAACTAATAGGGGCTATCAATATTTTAAGGAGTTGATGCTATGTCAGATGAAATGATCGCACTTGTTCTAAAAGAACTAAGAGCGTTTAGAACGGAAGCTAATTCAAGGTTTAATGGATTAGAAACACAAGTTGTAACACTACAGCAAGAGATAGGAGAATTACATAAGAAAACAGATGAACATACAATAGCTATACAAGAACTAAGGGAAGAGACTAAAGAAAATACAAAAAGAATAATTGCTTTAGAAGAAACTACAAAAGAATTAGAGCAAGCCACAGCAGAAAATACAAAAAGGATAGTAGGGCTAGAAAGAGCAACAGCAGAAAATACAGAAAGGATAGTAGGGCTAGAAAGAGCCACAGCAGAAAATACAGAAAGAATAATTGCTCTAGAAGGAACCACGAAAGAATTAGAGAAAGCGACAATAGAAAATACAGAAGGCATAAAGAGATTAGAAAAAGGACGAAAAGAAGATAGGCTTGGAGTGATAGAAGTATTGCAAGCGATGGATAAAAGTATTACAGAGAGTTTTACAGAAATTAGAAAGTATATGGATGCTAATTTTGAAAAGATACATGCTAGTGAATTAGTTAGAGATATGCAATATAAAGAAATATCAAAAGAATTAAAATTGCAGAAAATGACTTTAAAGTTGCATGGAATAAGAATAAAAGAATTAGAAAATTGGAAGGACAGATTTGAAAAAGGAACATTATCGTTTGTATAAATTTTCAGAAAAAGTCAATAATTTAGTAATAAATCTCAAAAATAGATGTAAAAATTTTATAAAAAACTTGCAAATTGAAAAAAAGATGATATAATATTGACATAATTAATAAGAAAAGAACATAACAAGGACAAGATAAATAATAAAATATCTTCAAAGAGAGCCAATGTAAGGTGTGAGTTTGGTAAGTAAAAATTATTTATTATCACCGAGTTTTCGCTAAACTGAAATCTAGTAAGTTAGCCGTAAATCTGCGTTAAAGATATAGTGAGAGAACAATAGTAAAATATAAATATTGTTAACTTAGGTGGTACCACGGAATAGATAAAATCTTTTCGTCCTAATTATAGGATGAAAAGATTTTTTTAAAGGGTAACATCTTGGTAAAGCTAAAATAATAAAAGGAGGAAGAGTATGTATAAGAAAGTTGAACTTAAAGATGGTTTCGTAGGAATGGAACGTAGAGTTGCGGAAAATTGGAAGGAAAAAGACATAATCAAGAAAAATTTTGATATGAATGAAGGTAAAAGGTATTTCACTTTTTACGATGGACCACCAACAGCAAATGGTAAACCTCATGTTGGGCATATCGAAACAAGGGTAATGAAAGATATTATACCACGTTATAAAGTAATGAAAGGATATAAAGTTATTCGTAAAGCTGGATGGGATACACATGGACTTCCAGTAGAATTAGAAATCGAAAAAAGCCTTGGAATATCAGGAAAAGAACAAATAGAAGAATATGGAGTAGAAAAATTTGTAAAAAAATGCAAAGAGAGTGTGTTTACTTATGTGCACATGTGGGAAGAAATGACTAATAAAGTTGGATATTGGGTAGACATGGAAAATCCATATGTAACTTATCATAACAATTATATAGAATCAGTATGGTGGGCATTAAAACAAATGTGGGATAAAGGACTTTTATATGAAGGGCACAAAGTTATGCCATATTGTCCAAGATGTGGTACAGCGTTATCATCACACGAAGTTGCGCAAGGCTATAAAGATGTAAAAGATTTGACTTGTGTTGCAAAATTCAAAGTACTTGATAATACAAAATTTGATGAAAATACTTATATTTTAGCATGGACAACTACACCATGGACTTTGCCATCTAACTTAGCACTATGTGTTAATAAATCATATGAATATGCAGAGGTTAAAGCAAATATAGGTACTGATGATGAGCCTAAATATGAAAACTATATTTTAGCTAAAGATTTAATAGAAACGGTATTAAAAGAAACACCATATGAAGTTGTAAAAACATTTAAAGGAAGCGAATTATTAGGTGTTAAATATGAACAATTAATGCCATTTGCAAAAGTTGAAGGAAAAGCATTTGAAGTAATCCATGGAGATTATGTTACACTAACAGATGGTACAGGTATAGTTCATATTGCACCAGCATATGGTGAAGATGATAGTTTAGTTGCAAAACAAAATGGAATTACTTTTGTCAATTTAGTAGATAAATCAGGAAACTTTGTAAAAGAAGTAGAGCCATGGGCAGGTAAATTTGTAAGAGACTGTAATGAAGACATATGTAAATGGCTAGCTAAAGAAAATAAACTATTTAGCAAAGAAAAGCACATGCACTCTTATCCTCACTGCTGGAGATGTGATACACCACTTCTATATTATCCAAAAGAAAGTTGGTTTGTAGCTATGAGTAAACTAAGAGATGAATTAGTTGAAAATAATAGCAAAGTAAACTGGTATCCTGAAACAATAAAAACAGGTAGATTTGGAAAATTCTTGGAAAATGTAATTGACTGGGGAATTTCAAGAGATAGATATTGGGGAACTCCATTCCCAGTATGGACATGTGAGGATGAGAATTGCGGACATCAAGAATGTATAGGCTCTATTGAAGAACTAAAAGAAAAAGCAATTGATTGTCCAGAAGATATCGAATTACACAAACCATATATAGATGACGTACATTTAAAATGTCCGAAATGTGGTAAGAAAATGCATAGAGCAAAAGAAGTTATCGACTGTTGGTTTGATTCAGGTTCAATGCCTTTTGCACAATGGCACTATCCATTTGAAAACAAGGAAATGTTTGAAAATAACTTCCCAGCAGGATTTATTTCAGAAGCAATAGACCAAACTAGAGGATGGTTCTATACTTTAACAGCTATAGGTACAGCGTTATTTAATAAAACACCGTTTGAAAATTGTATAGTTTTAGGACATGTTTTAGATGAACATGGTCAAAAAATGTCTAAATCAAAGAAAAATGGTGTAGACCCAATGACATTATTAGATACAGTAGGAGCAGATGCAACGCGTTGGCACTTCTACACTTGTAGTGCGCCATGGCTTCCTACACGATTAGGAATTAAAAATGTGCAAGAAACACAAAGAGGATTTTTAAGCACATTATGGAATGTATATTCTTTCTATGTTCTATATGCAGAAATAGATCAATTTAATCCATTAAAATATTCTGATTTTGAATTAACTAATGTTATGGATAAATGGATAATTTCTAAATTAAATACACTAATAAAAGTAGTAGACAGCAAATTAGAAAGTTATGACATAACAAGTGCAGCATTAGAAATTGAAAGTTTCACAGATGAGCTATCAAACTGGTATGTACGTAGAAATAGAGAAAGATTTTGGTCAGAAAGTTTAACAGACGATAAAATTGGAGCATATGTAACTTTATACAAAGTATTAACAACATTAATAAAAGTTGCAGCGCCATTTGTACCATTTATGACAGACGAAATATACCAAAACTTAGTAGTAGGATTAGATAACAATGCACCTGAAAGTGTTCACTTATGCTTATGGCCAGAAGTAGATGAAAGCACAATAAATGAAGAACTTGAAAAAGAAATGGATTTAGCATATAAAATTGTAAAATTAGGTAGAAGTGCAAGAAATTCTGCAAATATTAAAAATAGACAACCACTTTCAGAAATGCTTATTTCAGTAGATACATTACCTAAATATTACGAAGATATAGTAAAAGAAGAATTAAATGTAAAAGAAGTAAAACTAGGTGCTGAAATGAATAAATATGTGGATTTTGAAATAAAACCAAATCTACCAGTTTTAGGAAAAGAATATGGGAAATTAATACCTAGAATAAGAGAAGAACTTGGAAGACTAAATCAAATGGAATTAGCTACTAAAGTTAAAAATGGAAAATGCGAATATATTGAAATTGATGATACACAAATCGAATTAAATGCAGATAATTTATTGGTTACGATGCAAGGAAAAGATGGTTTTGCATTTAGTGGAGAAGGAGAAATGGGTGTTGTATTAGATACTAATATAACAAAAGAATTAAAAGAAGAAGGATATGTTCGTGAAGTACTTTCAAAAGTACAAAATATGAGAAAAGACCAGGGCTTTGAAGTATTAGACCATATAAATTTATATGTAGCTGGAGATAGCGATTTAGAAAGAGTTATAAAAGAAAATGAAGAGCTAATTAAACATGATACTTTAGCAGAAAAAATTGTATATCACGAAGAAAGAGATAATTATGTATCAACAAATATAAATGGTCAAAATTTAGACGTAGAAGTAGAATTAGTTAAATAATTGAAGGAAAATGAGTGGATTTGAAAAATAATCGCTCATTTTTTGTATTGAAACTTATAAAAAATTATGTTATATAAAAAGAGTATAAAGGAAATTACAATGCAAAAGGAGAAAATAAAGAAAGGAGTGTATGGTGTATAGAAATTATTACATATATCATACAAGAAAAAATGAATTTAGAAGATTTTGGAACAGATTTTTTGGAAAGCATATCGGAAACGATAGATAAAGAAAAAATAACAGATAACAGTGGAAAATTAACCAAAGAAGAAATTGATTTAGCACAAAAATTAGAAGCAATAGATGAATTTACAATTGATAGATTTGAAGAGGATATAGCAATTTTGGAGAACAGGAAAACAGGAAAAATGATTGAAGTTGCAAGAGATAAATTGCCAAATGACGTTAAAGAAGGAGATATTTTAAACAAAATAAATGGTAAATTTATTGTAAATGATAATGCAACTACGAAAATCACAGAAAGTATAGAGGAAAAAATGAATAGATTATGGAATTAAAATAGAGGTATGAAATGGGAAGAAAAGGTAGTCGATTGTCTAAAAAGAACAAGAAAGCAATTGGTATAGTAATTAGTATTTTTATAGTAACTGTTGCGGCTATGTTGGGAATAAATAGCTCACAAATTCAAAATATTGTAACAAAGTTAGGACTAGAAAATACCACAGTATCGCAACAGAGTAAAGAGAATGTAGAAAAAGTAACAACAACAAGTATTGAAGGGGATTTCGAGATAAATTTTATTGATGTAGGGCAAGCAGATTGTATTTTGATATCTAATAAAGGGCATAATATGCTAATAGATGCAGGGAATAACGAAGATGGACAAATGGTTGTGAAGTATATTAAAAATAAAGAGATAAACGAGTTAGACTATGTTATTGGAACTCATCCACATGAGGATCATATTGGAGGACTAGATGATGTAATAAATAGTGATATAAAAATAAACAACATATATATGCCCAAAATGCAGACTAATACAAAAACATTTGAAGATGTATTAAATGCAATTGAAAATAAAAGATTAAAAATTATAGCACCCAAAAAAGGTGATATGTTAAAGCTAGGAGAAACAAACATTGAAATTATGACAGATAGTATTATAGATAAAGATAATATAAATTTATCATCAATTGTAGTGCAATTAAAATATGGAAAAAATAAGTTTTTATTTATGGGAGATGCTGAAAAAGAAAACGAATATACTAGACAGTGGGAAAAAGTAGATGTATTGAAAGTAGGCCACCATGGTTCAAAGACAAGTAGTTCAGATAAATTTATAAATCAAGTAACCCCAAAAATAAGCATAATAATGGCGGAAAAAGGTAACAGTTATGGATTACCAAAACAGGAAATATTAGACAGATTAGAAAATATAGGAAGTAAAGTTTATAGAACAGACGAACAAGGGACAATAACAATCACATCAGATGGAGACAATATCAGTGTGCGAACAGAAAAGTAGAAATATACATAAAACGAGGAGATGAAATTAATTTCCTCGTTCTTTTTTATTTAAGCACTTGACAGTTAAGACGAATAACGATAAAATATAATAGGTAGGAAAAAATATATTTTTAACAATAATAATGATAATATATATTTTATTCGAACATTGAAAATTAAATAAGAAAGAGG
>ERZ779866.4258-NODE-4258-length-10784-cov-3.210830_pt1 | contig 10784 bp, 7 predicted proteins | sample MGYA00511248_ERZ779866 | MGnify/ENA primary metagenome ERZ779866 (study PRJEB29588, sample SAMEA2155758) | human gut metagenome | biome: human gut; feature: human-associated habitat; material: faeces | place: Denmark | collected 2008/2010 ... | reverse complement strand
CCTGACCTTCCAGGCAAAGGGCGTGGGCGACGCGGAGGTGAAGCTCACCGCCGCCAAGGTGGATATCGGCTCTCAGGCCGTCGGCAACGACGCCCCTGCGGCTACCGTTTTGGACGACACCACCGCGATCAAGGTGACCGGCTACACCGTCACTCTGGGCGAGGGCCTGTCCGGTGAATCCACCGTCGCTCCCGGCGCGGACTACACCTTCACCGCTACCGGCGCGGACAACTACGACTACGTCATCTCCGCCACCATGGGCGGCGAGACCACCACTGCCAACGACAACGGCAACGGCACCTACACCGTTTCCAATGTCACCGGCAATCTGGTGATCAATGCCGCCATGACGCCCAAGAGCTACAATGTCACCGTGGAAGGCACCGGCGCAGGCGATGTGACCGCTGCCGATAAGGCCACTTACAACACCGACTATACCTTCACCGTAACCGAGGACGGCAACTATACCTATAACACCACCGTAACCGTGGGCGGCAAGACCTATTCTCTGGGCGCTCCCGAGAACGGTAAGTACACCATCCCCGGCACCGATATCAAGGGCGACATCGTGATCACCGTCACCAAGACCGTGAAGCCCTCCTCCGTGGTTTCCGTCACCAAGCCCGATTACGTGAAGGGCAACGGCACCGCCACCAAGGGTCAGGATTACACCTTCACCGTCGATAAGGAAGAAGGCTACGACTACTCCGAGCCTACCATCAAGATCGGCGGGCAGGATGTGACCGACAAGGTGGTCAAGAAGGAGAATGGCAGCTACACCATCCCCGGCTCCAGCATCACCGGCAACATCACCATCGAAGTGACCAAGACCGCAGCCGTCACCGTGGACGTTACCGAGTACATCACCCTGAACGACAAGGCCATGTACCTGGTGACCGCTTCCGGCAACTTCGCCGAGGGTCAGGTTGCCAACTACGACGGCATGAGCATGTTCTGGTCCGAGAAGTACAACGCATATGCTTATCTGGTTATCTCTGCGGATAATCTGGAGGCTGTGAAGGCGGAAGCCGCTGCGAAGGTCAAGGTCGCGGAAGGCACCTCTGCCGGAACCGTGGATTACAGCGGCGATGTGAACGGCACCAAGGTAGTCGACGTTAACGACGCTCAGCTGACCTACGATATGTACAACACCAAGTACAGCAGCTTCGATGTTGTCTCCATGCTGAAGTTCCTGAATGCCGATGTGAGCGGCGACAAGAAGGTCAATACCGCTGACGCTACCGCTATCGTTAGCCTCATCAAGTGATTTCCTGAATGACCGGGTCTTCTGACCCGAAACCAAAGTGCCTCCCCCGCCGTGAAAGGCGGGGGAGGCCAGACCGCAGAATTCGGAGGGTCACAGGTGTCCCTATGGAAAGTGGGGACAGCTGTGAATTTCCGACACCTTTGCCGTAGGATGTGAATTTTATGAAAAAGAGAATTTTGTCCAGCCTGCTTGCTTTTGTACTGCTTTTATCCGCCCTGCCCATGGGAGTTTATGCCGCGGAAACGCGCTATTCGGTCGCCGCTTCGCCGGATCAGACTACGGATGTTGGGAAGACCGTCAGCATGAGCGTGTCCGTCTCCGGGGGAAAGTACAACGCCTATGATCTGGCGCTGATCTATGACACCGCGCGGTTGACCTATGTGTCCGGTCAGGCGGCGGATAAAGGGGCTTCGGTAACCGAAAAGAGCGGAAGCATCCGCGTTATCGGCTACGGCGCGGATAAGTCCGCTTCCACGAAGGTCGTAACCCTGACATTCAAGACAAAGGCGGCGGGGACTGCAAAGGTTGTGATTTCCTCGGCGAAGATCGACACAGGCACAAACGCCCCGACAAAAAACGCGCCTCCGGCTGCGATCAGCAGAAATACCACAAAGTTTACCATCCAGCCGGGATACACCGTGACGCTGGAGGATGGTCTGACCTCTGACAGCCTGAGCGCGGCGGCAGGGGAGGATTATACCTTCCGTGCGACAGATCCGCTCCACTATGATTACAAGCCCTCGGCGAAGATCAGCGGCAAGGACGTCACGGTCAAGGATAACGGCGACGGCACCTACACCATCCCCGGCAGCGAGATCAACGGAAATATCACGGTCAAGGCGAACAGAACCCCCAAGACCTACAAGGTAACATTCAAGGGTGAGGATCTGTCGGGCGAGAATTCCGCGCCTTATAACACGCCCTACCATTTCAAGCTGAACCGGAAGGCCGGATACAGCTACGTTCTGCGTGTGACCATCGGCGGAAAATCTTACACCGGCTACAAGGCGGAGAACGGCGGCTACGTGATTCCGGGTGCGGCCATCACAGGCGACATTGTCATCACCGCGCAGAAAACCAAGATCAATTCCGGCGGCGGAAGCTCCAGCGGCGGCTCAGGCGGCGGAAGCTCTGCCAAGTATGTGTCGGTCAGCTTCATCGGCTCCGGCGCGGACGACGCGGTGGGCAGGAAAACCACACGGCGCGGTTCGGATTATACATTCCGCATTGATCGTAAGGACGATACCGATTATGACGTTTCCGCAAGGGTCAACGGCGTCACCGTCAAATGTACCTACGACAGTAAAAAGAATATTTACCGTATTTCGGGCAGCGAGGTTACAGGAGATATCACCATCACGATTACGAAGGGCGCCCCGGTGGCGGTCAACGTATACGTCACGCTGGATAAGCAGAGCATGTACCTTGTGACTTACAGCGGCAGCGTTGAAGATGGGCATGTCCCCATGTACGACGGACAGAACATGTACTGGTCGAAGGTATACAACGCCTACGCCTGGCTGGTGATCTCCTCCGCCGACGAAAAAGAGGTTGCCCAGGCGGCTCAGAACAGCATCACCATCGGAGAGGGAAAGGCCGCTGCCACCGTCGATTACTCCGGCAACGTGGATCTCAGCGGGCGTATTGACGTGGATGACGTGCATCTTGCCCACGACGTGTACAACGCGAGATACACGCTGGTAAGCCTGATGATGCACAAATTCCTGAACGGCGACGTCAACGGTGACCGGAAGGTGGACATCAGGGATTCGGTGTGGATTGTTAACCGCATTCTCCGGGAAAAGTAAGGAGCGTGACATATGAAGAAGATCATCAGCATTGTTTTGGCTGTCGCGCTGATATTCGCGCTGGCTGTGACGGCGATGGCGGCGGAGATCGCGGAAGCCCCCGTGTCCGCCGATTCCGTGACGGCGGGGAAGACCGTGACCGTACCCGTCAGGATCACCGGGAACCGGGGCTTTACCAATTTCGGCATTGCTCTGGACTATGACCGGGAGCAGCTGGAGCTGCTGAGCATCCAGACGGCGACGGGAGAAACACCCTACCTCTGCGGCGCTGTGGCCGCCGGGAATACCCAGTGGGCAGGCGCGGACGGGAAGACCTATGGCTATGTGACGGCGGCTTTGGAAGATGCCGTGACGGAGGACGGAATTCTGTTTACGGCCACGTTCCGGGTCAGTGGGGATTTTTCCGGCACTGCGGCGGTGCAGCCGGTGGTGCAGTATATGCGCAGCAATAAACGGCTGCTGTCTGTATTTGACGCCATTCCCGTCACGACCGTGAGCGGAACCGTATCGACGGTTCTGGTGGGAGACTATGACCAGAACGGAACGGTAAACGCGCTTGACGTCATGGGCCTGTACAGAGCTGTGATAAGCGGCACGGATTTCTCGGAAGAGGATCTTGACCGTCTGGATGTCAACCGGGACGGTATGATCAACGCGCTTGACATAATGGCAATTTATGGGATCGTATCGGGCGGTCAGGAATGACCCGACCCACAGAAAAGGAGCGAAATATGATGAAAAAAGTTCTGTCCTGCTTACTTGCGGTCATGCTTTTCCTGACCTGCATTCCCACGGCGATGGCAGTGGATAACGCCCGTGACTTCTTCTTTGAGCTGTCCGTGGACGGCAGCGATAAGAAAGAGGTACAGCCCGGCGACATCATTCAGGTGGATTTCAACCTGAAACGGTCGGACAGTGGCGATGCCTACACCATGTACGGTATGCAGAACGAAATTCGCTACGACAGCAATTTCTTCGAGCTGGTGGAGGGCAGCGCCCTGCTGAGCAACGGCATTTCCACGACGGACATCGGCCTGCGGGACAATTACCGGGAATTTTACATGAACTTCGTGTCCCTGTCCGGCGGCGAAACGTGGGAAGCCAAGCGCCTGGTTGGCTCCTTCAAGCTGAAGGTGATCGCCACGTCCGGCGTGTCCAAGATCACAAATCAGGACTATCTGGTGTCCACTAAGGACGGAACCGATGAATATAAGGCGTCCTGTCAGGATGTGACCATCATCATTTCCACCGACTGCACGGTCACGTTTGAGCCAAACGGCGGCACGGCGGTTCCCAGTCAGACCGTCCGGTACGGCGAGACCGTGGAGCGGCCGGACAATCCCACCCGGGAGGGCTACCACCTGGTGGGCTGGTATTCGGATATTGATCTGCAAAATCCCTGGGATTTTGACGCCGATACCGTTCAGGGCAATATGACCCTGTACGCAAAATGGGAGAAGGGCGACGCGCCTGAGACGGATGCTGACGGCACCGGCAGCGGCCTGTGGTGGCTGCTGGGGCTGTGTCTGCTTGGTCTGCTGCTTCTGCTCCTGCTCCTCCTGCTGCTGGGCAGAAAGACGGTTCACTTCGAGACCGGCTGCGACAGCAAGGTCAAGGATCAGAAGGTGAAGAAGGGCAGTCTGGTGACACGTCCCGAGCAGCCGGTTCGTCCGGGCAGAGCCTTCGCCGGATGTTCTGCCTGCCGTTGGCACGATAAGCAGGTTTTCTTCCTCATGCAGCGAATAGGTGCATACGGCATTATCCAGCGTGATACCTTCCGCCAGAGACATGCCGTCCGGAAGATGAATTTGTACCTCCTGCGCTGTATAGCCGTCTGCCAAGTCGAAACGGGCGGTGAACAGGACCAGAGTGCCCTGGCTGGGCGTGGTCGTATTGACCGACAGGCTGCCGGAGTTCAAATAGGAAAAGGCATCCTCTGCCAGAGCAGGAACGGAAACGGGACCGACATCAGTGAGCACCCCATCCTGGATTGACACACTGACTTGAGCATAATCCGTCCCAGCGGCCAGTCCCAGCTGCTCCAGCAGGCCCAGCGCCGGGACATTTTGCAGCATGGGGGTGTCCTGGATCAGAACCAGGGTATAGGTTCCCACGTCCATAGGGGCGCTCGTCAGGCCGGTCCGGGCGGTATAGATGGCACGGAACGCGCCGGTGCTGTCGAACACCAGCACATTGGACGCCCCAGGGAGGGAGAGGCTCCCCAGGCGGAAGCCGCCCTTTTCCACCAGGGTCAAAGACGCACTGCCCATCCGGTCACTGTTCAGAATAACCTGATCCGCAGTTCCGAGCAGTTCTCCGCCGGGGTCAGAGACTGTGACCGTAATCTCCTGCCCCGCCGTCACCACATCGGGCTGGAAGACGACCGTGGTCCCCTGCACCTCATAATCTTCCCCGGCGATGCCGGTCCCGCCGGAGGACAGGGAAATCTGTAAGCTGCCCAGCGCGGAGAGGGACTCCTCACGGGCGCTCTCCCCCTGGCCCGCAGCGTGGCGCAGGGTCAGGCTCAGCTCGATCCGGTCGGACACCGTCTCATAGAGCGTGACCGCAGCCACCTGATATTCTCCCGCCTCGACGGCGTCCGCCAGAGGGAGGACAAGGGTTTTACTGTAATAACCGTCCAGGCGGATCTGGAGCCGGACGGACTGCGCGGGCAGCTCCGCCAGTGCAAAACTTCCGTCCGTTCCGGTCTGAGCGGACTGGGTCTCACCGTCCGCGAGAGTCGCTGTGACCTGTGCACCGGGCAGCGGATTGCCGTCTTGATCCTGGACTTGGCCAGAGACGGAGACCACCGGCGTCTGCTCCCGTTGCGTCAGGGTAAACGTGATAGCCGCATCCTCCGCTCCCGCCGGGACGGTCTGCCGCGCAGGCTGTTCATATTGCTCCAGCAGTTCCCCACCCAGCAGGACTTCACAGACGTAATCTGCCTCTGCCGCCGCGCCGGAGAGAACCGCGCCGGTCCCCGCCGGGGTGGTCCCGCCGGCTTCGTACCAGTTGACTGTGAAGCCATCCGTAAGCGTTTCCCCTTCCGGGGTGAGCACCCGGGCGGAAAGCGTCCTGGTTGGGACGGCGTTCAGATCAACAAACTGGTACCCATTCTCCACCGCCCAGTCATAAGCCGTGCTGTTTTCATATCCGTGGACCGTAGGGCGAGCGCTGACCAACGTGCCATCATAGATCTCCGTCGCTGAGTTATAAAAAGTGATGTTCGATAGCTGATAGCAGTACTGAAACGCGGCATAGCCGATCCCTGTCACGCTGTCCAGCAATTCTACCTCTTTCAGAGCGTCACAGGACGTAAACATACATGTTGGGATAACCGGCGACCCGACCACGGCGGAGACAAGGGAGTCGCAGTTATCAAAGGTATACCCATACCCGTCTACTGTGTAGTACTGCTTCACGGTGGCCGGCACGTGGATAGAGGTGAAGCCGCAATTTTCAAACGCTCTCCCATATAGGGACGTCAAAGTCGCGGGGAAATTGATGGAGGTCAGGCTGGTACAGTTTCCAAACGCCCGCGTGCCTATGCTGGCCACACCCTCCCCCAGGGTAACGGAGGACAGCGAGGCGCAGTCGAAAAAGGCCTGTTCCGGAATGGCGCTCAGGGAACCGGGAATGGAGACCGCCTTCAGCGCAGAGCAGCCAGAGAATGCCTTTTCCCCCATGGAGGTCAGCGTGGAGGGCAGAGTCACGCTTTCCAGCGCCTCGCAGTCCTCGAAAGCGCCGTCACCCAGAGTAGTGACACCCTCCGGGACTGCAACGGCTGTTAAGCCGGTACCCGCAAAGGCGCTGTCTCCGATTGCGGTTATCTGATTTTCAAATGTAATTTCTGTCAGGGCTTCACATCCGTCAAAGGTGGAATCCGGAACTGTGGTCAGCCCCGCCGGAACGTGGAAGGACGTCAGCGCAGTGTAGCAAAAGACCCGATCGCCCAGCGAGGTCACCTGTTCAAAGGACGGAACCGTGCTGAGCTTGCTGCAATTATTGAATGCAAACTTACCAACTTCCGAGATGTTCTCTCCTCCGGTGACCGCTGTCAGGTTGTAGCAATTGGAGAACGCGGATTCCTCCAGTGCGGTGACGGTCTCTGGGAGATCCACCGTCAGCAGCTGATTCCGGTGGTCATAGCTGTTCGTATAAAATGCGCTGTACCCAATGGACGTTACCTCATGGCCCTCAATGGTCTCCGGAATGACCAAATGCCCGTCGAAGCCCTCCTGGGCGGTAAACCCTTGGATGGTCCCGGTGGTCTCGTCGAAGTTCAGGGTATAGGCGGCCCCTTCCGGGGTATAGGAAACCCGCCTGGGCTGGGCCGCCGGCTCCCGGACCTGCTCCGCGGCCTCACTGGCACCTTCCGCCGTCTCCGCATCCCCGCCAAGAACGGCGATAGGAGACTGGGTCTCCGCTTCCACCTGCAGTTTGTCCTCCACTGTGGCCGCAAAGGCCTGTGCCGGGAACATGCTCAGGCACATCGCCGCCGACAGCAGTGTGCTGATGATTCGTGTACGAATTCGCGTATGCATCATGTCTGTCCAACTCCTTTTGGGGCAAATTCCAGTGTGGGCTGTAAAACTGCCCCATCTATGATCCTTCTCCCGGATTTCTATGCGGCGGTCCGAACTGCTGTACCATCTGACGCCGGTCCCAGGGCAAAGAATCGTGCGGCTCTACATAGCGCACCCGCGCCGGTCGCGGAGCATCCCACTGCCTCACAGCATGTTACACAAAAAATATAGCATACTGCTGAGCTGTTTTGTTCCCGAAAAATATGGGAATTCGTTAAATCCTGAAAAAGCGTTCGGCACAGGGGAAGATCACACCCCTGTGCCGAACGCAGTGAAATCTTTTCAGGACAAATAGGCGGCAAATATGTGCCGCAGCATATTTCGGTCCGGAAGGCCCAGCTTGTGCAGCACGCTGGTTTGCTGGTTGGCAATTGTCTTGGCCGATGAATACAGCTGCACCTCCTGCCCCAGCATCTGCCGCAACACCGCCCGCTCCGCGACAGTCAGCGCCTGCAGCAGCGCTGCACAGATCAGATGCGACTGCGGCGTCGGTCCAGTCGCGGTCTCGCGGATGGTAGGCAGTAGCATGGAAGCCTGGCTTTTGAGCACATAACCTGAGGCAAAGGCATGGACACTGGCCCGGATGACGGTTTCCGGATTATCATCCGCAGTCAGGATGAGCACCCGCGCGGCCGTCTGCATACGGATACGCCGGGCCGCATCTGCGCCGTCCGTATAACTTCCAATCAATTCCAGATCCATCAGGACAATATCGGGCTGTAGGCGGACAGCCGCAGCGCAGCCCTCCTGCGCGGTGGCACACACCGCAGCAAGTTCCAAATCTGGCTGTCCCAGCAGCATCTGTGTAAGCAGATAGCGGAAATCTAAATCGTCGTCCACTGCTAAAATACGGATGGGATTCATTGCACGCCTCCTTTATGGACGTTCCGGCGGTGCATCGGGAAACAAAGGGATACCGTGCTGCCGCGGCCCGGCGCGCTCTTCACAGAAATGCTGCCGTGATGCGCATTCATTACATTCCAGCAGTAATAGAGCCCCAGTCCCATATTACAGCTGCCTTGCCTGGTGGTAAAATAAGGGTCAAACACTTTCTGAAGCGTCCCGGGCTCCATACCATATCCGGTATCTGTTACTGAAATCACCGCTTTCCACCGTTGACAGCAATAGGATAGTTCGATCCTACCGCCCTCCGGGATCGCGTTCACCGCATTGTCAATCAGGTTTGAAAGCATTTCGCGCAAGTGCGTCTGGTCGCAGAACAGCGGTTGCGCGTCGCACCTTCCAACTGACAGTATGATATCACGGTCCACCGGAATCACGGTTTCCGCTACCGTACTCTGAAAAAGTGGTTTTACTGCACACAGCTCCGGCATCAGCGTGATCTGCTGGGCATAGAGCTTCGTACGGTTGACAAATTGCTTAAGATGAAGCACTGCTCCATTGATGATATCCAATTCATGATCCCGGTAGCCGCGGCTCTGCATCAACGCGGTGCACCACTCAATCTTCGCCAAGTCATTTTTTAACGCATGCCCCACATAATGCGCATTGCGCTGAATCACTTGGCCACCGCTCGTCCAGTCATATGTCTCGCGCCGGAACCGCAGCCCCCATATCCCGCCGTGAAATGCCCGGCAAAGGAAGAATATCAAAGTACACAGCGCGATGATCAGGTTAAACTGCCATAATTTCCTTAGGTTAGGGATACCAAGCGCATGATATGGAAACGCGGAAACAAGCCAAAACCACAGCGGTACGAGCATGGTCATGGCTGCGAGGCGGCGCTGCCGGAAGCGCATGCTCAACCGTTCCTCCCATAGTGCATGCAGCAAAACAACGGTGGAGAGAATGCCCATCCCCCAGTTATAACCCGCAACGCTCAGGCAAAATACCGTGTCCTGCTGGAAGTGCAGCGTCTGCGTGAAGGGGAAAATACAGGTTAGTACTGCGGCAGGCAAATAGGCTGCAATACTTAGGAAGAGGAACCACCTGCCCGCCCGCTGCTCTAATCTATGAAAGAAAAAGGCAAACACCAGAACGGACGGCATTGCAAGATAGTAGAATACCGCGCTGAGTACAGAATACAGACCTTCGGAAAAAGCATCCATCCAGATCCCGGCCTGGATCAGCTGCGGCCCCAGTGTATAGAACAAATATTCCTTGAGTGCCCCAACGCTGAACAGAATACCGCTGATAAAGCACCAGTTGTTAAGTTTATTGTGCAGATCCGCCAGTAGGATCAGGGTAAAGATGCACCAGAGCACCATAGTGAATACCAGCAGCATCTCGCCGGGCAGCCCTTGCTGCGCCGCTTCATGAATTACATTAAACTGATCCACAGCGCCTCCTCCCCTCCCTTTGGATGATTGCATTATAGCAAAAATGTCCGTTAAAAGGAATATGATACATAAAAATATCTCTTTGGCCGCACAGTATGATCATCCAGCACAAAAAGTTTGATAAATCAGGCTTTTATATGTCTCTTCTCCTTCCCACGCTTCTGCCAGACAATGTCATACCCCAGCACATCGGCCAGCTCCACAACCTCCTTATAGCGGATGGATTCCCGCTGGAGTTTGGCCGACAGGTTGGAAACACTGTCCGACCAGCCGTATTCCTCATGGAGCCGGTCAACTATCTCCTGCATGGTATACCCGGCCCGGACGATCTGTGCCTTAATCTCGTTGCGTACTGTCATCATAAAAAATCCTCCTACATTTACTTGATAAAAATGCGAAGCCGGTACGCCCTCTGGCATAACCGCTTCGCTGTGTGGTGAAAAATCTCCTTGTCACCAAATCCGTTCAGAATTGCCGGTGTGATGTCCTGTCCATAGGTCGCACTTTCCGACTTTTCCGTTCCGTGTGACTTGCCTTGAAACTGTGCATTATCCCATGGTTCCATGCACCCGGTTCACCGGGGCGAGAAGCACGGTTTCGCAAAATGATTTCTTCCAATAGGCAAATACTTTTCGATTTCCACTTGCCTTGATTTAGCATGGGGATTTGACCAGTGATTCTGACTGCCATAGCCGCCGAATTGCTATAAAAGGGAGAACAAGGGTCAATCAAAGCGTACGTACGTACACGGTTCAGCGCCGCCATTCTTCCGGCACATCTTCCGGTACGTACGTACGCATCGAATCACCGGAAAACACTGATA
>ERZ779866.4255-NODE-4255-length-10787-cov-6.702665_pt1 | contig 10787 bp, 7 predicted proteins | sample MGYA00511248_ERZ779866 | MGnify/ENA primary metagenome ERZ779866 (study PRJEB29588, sample SAMEA2155758) | human gut metagenome | biome: human gut; feature: human-associated habitat; material: faeces | place: Denmark | collected 2008/2010 ... | reverse complement strand
TAATCCGGGCTTTTTTATCGAGATTCGAAATTCCGCGCCCACGTCCCAGTTCCAAACAATCGAACACGACCCCGATTATTTTGTCTCCCCAAAAGCAGCTCGCTCACAGGAGAAAAAAAATGACATTTCAGTACCCAGCCGTATCGCGGCGCAACTTGATGAAATCGGTTGCAGCCGCCGGTCTACTGGCTAATTTTTCAATCACACCGCTCAGTCAAGCCGTTGCAGCGGCCATGGATGATATGGAAACCGTTCGCTGGACTTCGTGCGTTGTCAATTGCGGCAGCCGCTGCCCGTTGAAAGCCATCGTCAAAAACGGTCAGGTGATCCGCATTGAACCGGAAAACACCGGCGCCGACTCCACCAAGATGCCTCTGGCTGTCCCGCATGTCCGAGCCTGCTTGCGAGGCCGCTCCATGCGTCAGCGCTTGTACTCTCCCGAACGCCTCAAGTACCCGATGAAGCGCGTGGGCAAGCGCGGCGAAAACAAGTTCGAGCGCATCTCCTGGGACGAAGCGCTGGACATCGTCGCCAAGCAGCTCAAATACACCATCGAGAAATACGGCAACGAAGCCATCTACCTGCAGTACGGCTCCGGTTCCTATCAGCTCGTTTCCACGCGCCGCACGGCCGATCGTCTGCTCAATATGTTGGGCGGTTCTCTGGGCTGCTACGGCACCTACTCTTCGGCTCAGATCAACGGCGCCTTCCCCTACACCTACGGGCTCGGCGCCGGCGGCTCTCAGATGACCGAAGTCGGCAACGCCAAGCTCTACGTGTCCTTCGGCAACAACACGATGGTCACACGCCAGTCGGGCGGCGGCCAAGCCTGGGAGCTCGATTGCGCTCGTCAGGGCAAGGATCGTCCGCGCATGATCATTGTTGATCCGATTTACACGGACACGTGTTTGGGCAAGGAAGACGAATGGGTGCCGATCCGTCCGGGTACCGATGCGGCTTTCGTTGAAGGCATGGCCTACGTCATGATCAAGGAAAACCTGGTCGATCAGGCCTTCCTCGACAAATACTGCGTGGGCTACGACGAAAAGACGCTGCCCAAGGGCGCCCCCGCCAAGAGCGACTACAAGAGCTACATTCTGGGCGAAGGCGAAGACAAGACGCCAAAGACTCCGGAATACGCCTCCCGCATCACCGGCATTCCGACGGAAACCATCATCCGGTTGGCCCGTGAAATGGCTAAAACGAAGCCTGTTTTCTTTGCTCAAGGCTATGGCCCGCAACGTCAGGCCAACGGTGAACAGACCTGCCGCGCCATTGCCATGCTGCCGATTCTGACCGGCAACATCGGTCTGCCCGGTACGAGCCACGGCGGCCGCGAGGGCGACATCGGCCTGGGCGACGTGGGCCTGCCTTCCGGAAAGAATCCGGTTAAGACGCTCATTTCGTTCTTTACTTGGACCGACGCGATCGATCACGGCGAAAAGATGACCGCCACGGCCGACGGCGTGCGCGGCAAGGATAAGCTTGACGTGGGCATCAAGTTCCTGTGGACGCAGTGCTCCAACGTGAACATGAACCAGCATTCGGATCACAACGGCACCGCCAAGATTCTGGCTGACGAAAAGAAGTGCGAGTTCATCCTCGTCGTCGACAACCAGATGACCTCCACCGCCCGCTGGGCTGACCTCATCCTGCCCGACGTGATGCAGCAGGAACTCAACGACATCGCCGCCGACGGCTACGCCACGGGAACGAGCAACTTCATGGTCGCTCTGCAGAAATGCGTTGAGCCGCAGTGGGAACAGCGCAGCGGCTACTGGATCTGCTCTCAGATCGCCAAGCGCTTCGGCATTGAAGACAAGTACACCGAAGGTCGCACGCAGGAAGAATGGGTGCGCTGGTGCTATGAAGAAACTCGGAAGAAACATCCGGACGTCATGCCCGACTTCGACACCTTCTGGAAGCAAGGCATCGTCAAGGTGCCGGGTCTGGGCAAGGGTAAAACCGTTGTCATGAAGGCCTTCCGCGACGATCCGGTGAAAAACCCCCTGAAGACACCCTCGGGCAAGATTGAAATCTATTCCGAACGTCTGGCCAAACTTGCCAAGGACTGGACTTTGCCTAAGGGCGACGTCATTTCGGCTCTGCCCAAGTTCTGCCGCACCTGGGAAATGCCGGGCGATCCGCTGCAAAAGAAGTATCCGCTGCAGTGCTTCGGCTATCACGGACACGGCCGCACCCACTCCACGTATCACAACGTGCCGTGGCTGCGTGAAGTGCAGCCCGACGAACTCCTGATGAACCCGATCGACGCCAGAGGTCGTGCGCTCAAGACCGGCGACATGGTGGAAGTCTTCAACGACCGCGGCCGCGTGCAGCTGCCGGTACACGTCACGCCTCGCATTTTCCCGGGCGTGGTGGCGTTCCCGCAGGGCGGTTGGTACACGCCCGACGCCAAAGGCGTGGACAAAGGTCCTTCCATCAACACGCTTACATCTCTCAAGAAGAGCCCGTTGGCCAAGGCCAACCCGCAGCACACCAATCTCGTCGAAGTCCGCAAGATCTAAAGGAGGCACATCATGGCAAAACAATACGGCTTTCTGATTGACGCCTCCCGCTGCACCGGCTGCAGAACGTGCGAGGTCGCCTGCAAAGATAAGAACAATCTTCCGGTCGGTCGCAACTTCCGACATGTCCTTTGCTTTGAGGGAGGTGGCTGGAGACAGGACCGCGCCACCGGCGCCTGGCGCACGGATACGTTTGCGTATTACGTCTCGGTAAGCTGCAACCACTGCGAAGATCCCGCCTGCGTCAAGGTCTGCCCCACCAAGGCTCACTTCAAGCGCAAGGAAGACGGTCTGGTTCTGATTGATCGCGACAAGTGCATCGGCTGCGGAATGTGCGCCAAGGCTTGCCCGTACGGCGCGCCGCAGCTCGATACGGTCGCAAAGAAGATGACCAAGTGCGACGCCTGTCAGGATCGTCTCGCCAAGGGACTCAACCCCGTCTGCGTGGACTCCTGCCCGCAGCGCGCCATCGAGTTCGGTGAAATGAGCGAGCTTTTAAAGAAGCACTCGGATCGCAAGCACATTGCACCGCTGCCCGATCCGTCCGTCACCAAGCCCAACCTGTTGGTGAAGGCGCCTCGCAACGCCAAGCCCGTGGGCGACAAAAACGGCACGGTTTTCGGAGCAGATCGTTAAGAGCTCCAGCTGACCGCTAAGGGCAACAACAGGGCGAGGATTTCGGTTCTCGTCCTGTTTTTGTTTGCGCACAACCTAAAACCACACAAGGTTGCTGTGAGATCGCCTTCTCAGGGCGTGCCCGGACACAATCCGAGTCCGTGCATCAAAAGACACCGAACCTACCGCACGCCTGATGACACTTATTCATCGCGAGCACATCAAAGGTGTCTGCGTGTGCTCAGCTGGGCAGACGGGCGACACTCCGTCCGCTGTCTTTTTGTCTGTCCCGCTGCCCATCCTCTGACCTACTTTCCACTTCTCCCAGTTCCTGCAAAACCGACGAAATTGCAAATTTTCCCGATAATCATACAAACTGCGTAGCATTCGAATACATCCATATTATTCTGTCACACAAAATCAAATATTCTTAAAAACATCAGAGACTTAACTACAAGAAATCCAACACTATCTCCTTCAAAACGTTGCCTTCCAGAGTAGCAGAATAGAATTAGTATCACCAAATCAAAACCACTGCCCCATCAGCCATTCAAAATCATCAGCACTCCGACACTTTCTCAATTGTCTACAACGGACATATTGGTCACAGCTCAATTTGACTTCAATATAAGAGCGCGTAGCAAGCAAAATTTCCTTTAGTTTGTTATCGAAATGAGCCAGACCGTCCGTATTCGCTTGACGCTCAAAACCAAGTCATGCAAACTCGCGACTTTCGCAACCCACAAACGGAGTAACACATGCCCCGCTTTTACCTGACCGCCGTGGCCGCCGCTGTGATGGCCGCAACGGTTAACGCCGCCGAATTTCCCGCAATCCCGACAGATCAAACGGATTACAACGAAATCATCTATCGCGACGATGCGAACGATCCGACAAGCTATGAACAGTCTTCCTGGAAGGGTATCGGTCTTGTCGCTTCTGGCGAACCGATGAGTTCCGGCTCCAAAGCACCCGCGTTCCTCAGCACGGCAAAGGGTGACATCGTCACTAACAACGGAAGCATCTGGGTGCTCGCCGATCGAATTGAAAATAACGACCTCGGTCAGTACGCCGCCGGCATCGTCGCAAGCGGCGGCAAAAAAGGCGTGAATGCCGAAGGTGCCGTCATCTACGTCCACTCCGACAACAACGGCAAGGAAGACAACTACGAAGCGGCCAAAGGCATGGCAGCTGATGCCAGCACCGGCACAAAAACCTCCATCACCAACAGCGGCACGATCTACGTCGAAGGCGGCACCGGCATGCTGGCCACCTCCAATGCCAAAGACCGCAAATCCGAGATCACCAACGAAGGCACGATTCACGTCATCAACAGCGGTTTCGGCATGTCGCTTGGCGGCAACAATGCCAGCGGCGTTGAGATGACCAACAAGGGCACTATCATCGCCAGCGGCAAGAACGCCTATGGCATCACGGCTTCCGACGCCACGGACGGTACAGTGACCAATGAAGGCACCATCATTGCCACCGACGGCGCCATCGCCATTTCCTCGGGCCGCTGGGATAAGGATGTCGAATTCAGCCTGACTCTTACGGGCAATTCGCATGTTGAAGGTGTCATTGAGCTCGGTAAAGCATCGAAACTGACCGTAGAAAACCTGGCTCGCGCAGAAACCATCGTGTTGTCTTCCGGTACCCCGGAAAAGGTAAACGCTTTAGATGGCGCCCCATGCGATGGCTGCAATGTGGGTAACGTCCATGTGAATAACAGCAACCTGACCATTCGCTCTTCCGATGAGTCCCAGACGCTCAAAATCGGACTCATTACAACAGAAGGCGTCAATTCGACGACATTTGAATTCGATTCTGTCGGTTCCAAAGAGAAGCCTCTTCTTGATGTGGACACAGTTGGCGAAAAAGCTGTTGTCAAGTTCAACTACACCGGTACGGTCACCGATAAGCTGGCAAACGGCTCGGTCAAGGCCGAAGAGCTCTTCAATGGCATCAGCCTGGGTGATAACGGTGAAACACCCAAACTCATCACTACGTCCGACGGTCTGTGGGCAAGCGCTTCCGTGCACGAAAAGAAAGGTGACGAAATCACGAGCACCTACTCCGGCCCGAGCAGCCTGATTACCTCCACCACCGATCTCGCCTTGATGAACGGTCTGGTATGGCGCTCCCAGCTCACCAACCTTTCCGATCGTATGGGCACGCTGCGCACCATGCCGCAGGCTGCCGGCGCTTGGGCACGCTACAACAACGGTCGTCTTGACGGCCGCGGCCTCGAATACGACTACAGCACGATCGAAGTGGGCTTTGACGCTCCCGTGAGCAGCAACTTCCTCGTTGGCGTGAGCTTTGACTACACGATCGGCGACACCGACCTCAATGCCGGTTCCGCCGACAACGACGTCTACACGCTGGGTCTTTACGGCACCTACTACGGTGACAACGGCGGCTTCGTTGATTTGATGGCCAAGATCGGCCGCATCGACAACGAATACAACGTTGCCAACTCGGCCGGGTCTGAAAAAGGCGACTACATGATGACCGGCGCCATCGTCGGTGTTGAAGCCGGCCACCGCTTCGATCTCGCTCACAACATTTTCGTCGAACCGCAGGTTCAGCTCTCCTACAGCTGGCTGCGCGCCACGGACTATGCGACCAACATCCGCAGCGTTGATTTCGAAACGATCGAGAGCTTGGTCGCTCGCGTGGGCGTCATGGGCGGCATGAAGTTTGCCGAAAACCGCGGTGCGGCCTACCTGAAGGCCTCCTACAACCACGACTTCCTGGGTAACGTGGACGCAGCAATGTACGCTGTCAACGGCTCGGGCAACTCCGCCAAGATCAGTGACGAGCTCGACGACAACTGGGCCGAAGTCTCTCTGGGCGTGTCCTACAGCGTGACCGATACGCTCAACACGTTCCTTGACGTCGGCACCGGTTTCGGTGGCGACATCGACCAGAAGTGGCGCATCAACTTCGGCGCCCGCTACGCATTCTGATCAGAGCTTTAAGTCGGGGTTGATTGATCGCCCGCAGTGAAGCATAACAGCCGCGTTCTCGATTCGTCGGGGGCGCGGCTTTTCGTTTGACCGACTTTCCTGTCAATGGGAAACGTCGTCTTGATTCGCTCAATTCAACGGGCTGCTAACCGACGGCTTCCACTTTAACAACATCAGGCAAACAAAAAAATTGCCGCTCCCGGCACTCCCGACAGCGGCGACTTGATCGGCAAACGACAGAAAATCCTCAGCGTTTTCTGAGTTCTTCCTTCACAGTCATGCGCACCGTGTTTTCAACGGCCTTCTGCAGGTCCGATCGGATGCGCGTGGCAGCGGTCTTAAGCGTCACGTCCACGATGATCTCAATCTGCGAATTGAGGCGTTCAAGCACCTTCGGAACGATACGGGCAACGAGTTCTTCTTCGGACAAACCGGCGGCAACGGGGCAGGAAGCTCCGGCTTGCTGCTGAGAACGGGCCTGGGGCGTCACGGGCGCAGCTTCCTGCCGGCGGATGGGTTCGGGGTTCGGCATACGAGGCTCTTCGGGTTGCGGAGCAATCGGAGGCGTCACCTGCTCTTCGGACTGTCCCGGAATCGGTCCGTTCTTGAGCTCCTGCGCCGCGCGCTTGAGCTCCTCCCAGTCGTAGGGAACACGTTCTTTCAAAAGCGGAGAATGATAGGAATTCATTTGATTAACCTGCGCTGCGGTCGTAGGCGTTGAGCGTCACGCCGGCGGTTTTGTACAGCCGATAGCGGGCGCGGGAATTGAGAAGTTCCGTCTGATTGGTGGAGACGATGTCAACAACACGGTTAAACGGCGCCAGCGTATGCTGCCAGTCGGGCGGCACCGATTCGTCCAGAAGAATGATGACGTCGGACGGTTTCAACTGAGTGATGTCGCTTGCGAAAATCACGGGCGCATCGGCTTCAAAAGCCGAGCCCGCCCAGGCGTGCGCGATGAAGGTCAAATCCTCAAAGCGCCACAGATCGTCGTAGGCGCGCCGCAACAGCACCTCGTTGCTGCTCCAGACGGCAACGGTAAGCCCCATCTTGCTCACCTTCTTGATCAGACGGCAGGCATAGATGGTGCGTTGCGCGACATTGAAGTGAAAATCGATTTGCTGCATGCGGGCGTCTCGAGCGGTGTCCCAACCTCTGTCTGTCGGAAAAACTTACTTGGCGGCGGCCTTGCGGACGGTCTTGGCGGCAGCCTTTTTCTCCGTCGCCGCAGCCGTCTTCGTCTTTGCGGCTGCCTTAACCTTCACGGTCTTTACCTTGTTTGCCTTGGGTGCCGGAGCACGGGAAAGCAACCACTCAAGAATGAGCGGCAAGGGCCGCGCAGTGCCGCCGCTCTTGCCGCTTGCGGCCTGAGCGGTGCCTGCCACGTCAAGGTGAGCCCAGGGGCACTTCGGCGCGAATGCGGCAAGGAACGTAGCGGCCGTGCAGGCGCCGGCACCCGCCGTCCAGCTGATGTTGGCAAGGTCTGCTACAGAGCTCTCCAAAGCCTTCTTGTAGGTTCCGCCCATCGGCATCGGCCAGACCGGGTCGTGCGCGCTGTCGGCAGCGCAGGCCAGAGCGGCCGTAAGCGCCTCGTCCTCGCAGAAAAGACCGGAGACGTCCGTGCCGAGCGCCACGATGCAGGCACCGGTGAGCGTTGCCACGTCGATGCAGACCTCGGGTTCAAGTTCGGCGGCGCGGGCCAGGGCGTCAGCCAGAATCAGTCGGCCTTCGGCGTCGGTGTTGAGCACTTCAACCGTCAAACCGCTTAGGGTCGTGATGACGTCGGCCGGTTTCAGAGCGCTGCCCGAAGGCAGGTTTTCCACGGCGGGCACGAGAGCCACCACGTTTTCCTTGAGTTCCATTTCGGCGGCGGCCTTGACGGCGGCCATGACGACGGCGGCGCCCGACATGTCGAACTTCATCTGATCCATCGTGCGGCTCGGCTTGAGGGAAATGCCGCCCGCGTCAAACGTCACGCCCTTGCCGACGAGCACGACGGGAGCCTTGGAGGCATCCGCGCCCTGCCAGGCGAGTTCAATGAAGACAGGATCGGTTTGGCTGCCCTTGCTCACGCCGATCACGCCGCCCATGCCGGCCTCGTCGATGGCGTCCTTGTCGAGCACCTTGACGGTGAGCTTGCCCTTGGCGGACTTGCCTGCGGTCTTTTCGAATTCGCGCACCACGCTTTCTGCGGCTTCGGCCAGGAACTGCGGATCGCAGATGTTAGGCGGCAGGTCCTGCAGTTCCTTCGCCCAGATCATGGCGCCGGCGGACAGGCAGCCCACCTGAAGGCTTGAGGCCACATCCGTTTCGGAAACCCAGAGAATCTTTTCAACGGCCTGCGGCCCCTTGCCCTTGGTCTTCAGCCCGCGGGACTTGTGCGAGGCAAAGAGAAGTTCACGCACGGCGCTGCGGGCGGCCCAGGCTTCGTCGCGTTCGGGCAGCGTCCATTCTGCGGAAGTCAAAGCAACGGATCCGCTCTTTGCAAAACGCGCCGCCTTGCGGTGCACGTTGATGAAGGTCTTTTCGCTGAAGGCGTCCTTCATGCCCAGACCCACGACGATCACGCGCTTGAAGTCCAGTCCGGCAACGCCGTAGAAAACGGCGACTTCGGAGGGCTTGCCCTTGAAGTCGCCCGCTTCGATCTGAGCGGAAATCAAGCCGCCGGCCTTGTCAACGGCCACCGCCGAGGGCGTGAGTTCGGGCTTGCCGTTTTCGCCGCCGCACCAGACACCCACCACGAGGGTGTCGGCCTGCAATTCCGTAAGCTTGTTTTCAACTTCAATCTGCATGTCTCGTCTCTCCGAATTGATGGTCAAAGCCTTTTTTGCCAAAAAGAAGGCTTTCAAAAATGCTCAATTTTGACTCTTAATGGTAGGAAGCCTTCTTGGCTTCGTCCACGCGCAGCGGCGGGAAGCTGTCCCAACGTTCGCACCCCGGGCACTGCCAGGCGAAAGTGTGCGCCAAAAAGCCGCAATGCGTGCACTGATAACGCGCAAAGTGCTTGCTCTGCTTGGTGGTAACCTCCGCCAGAAGTTTTGCCTGTTCATCATCGGGATCGGCCTTGGCGCGCAAGTTGCACAGAACCGAGAAGGCCGACAGCGACGGACGGTTCTTGAGGGCTTCACCGGCAAATGCAGCCGCCGTAGGCGCATCGGCCCACACGGACATGCGAGCGACGGCGGCAGTGAGCACATCCACGGATCCAGACTGCGCAAACACGTCCTTGAGATACTTCATGGCGGCGGCCTTGTCGGTTTCGGCCATGACGTCGGCCTTCTTGGCGGCAATGAGGGGCGCATAGGCGGGCTTGGCCTTTTCAATTTGGCCCCAGGCGGCAAGCGCGTCCTGCGGCTTGCCCGCATCAAGCGCGAGATCGGCGGCCAAGGAAAGCGCACGCGGATTGTCGGGATTGGCCTTCAGAGCACTCGTCACGAATTCGGACGCGCGAGCCGCATCCTTGGTGCAGCGCGCGAGGTTGGCAAGTTCGCAGTAGTAATGACTGATTTCGACATGCAAATCCTTGCCGCTCTTTTGCAGGCGCTCGGCCGTCTCCACGGCCTTCTTCCATTCGCGTTCGGTGCAGTAGATGTGCATCAGAGCCTCAAGCGCCTCGACTTCGCGCCCCTTGAAGCCGGCAAGCTGTTCATAGGCCGATTCCGCGCGGTCGTACATGCCGGACTTCAGATAATCGAGCGCAAGCTCGGCCATCGCCAGAGCACGTTCCTTTTCGGGCAGCTCGGCGCGGTTGACGAGGAAGCTGTGCAGACGAATGGCGCGATCAAACTGTCCGCGACGGCGAAAGAGGTTGCCGAGGGCATGGTGCAGCTCAATCGTCTCAGGATCCAGGCGCACGACCTCGATGAAAAGATCAATCGCCTTGTCGGCCTTCAATGGATCGTCGCTCAACAAAAGAGACAGACCCTTGGCGTAGTGCTCGTCAATGCCTTCCGTCGCCTTCCTGTGCTGTTTGAAATCCACCCCGCGCAGCCACCAGCCGGCGGCAAAAAGAATCGGGACCGCAATCAGATACCAGAGTTCGAATTCCATTTACTTCACTAGTCAGTCAAAAATCAGTTCAATCCTGCGGCACGTTTTTCTTGGCAAAAAGGATATCGTGCCAGCCGAGTTCCTTGGCAACGGGGTTGCGCAGCAGATAGGACGGATGATAGGTAACCACCGCGGGCACCTTACGGCCCGCAATTGGCACCTCATAAAGGTGACCTCGCATCTGCGAAATCGGCTTTGCCTCGCCCAAAAGCCGCCAGACCGCGTGCTTGCCCATCAGAATCAAAAGCTTGGGCTGCAGAAGGTCCAACTGTCGATCGAGGAAGGCCGCGCAAGCGGCCACTTCATCGGGCCTGGGGTCGCGGTTTCCGGGCGGACGGCACTTGAGAACGTTGCAGATGGCAACGTCCTTGCCGCGCTCGAGAGAACACGCCTTGAGAATTTCAGTTAAAAGCTTGCCGCTGTTGCCGACAAAAGGAATGCCCGAAAGGTCTTCTTCGCGGCCCGGCGCTTCACCCACCATCACGATGGGGCAGCCCGGTGCGCCGTCGGCCACCACGGTGTTGGTGCGCTCAGCCGCCATCGGGCAGACGCGGCAGCGATCGGCAATTCCCTTGATGTCTTCCCAGCGTGCGGTGCGAAGTTCGGCAACGAGCTGAGCGTC
>ERZ779866.4252-NODE-4252-length-10794-cov-4.615793_pt1 | contig 10794 bp, 7 predicted proteins | sample MGYA00511248_ERZ779866 | MGnify/ENA primary metagenome ERZ779866 (study PRJEB29588, sample SAMEA2155758) | human gut metagenome | biome: human gut; feature: human-associated habitat; material: faeces | place: Denmark | collected 2008/2010 ... | reverse complement strand
CTTGGGGGCAGCTTTGCTCATTCCTCATTCCTCACTCCTTACTCCTCACTTAAATCCCCCCTCCGACAGTTTTTTTACCCAAAACTATGTTATGTTTAAACTGAGTTTATAAAACCCTATTATAATATCTTTACAATAACAAAAATAGGAGAAAATATATGCTTAGTTTAAAGGACATAAAAAAAGATTATGTCGTTGGTGATTCCACTGTTTCTGCCCTTAAAGGCGTCAGCATTGATTTTCGTGAGAATGAGTTCGTTTCTATCCTTGGCCCGTCAGGCTGCGGTAAAACCACTCTTTTGAACATTATCGGCGGTCTTGACAGATATACCAGCGGTGACCTTAACATTAACGGCAAATCTACCAAGGATTTCAAGGATTGCGACTGGGATTCCTACAGAAACCATTCCATAGGCTTCGTGTTCCAGAGCTATAACCTTATACCGCACCAGACAGTGCTTTCAAACGTTGAGCTTGCTTTGACCCTATCAGGTGTTTCAAAGTCAGAAAGACGTGAAAGAGCCGTCAAGGCTCTCGAGCAGGTGGGTCTTGGCGACCAGCTCCACAAAAAGCCTAATCAGATGTCAGGCGGTCAGATGCAGAGAGTTGCCATTGCAAGAGCGCTTGTGAACGAGCCTGACATTCTGCTTGCAGACGAGCCTACTGGTGCGCTTGATACTGAAACAAGCGTGCAGATAATGGAGCTTTTGAAGAGCATTTCAAAGGACAAGCTTATTATAATGGTAACGCACAATCCTGAGCTTGCAATGAAATATTCTTCAAGGATAATAAAACTTCTTGACGGAAAGGTCATAGACGATTCCGACCCTCTTGACAAGAATGTTGTGGAGCCTATCAAAAAGCCTGAAAAAGAGCCTACAAAGGCTGACAAAAAGGCGGCGAAGAAAGAGCGCAAAAAGCTTAAAACTTCCATGAGCTTCCTCACTGCACTGTCTTTGAGCCGAAACAATCTTATGACAAAAAAGGCAAGAACGCTTCTTACGTCTTTTGCAGGCTCTATTGGTATAATCGGTATCGCACTTATTCTTTCTATCTCAAACGGCGTTCAGCTTTATATAGATCAGGTGCAGTCTGATACACTTTCAAGCTATCCGCTTCAGATAACAAAGACCACCGCAAGTATAGGCGAGATAATGAATACCATGGCGAAAAACCATGAGGATTCAGCAAACCACGATAAAGACAAGGTCTATTCTCAGAATGCCATGGGCGAGATGATAAACACTCTCATGGAAGAAACAAAGGTCAACAATCTGGAGAAGTTCAAGAAATATCTTGATGATAACAGCGACCTGAAAGACCTCACAAGCGACGTTCAGTACACATACGCCACTACACTTAACGTTTTTACGGAGAGCGACAGCGGTGTAATGCAAGTCAATCCGTCAACGCTTCTTGAAGATATGGGATATATGTCCTCAACTCAGATGGAAGCAATGTCCATGAGTGGCTCAATGGGTGGCATGGGTACTGATGTATGGAGCGAAATGATAGATAATGAGGAGCTTATCGACAAGCAGTATGACGTTATCGCAGGACGTTTGCCTGAAAAGTATAACGAAGTTGTGCTTGTAGTTGATAAGAACAACGAGATAAACGACTATGTGCTTTATTCTCTCGGACTTCTCGACCCAAGCTCACTTAACGGCATAGTAAGACGTGCCATGGCAGGAGAGGATATATCCGTTGACAGCGAACAGCACGTTTACACCTATGATGAGCTTCTTGACCTGAAATTCAAGGTCGTTCCTACTCCTTATCTCTATAAGAAAAAAGACGGTGTGTGGGAAGATATGACAGGCGATGAGAGCTACATGAAAAAGGCTGTTGCAAACGGCACAGAAATAAGTGTAGTCGGTATCCTGCGACCTGACGAGGACGCTTCTTCTGCTTCCATAAGCGGTGCGATAGGCTATCGTCATGACCTTATGACATATCTTATCGACGAAGTAGATAACAGCGAGATAGTAAAAGAGCAGATAGCAAATCCTGACATAGATGTTTTCACAGGACTTAAGTTCAAAACGGACGAGAATGTGGCAGATACAGACAGCAGTTCAGAAACCGTTTCCGACAGCACAGCCGATACAGAAAGCAAGGCTGACAAAACAGCAGACAGCTCCGACACAGACAAGAAGGCTGGTTTGGTGGCAGGCGACAGCTCTATGGAGATACCTGAGGGAATGACCGAGGAGCAGTATAAGGCTCTTATGGAGCAGAGTGGTGCTTCCGATACAGGCGAGCTTGCAGATATGGGCATGAATGCCATGGGTTCAATGGATATGTCAGCAATTCAGGGCGGTGACATGTCATCGCTTACCGAAACTCAGAAGAAGTATATAGCTTCACTTTCTGACGAGCAAATGGAGCTTATGAAGCAAATGCTCAAAGAACAGTCCGACACAAATGCGGATCAGCTTGCAAACAGCGGAAAATATTCCACTTCAAACTATGACAACAACATGAAAACTCTTGGCTATTCAGTTGTTGAAGACCCTGACAGCATAAATATCTATCCTGTGGACTTTGCTTCAAAGGAAAAGATAATAGATATTATCGACGATTACAACGACAGTGTCGGCGAAGAGGACAAGATAGAATACACTGACTATGTTGGTCTTATGATGAGTTCTATCACGTCTATAATAAACGCTATCAGCTACGTTCTTATTGCGTTCGTTGCAATTTCACTTGTCGTATCATCTATCATGATAGGCATTATAACCTACATCTCAGTTTTGGAAAGAACAAAGGAGATAGGTATTCTTAGAAGTATAGGTGCTTCAAAGAGGGATATATCAAGAGTGTTCAATGCCGAAACAGTTATCGTGGGATTTGTGGCAGGTGCATTGGGAATAATTATCTCCTATCTGCTCACAATACCGATAAACATGATAATTGCACATCTTACAGACGTGCCGATAAGAGCTTCAATACCTGTCAGTGCGGCAGTTATACTCATTGCAATAAGCGTTTGTCTGACGCTTATCGCAGGTCTGTTCCCGTCAAGAGTGGCGGCAAAGAAAGACCCTGTTATCGCACTGAGAACAGAATAGTTAATTTTAGACCCCAAGGAGGTAATCACTATGAAAAAGCTTACAGCAGAAAAAATTGACAACATCATGGGCGCAATGAGTTGTATCGTAACAGGTTTTTGTCTTATGGCTCTCATTATGATGGGACATTGCTGATTTCCTGACATTTCCACAACAAATTCCTATATAAGCTCTGCCCGTCATACCATTTTGGTTGGCGGGCAGTAGTTTTCTTGTGAATTGGTGCGGTATGGCTTAGAATATTCTATAAACCGTCACAAATTTTACACAATAATAGGTTATTATATAAGCAAAGAATATGAATTAAGGCAGCAACACACAAGCATTGTATGCAAAGCAAATAGGTGTTCTTTGTGCGGTGTTGCCTGAATAGGAGGGAATGACTATGGCAAAAATTCTTGTAGTCGATGACGAAATTAAAATAAGAGAGATAATCAAAGAGTATGCCGAGTTTGAGGGATATGAAGTAGCTCAGGCTGAGGACGGTATGCAGGCTGTGGAAATGGTGAAAAATCAGGATTTCGATATCATCATAATGGACGTTATGATGCCGAAGCTTGACGGCTATTCAGCTTGCAAGGAGATAAGAAAAATAAAGCAGATACCTGTTATAATGCTTTCCGCAAGGGGCGAGGAGTATGACAAGCTTTTCGGCTTTGAGATAGGCGTTGACGATTATGTAGTAAAACCGTTCTCGCCAAAGGAGCTTATGGCAAGGATAAGGGCGGTGCTTAACCGCGCGTCAGCTTCTCAGCGCACTGAGGACGTTATAAGATACGAGGGATTAGAGATAAACTTTACAGCCCGTGAGGTAAAGATAGACGGGGAGAAGGTTTCCATGACTCCGAAAGAGTATGACCTGCTTTTCTATCTGGTGAAGAACATGAACATTGCGCTTTCAAGAGAGAAGCTTCTTGAAGAGGTATGGGGCTTTGATTTTTACGGTGACGACAGAACTGTGGACACTCACATAAAAATGCTGAGAAACAGCCTTGGAAAATACCGCAATCTTATTGTTACTCTGAGAGGAATGGGATATAAGTTTGAAAAGATCCAGTAAGCTTGCAGAAGTCAAGGAAAAAGTCAGCAATAAGACAGCGGAGATAAAGGCGAAAAGAAGTCTGCGGTCATATGTGTGGATGTATTTTATCTTCTTCACGGCTTTTATTCTTATTCTTATTTGGCTTTTTCAGTATTTTTTCTTGGAAAGATATTATCAGTCGGCGAAGATAAGAGATATCACAGACGCTGCAAATCAGATAATCCAAGCATATGGCACTGACCAGCAGGAGGTAACGAACCGCTCGCTGGCTTTTGACAACAGCCTTTGCATTGTTATAACGGACGAAATGGGCAATCCTCTTGTGATGGAAAACAACATGGGAGCATATTCGCATCTTAACAAGATCATAAACAAGGGCTATGGCATCGGACTTTTCAAGATGATATCTAAGCTAAAGCAGTCGGACGATAACTACATCACGAAAATTGCTCAGAATGAGAATTTCAAGAGCAAGGAGATATTTTACTGCACGTCTATCTACACTGATGATTCGGATAAGCAGGCGTATCTTTTCATTGAAAGCTCAATAGAGCCGATAGATTCCACTGTAAGCATTATAAGAGAACAGCTCATTTATATCACTATCATACTTTTTGAGCTTGCTTTTATTGTGACCATGTATATCTCAAAGCGACTTTCAAAGCCTATCGTTGACATTACGAACACGGCGAAGAAATTCGGTGAAGGGGATTATACGGTGGAGTTCAATGGTCATGGCTATTGTGAGATAGAGGAGCTTTCCACGGTGCTTAACAATGCCAAGGACGAGATACAAAAGGTATCGGAGCTTAGGAAAGACCTTATTGCGAACATATCTCACGACCTGAGAACACCGCTCACTATGGTAAAGGCTTATGCGGAAATGATAAGGGACTTGTCGGGGGATAATCCTGTGAAGAGGCAGGAGCATATCCAAGTCATTATCGACGAGGCTGACAGGCTTTCAAGTCTGGTAAATAATCTGCTGGAGCTTTCAAAGCTGGAGTCGGGCAATGCGGAGCTTAAACTCACGGACTTCTCTATTGTTGACAAGCTCAATGACTGCATGACTCGATATCAGATACTCATAGAGCAAAATGGTTATGATATCAAGTATATCCCAGACGAGGACAGAGTGATAACGGCGGATATTGCAAAGCTGGATCAGGTAATTTACAACTTTATAAACAACGCTATAAACTACACAGGGGACAATAAGGTCATTCGTATCAAGCAGATAAACAAGGCTGATGTGGTTCGTATTGAAGTAACAGACAACGGAAAGGGCATTTCTAAGGAGCTTTTGCCGAAGATATTTGACAGATACTACCGTGACGCAAAGGTAAAGCGTGACGTGGTAGGCACAGGACTTGGACTTTCCATTTGTCAGGAGATACTCAAAGCCCACGGCTTTGCATACGGCGTTCAATCGGAAGAGGGCAAAGGCTCGACCTTCTGGTTTGAAGCGAAGATCGCAAAGCAGGAGAGCAAGACTGTTCAGAAAATGGAGAGCAGGCTTTCGCTCAGCGGACTGGAGGAAAAATAGGGTAAAATATAAGAGTGCATTATCTGAGGTGGTAATGCACTCTTTTTTTATATCAGCGTCTGCCATGGTGAAATAACAAAGTTGGGTTTATAAATAATGATCCATGAGCGGCAATAAAAAACCGCCTTACATAAAGTAAAGCGGATCGGGTGCAGGGGCACGCCCCTGAATTTGTAAAAGTGACACACGAATTATCACAGCGGTGACTTTGTGTGTTTACAAAAAAAACTTGACGGGAAATGCCCACCACGGAGAAACAATGGTTGGATTTTAGTTAAAATTGATGAGCGGCAATAAAAAAACCGCCCTACATAAAGTAAAGCGGATTGGGTGCAGGGGCACGCCCCTGCTGGTGGAGGTGAGGAGAATCGAACTCCTGTCCGAAAGCCTATCCCCACGAACTTCTACGAGTGTATTCTGTTATTGCGGAAAACTCCCGTTCCCTTGCACAAAGGCAAACAGACACGCCTGTGTGTTTGGTAGGCTGTGATACATTACAAGGCTACAGCCGTCGCTTTGTAACGTTCACCACTGATCGACGCCTTTACCAAAGTCGTGGTACTCTAAGGCAAGACGAGCGCTGACTTAAGCAGCAGCTAATTCAAAATTATCGTTGTCGTCTAATTTTAAAACGTACGCCGTTTAAAGAGTGTGCGCTCCTCTACTCGCTTATCGTGCTTCAAAACCCCCGTCGAAACCTTTACACCCCCAGGTTAGTTTCGCTCTTTCATGGCACGCTCTATGTCACGCTGTGCGGCTTTCTTTGCCATGTCGTCACGCTTGTCATAAAGCTTTTTACCTTTGCAAAGCCCAAGTGCAAGCTTGACTCTGCTGCCTTTGAAATATAGCGACATCGGGATAAGCGTAAGACCCTCCTGCTGTACCTTTCCGAACAGCCTCAGTATCTCACGTTTGTGGAGCAGCAGCTTTCTCTCACGGCGTGGATCACGGTTGAAAATATTGCCGTGTTCATAAGGGGATATGTGCATACCCTTGACCCACATCTCTCCGTCCTCGATAGAACACCAACTGTCTTTCAGATTGACGCCGCCATTCCTTATAGACTTGACCTCTGTTCCCACAAGCTCGATACCGCACTCTATCTGCTCAAGCACGAAATAATCGTGACGTGCCTTTCGGTTGTCGGCAATCTGCTTTGTGCCTTTTTTGTCTATCGCCATACTGCTCACCTCCCGTGGAATATTATTATAACACCATTTCGTGCCTTTGTCAACAGGCAAAGAGTTCAAAAAATTGTACAAATGGTCGTAATGTTTAGATTTTTACACATCTCTGTGTGTGCTTATGTGCAAATTCGAGTATTGAAATAGCTTTGATGGTGTGATATAATATTAGGTATGAGAAATAGTTAGTTGAAAGATGAGAGAAGATCTGGTATGAAAAATAAGAAAATAGATATGTTAAACGGCCCGCTTGTGGGCAAGATCGTTATTTTTGCACTGCCCCTTGCATTGTCAAGTATTTTGCAGCAGCTTTTTAACTCCGCTGACCTTGCGGTGGTGGGCAGATTTGACAGCGACAAAGCCATGGCGGCGGTTGGAAGCAATTCTTCATTGGTGAACCTTATTGTAAGCCTTTTTCTGGGGCTTTCTGTCGGTGCAAACGTTGTGGTGGCCAGACTTATAGGTCAGGGGAGAAAAGAGAAGGCAAACGAGGCTGTACATACGGTGGTGCTTTTGGCGGTCATAAGCGGATTTATCATACTGGGTGTAGGCGAGATACTTGCACCGATACTCCTTGGCATGATGAATGTGCCTGACGATGTTTTAAAGCTTGCAACGCTGTATCTCAGGATATTCTTCTTTGCAATGCCTTTTATCGAGATATATGACTTTGGTTCGGCGGTGCTTAGAAGCAAGGGCGACAGCACCAGACCTCTTTACGCTCTTATCACCGCAGGCGTTATAAATGTTATTCTGAACCTTGTGTTCGTGATCGTGTTCAAAATGGGCGTGGCAGGCGTTGCAACGGCAACTGTTATATCAAACTTTTTCAGTGCCTGCATGATACTTTACTTTCTTACCCACGAGGAGGAAATGCTAAGACTTGATTTCAGAAAGCTCAGGATACGCTGGAAATATCTCCTCGGTATCATAAAGATAGGCTTGCCGGCTGGTTTGCAGAGCATGGTTTTCTCACTGTCAAACGTTGTGATACAGGCGGCGATAAACAGCTTCGGTTCAGACGGTATCGCCGGAAGCACAGCGGAACAGAATTTTGAGTTCATGGCATATTTTGTGATAAACGCTTTCGCTCAGACTGCGACCACCTTTACAAGTCAGAATTTTGCGGCTCAGGATAAGGAACGCTGTAAAAAGATATACAGGCTTTGCACCTTTATCGGGCTTGCAAGCTGTCTTGGGCTGAGTCTGATATTCCTTATTGGCAGACACCTTTTTATACAGATATTCTCAACGGACGAGAACGTTATACACTACGCAATGATAAGAATGTGGTCAGTTTGTCTGCTGGAGCTTCTTACGGGTGTTTACGAGATATCGGGCGGCTGTCTTAGGGGAATGGGTCACTCTATGACACCTGCGGTCATAACTGTGCTTGGCACCTGCGTGTTCAGGCTTGTGTGGGTGAACACGATTTATGCGGCTCACAGAAGCTATCTTATGCTTATGATAGTTTACCCTGTTTCCTGGGTGATAACAGGCACTGCGGTAACAGTGGCTTACTTTATCACAAGGCGCAAAGAGTTTGCACAGATAGGTAAACGCAGGGCGGATATTATTTGATAGACAGGCGACAATTCAAATAGACGTGGGAAGGGGCAAACGCTGTTCGCCTCTACAGAAAAAGATAATTCTGCACTCTGAAAGCTTTGGGATTTTCAGAGTGCAGATTTTTTTGAAAAAAGTCGCAACTGTCCAAAAAAAGTTACCACAAATGGCTTTAAGTGTGATATAATACATACATCAGGAACGAATCAAGGCAATACCGCACAAGGATTGTGCGCAAGATGTGCCGTCAGATTTTTCGTCAGATTGTGCTAAAGCGACGCAGGAATACTAGCGTATTTCAAGAAGCTTTGGTGCGATATGACGGAAAATCTGCAAGCAGATTGCGTACAAAGCCGACAGGCGTGCCTTGTGCGGTATTGCCTTATGACTTCTGCACACTCCTTCTAAGTTGATTAAATTGTGTTTTATTTGTTATCTTATGTTTACTATTGACTCCTTTGTTTTATTTGTTTTTTCATAATACCCCCTTTACTGTGTTCCTGAGAGCAGAAGTCATTTTTTTACCGCAGTTCTTTTTGAACTGCGGTATCTTTTTTTATATGTTATATAAGCCTATAAAAACAGGCGTCATGCTTTTGATACAAAGCCTTTTCGCAGAAGGGGGATAAGTATTCCGCCAATGGAGTTTCCAAGGGACATTATAATAAGGTAGCCAAAGGCTTTAATGCTCCATAAGTCTGCTATGGTAAAGAAATACATATTAGCGACGCAGTGTTCAAAGCCGCTGAGGATAAAGACCACAACGGGGAGAAATATTGCAAGTATCTGTCCCACAGGGTTTTGGATAGTTTTATAGCCGTCTGCGGCAACGAACATAAGTATTCCGCAGAAAAATGATAGGATAAAAACGCTTGTGATATTATCCCCAAGCTTTATATTGCAAAGCTCTGTGGCTTTGTCGCTTATGGTGGATATGCGTGTTTGGGTAATAAGCAGGGCGGAGATGACGGCTCCTGCAAAATTGCCGAGCCATATTATGCCAAGCTCACCGAGATAAGAGGGTTTGTTTTCAACTGCATATCCGACTTTTCCTGTGAAGAGATTAAATCCAAAGGACAATATCACAAATAGTCCAATGCCGAAAAGAAACGCTCCCAGATATTTGCTAGGGCAGGAAAGATAGACTGTTCCGCCTATGGCTATCGCCACGCCTGTGAGCAAAGAACGCAGAAATATGTCGATAATTTTCTTCATGTAAATTCTCCTATAACTTTTTTGTGACAAAGCACTGTGTTATTATACTATATTATAATGGCTGTTTCAACAAAAAAGTGGCATTGTTTACACTTATTTTGATTTTTGTTTCCAAGTAAGCCATGGGTAACATGAGCTTTGTGACATATTTCTTGTGATATGGGAGATATGCGATGTGAAGAATAGTCAGAACAGATCCAGCATACTGTCGAGATAAATTTGCTCTCTGACCTTTAGCTGATGTTCAGGTCTTGTCATATAGTAGAGCAGAAATTCAAGTATCAGGGCGCTTCCAAGGCTTCTGCCCTCTATTTTGAAGTTTGAAAAGCCCATTGGGAGATAGGTGTTTTGGATATCCTCTATGCCGATAAAGGCAGGGCTTTCCATGGCTTTAGAAAAGCGGTAGCCCTCTGAGGCATTGGGTGCTTTGCAAACATGTTCGGGGCAGTTTTCACCGAGATTTTTGCGGCTGACGTTTTCATAGCAGTTTTTTCGGTCTGCACAGCCTACATAACAGCACTCGTTGCAAAGAAACTCCACTTTGTTTTTCTGCTGAGAGGAGAGTGTGGAGAGCTTATCAAAGGCTTTGTTTAGGCGAAAGTCTGGGACTACATAGGAAAAATCGTCACGGTCAAGCTCGTTTACAAGCTGAGAAAACTCGGTGAGGACTTTTGTGGTAGAGGACACAAAATAGAGGTGGGGATAATTCTCTTTCAGATATGAAAGAAGCAGGTCGGAGCATATTATCACGCCATTTTGTGGAGGCGGGCTTTGGGAAAACAGCCTGCAAAGCTCGTTGCACTTTTTGTCTGAAAGGTGTTCTTCTCTTAGCAGGGAATTGCTGAAGGTCAGCCGTGAGGAGATGTTGTATTCTTTCATAAGGTCGAGGACTTCTCGTGGAGAATGTTCGCCGAAGCCTGCCCGTCCGCCGCCCCATATACAGTCGGCAGGTGCGCCATAGACAGAACCTATTTCGCACCAGTCATAGAAATAATCTCTATGCTCACGGAATATGGGCAGGAAAGCGGCGTAAAGGTCATAAAACTCGAAAAGCCCCGGCAGGTGGTAGTATGCTTTATTGGTCATGTGGGGTCACCTCTTTTTTTATCATTATAGCATGGCGGGGGGGGGAAGTCAAAGTTATTTTTCCATTACTACTATCTT
>ERZ779866.4247-NODE-4247-length-10807-cov-3.488467_pt1 | contig 10807 bp, 9 predicted proteins | sample MGYA00511248_ERZ779866 | MGnify/ENA primary metagenome ERZ779866 (study PRJEB29588, sample SAMEA2155758) | human gut metagenome | biome: human gut; feature: human-associated habitat; material: faeces | place: Denmark | collected 2008/2010 ... | reverse complement strand
GCCGTCAATGAAGAAGTTGAACTTAAAGCGGAAACGCCCGCCGACGAAAAAACAATCGTCGTAGACGAGGCTGCGCTCGACGCCGAAACGGTCTTGAAACAGGATCGCCGCGTCAAAATCTCGACACCGGCTCTGACCGGCAGCATCCGAGTCAAAGGCGGACGCTTTGACGACCTTTATCTGGACAAATACAAGCAGACGCTGGCTGAAGACAGCTCCGACGTAGAGTTGTTTGCCCCCGCCAAAACCGACAATCCTTACTATGCCGAATTTGGCTGGATTGCCGCCTCACCGAACACCCGCGTGCCGGACAGCAGCACCGTCTGGACCGTCAAAGGCGCGGAACTGACGCCGCAGACGCCGCTGGTTATGGAATGGAACAACGGTCAGGGACTCAAATTTATCCGCAAAATTTCCGTAGACGACAACTATATGTTCAACATTGACCAGGCAGTAGAAAACAATTCCGGCGCCAAAGTCACCCTCTATCCTTACGGCTTGATCAAACGCGTTTACGACGTCAAAAACGCACAAAGCAGCGTCGTGCATGAAGGCATGATCGGCGTCGTCGATTCCAATCTTAAAGAAATCAAATACAAAAAACTCGAAGACAAAGAAAGCCAAAGCTTCAAAACCGACGGCGGCTGGGCCGGATTTTCCGACCGCTATTGGTTCTCGGCGCTGATTCTTGACAAGAATGTTGAAAACAAAGTCAAATTCAGCAACACCGGCAACGGCGGCTATCAGGTCGACTATGTCGGCGCGCCGGTCAGCATTGAAGCCGGTTCGCTCGGCAGCAGCAGCGGCAAAATGTTTGCCGGCGCTAAAGAAATCAAGCTGCTGGACCGCTATACCAAACAGTTTAACATTGACAAGTTTGACCTTGCCGTAGATTTCGGCTGGGACTATTTCCTGACCAAACCGTTTTTTTACATTCTGGACTTTCTTTACCATATCATCGGCAACATGGGCTGGGCCATTCTGCTGTTCGCGGCATTGCTCCGCCTTGCCATGTACCCCATTGCCGGAAAATCTTTCGAAAGTATGTCCAAAATGAAAAAGGTTCAACCCAAAATCAAGGAGCTTCAGGAAAGATACGGCGAAGACAAAATGAAGCTTCAGCAGGAAATGATGAATCTCTACCGCAAGGAGAAAATCAATCCGGCTGCCGGCTGTCTGCCGATATTGATTCAGATTCCGGTCTTTTTCTCCCTGTACAAGGTTTTGAACATTTCCATCGAAATCCGCCATGCGCCCTTCATCGGCTGGATTAAAGATTTGTCCGCACCGGATCCGCTGACGCTTTCGACCATTTTTCATTTTCCGGTTCCGGGACTGCTTGATATCGGCGTCTGGCCGATTATCATGGGTCTGACCATGTTCATCCAGCAGAAACTGAACCCGGCTCCTGCAAACAAAGATCAGGCGCGTATGTTCATGATGCTGCCGATTATCTTCACCTTTATGCTTGGCCACTTTGCTTCCGGACTGGTAATTTACTGGAGCCTGAGCAACATCCTGTCCATCTTGCAGCAAAAAGCCATCATGAGAAAGAACGGGGTAAAATAATGGATTTTAAGACAGCTGAGTTCACCCCCGAACAAATCGACCGCGGACGCAGACTTTTTCAAAAGGCCTGCGCCTTTGTCCTGGGGGTGGCCAGACTGGAACAGCTGCCGCTGACCGAAATGCCGGAAATCGCTTTTGCCGGCCGTTCCAATGTCGGCAAATCCAGCATTATCAATGCGCTTACGCAGCAAAAAGGCCTGGCCAAGACCTCCAACACGCCGGGACGCACCCAGCAGTTGAACTATTTTAATCTTGATGACAAGCTTCATATCGTCGATCTGCCGGGCTATGGTTTTGCCCAAGCGCCCGAAGCTATGGTAAAACAATGGCAAAAACTGATTTTTGCCTATCTTCAGGGCCGCGTAAATCTGAAACGGGTCTTTATGCTTATCGATTCGCGACACGGCGTCAAAAAAGTCGATACGGAAATTATGGATATGCTGGACAAGGCTGCCGTCACTTATCAGATTGTCTTAACCAAGATTGATAAAATCAGCGCCAAGGCTTTGGAAAAAGTCATTGCCGATACAAAAAAAACCATCGCCGAACATCCGGCCGCCTATGTTGACGTGCTGGCCACCAGCTCGGAAAAAAATTTGGGGCTTGATGAACTTCGCGCCGAAATAGCCTCTTTAGCGCAATAAAACGCTCGTTTTTTTAAGCAAATTTCTTGAAAAAATCCTTGCGCGCCCGGCGTCCCATACTCCACAAATTGCCGATTCCATTAACGGGTTGAACCTTATAAAGCGATTTGAAATTAAAATCACGCCGCAGAAAAAGCGAAGTCGTTTTTGTATAGCTGTTCATCGGGCAAAAACCGTAAAAATCAACCTGAATCAAATCGGCTGACCGCAGATTCGCCACCGCTTTGACATATTCCTGAGATGTATTGATACGGTCGCTATCGTCCAAAATAACCATTCCTCCGGGAGCCAGTTTTTCAACCGCGGCGGCCGCACATTGAAAACGCCTTTTGCCGTCCACGACAATCACGTCATAACAGTCATCGTCTTCAAAAATAGCCTGTTCATAAATTTCACCTTCGTCCCGCCAGCGAATATCCAGATTAGGTTCCTTAAAATTAGCACTCCATTTGTCAAAATAAGCGGGATTGTCTTCAATGCTGACCACCCGTTCGGCGCGTCTGGCCCAAAACAGCGACGAATATCCGCAGCCGTACTCGAAAATCTTTTTGCCGGAATAATCAAACTGCGACAGATATTCTATGGCCGGATAAGTGTACCACGGCAGCGGATTGCCGTCTTTGTCTTCGCAGAGCTTGGCATCGATGCTGCGGGAGATGGCATATTCCTTATCCCAGATTTCAATAAATTTTTGAAACTTTTCGCTGTACATTTTTATCTCTTAAACTAAATTGCTTTAGTTCCCTATCATACTTTTTATTCAAAGGGTGTAGGATGCGAGAAATAAAGTGATTTCTAGCGGCTGAGAAAATTTTAGCGTACACAGAAGTACGTGAATTTTCACAGACCGCGTAAAATTGCTTTAGTTCCCCATCATACACCCTTTGAGAGTTTGGCCGCCGCGGAGGCAATCTGCATTATCGTATAGGAGGCAATTTCTTCAACCGGCATATTGGTCGTCTTGCAGTCTCGTTCGCATTTGTAAAGCAGTTCCATTACCGCAAAGATACGCTCTCGCGGCCAGATGGCAACTTGTTTTTTGAAACTGCTTTCCCGAAAGAAAATAATCCGGGGAATCAGTTTGAACATCGCCTTGTCGATTGTTTCGCCCTTTTCCGTCCAGGCTTTAACCGTCAGAATCTTATTAAAATGATAAGTAAGCGAACGAACGATTGAAATCGGTTCATTGCCTTCGTTAATCAGCTTCCGGAAAGCCCTCAGCGCCTTTTCGGCATAACCGCTGGCCGCAAAATAACAGACGTCATCTCCGCTGGAACTGGACTGATCGCTGATGCAGTTTTGAATATCTTCCGTAGAAATGTTTTTCTTGTTACCCATATAAGTCATCAGTTTTTCAATCTCGCCGAGATTGGTTTTGCGGTCGTTTGACAGTCTGGAACACAAAAGCTGCAACGCCTCGCCGTTAATGGTAAAGCCGTTTTCAATAAACATCGAACGCGCCGTATTGAAAATATCCTCGTCCCGGTCTTCGTAACAGGCAATCAATCCCATGTCCTCGCGTTCTTCGGCCAAAGAAACCAGCGACGATTTTTTGTTTAACGTCGTTGACGCCAAAACCAAAAGCGTGTCGGTTTTAGACGTATCCAACATAGACTTGACATTCTTGGTCAGATTATTGTCGGCATCTTTCACCACCACCGCGCGACGGCCGCCCATCAGCGACTGGCTGGAATATTCGGCAAACAGGCTGCCGACATCGGCATTGACGTCGCTGCCGTTGAAATAAACCACGCTGAACGGGTCATACAAGTCTTTCGAAACCGTAGCGACCAGTTTTTTAACGTTCTCGTTAACCAAACCGTCGTTGGCGCCGTAAACCACAAAAGCCTTGACCGCCGGATCCGGCTTTTTGAAATACTTGTCCAGCTGCGCCTGTTTATAAATCACTGAACCGCCCCTTTTTTGAAATAAGCGTGAAAATAGGCGCCCAGACGCAGAGCAATGTCATTGGCCACAATCTTGGCCGCATTTTCCTCCGTCTTCTTTTTGGCGGTTGTTGTCGAATACGGATTGGCCAGAATATCATAGCTCACAAAGGCAATGCTTTCGCCCTTGACCACTTCCGTATCGCCCTCGACCAGACGGTAAGAAACCTCATATTTGACACGCTCGCGGGTCGCGGTAATGTCTTTTCGCAGCGCCTGCTGCATAATTTCCTTTTCTTTCAGATCAACATACAGCCGGTATTTCGGATTACGCGGCACACCAAGCGGCGTCAACATATCCAGAAGATTGTTGCGTATCTGCTGCCCGAAACGATCCTGAATGGTCTGAACTTTAATTTGAGCCATCTCCGCCGTAATCGAAGTGTCAAATTCGCCGCCGAAATACCACAAATTATCGTGCTTTTTCTGCACATACAAAGGCTCAAATCCGCAAGCCGCAAGAAAACCGAACAAACAAACCGCAACAAATTTTTTCATCAGACTTATCCGCTTAAATTTAACAATTGAGCCGATTTTAACACAATCCGCCGCTAAGGCAACGATTTTTTATCAAAACCGAACGGTGTTTAAAACCGAAAATCCGCCGATTTAAGGCGGATTCTCAGGGTTTAGGCGGCATAATCTCCTACACAACGATATTACAAATCTTATTGGGCACAACGATAATCTTTTTGATTTCCTTGCCCTCGGTTTGCTTCTTGACGTTTTCCAGCGCCAAAGCGGCCTGCTCCACGTCAATACGCGGCGCATCTTTCGGCATTTCGATCGTGCCGCGCATTTTGCCGCACAACTGCACCGCTATCGTCACCACATTGTCTTGCGCCAGCTTGGGATCGCCCTTCGGCCAGCTCTCGGCCACCGCCAGCGTCGTATTGCCCAGCCGCGCCCACATTTCTTCGCTCAAATGCGGCGTAAACGGACACAAGAGCTTAACCAAAGTTGAGTAAAGCTCTGCCGGAACCTTCTCCAGCCCGCTCATATAGTTGACATATTCCATCAGTGAAGAAACCGCCGTGTTGAAACGCATCTGGTCAATACGCTCCGTGACCTCCAAAATGCACTTGTGCATCGCCCGCAGATCTTTTTCCGACGGCGCAGTGTCAGACACCTTCTTAAACAGGTTATAGACCTTGCCGACAAAACGGTACACGCCCATCAGGCTCTCGTCGGACCACATCGCCACCTGGTCAAACGGCCCGATGAACATTTCATACAAACGGAAAGTGTCCGCGCCATAAGCGTCGACAATGTCATCGGGATTGATGACATTGCCGCGCGACTTGGACATTTTCTCACCGTTTTCGGCCAGAATCATACCGTGTGAAGTGCGCTTGTTATAGGGTTCCTTGGTTGGAACATAACCGCAGTCATACAAAAACTTATGCCAGAAACGCGAATACAACAGATGCAGCGTCGTATGCTCCATACCGCCGTTATACCAGTCAACGTTCATCCAGTAGTCCAAAGCCTCTTTGGAAGCAAATTCCTTGCTGTTGTGCGGATCGCAGTAACGCAGGAAATACCAGGAAGAACCGGCCCAGTTCGGCATGGTGTCGGTTTCTCTGCGGGCATGCCCGCCGCATTTCGGACAAGTCGTATTCAGCCAGTCGCCGGCTTTGGACAACGGCGATTCGCCTTCATCGTTCGGGTGATAATCGGGAACTTCCGGCAGCGTCAACGGCAGTTCGGATTCGGGAATCGGTTGCCAACCGCACTTCTCGCAATAAACCATCGGGATCGGTTCGCCCCAATAACGCTGACGGGAAAAGACCCAGTCGCGCAGTTTATAATTGACTTTCGAACGGCCGAAACCGTTTTTAACCGCATAATCAATTGCGGCTCTCATACCGTCTTCCTTGTTCATGCCGTTTAGGAACGAAGAGTTAATATGCGGCCCGTCTTCTTCAAAAGCCTTTTCAAGAATATTGCCGCCGTCCAGAACCTGAATAATCGGCAGGTCAAAAGCCTTGGCAAAATCATAGTCGCGCTGGTCATGCGCCGGCACCGCCATAATCGCGCCGGTACCGTAACCGGTCAGGACATAATCGGAAATAAACACCGGAATCAATTCGCCGTTATACGGATTTTTGGCTTTAATGCCTTTGAGCTCCACACCGGTTTTGCTGTCGTCCATCGTCCGCTGCAAATCAGACTTTTTGGCCGTGGCATCGACATATTCCTTAACGTCCTTGGCATTCTCAAACATATCTGCCAGTTCGGCGACATACTTGTGCTCCGGCGCCAAAACCATATAGGTCACGCCGAAAGCGGTATCCGGACGGGTCGTAAATACGGTCAGTTTTTTACCGGGCAGTTCGGTGCCGTTGCCGTCGGTCAGTCCGAAATCGAGCTCTGCCCCTTCCGAACGTCCGATCCAGTTAATCTGCTGCGATTTAACCCGGTCAATAAAATCCAAGTCTTCCAAATCGTCAATCAAACGGTCGGCATATTTGGTAATCGCCACCATCCATTGCTCTTTGTTCTTGCGTACGACCTGCGCTCCGCAACGCTCGCAACAGCCGTTGACAACTTCTTCGTTTGCCAGCCCTACTTTGCAGCTCGGACACCAGTTAATGGCCATTTTGTCTTTATAGGCCAGACCCTTTTCAAACAGTTTGATAAACATCCACTGCGTCCATTTGTAATATTCCGGATCGCAGGTGCTGATGCATCTGTCCCAGTCAAAACTGAACCCCAAAGACTTCAGTTGACGAGTAAAGTTCTTAATGTTCGCCTGAGTGGAAACGGCCGGATGCACGCCGGTCTTAATCGCATAGTTTTCTGCCGGCAGACCGAACGCGTCAAACCCCATCGGATACAAAACGTTGAAACCCTGCATTCTCTTCTTGCGCGAAATCACGTCCAACGCCGTATAAGAACGCGGATGCCCCACGTGCAGGCCGGCGCCCGACGGATACGGAAACTCGACCAGCGCATAAAACTTCTCTTTGTTCTTGTCGATTTCGACCTTATAGGCTTTTTCCTTGTCCCAGATTTTCTGCCATTTGCTTTCTATCGACTTAAAGTTATACCGGTCTTCCAAGCGCCATTCTTTGGCCCATTCTTCAAAACTGTCTTTTCCGTTGTATCTGTCACTCATCTTCTTTTCTTATCCTGCTAAAAATTAATCTGCTAAACTTTTTCGGTATAAAATTCTGGCCTGTTCCAAAATTTCAAGTTCAATCGCCTGACACATCTCCGGTTTAAGCGGTTCCTCGCGCCACCCTTTGCCTTCTTTGGTGCGGCTCAGCCCCGTAACGTCAATACCGTCGGCCCGCAGCGCCTTGGTTGTCACCCGCGCTTCCAGCTTGAACTTCTGGTCGGGATAGCCCTGCAACCCCGTCCAGGCCGTAATGATAAGACCGTCGCTCTCGCTGCTTTCTTCCAACGGCATAAAACCGAGTTTTTCCGTCGCTGCCTGCCACAAAAAGGCATTAACTTTCGAATTTTGCATTTCTTCCGTTTTCTGTTCGTCGCCGCCAAACGGATTAATCTTGGAAAAATATGAGCAGCCGCAGAGCAGAGCAGCGCTCATTAAAAGAACCGGAACCGTCTTTTTCATCATCAAATCCCTCATTTGTTTACAAACTAATTAAACCTATAATAAAAATCTGCAAAACACAATAGACTTAATCAAAAACTTCCACTACAATAGGCGCCGTCTAAAAGTTTTTTAACACTCGGAATTGCAAAATGAACGAACCGCGGCGGACAGCACTCGAAATACTGAAAAACATCATTGAAAAGAAACTCTTTTTCAGTGAGGCCAAAAACGCGGCAGGCATTTCTTCCGCCGAAGATTCGGCCTTTGTAAATATGCTGGTTCTCACCACGTTGCGCCATTTGGTTTTCATCAAAAAGGCCCTGAAAAAATTTGTAAAGAAGAAGCTGCCCGCCGATGTTGTCGCCGGAGAATTTGCGCTTTTTCTCGGCACCGCGGAAATCCTTTACCTGAACACACCGGACTACGCCGTCATCAACAGTTACGTCGATCTGGTCAAACGCGCCGACAACAAATACGTCGCGGGTTTCGTCAATGCCGTGCTGCGCAATGTCTGCCGGCAGAAAGACGAATTGAAGGCCGCTGACGCCGGAGAGTTTTTTCCGGCCCGCAGGTATTATTTGCCCAGATCGGCGCTCTTTTCCCAGGCGGCAATGACCGCGTCCATGGCGGCGGCCCGGAAGCCCCGTTCCTCCAGGGTGCGCACCCCCTGGATGGTGGTGCCGCCGGGGGAGCAGACCCCGTCTTTCAGGGCTCCGGGGTGGGCATGCTGCTCCAGCATCAGTTTGGCGGTGCCCTCCACCATCTGGGCCGCATAGGCCAGGGCTTTGGCCCGGGGCAGGCCGCAGGCCACCCCGCCGTCGGCCAGAGCCTCAATGAACAGGGAGCAGAAGGCGGGGCCGCAGCCGGACACGGCGCTGGCGGCGTTGAGCTGGCCCGGTTCGATCCGGTCCACCAGGCCCGCGGGGGCGAGCAGGGCCTGGAAGCCATCCAGCTCCTCCTCCGTGGCGTCCAGCCCGTAATACTGGACCACGCCGGCCCCCACCGCCACCGGGGTGTTGGGCATGAAGCAGATCACCGGGTACTTGCCCCCGGCCATTGCCTGGATGCGCCGGGCGTCCAGACCGGCGGCCATGGAGGCCAGCACGAAGCGGTCGCTCCGGGCGGCCAGGATGGGGGCGATGGACTCCAGCATGCCGGCCATCATCTGGGGTTTCACCCCCAGGAAAATCAGCGAACAGGTGCGGGCCACCGTCTCGTTGTCGGAGGCCTGGCACCCCAGGTCCTTGGCCAGGGCCTCCGCCTTGGCGGGGGTACGGTTGGAGAGCAGAATGGAGGCCCCTGGGGCCCCCTTGACTACGGCCCGGGCCACGGCGGCCCCCATGGTGCCGGTGCCGATGAATCCGATGGTGTTGAACATGTGCGTTCCTCCTTCTGTTCCAGGGGAACAGACTTTTTTACATCTTTATCATAACACTTCTTTTAATCAAAAGAAAGAGAAATCTCAAATTATGAGAGCGGTCCCGGGCGCACAAAAGGGGCAGAGAAAAGATGTTCTTGACTTTCTCGATATTCGAGCTAAAATGAAATTACAGAAACTCGATGATCGAGAAATGGAGGTGCGGAGATGCCAAGAGAGCGGTTCAAGACGCTCACCGAGCAGATGTTTTACATTCTGCTCTGCCTGCACCAGGAGCGCCGGGGGGTGGAGATTCTGGAGATGGTCCGCACCCTGACGGCGGACAGGGTGAGCATCGGCTCGGGGACCCTCTACGACCTGCTGGAGCAGTTTACCGCCGAGGGGATGATCCAGGAGGTCCGTGCGGAGGGCCGCCGGCGCAGCTACATCATCACAGAGAAGGGGCGGCAGATGCTGGACCGGGAGTACCGGCGCATCCGGTCCCAGGCTGCCGACTATGAGCACCTGCTTGGAAAGGAGGAGCCTTTATGAGCACCGTGAAGCGGACTTTGGTCAATGTTTCCTTTTACGATCCAGAAGCCATCCAGCGGAAGCTGGAACAGATGGCCGCCCGGGGCTGGATGATCCAAAAGGTGGGCAATCTGTTCTGGACCTATACGAAAATCCCCCCGCAGAAACTCCGATTCGCCGTGACCTATTTCCCCGGGGCCTCGGAGTTTGACCCCAAACCCAGCGAGAAGCAGCTGGAGAAGGAGGAGCTGTGCGCCCAGGACGGGTGGCGGCTGGTGCTGCGGTGGGATGTTATGCAGATCTTCTGCACCGACCGGGAGGACGCCGTCCCCATCGACACCGACCCGGTGACCCAGGTGGAGACCATCCACCGCACCATGTCCAAGCGGATACTCACCGCTCAGCTCCTGTCGCTGGCCCTCTACCTGTTCGTTCTGGTATACCAGCTCCGTCAGCTGTGGCGGAACCCGGTGGATTACCTGTCCACTCCGTCCTATCTGTTCTCCCTCCCCTTTTGGATGCTGCTGGTGGTATTCCCCCTCTATGAGCTGATCTACTACTTTCTCTGGCACCGGCGGGCAAAGAAGGCCGCTGAACAGGGTATTTTTCTGCCCGTCCACACCAATCGGCCGTTGGGCTGGTGCCTGCTGGCTGTGGCCATTCTGCTCCTGATTCTCTCCCAGGCCGGCTCTGTCCGCAAGTTTTTGTTCCTGGCGGTGTGGCTGGGGGGCCTGGCCCTGCTGGCCCTCCGGCGGGCGCTGGACCGGCCGCTGCCTGTCCAGATGGCTGAAAAAGCGGGGCGTCTCCCGCCGGGTCAATCAGGCAGTCACCATGGGCTGTATTCTGCTGCTGACCGTGGTGGGGCTGGCCGGTATCACCGCCGGCATTCTCACCGGCCTGCTCCCCTTTGGCGACGGCCACCAGCCGGTGGGCAGCTACCAGTGGGGCAATCTTACCCGGGACATCTACGACGACCCCATGCCCCTGACGGTGGAGGACTTTCTGGCCGCGGCCTTCTCCCGCCGTCCCGTGTGGACGGGCATATCCAAAAAGACCCGCGCCCAGGTGATGGAAGCCCTGGGGATCCGCCGGGTGTCCGACCTGCGGGGTCGGGACCCGGAGGAGCTGTACCGGCGGGAGTGCCTGCTTAAGGGCTTTTCGGAGGACCGCTGCGCCCTGTATGTCTGGCGGCTGG